>Ga0209191_1000097_pt1 | contig 67054 bp, 71 predicted proteins | sample S_130626_EF_Meta_FD_187320 | JGI IMG/M metagenome (GOLD analysis project Ga0209191, IMG submission 187320) | Freshwater microbial communities from Lake Simoncouche, Canada to study carbon cycling - S_130626_EF_MetaG (SPAdes) (version 2) | ecosystem: Environmental > Aquatic > Freshwater > Lake ...
AAATGCTTTGACGTATTTTTTAAATGTTTCAAATCCTGATGTCTTGCCGTCCATCTTACCTTCAATTAAGGCACGAACAAGCTCTTCCATCTTCCACCTTGGGTTTTTAATATCCTTATAACCCGGATATTCTTTTTCCATGAATGCCTCTAGTTCAGGATCATAATCAGGACTGTTCTTATCGGTAACTTTAATAACTTTTTCAAAGAGAGCTTTTCCTTCATCAGTCTTTCTGAACTCTTGTTCAGCAATGTGAAGCATTTCATGCTTAACTGTTTTCTTTATTAATCCTTCATTCTTAGTTGCTTGAGTGGCATGTATGACAATAACTTTACGCCCCGATTTGTTAATATTTGCAATGCCATTAAAATTATTATCGGTAACATTAGAAACAGTCTCAGTAGTCTCCTCCATTGCATCTAAAGCTTCTTTAGCATTAGTCACGACGACCACATCAATACCAGCATCGGTAGCTACTTTAGAAGCAGCAGTAACCATAGCTCTGACTTTAGGATCTTTGATACGCTCGGAACCTTCAAGCTTACCTGCTACAGGAGCAGTAGTTGTTTGAGTAGTTGTAGATTGATTGTATTTATTCGCCATTTCATTGGCTGACTTTAAAGCTTGAGCGTTATCGCTCATTTCAATCATTGTGTCGCCAGCTGGAGTTGTGACCTTATATTTGCCATTAGCAATTTTAGTTACAGTTGCAGGAGAAGGAGCAGTTGCTGGACTTACAGAATCAACTGTAAGCTGAGCAATGGGCACACTTCTTGTAGCCTCTCCAACTTTAATCTCAACCATCTGCGTTCCTTGAACAATTGATTTGTATCCTAGAAACTCAGCTGGATAACTCTTACCTTCCTTATCAGTATAGGTTACTGGTGTTTTACTTGCTACCCCTTGAGTAGGAAGTGCAACTTTTGGGCGTTGTGCCTGCTCAGCATTGCCAGCGTCTGGAGTTTGGCGATTGCCGTCTCCTTGGGGTATTCCATTATCTCCAGTATCTTTTTGCTGGGTAATGGGCTTTTGCTGATTATTTGCATTGCTTCCTGTATCTTGTTTTGTGGTCCACTCATTATCTATATTATTTTGTTGTCTAGAAATTGTATCATCGAAAGATTTAATTTGATTTGAAAGCTTAGCCTGACCATTGCTTACAAGTAGCTCTTTGGCTTTAGTCGGACTAACATAGGAAACAGTTCCGTCTTTCTTTTCCACCATAGCGATAGCAGAAGTTTCGTTACCAATCCTAACTGGATAAAGCGTAGCTCCAGCAAATTCAGGATCTCCTGTAATTTTAATTCCTTTTTTATCAGGAGCTACCTCAAGATCTTTATTAAAGTTAGGATTCTCACCAAATACCGCTTGTAAGACTTGATTGCTACTTCCGGGTGCTTGACGGCTGAATCCCTTCATAGCCTCAGCAAGGGGCATCTTTGGCTCTTTATCGCCCTCTGCAACTGGCTCACTACCTTTAATCGCAGTCTCTAGGGCAGCTTGATTGCTAAGCAATGCCATACTGGTAAATGCTTTTGATTTCTCTGCAATAAGAGCAGGAGTAATTGGTCCTTCAAACGAAGAAACATATTCAGCTAAGTTTAATGCTTTTTTACTATTTGGATCAACATTAAGCGCAGTCCGTAATTCAGGAGTAAACGTCTTAGAAGTATCAGCGAGCATTTTCCATTGAGCTTCAATATTGGTCTTAGTTTCTTTTTTGAATTCAGCGCGAGCTTCTGGAGAAACAATTAATTTACCAATTTCCGCTCCAGAATTGATACTACCACCCATTGCACCACCAATAGCACCGAGGACACCAGCTTTAACATAGTCTGCAAAGTTATTAGAAATATTAGCCCATACGTTTTGATCTTCCCATTTCTTGGAATCATCAAGCATATAAGAAAATACATCATTCAAAGCCTCATCAGTCATCTCTTCTATACTTTCAGCAGCTACGTCAGCCGCCATGCCATATCCACGAAGACCAGCTTTCTTGGCTGATTCATTCATAGTTTCCTTAACGCCTTTAAAGATTGCTGAAGTAAGAGCTTTATCAGTAGAAAGTTCCTCAATAACTTCTCTAGTTGCTTCCATTCCAGCAGCACCATTAAAACGAGAAGCCATGTTTTTAACAAAGCTTTGTGACAATGAACCTTCAACGCCACTCATTAAACGCTCAGCACCCGGAGCTATGCGGTTAAATACTGATGTAGCAATAAGAGCAGAAGCACCACTGGCTAAACCCTCATTTAATGCTTGATTGTAAGCTTGATCTTGAGGAACACCAGATTCAATCAATCGGTTATACTCAGAACCAAAAGACAAACCAGTAGCTTGCATTGATCCAATATAAGCAGACGGATCTTTAATCATGCCTAAAGCATTACGATGAATAAAACTTTTTTGTGCAAGTTCATCAGCAGCACCTGCAATTTTCTTTTCAGAAGCAGCTGTAATTTTAGATAGACGTTCAGCAAGTCCTGTTCCTTTTAATTCAGAAACACCCTTAAGACCTAATCCACCACCAACAAGAGAACCAGCAATACCACCAATAGTTCCTCCTACATCACCACCTACAGCCTCACCTATAGCCTCACCACCATATCCACCCAGAACTCCACCAGCTGCCGTGCCAGCAGCCTTAGCAGCAGCTATAGACATAGACTTCATTAGTCCAACTTTACCAGCCCCAATAAGACCAGCTTTAATAATAGAGCCAGTTCCAAAAGTAGCCATCATGTTTGTAATCTGACCACCTACATTATAAAGATCTTTATTAGTAATACCCAATGCTATTTCACTTTCATTCATTAGGCCTTTAGAAGCCATATCTGTAAATGCTTGGGAATCACCAGCAAAACTTGTAGCAAATTCTTTTAGGTCATCATTACCACTAACAGCGCCAGCTAAAGTCATAATACCAGCACCTGTTGCACGACCTGCTGACCAGAATTCATTACTAAGCTTATCACCCCAACTGTAATTATCCTTGTTGAATACTTCAGCATTTTGTTCAGCAAAGTCAAAGACATCTCCTTTACCTTCTGACATGAACCTTTCAAACTTAGATTGTAAGTCTTGACGATCCATTCCAACTGCTTCTTTTATTCTACCACCAGCATCACGCAAAATTGGAGTTAATGGACCAAGACCAACTGCAGGGGAAAGAGCACTTCCTGACATATTAGTAGGCAAGAATGATACAGAAGAAGCTTCTGCGGCTGCTGCTTCTGAAACATACTGACCACCAACCTCATTAAATTTACTTCTATAATCTAGAAGCATCAATTTTTTATCTGACGATGAAATATCTAAAGCATTAATAGCTTCTTTCATTTTAGTGATTTCACCAATACGTTCAGGATTCAATAAATAAACTCCACCTTTTTTAATGATATAATTCTCACCAAAGCTTTCCTTAGTGACTTCTGATAGTTCCTTGCGATTATCAAATTGTTCCTTTAATGCTTTATTATCAGAACTAATTCTTGCTGGATCTCCTTCTTTCAATCCAAGTTCTTCATTCTTAAGCTGAACATATTTATCAAAACTCCAATCCGATTTACCCTCTTCTTGAAGTGAATCATTAGATTTCTTAAGCTTATCGTAGTCCTCTAAAGGATCTACTATTTTACGTTTATTATAAAGCTCGCCAGTCCATGATTCTACGCGGCGTTGACCATCAAATTCATCTGTATAAACACCACCAGTAGGAGAATCTGCTGCGGCATCAAACATTGATTTAGTTCTCTTTAGATAATCATTTCCTTGATTGGAGACATTACCATCTGGAGTAAAAATATTGATCTCTTGCTTCTCACCCTTTTCATTTACAATTTCTACTTTCTTTGCTTTGTCAGCTTCTAGAGCTTTATAATGTGCATTGAATGCAACATCTACTAATTCACTTTTACGTTTCTCAGGTGTAGCATTAGCCCACTCATCAAACAACATAATGTTGCGTGGATCTGTCAGATCACCAATAGGTTTTTCAGTCTGTGCATTTAGATCCTCTAAGGAACCTCCAAATATCGCATCAAGGTCAAATGGCATTAGTGTGTTAGTTAAATTTGTTTTAAAAGATTATCTTGGGATCATTGAACCAGAAGATTCAGCAGGAGCTATAAAATCAGTTGATTTTGTCTGCTTAGCTAATTGATCTAATTGATATTTAATTCTAGGCTTGGTTTCACTGGTTGCAGTTACAAGTTGGTCTTGTAAGAATTTTAAATAATCCTCTCTTGATTTAGCATCTTGAAGTTCAATCTTCATTTCTAGTTCAAGTTTTTGTCTTTCGCCCTCGTTTGTTGAATTAATAATATCAACACCCTTCTTGCGAATATTCATTTCTTTAGCACGAACATCAAGATTATCTTTATCAATCTTCATGAGACGTTCTACATCCGCCATATTTTTATCGTATGCACCTTTCATCCCGCCAGCAACTACAGACAATTCAGAAAGCAATCTTTCCACTTCAATTTTAGCTTCAGGATCTCCAAGATTAGATTTCTTAGTTAGCTCTTTAAGAAGGTTTAGTTTTTCATTTACTTGAACTCTATTTGTTTCGCTAGATGCGCTTGCACCTCTATATTCAGTAATATCTTTTGCTGCCTTTTGAAGTCCATTTAATCGAGCTTCCACTTCTTCAGGTTTAAATTTAGATACAATATTTTTTTCCGCTTCATCAATAGAAGCTTCAAATTCTTCATCAGTCCCTTTCCAGTTCAGAGTGATACCTTCTTTGGCTAAAGAATTTAAAAGCGGTGCATTACGAGCCATTTTATAATCATAAGTCTGTTCTAAATTAGATCCAGTAGATAAAGATGCTGCCATATCAAGCAATGCAGGACCATACGTTTCTATAGGATTATAAGTTTCATTACCCATTAACCTTAGATCTGACATTACATCAGAAAAGTTCTTTTGAGTTTCGCCATCTAATTTAGATACACGAAGCAATCTTGCTACTTCTCCAGCATCTTTTATTTTACCTGAAGCTAAAGCAGTATCAAATGCTTGTCTTTGAGCAGTTGCAGCTTTAAATGTATTATCCATTTGTAACAAAGCCGTTTCTTCCGCCTTATCTTGATTTGCCATATCAAAATCAATTTTGTTTTCTGCATACGCAGTTTGTTTGTTTTCAACTCTGCGTTTGTTATATTCACTTTGAGCACGACTACCAATATCTACGTTTCCAAACATTTGCATAGCATCTGGATTTCGCAAAAGATTAGGATTCTCTTTAATATATTGATTGTTATTTTTAACTCTATCTTCTTCTGGTTGATCAGCTTGAGTCATTAAGAATCCAACATAATCATCTGTTTCAGCTTGTTTTTTAAATCGTTGATCTTCTTGAAAGATTGTTTGGCGGCGAGCCATATCTGCCGAATTTACTTCGGACTGTAACTTCTGCATTTGCAATAAGTTAAGCTGTCCACTCATTGTTCCTAAGTTAGCAGCTGCTCTTGTGTTAACGTCTTCAGTGAATTGCCCCGATGATACGGTTGGCAGGTCATAGCGATCTCTTTCTGTAATGTATGTGTCAGCCATTATATTAAAATTGCATCCAATAAGACATGGATTGTGATTGATTATCTATTGCGGTCTTTCTTTCTGCTTTTGCTTTTTGATTTCGAGCAGCAATTTCCATACTACGTTTAGCCGCAGCATTACGTGCATTGCGAGCATTAGCATTATATTTGTCTTTTGATTCTTTTGTATTAACATCAAAGGCAGCATTATCTAAATATTTAAAATTATTCAATCTCTCTTGAGCTTGTTGAGCTTCTACACCTGTTCCCTTAGCTAATATCTCATCATTGATTTTATTCAATGAAGCTGTAGCTTTTGCTTTTTCGAGCGGTGTGCTATTTGGATTTAATATCTGTTGTTTGAATATATCAATATTTTGCTTCGTTGATTCAGATGCTAACATCTTATCATTAAAGTCTTTTTGACTTTGGTCAAAAGCAGCTTGATCTAAAGTGTCTGAGGCTCCTTTTTTAATTGCAGCTTCGGAGAATTTAGGATCATTGGGATTGTAATTAGGATCTCGACTATCGAGTGCTCCTCTAGCCCTAGCTTCGTCTAAGATTCTTTTATTATTATCTGAAATTCTATTATCCGCAACTTTAGCAGGAGGTTCCGCACTATTAACTGCTTCAGTTGAATTAATAATATTTTCTAAAGATGCTTTAGTGGCTCCTTTAATAGCCATCCCTTTTTCCATGAATTCATCTTTACCCATAGCACCAGAAGCATATTGCTCTTTAAGCTGATCAGCATCACTACGACGTTGCTTGGAATCTTGGAATCTTTCAAACTCTTTAGTCTTAGTTCCAAATGCTCCTTGTTTCTCAAGCTCTGCTCTTTTTGCATTCTCTTGATCTACCGATGGCAAGTTGTATGGATTGTAACTTGATGCACCAGATAACGCATCACGCGTAGATTGCTCTGTAGTGCCACTAGGAGCTGGAGGACCAACGAATGGCACACTACTATCTGCTGCGGCAGAAGGAGCGGCAGAAGCAACACCATCATCGACACCGCCAGCAGGTGCTTTACCGTTATTCAATCCACTACCCGCAGCACCAGATCTTAAACCACCACCAGCCGCTCCATTACCTAGTCCTGAACCTGCTGCACCAGATGTTAATCCAGAGCCAGCTGCACCACTTCCAAGCCCACCTTTAGGAGGAGCACTGGCAACAGTATTATTAGTTGCTACATTACTTGCTGCTGGTTGTTGTGCATTAGCTTGTTCTTGGGGTGCAACTCCAGCTGGACGTAGATTAGCTGCATCATTAGTATTACGGAACACACGAGCTTCTGCATTTCTGTTAAGTTGTTCAGAACTAGGAATAGCAGATGTAACACCACCTGCTGCGGTATTCCATTCAGTCCATGCTTTTATGTCTCCACTTCTAAGGGCATTTCTAGCATTCTTTTGAGCCTGTCTAATGACATTCTTTTCTCCTTGGATGCGGCGACGATCTTCGTCTCTAGATTGACTTCCAGCCATACCAGAAATAGCCCGACCTGTCTCATCGTATCCCGCTCTACCTGCTCTGTTATCAAATGCTCCCATGTCTTTAGTCTGGCTAAAATATTACATAAATTGTTTTGGCTTACGTTTCAAGGAAGAATCCATTCCAATGTAGTATTTCTTTCTACCAGAGGATTGTTTCTCACTTGCCGTCATAAATTGAAAGAACTCAGCCCATTTAGATTGAGCTAGATTTTCATCGGATACGTTCTCATAACATACTGCTTGAATGGCGATCTTTAAAGCTGAAATACTTTGAATAGGAATCAAATCATTATCATCCAATAGTGGAGCTTCCTTTTTCATTAAAGCATAAAAAGGAGCATGTTCTGGTTGGAAATTACGAGGACAACGATAACGTCTAATCTCAGTGCCATCGCCCTGAAGGATTGTTCCAAGATCAATGAAATCATGATCTCCTGAGTTAATACCATCTTTATAAAGAGACACTTGATCTACAATTGACCAACCACGACTCTTGTTTCGAAAGCCAATAGCACCCGCATAAAGAGCCTCATCAAACTCACAATACCACTCATTGTTATCTGAACTAGCAATAAAATCAGACTCTAAAAGTTCAACTTCAATAGTAGTTCCGGGGTATCTGCCTAGTTCAAAAATGCGGTCTACAGCCTCTTGGATTACGTCTTCAATTTCAACACCTGTTGTAATTAAAGGACCAAAGCGTGTTACGGCTTCACTTAATGTAATAGTCTTAGACATCTTAGGTGCATGATACAATTATCTTTAAAAAACTCAAGCATTTAACATGAATTAAATAAAGACTAAAATCATTCATCAATTACTTCCATACCAGATGGAATAGTCGTTACACGAACAGTATAAGAACGAGTAACCGCTCCTGTAACATCATTTGTTGTAGATGAACGACTAATGCTCATTTGAGCAGAACGATTTGCTGTATCTGTATTTAACCAACGTTGATAAAGCATCTCCATGATTCCATAAGTAATCTTCCTCCAGTCACCTGTAGTTGCGTGTGCTTCAACATTGGTAACCTCTTGAAGGATTCCAAGCACCTTAATTGTATGCGTTCCAGTGCCTGTATTAGTGCTTACAACAGCATTGCCATTATTAGTAAGCGAAAGCGTAAGAGTAGTTGGAGTAGGAACACTAACCACAAAGTAATCAGTTGCGGTAAACGGAGCAGGAAGAGTCGTGCTACTTGACAAAGCTACCTTATCACCAACAAGCAAATTGTGAGTTGTTGACACAGTTACTATCGCACTAGTTCCCGTTACGGTGAAAGTCCCTACGGTTACGTCGGTGCTATCCACTGTAGGCAATGTGACTGCATTACTAGTAAGAGCGTAAGTGGGACCAAAGAATGAAACTGGGGCTGAAGAGTAAGGCATAAACGTTATTTAAATTAAGGTTGAAATATTTGTATATGATTAAATTCTAAATGAAAAGACTAAAAAGTAAAAACTAAATAATTGATTTTAATTAATCAGGAACTGGACGTATTCCTCCATATTGCCAATGACTACCAGAGGCTGGAACTGGAACTTCAATCCAATCAGTCCAGTTTCCACCATTTTCATATATTACATCAACATCCTGTATTAATTCTTCTTCAATAATAGTCATTTCGTATGCATCACCACCGCCATCATATTTCACTCCACTATATACTTCATTTGATTCATTGCCGCTCCATTCTTTCCTGTAAGTAGTATCACTTACAAAATCAGGTGCGCTGACATCAGTAATAAATAAATATGGATTATTTAAAAAATTAGAACTTTTGTTTGATGAAGAATAAGAATACAGATTTCTATCTGTTTTTCCACCTGCGGTTCGAGAACATGTAATTGTCTCGGTTGTGTATCCAGTATTAAATTCATTGTATGTAGATACGTTTACTTGATTATAAGATCCAGTTGGATATCCATTCTCACCACAATTAGGATCAGGTATATTTTGCGGATCAGCTATTAAAGTAGTAAGAGCAGCAGTATCAGTTTTCACTCTATAACGTGTCCGAGGCACTAAATTAATATTTCCACCTTTAAATCCAAAGGAATTATTAGCTACACTTTTAGATTCAACTAAAAGAACTTTAGAATCATTTAATGATTGAGAAATTTGCTCATTAGGTTCTGGTATTTCTTGCCATGTTATATTGCCTGTGTTATCAACTACTCTTAATTCTAATAAAGATATATATAAATTATACTCATCTGAATCAATCGGATAATCTTTGGATAATAACCATGTAGCTTTTAAAGTAGTTTCGTCAATTGTTTCAGTAAAAGTCTCTATAACTTCTTGATATGTATCTGGATCAGTAGTAACTAATGTTAAAGTAATTCGATAGATCATTCCATCTTTTGGACGCATAACTATATTAGCTGCAAAAATATCGTGATAACGATAAAAACCACCAAAACTTGGAGAGTTAGTATAATAGTTATCATAAGAGACTAAATCACGGGAAGCACGAGGACTATAATATGGTTTAGCTCCATTCATTAAATCATGCTTAATAGTGTAACTGTGATTAGGAAATGCGTCTAATCCAGATTGAAAGTTATCATAAGTAGCAAAAAACTCTTCCCTAGTATCTTGCTCAACTAATATCCCTGTGCACTCTTCAGATAGAACTTCTTGGTAGAATCCGTTAGCAAAAGAAATAGCTTGTTTACTTCCACCAAAAGAACTTGCCGTTCTTCCAGTTATTGCTGCTATTTTATTTCTCCTGCGAATCATTCGTATCTGAGCTTTAAATGTCCCATTTATAGTTGATGTATCCTCATCTATATTAGTTCCATAACCGCTAAGATAGTTACCTAAGTTCACCCTGAACCTTACTTTTGATCTACTATATCCATGGAAATCAGAGCTATCAGACAAATAAGATAATTCAAGTACACCATTTTGAAATGAATTATAATTTGAGTCAATTGATCTAGCGTTTAATATTTCATCTACCCATGTATTAATATTTCCAGTAGATAATGGATCACTTAATGCTATGTCTTCAACATTAGTGGCAATTAAAGTATAAACCGGATTTATATCTTCAATGCTTTTTGTTGAGCTATAAGAATCTACAGTGTAATTGTAATCAAGTTCGGCTTGAAATTGAGCGCCTGATCCTGTTTGAGTATTTACAATAATTACATTATTTACACTTAACCCAGCAGAACTAGTAGTGTATTGATATTCATTTTCAGTATGAATAACTAGGTTGTAAGTTTCATTTAAATATTGTTGATTTTGACTACTGTATATTTTACTACCCGTAGAAGTATAATCATATGTGCGATAAGCATATGGCGGGACATCTCCACAATGCACTTCATAATCATCAGGTTGAACAGGATGACTCCAGTAAGGTTGATAAGCACTCACTGAAGCCCCAGTTAAGGAAGCAGTTACAGTTATTCCACTTACACCATTAGCAAATGGGACAAAGAAAAATGGACGGAAAGGAGCATAATAATTCATATTCCAACCATTATCACCTAGTTCAGCCTTAAAGCCGATGCTAGGAGGAGTTAAATTCAAACTGTCCTGATAATTTGGCATTAGTAATTTTGTCTAATAAAAGCAAATTGTTTAGATATAGATACGTCACCAGCTATCGCTCCATTTGGAGATATATTACTTATATGTTCAGTTAAAGATAACGAACCACCACCTGTATTAAGGATTACAAATGAATCATCATTAATAGTTACCGAGCCTAAATAATAATAGGTATTTGCAGGTCTACTACCATCAATGCCCCATGGCGGAGTTGAATAAGTTGTATTTGATGCTCCTTTTACAATTTCAACTGAATTTGCCAGTGAGCTATCTGGATCAGAATTAAGAGTTATTTTTACAAAGAAATGTGTAGTGCTGGTTATGTCATGATAACTATCTATGTTAATAGGAAGCAATCCATTTACATCACCATACTCAATCCAATACCTAATTGATCCTTCAGCAGGTTCTGATGCAGGAACTGGTAAATGCGCTGGTTGATAATCAATTATACTTAAAGGTATTCGCTCTTTAATACCAACTTTAACTTTATTTACTATTGTTTCTGAAACAAATTTATCTTTTTTTCTTTCCACCATAACAAAGTTTTCAACTTTGAAATTTGGATCTAAATTCAATCCATAATTAGGAATACCATTTGGACTTGGTTTGATTCTTTCGAAATCTGGTTGTAATAATTTATTTGATGTAACACTTGGTTGGGAACTACTTAAAGCTTTTAATTTTTCTTCCATCGACATTTTATTATCTGACGGTCCAACTAAAGCACTATATACTGCATCAGTTACTTGTTTAAGCGTTTCGTTTATATAATCACTAGACATATTAATAAAAAATAATTTATGGAACAGTTACAGTATAAGTTTCTCGAACCCATTTTCCAAGTCTCCAAGGCTTAACTATAATATTAGAAACATATGTATCTCCTTTTATTAAAGGAATAGAGCTTACAGGTAAAGTTAAAGTTGCACTTCCACTTTTTTGAAAAGTAAAAGCTACAGTTGGATTTTCTATTATAAAAGCATCAGGAGTAGATCCTGTAGTAGAATATATATCTTTAACTATATTTGGATCATCACCCATGTTGTCTGGTGTCGCAGGAATGCTATCATGCTCAAATGGTCCAAATGTGCTAATAATAAGTTTATCATCTATATCATACGAATTATTATAATCATCGCTAAATTTCCTATTACCAATTCCATTCCAAACGACTTTACGAGCATCTGTAACAGAAAACCCGTTTATTTGAAGTATACCAATGACTGGTTTAAATACATGGACTGAAGCAATATCTACTAGTGGAGCTTCATGGAAATATTCTCTTTTCACACTCACTAATGCAGTTCCCCTAAGTCCGGGCTCAATATCAATAAATGGAGCCCCAGAGCAAGTTGCTTGTATTTTGCCAAAAGCGGTTATTCCCCATTCGTAATTCCTAGCCCTGATAATTGATATATTATTAACACCAGATGAATTCTCCTCTACGCTTTCACTAGTATCCCATACTACACCAACTTTTTTTAATTTAGCAGGAAGACTGATTTCAGTAGTTTCTTGCCATTCTTGAATGTCTGGAAGATCATTCATTTTATTGGCAATAACTATACTATGCCATTTATCTAAAGGTTGAACTTCAACTTGATTAATTATGCCTCCACTATTTCGGAGTTGATTGGCAAAGCTACTTGCTAAACTTGCATCAACAAGATGTTTACTGGTTTGAATGACTGCACTTGTTTCCCTGTCGTATTCCTCACCCTCTAATTTAGTGATTACATCTGGGTATCTTTCTGTGATTTTTACAGCTTTAGACATTCCAATAGGTGCGACTTTACTAGCTTTAACTCCAAATCCAGATTCAACTGAAGTTGCTTCATCAACATAAGATTCTTCAGTTTTATTTATTCCCCAAGTATCTGTAACTTCTCCAATCAATGGGGAAGTAGAAGTAATTATTTCCTCAGTATTTACTTCAATAGCCTTACCTGTATCATCTTTTTGTTGTATAATAGATGAAATTAAATTGCCACCCAACGGTGATGGGTCTGTTAAAGGATCAACCTCACGTCTTTTTTGAATTGTAGTAATTTGATTCGAAAACTTAGCTGGTGCAAGATTTGGAACTCCAGTTGATTTTGTCTTCCACTCAGGACCATCAAGCTTCTGGAATATCCAAAGAAGATCAGGAGTGTTTTTAATTGGCTCTACATCAACTAGCACGTAATTGGGGTAGAGAGCCGCATCCTTGGCTGATAGACCAATGTCTGCAATTGACGTTCCCCACGCCTTAGAAGGCCATTTACTTGCCAAATTAGTAGGCATCTTAACGCTTACTATATGGTGATTACTAGATGGGTTTTGAACATCTATAATCTGAGGAACATTGTTTGGAGGGTTAGGTAGTGCCATAGCTTTAGTCCGACTAAAATAATTAATGATTCTTTAAGAGTGTATCAATGCATTAAACCTATATATCATTTGTGGTTTATATCAATAAAAAATACGCGCATCAAATTAACAAGTATCAATTCAAACAAACTTAAATACGTTGACCTTAAAGCCTTTAACTTTCGTTTTGCGGGAGGTTAATGTCCCATCTTTGACTTTTAATAGCAATTGCTTTCCAGCTTGGCTCGCGCTGATAGCGTTGCCTTGAGATTCGATCCTGTCGATATAATCGCTAATTGTGAACTCATCGGGCTGTTTAGGTTTATCCAACGTGCTGATCATTAGATCAATCTTGCCCCATACGTCATCTTTTACAGTATCCCGTGAGGACTGATCCAATCCGATCCGTTTTTTGTTATTTGCCATATCTTAAAATCTCCAGTTTTTGTGTTATGTAATCCGTAAGCAAATCCGTTACGCCAACCCAACTTTGCCGTGTAAGCATCCGCATAAGCCATTTTATCAATCTTAGCCATTGTGCCAATAGCATGTGAACTGCCGCCGTCAATGTGCCTAGCTTCGTAATCATTCGGGGCGTGGACGTGTCCAAATATGCAAGAACCATATTTTTCATGATGAGCTTTAGCTGGATGCATTGAGGAATGGAAACCATGGATCATAGTTAAATTACCCAACTTAAATCGTTCCGTAACTTTCCAGTGAACCCATTTAATTCCCATCTTGCGGAACTCGTCTTCAGTTTCTTGTGCTTTCTGTGCACATAGGTCTGCCAATACGCCATTGCTAGTCTCTCCTGCCGCTCTCCATAGCCTGTGGTCGTGATTTCCTAGCGTTAAGTAGTTCGGACGATACCAGTCAAGTAGCTCCATGCCGCAGTTATAATCATATCGAATACCTTCTGCACGTTCCTCGTTTCCAGCGTTACGTCTAATTGCTCGAAAGTCCCAGACATCTCCTAAATGAATTCGATGTTTAGGATTCCAGTCGTCCATGAAAGACTTGAATACCTTGATTGCGTTTGGACAAACTAAATCCCCGTGAGAGTCTGCCATAAAGATTGATTTTTCCCAAGCCATGTTAGTTAAATTTAAGTGATTCCCAAGCTACCCAGAATATTTCATCAACGCATCTTACTACGGCTTCCTGCTCGTATTTCTCCATCCAGCCGACTCCCGATATTAATAGCGATGCCTCAAGGATTTCATGCCGCAAAGTAGTAATGATTTCTTTTTCGTCTTTGATTGCGTTTGATATCCAGATTGTTCGGTTGTCGTGTTCGTATTGTCCGTATGCGTCCTCAAGCTTGCCTTTCTTAATCTTTACAGATTGACCTGCTATTTTGACGCTACGGGGAAGTTTCATGCTTTTCGATTGATATAACTGCCTTCTCCGACTCCAAATTTAAATGGTTCATGTCCAGCAGGATTGACGCAAAGTTCAATTGCATTAGCGTATGCAGAAGCCACTCCGTCAATAGTAATCTGCTTGCAGTCATTTTCGTTGCTACCAAAGAACGGCTCAAGAATTACTGCTGGACAGTGCGTAAGCTCAAGGAATTTCCCCCCACGATTAACTCTAGTAATCATTTTAACACCTCTTGATTTAATTCCTGAGAATGCACGTTTAAATTCAGTCTCGAAATTCTTAGCGATACTTGCTCCGTTCATTGAGTTAAACCAATATAACCATTCATGCCCATTAGCTTCTGGAGCCGCTGAGTTAAAATGTAATTCGATTGCTATGGTTGCTTGAGCTTTTCTGATTTGATCAGCTGCGTTAACCATTGCTGTCCCATATCCGTTGCCAACGTAATCGCTAAATATCTGCGAAGGAATACCTTTGCGAGTAAGATTTGCAGATAGCTTGGTTGCGACCTTTAAATTGAAGTCTCGCTCATTAGTTTTCAGATGTTCGGAGTAAGCGCCGCCATCGTATCTCCCACCGATCTTGCGGCTGTGTCCTATGCAGATTGCTATCATCATTTTGTGTCCTCAATTAATAGTTTTCTAAATTTGTAACTACTCATATAAACTTGTCCGTCACCTACCATGCTGCCTTCAGCAAAGTGATAAACCTCACCGTGCTTCATTGTTATCCACTGTGGACTCACTAATGCGGCTTTGTCGCTTCTTACGCTGGATTCTTTGACGTAACCGAATGATGTGCAACTCGGTATCAGCAGAAGGCTTAGACTCCATAATTTTACCAAGGCGGTCAAGTTCATCTTCATCGTTATCTAAGTCGTTAGAAAGCCGCCAGTCAACCCATGCAACAAAAGCATTGCAAGCAGCTGTAAAGGCGGCGATCAGATTCATCTACTCACCGAAGAGAGTTAATTTACCTTTAGTAGCAAACCGAACAATTACGTTAACGGAAGCTAATACGGCAAGGAATTGCTCTGGATTAGAAGCAAGCCATTGTTGGACAGGAGGAAAAAATGCAGAAGCAAATGTTATAACCTGAACCCAAAATGTTTTTGATGTCAATAATGTCTTATTCATAATTATTTCTTGTTACGCCATAAGTTCCTAATAGATAAAACTAGGACTATCAAGCCTAAAAATGAAGTAGTTATTCTTAACGAAGTTTCAACGTGTTCCATGTAAGTTATAGAGACTCCGCTAATGGCAGCTATAGTGCCTGTAAGTCCATTAAGTAAAGTGTGGTAATGATGATTCATAAAATAAGTAAATTGGCAATAAACAAAAGAAGCCCTACTGCCACACAGAAAGTAGAGAACTCAATAATACAATCAATAAGATTATCGTTATTGTCTTTGTTGTCTTGCATATTATAAATGAAAAATAAGGAGCCCCCATAATTTCTTACAGGGACCCCTATTTAATTTAATGTGTACGGAACCAACTAGTTCCATCAGATAGCAAACGATGTGTAGTAGCAATTGGAATTGTATGCGTCGCAGAAGGCGAAGCACTTGCAGCCGAGTAAATATTAGTTGCTGGACTTGTTACTGTAACTGCACCTGAACTTGTATTAGCATTTTGAATAATTAAATCACGAACAGGACCACTTGCAGCTGGAATAGTTGCTGCGGTTGCAGCTGTGCGACCAGAGAATACAGTCAGACGTTTACTAATAACAGCAGCATCACCAGCAGCCATTGTTACATCAGCAACAGCCAAACCAGTAATACCTACTTCAACTCCATTAGAGTCACGAGTAATAAGAGTTCCATTGCGGAATCCAATACCTTTACGTCCATTTTTTAAATAACGAAAAGTAGAATTTTCGGGAAGAATAAGCGATAATAGTGTTTTCATAATTTTATATAGTTGCCCTTTAAAAGAAAAAACCCCGCCCCAGAGGGCTCTGAGACGGGGGTTAATAACAACTCTTAACCAAGAGAAGATGCACCAACAATACGACCAGCAGGACGCGGGACGGCAAGATGGCGGATGATGATACCAAACTCTGGATTCTCAGGACGTGTTCCGTTGGAGAGAACTCCACGGAATTGACCGATTTGACCATCAGGGTTATCTTGACGATCTTCGTAATTAGTCCAGCGATAGGTTCCAGTGTAGTTAATTGCATCGAAGGAAGCTTGTCCTACAGATGTAATTGGTTTTGGAATCAAGCTTGTGCATACGTCTTGATGGAATACTTGAGAATCTTCCCAAGTAGCGATCAACCAATTCGGGTTAGGAACGCGTTTAAGAACACCATTGACGGTGGTAACGACATACTGAGGAACACTTGCCCATGCAGTGAAGGTAGTTACCGCTGGGGTAACGTCGATCAATGCTACACTGTCTACTGCGCTCTTCACGTAGTATTTGTTAGCAGTTGCATGGCGACCAGTTACGATCAGTTTGCAAGCATCTGCACCAGTGACGATGATGGTAGAACCTTTAAAGAGACGGACAGTTGCACCAGTCGAGCTAACAAGTGGTCCACTGAAGGTAACGACTTTAGTAGCTGCATCCAAAGCAACGGTGACAGCTGATGCAGGAACGAATTCCCAACGTTCAGTTTTGTCATCAATGATGTGGGTGAAACCATTGTAAGTCCATTTGATTCCCATAGGAGCGAGAAGTTTCTCGTTCTGTGCGGAATAACGGAAATCCTCGCGGACATCTGGATCAGCCATGATCAAACGACGGCTTTGACGAGAAGAGGTAACCAATCCATAAACAGGACGGTTTTCTGCTACGCCCATAGAGCCTTTACCAGCACCATGAAGGTTGAGGTATTCGTAAATTTCATCGCAGAAACTTGTGGTAAGGATAGATTGATCAGTTCCAGTGGTTGCAGGAGCAGCCATGTCACCATAATAACCGCCAGCGAGAGAGAAACCAGAGTCAAGAACGACAAGGTTATCTGCAATACGGGTATATTCCGAGCGTTTACGTTCAATCCAGAACTCACGTGCTTGGTCAGCAAGTGCAGCAACACATGCTCCCATTTGTTGAGCACGGACAAACTTGTTACGAAGTTGGTTGGTGTTCATTGGAGGACCCCAAACAGCTTTGTGCTGGAGGTTATACTCACGAAGAGTTTGTGTGAACTCAACATTATCCGAAGGAGGAATGCCATCGCCATTAGTAGCTTGATGGTTAGCGGTGTTGTTGTTAAGGGAAACATCGGTCGTAACATTTGCCCATTCGACTTCTTCGATAAGTTCGTCGCTAAGGGTTCCAGTTGGGTCGGTCAATTTAGCACGGTCAAACTGGAAAGTTTTTTGTGTGCTCGATTTCTCGTCTTCCCAAGTCTCTTGCTTGTAAAGGTTAATCCACGGGGTTGGTTGCTCCATCATCTTTTGATTGATGTCGGTGCCGATCATTGGTGCTTGCTCTACGAGGAAGTCTTCTACTGTGTAAGCCATAATTTTATTAAGTTAAATTGTGAATGATTATTGAGATTTGTTAAAGCAAATGCTTTTAACGTAAATGAAAACAAAACATACCTACTAGAGGTTGCTTTAATTTGTGCTTTCTAGAACGCGATAACGTGCGAGCGGCCGAATCAGGAAGTTTTTAGAACCCTACCGATTTACAGGTTCAAAAGACTTTTATCCCAATTCGACCGCTTAGTCAATAATTATTATTAAATTAATTATATTTATCTTAAGACTCGAAATCTTCACTAGCAAAACGCTCTAAGAAAGAACCTGCAACTTTTTCAGAATGTGGTGTAGCAGATACTGAAGAACTTGGTTTAGGTGTTGATTTAACTGATTTCTCATCATTGCTTTCATATACACTTAGACGTTTACGCATGGCGTGTAGTTCTTTCATTGCATGAGGAAGAGCAACGCCAGCAAAGGAAGCATAGGCTTGATCACGGGCTTTAGCCTGACTAAAGTCAATAGATAGGCTTTTTGCCATGAGCTTTTTAAACTCAGAAGTTTCTTTGCCCTCTTCAATGAAACCCGGAATCTTATCTTTATACTTCTCCCAAATGTCCTTTTGAATAACTTGAACAGCTTTTTTTTGCTCAGCAAGAAAAGCTTTGTCAGCTTCAATACGTTGAACTTGCTGTCTTTCAATTTCCTGATCTGCATTGCTAAGCATCTTCTCACGATTATTCATGAGTGAACCAAAGTCTTGAATCATGCGATATGCTTCATTGCGATCAAAATCAGAAAGATCGTTAAGATGTTCGGCAATCATTTGGTTTTGAACCTTACGATCTTTTTCACGAATAATATCTTTAAAGGCAGATGGATCTATATCATAAAGACCTGCAAGTTGATCAGCTTTCTGGAAGATTTCCATTGCTGGCTTAACAATAGAATTATTGTATTCATCACTTGCCTCAACTTTAAGTTTGGCACTTTGACTACTTATCTCTTCTAAGCGCTCACGTAGCCCTTCAGCCTCTTGTGCTTTAAGTTCTAGGTATTGTAGCTTAGTGGTAATATCGGGCGAAATAACCTGCTTCTTGGCTTCTTTAAGCTCAGCTCTGAGTTCTCTAAACTTATCACCAGCTTTAGCTTCCATACCAACAACTGATTCTTCAGTTTGCTTATCGAAATCAGCTTCATCAAAAGGTTTAGATTCTTCGTCTTTTTTAGTATCCTCTTCAGTAGTGTCTGTAAAGAATTCCTCTTCGATAATATCTTCTTCTACAATTGGCTCTACAACTTCAGCCTTTTTAGGCTCAGCAACTTTAGGCTCAACTACTTCAGGTTCAATTACCTTTTTCTCTGGTTCTGGTGCAATGTCCTGAATGACTTCTTTTGCTTTTTCTTTATTAGGCGCATCATCGAACATTTCATTCATTGCAGCCATAATTCCTTTGCCAGTAGGGTCGCCCCAATTGGTTGATTCTAGTTCGCTATCTTTAGCTTTTGTATTTAATGTGCTCATTGGTTATTTTAGTTATTAGTGTTTTAATTTACGCATTGGAACAGAGTGTTTGTCCTTTAGTTCAGCTAAAGCAAAAAGTTCATCAACAAGATCACTAGCACCTGATTGATGATTATAAGCCATAGCCGCGCCCTCTAAGGTTTCAGCCCCTCTTTTTTTATTCCAAACTTTTCGCATTGCATCCTCAAAACTACGTTTAAAGATTGGGTTTAGCAATATATTGCGTAATTCTTGTTTTTCAGTATCGCTTAATTGTATCATAAATTAAATTGAAGAAGCTCGTAATCTAGCCATGCGTTGCTGAACTTCTGCGTCGCGTGATGCTATTTTACTCATTGCGTCTTGAGCTTGCATAACCATTTTTTGTTGTCCTGATTCTTTGATCATTTGCAATCTCATGGAATGGCTTTGGAATTCTTGTTGAAGTTTTTGCTTATGCTTGAGATCATTCATTTGCAATTCTTGTTGTAACTTCTGTTGTTCCTTCTGATCCGCAGTGACTTCTTGACCTTGTTGCATTTCTGCGTTTTGAGCGGCAGCATCATTTTCACGATTCTGCTTATTGATCATTTTCAATCCGTTCATTACAATCTCGCCAATCTGTTGAATCCGTTGTTTGTATTGATTAAGCTCAGGCTGAACAGTTTCATGAACAGTTGTCATTTCAAGCGTAGCAACACAATGCTCATAGATTGTCTTATGCTGCATTGTATATTGCATGATATCTACTTGTCCTTCATCAACGCCTTGCAAACCAGCTTCAAGTTCATCAATGTGAACAGGCAAATGCACCATGTGGTTTTCACCATCCACAGGATTAATAACATCGCCCTCAAGCATTTCAAGGTTTTCGAGCGTTGCAATTTTGTGATCATAAGGTAGTCGTGTCTCATTTGGTTTTCCTGCGTAACGTTCTGCTTTATCAACTCCAACGAGTTCAACTAAGTAATCATATTCAAAGTTACTGCGACCTACTGCATCCCAAGTGGAATACATTTGTTGCATTTGATCCATCAACATAATGCGGCTACTTCTTGATCCTGTCCCAATAATACGAGAAGCACGAACTCCTTTAAAGTCAATTTTACTAAATACTTCTTCAGGAACTCCACGTGCTAAGCACCTAGCCTTCATCTCAATAACTCTCTTTTTAGCGACACGATCTTTTTGAGGAACCGTGAAGGCACGTCTTACTTTTTCGCGCATGATTTTATCATAAGGTCCATAGAATAGATTAATAGCAAAGCTGTTTAGTTTATTGATGTAATCGAGTTGAGAACTAACTTCTAGTTTTGTTCTACGATCTTGATCAGGTTGCATCATCATATTGCCACTAGCTAATCCGCCAGTTGCACGATTTAAGATGTTACGACTTTCATTGATCGCTGGGATCAAACTATTGTTAAGATTCTGAGCCAATTGACGCTCAGGCAACTTCATATTAGGTGGAATAGCAATACCGCCACCAAAGTCAGTAAGCTGCATATCCTGCATGTCTTCTGTAGATCCGGGTTGCACAATCAGCGAAGAACTCACGCGAGCGTTATCTAGAAGCTTACAATGCATAATATCCATTGCGTTACACAATTGATAAATTAAATAACCAAGTCCACGAACAGTATATAGTTTGCCACCATTGCCTACGCTAAATGGAAAGATTTGGAATCCTTGGTCAGCAGATTCAAAGAACCCTCTAGATTTAAATAAGAACTGTTCTTTTACTCCACCTTTTTTTGAAAGAGGATTTTTAGCTGAAATATAATAACTAACTTTACCATCAAATTCTTGAAACCATCCATGAATAACTTCAATTGGTGGGCAAATAGAATTTACGTAAATCTCATTAGCTTTAATATCACGCTGTATAAGCTCCCAGTTATTCCAATCTTTATTACTTGTTGCAGCAGTAGATTGTAAAATTGCAAGTTTAACCATTTCCTCATTCCAGCCCTCTGCTCCACTCCTAGCCTTAGCGTAAAGCTGTGTCACTGTGTAGTGACCTAATGCTGTAGTTGCTTCTACTTCACTTGAAACAATGCCTGTATTACGCGGGAACTTAAAGTGATCTAAACCAGCAACAGAATAACGCATGGTATATTTATCATCAAAGTAAGCTATGGCAACTCCATGAGTTACGTATGTATCAGATAACTGCAAATGCAAAGGTAATGATGCATCATCATTTCTGTCCATTGCTGTAAATTCTTCAGCTAAGATGGAACTCCATGCATCAGCTTGTTGTTTGTCTATAGTCCCGTCTAATGGAATGTCAGCCAGCACTTTAGGAGTTGTATAAATATCCATGTAAGCGGCTACAGCTTCATTCTTAATAGCAGGTCCTTCACCAGTTGTAATATTAAAACGATCAGATTGTCCTTTATTTTCCAATTCAACATCATCATGGGGAGGAACGAAATCCATTTGTCCTTGTATTAAAGACCTATTATAAGATCCATCTGCATCATCATCTTTTAGCTTATCATAGATTGCCCTTAAAGCTTCTGGAGATCCAAGTCTTTCAGATGGCGGCTCATATGTTTCATCATCTAAAGTTTGCAATAACTCTAGTGATTCTTCGCTTTCAGAAAATAATGACATTTTTTAGGTTGGCTAAATTAAATAATTACATAGATGAATTAGACTTTATCTATATATTGGTCAAGTTTTATCTATTTGACTATCCGATCAATACTGATGTCGTATTTGTTGGAGGACATTAAATTGTGTCGAAGTTAGTAGGTTGTGGGTCAGCAGGGAGGATTGGCATAGGTGTTATAATCCATTCACTATTCACGCTATCCCATCTCAAGAAGTTACCAAGAGACTTCTGTTCCCGAAAATTAGTAATCTCCCCATTGATTAAGAACGCTAATCTGTTTTGTTCTTTGAAGGAGTTGATTTTTTCAACTAGCTCGTCAGAAACCTCAACATGCGATTGCTCTGGCGGTTCATCAAAAACTGCCATAACGTTTTGCCGTTGGTTTAAAATTGCATATTTCATAATTCGTTAATCCAGTTAAATTTCTGAGCTATACCTTCGGAGAGTTGGCGACCGAGGGTATCATGCCAATCAGGTACCAATGGCTTTACTTCGCCACGAACAGCATGATCGCCATAAGGATAACCAAGCTCATGCTCTTGTGTGTATTGCTCCACGTTGTTTGTATCGTGGATAAATTGATCCATGCCTAGATACGCCCATACCTTAGCCATTGTGCCTTGGGGATCGCGTGTAAGGTCTTCAGCGTGGACGAAGTGAACCTTGTCTTTGTGAAGACGAGCAAGCTCATACAGACGTTGAATAGCAAGTCCTACAGGAGCGGAATCAAGCCAGAACTGGCAACGGCCTTCGACTGTTTGGAGACGCATGGTATCTTGCTGATTGACTTCAAACTGGAACTCAGGATGTTTCTGAAACTTCTTTTCCATGCTCGAAAGCACACCGCGAATGTCGCGGACTGGAACAAGTAGTTTAGCGTCAGGAAATAGTTTGAACAATAGGTTAGCACTGCCAATCCATGCGCGGCACTTATCCACCACAATCGGGCGGTCAGTTAAGTTGTCAAAAGCTGATTCAATCCCAGCGTGCATGAAGTTAGAAAAAAGCTGTTCACCTTCTTGTGGTTGGGGCAGCGAACGAAACTCATCGGTTTTAAAGAACGCCTTGCTGATATACATGATCTCATGTACACCGCTGGTAGCAGTAGCATGGACAAGCGGGTTCTGTGCTAAGAGGTTCTGAAGTAGAGTGGAGCAAGCGCGTGGCAGACCAGATGTGTAATGTATCGTTTTAGGCATGGGCTTAATTAGAGATCTTTTACAACTGTTAGTCCACTATAACTTGCGGCGTATCCCGTTGCACCAACTGGAACGTGGATGACTGCTGGGGATACCCCTGTCATGCCGTTAAACGCGCTTGCATTGATAGTTGGCGCGACCGATTTATTAATGTTGATTCGTGTAAAGTTGCTACAACTAAAAAATGCAAGAGACTCAATGGAAGTAACTGAATTTCCAATAGTTAAGGTTCCATTAAAACCAGAGCATAATTGAAAAGAAGTATCTCCGATGACAGTAACTGAGTTAGGTATGGTGAGAGATCCTGTGAATCCAGAACAGCCTGAGAATGCTAATGTCCCAATCGTATTGACTGAATTTCCGATAGTCAATGAACCATTAAAACTGTTGCAACCCTGAAACGCTCCGATCTCAATCGAAGTGACTGAGTTGGGTATGACGAGCGACCCTGTAAAACCAGTGCAGTTGGTAAATGCGGCACTCCCAATCGTGGTGACTGAGTTGCCAATGGTAAGTCCTGTTAAACCATAGCAGTAATAGAATGCGTTACTTCCAATCGTGGTGACTGAGTTTGGTATTGTCAAAGAACCTGTTATAGTTATGCAGTCTCGGAATGCGCCTTCTCCGATTGTAATAAGTGAACTCGGAAAAGTAAGAGGGTAGTCTAATGTGCTGGCTGCAAAAGCATCTATCCCAATCGAAGTCAGCGTCGATTTAAAGGTTATGCGGGAAGTATAAAGACTGTCAGAACTTGTCCAATAATCTGGGATAGCGTTGCTTGATTCTGTTAGCCGAACGCCATCCACTGTATCATATACAACACTCGCCGTAGCACTAAATGTGTTTGGTGGATAAACCAACGGAATGTCGATGCCACTATCAAGCAAGCCTATGAATCTCTCAATATGGTTGCGATTTGTATTTGATAAAGGGGTGGAGTCAGCAGCCAATACAATGGCTGTCATGTAGCCGTTGAAGTTTGCTGTGCTGTTGCTGGCTCCTGCCCCGATGTATGAACCAGCGGTGGTGTTATTTGGGATTGTGGAGGATACAGCTACAGAATCTAATTGACTACCATTACGCCTAAGCCTTAAGGCACCGTCACTAAATATTGCTTCCGCAGTTAATACATTGTAATCGGCATCTGAGGTTGAAACTACATTTACTGCCGTAGAATTGTTTGAACTTGCAGAAGCGGCAAATGAATTTGAACTATTTAATCGCGTAAACAATCCAAGTTTCGGAATGGTTGAAGTTCTGTTAACTGAAACAACACCGTGCGTGACATCGCCGCCAGTTCGTAATGTGTCCTGCGCTCCTGCAAAAATATAACAACAATTCTGTGAATTGAAAATAGTTCGTTGATTTGAATGGAGAGTAAAGAAATCTGTTGAATCAAATTTTATGGATGCAGTATCTAAATCTGTGGATTCAAAAAGACCAGCATTGGGTGAGGTACTGAGCGCATTTAATCCACCAATAATATCCCTCCAATAAAGCACCGTCTGCCCGTCAGTTGCAAGAGTATCAACGGTAGTAGCTACTTGCGTAGCAGTTTGTAAGTTTGCGTTTAGTCCACCCGTCCAAGTAGTTACCTGCCAAGGATATGTAGTGTTTTCCGTACTATAGTAAATGAAGTCACTGAGTTCTCCATAATATGCGGAACTAATTACCAGCTCCCATCTGCTATTGACAATGCTCCAAGAACAGTAATTACTGTCAGGAGTTCCTACGTCACCATACGCAGCTTTACCATTCAAAGAACCATTCCTACTCAAAGTCATAGTCTCTGGTTGAGTAGTGGTAAAGCTTCTAGTTTCGTCGGTGAAATTATTACCTAAAGAATTAAACGCCCCGCTCTCAGCCCACCAGAAATGCTTGACCGCTGATACATCTCTTGGATGCCACACAGTTACTGGGATAGATTTTACCCCGTCAACCACGCACCGAACAGTAAGTCCAATATCGTTTAGAGTCAGCACTATAGTTTGTGTAGTCACTCTTGCTATATCGTTCACATACCACTGATAACTTGTTCCTGCTGGAGCAATTAGGGTTTCATTTGGATAAGCAAATCCGTTAATAGGAAATAAACTTCCGCCATTAGAAATGGAAGATAGTGAAATTCCTAAACGAATGTGAGTAGGCATAACTAATATAAAGCAATAATTCCAGTAGTCGGAGATGTTCCAGATTCAGTCAATGAAATGCCAGCAATTGGATGCGTTCCTTTTGATAAAGCAAATGAAACAGCATTACCATCTAGCCCTACAGATACAAGAGTTGTATCCTGATTGACATGAATTCCTTTAAAATTAATTGTAGGTGCATATGTGCCACCAGTAAAGGTGACTGCTTGGTATCTGTTAGCAGAACCATCTTGCTCTAAACGACTTTTACCTAGAAATTCTGTATTCATTGAATGAATAATATATTTTGATCAAACCATTGTCAAGAATAGTTTATCATCAACGTTTATTTCATAGTCCACGTTTAAATTTACGACCACAAGTTGTAGCAATTTGCTTATTACTTCTAGCTTTTTGCCATCCATTATTAGCCATTTTGCTAACTCTCTTTACTTCTTCGCTCCGAAAAGCCCCTAAGCTAATTGCTTTCTCGACTAACATATTAAATACATCAGCTCGGTCAGGACTTCTCTTTAGCCGCTTCTTAGCTTCATCTTTGCTTTCTACTCGCAAAGCGCGAATTTCCCTAGCATGATATTCCCTCTCAATTAACTCAGCCATTGTTTCTTTAGATAGCCCAGTAATCTGTTTAGATCGTATGTATTCTTTTGGTTGAATCCACATCTCACTATTTTTATTAAAGAAGGTTGTATTCTTGTCTCTAAACACCACTACCCGATCAGATGCTTTTCCCTGAAAGTTTACCTTTTGAACCGCAGGACTCCATTGAACATCCACAATATGACCAAATGCTTGACCTCCGCCAGTACCATCCATAATTGCGTTGTTGGGCTTAACTTCAAAATCATTGGCTAAAGACTTCCATTTATCTACAATTTGGAATGTATGAGGAACACTTTTATTCGTAGCGTCCTCCTCAAGAGTGGTTTCATGACATATATGTAAATGATCTCTTCCGTTTACTTTACCAAGCCTTGCAAACGCACAGAATGATCTATCGCCATCCCTAGAGAAGCTTTCATCAAGTGCCGTTATAACTATTGGTCTGTCATCCCAATCAGGCTCACCAAGTTCCAATGCTCCTGAATTTAAAAACTCTATTTCAGAATAGATTGAATTACTTGCACCATCTGGACACCAGAAAGCTTTGATGAATTGATAATAACCCCTTGATTTCCTACCACCTCGCTCTTCAGCCACCATGTCGCAAAGCTCTTGGTTTGGTTGCCAGTGATATTTGTGCCTACCATTTTCATCCACCAGTTCAGGGTGAAGGATACGTGGGCTCTTTTCTGCATTCAATCTTACGCATACACCATACTTAGTCTCCCATCTTTCGTCTTCCTCAGTGATAGTTTTCCAGCCTCCTTTAGGTTCACTCAAATCACCAAATGAATCACTTATCCTATCTGGGTTACTCATCCCACAAAATGTAAGGCGTTCATTTGATGTTAAGTTTTGCCTAGATGTTCTCAATATGCCTTCGCCTAAGTAAGCAAACTCATCTGCCGCCACTAAGAAATTAGCGTTCTTCAAGCCCTGAATCTCTTTACACGCAGTTGCAGCCTCACTCCCTCCCGCTGCCATCAATACAATGCCACTATTTCGTGTTAATTGTCCCTTAGCATTAACTCCTTTGATGTAACCATCTGAATCAATAAGCTTTCCGGGGCATCCCTTTTCTGTTGCTTGACTCCAGAACTGGTTGATTGACTTCCAGATACGCCCCCTTGCAGACAACTTAGTTGTGCTCATTACAATGAAATAGGTATCCGTAGGCCTCGACCAGTAAGACATCAATCCATACAAAGCCACAGCGTCCGACTTACCACTAGACGAACATCCAGCCAAAGATAGAAACCGATGATGCGACCAATCTCCAATCAACTCACGAATGATCATTTCAGTCCATTCATTCCACACAACCTCACGGATAGATCCTTCACAGTTAAACGCCAAATCCACAGCCCGAACAAAATAATTATACCGATCATTAGGCGTAACATCACTTCCATCTCCCTTCTTACGACCATGCGCAAACATCCATAGATTACTTGTTAACTCCATGTTGTCTCCCTGCGGAAACCTCATGCCATCTATAACTCCATTCCAATCTCCACTCATATATTATGCGTAATCTTTAAAATAAGAACGAATCATATTCATTGTTATTTCTTTATCTTTCATCTTTTCCTGTTCTGCTAATTGTTTACGATTATATTCTGTTTCTTTTTCAACACCATATAATGGACCCATTGGCTTCCCAGATTCTTTAGCCGCTGCTCGCGTCATTTCATTCTTTTCCCTCAAGCTCCGATCATACGCTATATCCTCGATAAGTCTATTTGTTTGATCATCTTCCATACGAGCTAAAGAACTTCTTGCATACTTCTCTTGAACCTTTGCATTAATCGACTGCCATCCTTGATCATTTGCTTTATCAAACGCCTTCTTGTCTGATTCCTCTATTGCTGCACCATACTCACTCATTGCATCAGCTGAATTCAAAATAGTATTTGCTACCTGATACCACGCTGGTTCTCGCATTAACTGCCTACCTTTTTCTGCATCTCCATCCCTAGCATCAGGACTCCTTAGCTTATAAAGCCCCTTTACTATTTCTATTGCGGTAGCAGCTGGTGCACTAGCCAATTTGCTCACTGCTTTTTTCCCAACTCCTCCTGCTAAAGACTCAAGCGGAATTTTTAACTTAGCAGTAAGCTTATCCAAACCCTCTCCCATTGCCCATTCTTTTGCAAAATCTACTCCTAAATTAGCAGCTAAAACCTTGTTGTCGCTTTGCCGACCCTTGTTTTCTATCTCACTCATAAGTCAATTAGTAATAGTTTTGCCCCAGCCATGCAATCTTCTACCACATCTTGCCGAAACAAAAAACAATTTTTTTTTCGTAAAAACCTAACATATCCCCCCCTCTTTATATATTACATTCCTCTTACACCCCCCCCTCCTCTCTTTCTCATCCCCCAAAAAAATAAAATAAAATTGATGCCCCAAAATAAAAAAATATCACCAGAAATAAAAAAAATATCACAGGTATCCCATACTGTCTCTCTGGAGTCTGTGAGTATATTGGGGAGTGGATGGACACCCGTCGCCCCTAGTGTAGCATCTAGTCATTAGGATTGGATCTGTAGCTCATGAGTAGTGATCACCACCTTGCTGTAATGTATACGCTCTGTATGCACCAGCTTGAACACAAACACACACTACTATGACTAAGACAAATGATGTAACTAGATGCCAAGCCGCCCTCGATGCACAGAACGCTATCAACCTGATATGGGATGGTAGACCTCACACTGCACATCTATGGAAGCAAGCCACTGACCTAATTGATAGACTCTATGAGTTAGGTAAGGAGAAGGAAGCTGAAAAGGTATGCAGTGATCGCATAGCTATGCTAGAGCGTGAGTATGATGAGACTGCTGAACAGGAGTTCTGGGACTCTCTAGCTCATGATGAACTCATGGGAGGAGTTAGTCCTAGGGTTCTAGTTGATTGTCCTTTCTGATTATCGCGGAGCCTGACCGCACAACAGGCATCTTCCCCGCTCGGTGGTCACCATTGAGCCCTCTAGGAAGAGGAATACACATATGAATAATGAACTAATGAAACTACCTAATGGTGAAGAGCTGACCAGAGAACAGCTTATTGAACGTGAGAGTTATTTAGAATCAACCCCAGCTAATGAAGGCAAGCTTCGCTACATTGGGTTTAACCTACTAGCTCTCGTAATACTAATCATAATAGCTTTGATCTGCCCTAAGTGCAGTGATGCTAGTGATAGAGCTATCGGCCTACCTGCTAATGCATTAGAAGGAGGTGCCAAGTGACCTTAGAGGAAAGAGCAAAAAGGAAGGCTGCAAGGCTAGAGAAGAAACGACTAGAGGAACTCGAAGTGGAAAGACTTCATGAAGAGTTCTTAAGGAGACAGAGAGAAAAACGTCCTGCTATTGATAGTTCAAGACGTAGGTATATTGCTTACGACTCTTGGCAATCAAGCCGCAGAGATGGTGAAGTGAATACTGGTCAAGGCAGGTATAGGAATGGATGATGTGAATCTCTTCATCTTTAGCCAGACTAACTTAGTCTTGGTTAAGGGTGAGGAGCATCTTGTTATTCATTGACGAGTTTCTTATTTCTCAATACCCCCCTACCCCCCATGGATTACCACAGTGGAGCAGAGAGTGACCCTAACTGACTTATTTAAGGACGCTCAGTTATTTAACCCTAACGTCTCAGTGTGTCATTTGCTGTTGATCTGTGCTGACTATGGAACAGGTGGCATTCCCTTTCCTCATACAAAAAGAAAGGAGCCACGACTGGGGTCATCAGTCTATGGCTCCTATAGTAGCTTTTGAGAAAACTACCGAAATCATTGGCGAACTGACCCTGCCTGAAAAGACTTAACTATAACACGCACACACGTGCAAGAACTTTCTACAACAAAATGCAAATAATATGATAGACATAAACAAACCGATAAACATGGATACATTCGTCGAGGATTGCTTAGAGATCCTTGAGAGAAGAAGACAGGATGAACTAGAGCCTCTCAGACCCAAAGCTGGGGAGCTTTACATAGCTAAGCACAGTGGCAGACGTTGTATCATCCACTACGTCTCAAACTGGACGCTCGGCGTGAAATGGAACGAGAACTCCATAGAATCCACCCTCTACCCAATAGAGAGATTCATGGAACTCTACACAAAGGTTTAACCACCAAACAAAAAGAGAGGCAACATTTAGATACCTGTATCAAGCTTGTTACTCTTCTTTAGGTTCAAGTGAGCCCACAATGGACGTAGATTCATGTAGTTCCAGCACTTCTGCACCTCATCATCATTATTGTGATTGAAGTGAGAGACTGGGATTATGTGGTCTATGTGCCAAAGGTTTCGGTTGTGCCATCCCATACCATCAACAAACAAGCTCTCTAAGTGCTTCAGTAGCTGGTCACGATTGCAACCTAAGAACCTCTCAATACGATGGTGCTTAATGCGTCCAGATACCAAGCTGTATAACCTAGTGGTGAATAACTGCGCTATTGCATCTGACTTATCACAGACCATACAACGCAAGGCTGTCTTAAATGCAAACTGATCTAAGCTCTTCATGCGCTTACAGGTTAGGCAACACACCTTATGATCATGAACTCGATCCTCTTTAACACGATGATCTTCAAGCCACTGAATCTGGTCAGGAGTTAAGTTATCTCGCTTCTCCTTGAGCTCTTTCTTTCTAGACACACGAAAAGAGCGAGTAGCTTCGCGCTTCGCTCTTCTTTCTTCTAAGGTCATGAATTGATTCATAATACTCCCTCTTTAGCCATACGTAAGGATAACCTTTCTATTCCTTCTGCGGTTTACTCGTAAAGCCTACGAGGACGGCGTTCAGATAAGACAATGGAATCACATCCGCGCGTAGTTAAACCCAATTAGAATAAGGAGTCAATAACTTTATTCTACCTAGAGCTAGAGAGCATCGTAACTAATAACTACGGTGCTTTCCTCTCTGGGGCTGTGTAACCACACCTTAGAACCACTTACATCCATCTGTGCCGAACTTTTTTACTGGTTTCAATCGTAGTTTTACCAAGGGTCTTAGGATTTCCTTTGTATATACACCTTTCCCCCCCTCTCCCCTCTGCTTATTCATACTTATTTTTGTGTCACATGTATGGCATAAAGGTAGGTTTGGAGGTAGGTTGGAGATCAAGGAGGAGAGGTATAGGTGTTTGTAGGTCTATTAGGAGTTTTAGAGGGGATTGGATAATCACCTCCGAGACGGTATGACTAAACTACAGAACGAACCAGACGCAAGAAACACACTAATGCGAATGGTTTGCGTTTAAACATCTATAACGGGAGTCGGACTGAACTCCTTAGAAGCAAGGACGTGAATAGAGACATTTGCGTTATGTGTAAGCTCTCCATTAGGGTTGATAGATTCATTTACCATCTTAAGAGCTATTTGTGCTTCGTTGAAGCTTTGGGGGACAGGGGACATTGCAAAGAACCTATCTAGGGCTTTAGTAGCTCCTTGATAAACCTTGTCCCTTGAATCTACGCCGCGTCTTTTCCACAATAGGGCGATAGCAGCCGCAGGATCGTCCTCAGAGACGTTTCCATTCTTTGCTCTAGCTATGCGTGTCGGAGTGAGCCAACGCTCCTTAGAAGCCTTCTTACCGATAGTGCAAGCCTTTACACCAAACTGTGCACCTAGCTCTTCATAGCCTACTCCTTGTTCTGCCATGTGCTTGATTCCTACCCAGTCTTCGTCTCTTACGATCTTATTGGGATGGATGCACGGCAAGCCTTTTTGTTTCTCTTCAGTCATAACAGACATTTACACTTTAGACCGCACTTGGTCAAACACGAAACTGCCCGTGCTTTAGGCAGACTAAACAAAGCACTTCGTGCTGGATGCTAAAATAACAGCTTACTACTCATTAGTAAGTTCAAGAAAGATACACACTATATGAAAAATACCGCGTTCAAGACGCTAAAAACATACTCAGGACTTAACACTGAGATCACTGACGGAGGATTCGCTCTTCCAGATCAGATACTAATGATGCTAGAAGAAGTCTCCGCATCTAAGTCAGAGAAACCAGAACGTTTCAAGCTAGACAAGTCTATGCAAGCCGCTCTATTAGATCGTGCTGCTAAAATCATAATGCAGCGTAACTTCGGTAAATGGCTGCCAAAAGGTGCAGACAAAGTAATGAAGGAAGCGTTTGACGGGCTCAAAACCGTAGAAGATAAGATTGCTTCTCTCATGTGGGCTTCAGAACGCCTACGTGGTCTAGAACAATGGAAAGTAGAGCAGGGCGTTATCCGTCGTGCTCAGCGTCATGGTGCTAAGACAAACACACGCAAGAATGGCGGTAAATGGCACTCAGCAGAAGTTTACGAGCTTCCACCTCTCATCAAATCAGAGGGTAATGGTATGCAACACGAACCTGCTCGCTATGCAATCCGCCTTCCAGACGGCACGTATTGCGATCTAGGAAAACATGATGGTGCATGGTCACCAGTGCTTAGATCAGCACCAGATGCAGCAATGCAAAGTATTGCAAAGCGTCTTGGTAAAGATATACGTGGCGGTGCTCACAGCATCCTACAAGAGCTCACGGGTTTGACAGACATCATCCCTGCTTACACAACAATTTGGTTTCAAGACTGTTGGTTAGTCATCGTATCATGGCAAAAAGATCCTAAACTCACTCCAAGCCGTTACTGGTTAGACGAGAACGGAGCTTTGACCATGAAGCAAGTCGCAGAAGAACCTCCGCTCAGCGTATCAGAGCTAGACTACTACATCCTAAAAGATTGCAGTGACCTAGAGATTCACGATGAAGAAGAAATCATCGTAGATTACGAAGATCCTGCGGAGGCTTCATACAACTTAGGCGTAGAGCGTGACAAAGAAGGTTATGCAATAGACACGTCTAAGTTTGCAGAAGATGATGCAGAGCTTGAGCTTGTCATGTTCTTGCAAAGTAAACTAGACCTTAATGAGACATCCATCACCAAAGAGGATTTAACACGTCCACAAGTGACAGAGCTTCTCTATGGTGAGCAAGCAATCAACGACAAAGGCGAGATGCAATGGTATCACGGGCTTAAGGGTGCAACGCAAGACACAGCAAAGTTCCTTAGCATACTTAACGGGACAGGCGAAGCGTGGGCTTTCGAAGCCTACAACTCAGCCCTAATGCGTATCAAGTTATTCACTCGCATGATTAACACTCTAGAAATGATACTAGAGAATCATACGCAAGAAGCCGTGCAGGTCGTCCCGCGTTATGTGTTCACAGAAAACGCATTTAGCCAAACTAAAGTGCGTGTGATAGAAAACGCACACATACTGCCAGACAATCACATCGAAAGCAGAGTGACACTAACAAGTGATAATAAACCAGAAGGTCGTCATGGCTCAGTGCGTCGCCTCAAACGCGGAACAACAGGTATTATGGTAGAAGGTAGGAAAATCGTCACCAAAGCAATACCAAAACTGCCAGAAAGACCAACAACAGCACGTAATGCGTCACCTACGCTCAAACGTGTCCTTGCGAACATGATCTATGACAAGTTCGAATACTCGTCAGAAAAACGTGCACAGCGTGAGTTTCATAGAACACTTGATATAGCTCTTGCTTAAGCACTTCGTGCTAGTGAGTAAATTAGTCTCTCTCAGCTTCAATACGGAGTTGAGGGAGACACACCAATAACAAACAAACAGAAAGAAACAAATAGAAATGAAAACAGTATTACTACATGTCCGTGACCAAGCAGAAGAACTAGAAGTGCGTAAATATCTCGCGTTCAAACCAGAAACAACCAAAGTTGTGTATCGCGTCAAGAACGAAGAAATTGCAGACGCTAACGGTGTCGTTCGCATGACCACAACGGCTAATCCAGAAGCAGATGCAGCCGTTCGTGCAGCAAGTCGCAATGGAGATGCCATCTACTCCACTGGCGTATACATGGACAATGCAGACGCAATCGGTGACCTCCAGTATATCAACTTGTGGGCACTCAAGAACAAATCCAAAGTCAAGAACGGAACAGTTCATTGCTTCCTAAGCAACGTCAAAGACTCAGAAGCACTTGGTCGTCTCAAAGAAAACAAAGACTTCCTCGCAGCTTTCGGACTCGGCTCAGAAGCAGACGAGCCAGCGTTCTAATCTCATCGTGTGTATTCAGCCCTCACTCCTTAATCGGGGTGGGGGCTTTCTTTTTTTGCACTAGTCAATCTTAATAAGTGCATTACAATCAATTTTTACGGGGGTGCAAATGGTTTCGACTTAATGCTCTACTCAATCTAAGCACGTCGCAGTTAATCGGTTGGCTGCGTTAAAAGCCGATTAAAAACAAATAAATGCAGATTCTAACGAATTCGCACCTTCCGTTGAGGAAGCAAACAACATCCTTGAATTCCACGGTTTCGTGGAGCGCGAGCTTGCTGCTGCTTAATCGACGCAGGTCAAACACGCTTATCAATACTCCCGCTCTATGATAAGATACAAAACGGGAAAACAACGCAAGTCTGTGGCGTAAAGACAGGATGGTGGAGGATGTTCCATAACTGGAATGTCCCTAAGACTGGCTCACTTTGACGAGCTAATATAAACGTGTTCGAAAAGATTGTGAAAAGCGTTAAGGACTCGGGTTCAACTCCCGACACCTCCACCATTTTCCTAAATAATGCGTGGTCTAGCGGTGCAACATATACGTCTGTGACATTGAAGGCGGTGAAACATCGAAAGTCCCTCCTAGATCACGCACCTTTTTTTACAATAATCAATTTTACTATATGCAAAAATACGATCACATAGAACTAATGCTAATCAAACAAGGCAATGACTATCGTCTTGATACAGCTGAAAGAAGAGAGAAAGGCTACGAGTGGGGTAGATTGTTCATTTGCGAAGCATGGATCAAAGCTAAAACAGATGTTAAATCCGACTATATTGTATTCGAAGTCAGCAATAAGCTGTCAAAAAATGCTTTCCAATTCAGAAAGATACTATTCGAAGAAACGATAACCAATAGTGCGTATGAAGTAATTAACGGGAAAGTAAGATGCGAACCAATATTTATATTCGCCACGTTAAAAAGGACATTTGAGTTAATTGAAGGCATAGATGTCTATGTAAAATTCAAAAGCATTTCCAAAGAAAAATACAACACAGCAAGTTGGGGGGATTATCTCCCAGAATCAGTAACATTAGCGAGATGATAACGACACTAACTGTAATAATTGGGCTTACGTTCCTAGCTATGCAAATAACATTAAATGCGACATTAAATGAAATATCTAAGATTAAAGCACAACTAGACCCTATATGCAAAGAGGGTGGAGTGTATCAAAAGACAAAGCCCATTGTATTAAATGAGCTCAGCCGAACCATTTGGGTTAAATCAGCACCATTGTATCACGTAATACGTAAATAAACATGGAAAACTATAAAGAATATAAATTCAAGGAAGGCTTTACAATCAAACAAAGTCGCAAGCCTGATGGCGTTATATTCGCTATGGGTGAAACTCATGTATGTGAAAACAACGTCTTTGATCTATATCATGATGATAAATTAATTGATACTTATAAGACTTATGAGATAGCAAAAAAAAAGGCATGGAAATAACTTTAGCCTGACTAAAACAATGTATAGCATTAACACTCAAGAAAATACAATAACACTAAGCAACGATAGAGTTCCCTACAATGCCTGTAGTTGCGGCTCAGAACTGCCATGGTTCCCTCTTTATGACGCGCGGGGCATATACTGCCAAAGCGTATGTAATAGCTGTGAGAAGACAGTTATGAGCAAATATAGAAAAGAGATATTTACTGACTCAAACTACGAATGTGAAGAACAAATCGACGCTGACTAAAAGCGCTTCGCGCTAGATAAGTTTATAGATTCTAAATATCAATAAAAGAAAACACACAAAAATGACTAATACATTACTAAGTAATAAAATAATCTTCCACAATAATGAAGAAATCCAACCAGAAGCATGGGAAATGCAAGGAGTTAGTGCAAAAATTGACCAAGATGAAGCTATTGGTAAATTTGGCACAGGTCTTTGCTATGCTATTGCAGTTCTACTTCGAACTGAACATAAGATTACGATCAAGTCCGGCACTAACATTTATGAATTTGGGCTAATCGACCTTAATTTCCGTGGTAAAGAGTTCAAACGTATCACCTGCAATGGTAAGCCATTATCTTTCACCACCCACTACGGGCATACATGGGACGTATGGGGAGCTTACAGAGAGCTTGTCAGCAATACAATGGACGAAGGAGGCATTCACTTCATGGGTGAGCCTATGGAAGAAGGCACGTCAATCATCGTAGAAGGCAAAGAATTTGCTGAATGCATGAAGAAACATAACGACTACTTCATAGGTGATCGTGAGCCATTAGCAACAAGTGACAGTGTAGATATTTATGCTGGCAACGGAACAATTTACCACAGAGGAGTTAAAGTAGGATCAGTTGATGGAGCTCTCTATTCTTATCACATCAAAGATTACTTAGAACTAACTGAAGACAGGACATACAAGTATGATCATCAAGTCACACAAAAAGTAGGACAAGCAATCGTAAGATATATTAAAGACAAAGAAATTATTACAAACATCATCACTAACCAGATGTGTTGGGAAGTAGAACGTTTGGACTTTGACTGGGATTGGAAAGACGACTTTAAAAACATTGTCACTAATCTTTGGACGAACAGCCCAGCAAAACTTAATAGCCGTATTCAAAAGCTAATTTCCAAGAAAATGAAAGGAGCTGCTTTTACTTTAATAGAACCAGATGAAGAAGAAGCATTGATGATTGAGCGCGGCAAAGAATTCTTAACTAAAGCAGGTTATCCAATCACTGCACCAATCAAGATGGTTCATTCAGAAGATGGTAACACTTATGCTTACGAATACAAAGGTAGCATCTATCTCACTAAAAAAGCGTTTAGTGAGGGCTTGTTCTTTCTTGTAGTAACTCTTTTCGAAGAAAACGCTCATGTAGCTGGATATTTTGACATGGATAGAAACTTCCAAACATATCTTATTAAAGAAATAATCAAACAAGCCAAAGGTAAGCTCAAAGAAACACTTTAATTCAACTAAATTTATTTATTTATGTCTGAAGATACAATTGAAATCATAATCGCCGCAGTCATAACAGTTGTTATGGTAATACTCTATTACAAATATGACTGAAGAACAACAAAGAATCGCCATCGCAGAGACTTGTGAGTTTATCAATGTCAGAATGTGGGGTGAATCTTGTATTGCCTCCATAGGAATGAATGCGGAGGGTAAATACTGGGGCAGTATCGGAATTCCCGACTACCTCAACGACCTCAACGCGATGCACGAGGCGGAGAAAACATTAAGCCAAAAAGACAAAAGAGAATACGCCTATCAATTAAATGGAGGCTATTACACTTCTGGTTTAGACGATACATTTGACATTGTTCATGCCACCGCAGCCCAACGCGCAGAAGCTTTTCTTAAAACAATTGATAAATGGATACAATGAATACAACTCAAATACAAAACGTAAAAGAATGGATCAAGGAATTACGTTCAGGCAATTGGAAACAGATCACTAATAAGCTTTGCACTGAAGATGGTTATTGTTGCTTAGGAGTAGCTTGTGAAATGCAAGGTATTTTAGTTCCATATCCATTATCAAGAAATATTAAAGGAATTATTGATTCATTAGGATACTTTGCAAGTGGCTTGCCAGATCATTATTGGTTCAAAGATTATTACGGTATAAATTTATACCAACAATTTGATTATATAACTAAAAATGGGGAGAAAGAAAAAATGACTCTACCAGAATTAAATGATTTCGGAGGATATACTTTCGATGAAATTGCAGATGTATTAGAAAACTATATTAAAGAAAAAAATGAAACCACACAAACATGCTGAGTTGATGATGGAATACGCCAAGGACGCAATGGAAACAGAAACGCCTTGGGAAAGATGGGAGTATTTCGATAATCAAGTTTGGAGACCACTGAGACAAGTTTATCCTATCTGGTTTACGAATACCCAATACCGCCGCAAGCCGAAGACTATTAACATCAACGGACACGAAGTTCCTGAGCCGTATCGTGGTGAGATGTCGTTGGGTGTATATTATTACACGCCCATCTTGTGGGGGCAAACTGGATATGATATATACACTTGGGATGATGCTTCCAGCGATAAAACCTTTAAGTCTAAGGGATTAATCCACTTAAGTAAAGAGGCGGCAATTGCTCACGCTAACGCACTAATATCCTTTACAATAAATGACATTAACAACACCAATATTTGATTTCTTTGATCAAGAAGAAAAAACTTTAGCCGCGACTAAAGAAAAAGAAGACTTAAAAAAAGAAATAGAAAATCATCACAAGTTTCTAAGAATGGTTTGGAAGGAATGGGATGGTCCTAAAGTAGATTCAACTACAATAGGCGGTTACTGCTCCGTGCATAGTCCTATAGTCCATTCAATAACTCATAATGAACAAAGATACCATTACATGGCTCCGTGCCGTATAGACAGCATTTCTGACGATTGCACAGAATTTGAAGTGACAATTGAATACGAAAAAGGCAGCACTTGTGAACATTATAATGGAGAACGCTTAAGGTTGCATATACTAGAAGTATGGGCTCCAACGCAAATGATAATCGCAAATCAACATGCCAATAGATAAATCATGATTGCTCAAACAAAAAGAAAAACAGGAGAGCATCGCTATACTACCATCAAAAAAAAACAATTGAAACCTTATGAAACACTAAATGGTATCTATAGCCAATATAATCATACTATGAAAACAGAAACAATTATGGCAATTGTATCTGATTTAAGAAGTCTTCCTGTAACGAAAGTGAAAGATAGCTATGAATTTCACCGTTATCGCGACCTTAAAAGAGAACTGCATAAAAGAGGAGTTAAAACATTTTAATTAAATAAACATATGAGAAAGAAACAAATGATTAAACGTGCTGACGGTTCAACATCACAACGTGGATTATATGATAATATCAGAGCAGCCGCAGGTTCAGGTAAAAAGCCAACCAAAGAAATGCTAAAACAAGAAGCAAAGATCAAACAAAAGAAAAAACCTAAATAATGTCCGAACTAATAATATCTCCTAAGATTAATAAGATTATACCAAAACCAACTAAAGGTCAATTGATTGAAGCCTTGCTTATTAAAGCAAAAGAATTGCACAAAAAAGAAGAAGAAAACAAAAACAAACTTCGCAAAGGAATCGAAAAACAATTACTTGATGCTGGATTAAGAGAACTTAAAAAAGCTAATCCAGATGAATTTCAACTTTGTGTAAATCCCTATCAAGAATCATCAAGTATTACATTATATTTATCTTCAACAGAATGTAAGCAATTAACAAAAAAAATAGCAAAATACAAAAGCGAACATTTCTATGAAGATAGAGCTAAAAAGAAAATTATTGATTCTTTAAAACCTCAAAATCCATTACTAAATAACAACCAAGTCAAAAAGACAATTGAAGATCTTGCGTTGCGAATATTTAGTAATGTTGAAACAATTGAAGCATAAACGCTACGCGCTGGATGTATATATGATTTCTGCATTGTCCCTGCTCATAGTTCCTTAAAGCCGTGAGTAAGTCGTGCATGACCAACAACGAGACAGAAGAATGGTCCGTAATCACCTGAAAACGTAAATGCGCGGTTCTTCCGCAAAAGGGTGCTTAAGATGACTGCTTGGAAAGACAAGTAATGGGAGCCCGTCAAAGGCGGGGTGACTACAGTAGTGCGCATCACGGGAAAGCTACACCCCCTCCCTACCATTTTCAGTAACAGACAAAAAGATCGGATAACAAATCAAGAGCCGGGCTGTAAAACAGAATCCCTGTGGAAACATGATCAACCTCTAAGCCTAGGCATAGACAATTGAAACAGGGGCGCGACTGTGTAACGCGTAAACTTTAGCCAAACTAAACAATATGAATAAACTAATTACAGAAGAACAATCATTGAAAGCGCCTGAAGTGCTTAAAACAAACGATGAAATTATCGACGCGATTAAATACATCCTCAAAAGCAATGATGTTAAAATTGGAACTAAACGAGCAAGAACTATTGAATGCTCTTTTATCTAAGGTATGATTGTGGCTGATAACCGCTATGCTCGTAATGCTTTCCTTACGATTTGTCTTATGTCTGGAAGATCAATTATTGACTGGGACAAGTAAGAATATTATCAATTAATCATGAAGATCATTTACGTAAGACCAGTTAAGACATTTACAATGCTTGGGACGGCCATCAAAATAGTTCCAGAAGAAGTTTACCCTGCTGTAGTAGCCAAGAACCTTCCAGAATGGAAAGAGCGTGGACAAGTCTATGTAGGAGGAGAGTATGGACTTATATTGGAAACTGGAGAATATGAAGTAGTAAAAGGTTATAAGCCTAAATTCATAGAAGACGACTATTAATATGAGATATGAAATAATTTTAATAATTTTAATTTTTATCGCCTTGATTATTTACAACTTATGCAAAAACAACAACTATGAATAAAGAAGAACGCATTGAACAATGGACAAAAAAAATTGAAAAGATTGTTTTTAATTATAAAGACCTAAGTAAATGGTGCGACGCAGCTGATAGTGCTGGAGTGTTAAATTGTTCAGGACCTTTGTTCCACGCCATTTGGTCTGCATTTGAATCTATGCTCCAAATGGTAGATAGACACGACTGGATCAGTTGGTATTTATTTGAAAACGACTGCGGTGCGAAGAAAATGGAAGCTGGACATGACGGCAAAGTCAGTAAGATTACCACATCAAGACAACTAGCCAAAATAATTGTAAAAAGCGAAGAACGTCAAAAACAATAATATTATGGCATTGCACGAAGTATCAACACCACCAATTAAAGTTTTAGTTCGAAGAGAGTTCATGCTTGATCACAAAGCAGGGCATGGAGAATACGAACTCGGAGTTATGATTTCAGTTCGGTCAATACCCGGCAATGGAGCTTTATTTCAAGTGTTGCTTGAGAACGGAGTGTTGAGAGACAAACTGCCAATTCATGCCTTACATCACGTTGAGCATGAACACGAACATCCGTTTCACCATCTTCAACTTTGGAATTGTTTTAGCTCAAATTTCAACTTGGTTGAGTTGCAATACATTTCTGGTTTGATTGTTGAAGTTAGGTTGAAGTCTGGCAAATGGGCAAGGGGGAGATACTTATGGACAATGCAATGGGGATCAGACATGACACATGGCATTGACCTTTCGCTTGCAGTCGATCCAGCAGAGCATAAAAGTGCACATTTTATTGAACTTGATAACGGAGAATATGCCCTTCAGCCAAACAACAGACTGCGTTGGTTTGAACCGTCTCATGTTACCAAACCATATCCAGAGAAACCTGATTACAAGGTCAATACTGACGAATGGAATTGCGAAGCTTACGACAAATGGGCAACAGAAGACTCCGACGCGTGGGCATACAACGTAACTGAAGAGACTTAAAAGTAAACAATTCATAATATGATCCAATCAGAAACACCGATAACTGATGAAAAACAATTACAGTGTGAATCACTGAGTGACCTAGAGTGGGGCTTCGAAGGATGGACTTTAGCAAAACAACACGAAATAAAGATTACCTTGCTAGAAAACACATTGCTCAATGATCATGATGCAGCTAGAACAGAAGGATTAGAGTTAAATGAAGCATTAATCGCTATTACCAAACAGCGCGACAAGTTAGCTGAGGCTGTTAATGCTGCAACCATACTAATTGCAGCTAAAGGCAGACACAACACCATGCTTGCTTATGAGGGATTACGCAAAGCACTCCAATCCCTAACCCCGAACGAACTATGAGTGGGCAATGCAAGAAATGTGGCTGGGATGGATGCGTATGCAATAACGACCTACAAACTATACCAAATGACCTATCTATGACCGATAACCAAGACAATAAAACACCATCACGAAGATATACTTGCGAAATTTGCGGTAAAAAAGGTAGAAGAAGCAATGCCAAACAAAAACGCAACAGACCTGCTATTTGCCCACCTTGTAAAAAATACAAACTATATAGAGAATATGTTCAACCAAGCAGTATCCTGCTGGATAAAGATACGATGTATAAATCTTTGCTCATAAAATATCAAGATTTGATTGAAGAGAATAAAAATCTAGAAAATTCTCTTGCAGATCTACAATTTCAAAATAATCAACTACAAGAGTTGTCACAAGCAGTAGTCAATCGCTGGGAGACTCCACTTTGGAAAGAAACAAAATCTACTGCTGAATACATTTACGCTTTAAGGAATTACCTTAGCGAGACTTCAAAATAATAATTTAATAAAATGAATAACTTAAAACAAGAAATAGTAAGTTTCCCAAGTCCATTTAAACGTGCATTGATGAGGAATAATTACTCTAAAGGTGACTCACAATTCAGCGTAACAGGGCTTCTTTCGCCGCCATTACGCACTTGGCTCGCTACACTCCACGAAAAAGAAGAAAGCGCCTACGGGTCATTCTCTGCCCTTCTTGGGACAGCTATTCACCACATCTTAGAGAATAATGTAGATGCTGAATCGGGAGAAATTGCAGAGAAGCGTGTGTTTGCAGAGATTTGTGGGGCAAAAGTGAGTGGTCAGATGGATTTGTGGGAGAATCGCACTATGTTTGACTACAAGAGCACACGTGGCGTTCAAGAATGCATGAAACCAGATCACTACAAGCAAGTGAATATGAATGCTTATTTAGCCAAACTAAACGGCATTGAATCAGATAATGTAGCAGTAGTTTATATTCAAATGGATTGGTCTTACATGCAATCAACTGTGAATCCAAGCTATCCTCAAAGCCCATTCAAAGTATTTGTTCATCCATACGATGAAAAAATGGCAGTAGATACATTTAACAAAGCAATTCCAGAGCATTTAGAAGCACTCAAGGGTAACGCTCGGCTATGCACTAAAGACGAAAAATGGCAAAAGGACGACACCTTTGCTCTAATAAAACCAGATGGCAAAAGAGCATCTAAAGTATGCAACTCTCTACAAGAAGCTAATGCAGAAATAAAACCCGGACAAATCATTCAAGTCCGTAAAGGTGAGAGAACATTTTGCGATAATTTCTGCGGCTTTAAGAATCATTGCTATCAATACAAGCAAGAAACACTTGAAATTAATTCAAATAAAAGTGAAATGTAAGCGCTTCGCGCTTGAGTTAATAAGTATATGTCTATAAATAATTTCCCAAGAGAAGCAGTCAAGTTCATGGAACGCCATGGTATTGAACGTGATTCATTCAGCTTTAAAGATGATGATGTCTACATTGAAATAGATGATGTAGATATTGCTTTTGATTTCAGAGAACTTATGCTTCAACACTCTTCTTGTTGTTTAGTATCTCACCCAGAAACTAAAAAGCCAACACTACTCATCCACAACTATCTCACATATAACGAAATAAAATAATGACAAACGTATTCCAAGCAATCAACCTCCCAATAGGAGGACAAACCATATCACTCGGTCCTGTAACCGTATCAGCTAAGTATCCACCAAAAGCCACCTCTAAAGGCACAATGATGCGTAGTATCCGCGTTACTGATGCTTCAGGACAAATTGACATCACTCTCTTTGGAGATTCCGCCAATCTTCCTATTGTAGATGGAATGGTAACTACCTTTAAAGGAGCTCTTAAAAGAGGTGAGTATAATGGATCTCCTAAGCTTCAAGCTGACAAGGGTATCACTATCGACGGAGCAAACGCACCAGCAGGGCAATCAGCTCCAGCAGGAGCTACACAGCAAGCCTACAGCGCTAAGCCAGCACTAGATAACCTAGAACTAGCCCGTCACATGGCTGAGTTTACTGTGGAGTATCTAGGTGCATTGCAAGCAGCTGGAGTTGGTAAAGAGTTTGCTGAAAAAGCAGCTGTATATGCTCCTCAATTTGCTGCTCAATGGTTCCATGGTGAGAAATATCCTTGTATTCGTGTAGAGACACGCGTAGAAGAAGACGATCAACCTTACTAATGATTTCATAGATGGCAGTGTTGGTCCGTGCTGTTGTATAATCCTATGACTGAAAGATTCCAAATCTTCTCAGAGTTAACGGACCGCCATCTTCATTATGACATGTCTAATGACAGCGTGAAAAAGAAGATGCGTCGGTTAGCCGAGGCTTCTTGAGCGAACGTAACGAAATGACGTTGCCAGACACCGTAACTGGCTCTAATAATGGTTACTGTTGATTGAGCCAATCGAAACAGCTCTATATACACCAAATGAATGATCGCCAATGAGTAGTGCACTACAAGAAGTGGAATGACCAGAGAGTTCCTGATACGTTATTCATCGTCAGAAAAACAGGAAGTAACCACCTTTTCAAAAAATATAAATGAGAAAACGCAAAGCAAAAAAGATCCCTAAAAAGAGATTAGACATACCACGTCCACGTAATGGGGGTGAATGGACTGAAGCTCGTTTTAATTCTTTTATCAAGTCAGCTTTGCGTGGGGCTAGATGGCCTCAGAAGTATGTATGCATTCGTAATGCTTATGTAGAAGATGGGCTTAATCCTAAGACAGGAAGGAAGTGCAAGCTTCATCAATGCCCACAATGTGATAACTTATTTCCTCAAAATCAAATGGTAGCAGACCATATTGAAGCAGTAGTCGGACCAGAAGGTTTTACCAACTGGGATGATTATATTCGCCGTCTCTTTTGTGAAGCAGATGGATTCCAAGCAATCTGCAAAGATTGCCATAACCGAATCACCAATCACGAAAAACAAACAAGAAAAAACCTTAAATCCTCTCAGTTGAAATTACTATAAACCAACAACAAATCGAAAGAAAACAAACAAAATGGCACATAACATAGAAAAACGTGATATCCAAGCAGGTATCGACCAAGCATGGCACGGACTCACTACAATCGTAGATAAAGTAGAACGCAGTAATTCAATGCCTTTCGAGGTAGTTGAAAGCCCAATTTACTACAAGATTCAAAAGCCAGATCAATATGGCTTGATGCAAGATGTAATGGTTCAAGATCCTGAATTCAAAACGCTTCTAGCTAATGATGATTGGCTTCCAGTAGGTCAACCTTACGGAGCTAGTTACTGCCCGACATCTATTCGTATGTTCTGGGAAATCATCTCTAAAGGCATGGGAGACACTCCATATGATATTATCTCAGCAGGAACAGTAGATAACCGCCAAAAAATATTTGCATCGCTCAAAGTGTCAGATGGTTTCCGCATTGGTGATCGTGAGTTCAAAGATTATATTACATTGCTTGACTCATTTGACAAAAGCACTTCATTACAAGCACGTTACTCAAATATCTGCGTAGTTTGCGCTAATACGTTTGCAGCTAACATGCAATCAGGCACACAGATCGGTAAAGCTAAGCACACTCAAATGATTGAGATGAACGTAGTTCGACTTATTGAGGCTATTGATCACTTCTCTGGAACATCAAGCACTTACAAAGCCAAGCTTCAACAAGCATTCGACACCCCATGCTCGCGCGATGAAGCACGTAGCTGGTTAATGGGTATTGAAGCACGTAATACAGATAAGCTTACCAATGGACTTAAACAGAAGATTGCACGTCAAGTTGAGTTGTTCGAAGCTGGTAAAGGCAACGAAGGACGCAACCGCTTAGATGCTCTCTCTGCCCTTACAGAGTTCCATAGTCACGAAAGTTCAAATCGCAAAGATGATGATGCTCAATATATGGCTTCCGAATGGGGAGCTTCAGCAGGCATCAAGACACTTGCAGCAACTCGTTTGCAAGCAGACTGGGATAAACACGTCAAACATGGTGATCGTATTCTTGCAGAAGATCGCATTCCAGCAATGGCATCATGAGCAAATTCACCCACACCTTTGATGTTTGCTTCTCAGTGGAGTCAAACGAAGAAGATCCTGATCATATTAAATCAGATGAACTACTAGCTGGAATGGCTACAAGGCTATCTGAGTTAATGACTGAAGAACTGGATCATACTATTGATGTCACAGAAGCATTTGGATACTGTGATACTACGGAATCATGAAAACTTACACACATCCACAGGAAACTTGGGATAAAAAAGAATGCGCAAAACGAGCAAAATACGCACCAGCCAATGTTTATGGTGACAAACCACCAAAAGGCATCATAGCAAGTAATGCCTCAAGCTATCCGCAATATGGGCAAACAATTCGTTTTAATGGTGGAACAGTAATAGATGAACAGTGGTATGAGGCTGTAGCCGTGCCATTGCCATCAATTCCTGACACTTACGAATTTGTGAACATTAGCGGTTGGGGAAAGCGCATTCAAATTATCACAAAATCATGAACACTTCACATACACCCGCACCTTGGTCATTCCAAAAAAACAATAATGGAAGTCTTGATTTTTTTGGAGAAGACGGGAAAAGAGTAATTATAAATAACGTTCATTTAATGAATCGTGATGCCAACGCTCACCTCATTGCCGCTGCTCCAGATATGCTCGATGCTCTAAATGTAGCTTTAATGTGCATGATTGGATACACTCATCGAAATGAAGTGATTGACAATGCTATTGAAAAAATTAACGAATCAATCAATAAAGCCACTGGACAACCAATACCTATTTAGCCAACCTAAACAAATCATATGATTACACTATATTTCAAGGGGATTCCCCTCATCGAAGAAGATTATTACACGATTTCAGAAGAATTTCAGATTACCTACGATATGGTAGCTGAAGCTGTCTCTCAAATCCGCTCAAAAGGAGAACCACTATACGCACAATACATGGGAGTTGCCCGTGAACGTATCCGTAAAATGGCAAAACACATCTCAACAACACAAGAAATTATGCAAGAACAAGAACCAGAAGAAGTAATTGATGCTCATGATGAGCCAGAAACAACCCTAGAACAAGCTGAGCCAGCTCAAAAGACTGAGCTACAGGAAGTAGTAGGAAACGCCGCTGTGAGCCTAATTAGGGCAATGGCAGATACCAATGATGGTTCGTTCATTATCAGTGAAGATGGTTGCTGCGTAGTTAATCCAGAAAAACCACCTGAAATCACTCATGCCTACCAAGTAGTAGAAAATGTTTTGAAACTTCGTGAGTTAGCTCCCGCTGTTGATGATAAAAGTGCATGGATGCTTGGGTCTATTGTAGCTTCGCTGGAGGAATATTTTGGTGAAGATTTCAGTATCTCTCAAGTATGTGCTATTGAAAGTGCTGCTTACAATACAGTCGCCCAAAAAGTTGGCGTATATAAAGCATTCCAAGATAAGCGATACGACCTTAGCTACAGCCATCATCAAGAAGCTCACTACGCAAAAATCCCAGATGCTTCAAAGAAAACAATCCTTTCTAAAGCAGAAGCATACGAACTTAGCACTAAAAATGTAAGAAGTCTTTGCTCTATCGTTAAGAAGATGGATGACGATCAAACGATCAAAAACATCCGCAGCAAAGAACAAGCAATGAGCTTAATTGACGCATACAAAGATTCAAAAACAACATACTACATCATTAAAACTACAGGAGTATCCAAAAAGAATGGTCTTATCGGAGATGTTCCAATTGGCGATGTAGTAATTGATGTGAAAAATAACAAGGCTTATTTCCAAGGAAAAGCCATTGATATTGAAAAAGCATAATGGATAGCAAGAAAGATGAATTTGAAAAACTGGTGTTGATGTTTGATAAATTCAACCACCTCACCAGTCACTTTCAAATCGAAATGGCTGATGCATTACTTGAGAACGCTCCAAACAAAAAGGATCTTGAGAAATACGCAAAGGCTTCAGAAGAAGTAATGCAGCAACGTATTGACAAAGCTGTATACGCTTTTGTAGGAGCAATGCCATTGGCATCCATAAATGGTATCAATCTATTTATGAATGCCTTGGCTTTGCATTCCAATCTTACGGGGAATACTACAATGCATGACGTAATCGAAAAACTTAATCACATCAACTTAACAGCAGAAGAAAACTAAATGAATCACGAATCTAATTTTTACGACTTACAACAATTAAAAGATGCGCTCAGTGGGAGAATAGATGAATTCATTTTAAGTCTATATCCAGAAGCTAAACGTGAAGCTAGTTGCTATAAAGTAGGATCTATTGACGGAGAAAAAGGTGGATCATTTATGATTAGCACTCGTGCCAATAACCCCGGCTACTTCATCGACTTTGCTGACCCTGAGATGAAGGGTAATGCATGGAGACTTGTATCAATTAGACAAGGCATCTCAATCAGAGAAGGTATTGCTTGGCTTGCTCATTTCCTTAATGTTCCTCCAGTTCAATCATTTGGAGCAATAAGCCGTGCTAAAGATCCAGAGAAACTTGCAAATGAAATGGTTGAGCTTAATGAAGCTTCAATATCATACGCAGCAAAACGTGGTATCACTGAAGACACTTTACGTAAGTATGGTATTGGCTCAGATCGCCGCAAAGGTTTACTATTTCCCTACTACGATGCCTTTGGTAAACTAGGCATGGTAAAGCATTGGGGATTAGAGCCTAAAGCAGACGGAAAGAAAGACACTTGGATTATGCCATCTATGGATGCAGTTCAAAGCTTGTTCGGTAAAGACGTATGCGATCCAGAGACAGACCTGCAACGCCTTATTATTACTGAAGGTGAATGGGATGCTATGGCTTGCTGGCAACTAGGACTCCCAGCGGTATCCATCCCTATGGGTGCTTCCAACATGAATTGGATTACAGAAGACTATCAGTTTCTGTCACACTTTGACGAGATTGTATTACTTTTTGATAATGATGACGCAGGTAAGAAAAGCGCCAAAGAAGCTTCAGCTCGACTAGGAACAGAACGTTGCTTGATTGTCACATTGCCTCTTAAAGATGCTAATGACATGCTTAGATCAGGACGTGGTGCAGAGATTAAAAAGCTCATAGAAACAACCACAAGAGAGCCTATGGCAGAGATTGTGGATTCAGGCTCAATCCTAGAAGCTACTCGATCCTACATGAAGGGAGATCACTTAACTGAAGGTGATCCATTCTTCCTTCCTGACTTTGCCCTTACATTCAGAAAACATGAGATGACTCTTTGGTTTGGTTTTTCAGGACACGGCAAATCTACTGCTGTAGGTAATCAGATTGCCTGTTTAGCAGCTAGAGGAAAACAAGCCTGTGTAGCATCTTTTGAGCAGCCACCAGAAATGACCTTTGCTCAAATCCTTACTCAATATACAGCTTACCCCAACCTTCCTTACACAGAAGAATTTATTCCAGCTTTTAACCATTTATCTAAACACGTCTTCATGTATAAAAGCATGGAGAAAGTTAATCCTAAACACCTAATTAGCACATTCATCCACGCTCACAAACGATACGGTATTGATACATTCGTTATTGATAACGTAATGACTATGCAAATTGACCGTGGAGATAACACAGCACAAGCAGAAGCCGCCGATCTAATCCGCGTATTCGTAGCCAAATACCCCGTGCACGTCCACCTTGTAGCTCACCCAAGAAAACCACCAGAACACACAAACAAACCCCCATCCATCTCAGACATCCGAGGAGCGTCTGAATGGGGAGATATGGCATTTAATGTCATAGCTATCTGGCGTGATACAAATAAAGCTGAAAGATTAGCTGAGATGGATTGTGACGACTTCACTAAATCAGATCGTAAAGCATTTTTTGATTCAACTCCGTGTGGTAAAATTATCGTCCGTAAACAACGTGCTACAGGTCAATGGCCTATGACTTCGTTTTGGTTTGATGATGTATCCAAACGATTCATGGCAAAGCCCGGATATCCTCTCCCTATGTATTCAGATAAACCTTGGTAAACTATAGCAAACTTAGTAACAATGATATCAGAATCAAAAGATCAATCATTTAATCTTCAAATTGCTAGTTACACAGCAAAACATATTGCAGCAGCAACTGGATGCAGTTTACCTACAGCATATGATTGGAAGTCAGGACGACGTAAACCAGTTAAATGGATACAAGCACGTTATATTGAAGACATAAGCAACCATAAACCACGAACTACTATGCCAGAATCAGAAGATCTTACAAGGTATACAGCGCCGCCAGATAATCCACCTGAGCAACCAACATACCTCCTCTCCCAGATACTCCGACATGTCGAGAACTGGGCTCCGAATCCATACAACTATCACCACACAATTGACGAAGTGCGCGATATCCTGAAGGAATCTATTGCCAACCTTATAGACGAAGATAACGGAATTGATACTATTTAATCAATGAAAGACCTAGAAAAATCAATAGGGATGCACCGTCGAGTTAAAGGCGTTGGAAAATCAAATAAAGGCGATCAATTTGGAACCTTTGAATTTAGATGGAGACACAATGCCTACTCCTTTGAGCGTAAAGTAGTATGTGAAGTGATAAAGATTTTTGGCTGGGAACGGCTTCATATAGTTGTTCATGAAGCTAAAAACGATAGATTTCATCTACGCGCACCAATACATGCCGAAATTCAACGACTATTACCTTTGTTTTTTGAACCTAATGAATTACCAGTGCAGTTTCATCAAGCTGATACTAGATCAAGAGAAGGAGTTACATTATGGTATTCAAAGGAATTTATAGAATCAACTAAAACGAATTTAATATGTCCCTTTAGTTAACCTAAACTATGAATAAGAAAATAAAAGTATTAAATAATAAAGAATTAAATAAGCTTTATAACGAAATCTCAAATTTTAGAGCGGCAACTTCTTATGATAAAGAAGGCAATCCAATTTACAAACTAGCATTCAACGGAACTAAGGAAGAATTTGAAGAATTAAAGAAAAAATTAATTAAATAAAAATATGAAACCAGAAACACATAAACTTGCAGATGAAATTACTTACGGACTTGGACCATTGTTCCGTGTTAACCCTGACTATGGAACTATTTTATCGGCTATGTGCATAGTAATGGCAAGAGTTATTCAATCTACACCAGAAATAGGTAAGGAAGCTAGAGCATATGAATATGCTTGTGAGAGGATTGGATTGGTTTTAGCAGAATTCCTAAGAACAGAAACTGAATTAGATGCAAAAAAAGAAGATCAAAAAGAAAAGTTGGACGCAGGAATTGACGCATTTGCTGAATTTGCAGCAACCGACAAACAAGAATGTGCCAATCAAGGAGAAGAAAACATCATCCCATTTAAAGCAGAAGCCCGTAAAGAAAATCCTACCACTTAAATTGCACGAGAATGGGCTTAGAATCGCTCGTAAGCGCTCCAAGGCTAGTTCTCTCAGGAAATCATTACTAACGTCCTACAAGGCATCTCATGCGGAATTACCAACTCAAGCGGTTTGTGCCGTCTGCGGAATCCCGTGCGCGTCTAGCAGCATGGAAAAACACCACGTCGCTGGCAGACGAAAAGCCGCGTTCTGTTTCTACATCCTCCTCCATTCAGACTGCCACCGTAGAGTGCACGATAACCCAAAGTGGGCGGAAGAAAAAGGATTGCTTGCCAAAGGCCGTAATAGTAAAGAGCTTACTATCGAATATGCAACTGAGCTTGTTCGACTAATGCCGCATCCACCTACTTACTGCATACCTATTCTCACTAAACACCAATCACTATAAAATTATGATACAAATCGACCAAAAAATTACTATATGGGAACGTTTTTCAATAGAAGATGAAAACGAAGAAGAACTAATGAAGTTCTTGAATGAAAACCCAGAAGCTACCAGCCTAGAAATTTACGACTGGGCTTACGGCATTGGTATTGATCCAGTGTCTGAAATAGTAGAAGGATCTGATGAGTTACTTACATATGAAGATAATCATATGCAACCAACGTTAGAAATAACTATTGGAAACAAAGTTCTTCACATAAGCTAATCACCACTTCACTTTGTCAGCCCAATAAGCAGCACTCATTTTACCCTTGGCGATGTTACTACCATGACGAGCTTTGAATGAAGCTCTTTTGGTCTTCATTGCTTGACTCTCTCCCTGTTTAGGAGCTCCTGCTGTCTTAGCACCTTGCTCTCCAAATCTGATTGTCTTAATTTTATCACCAGTTTTGGCGACAACTACATGGCTTTTTTTAGGGTGGGATGGAGTTCTCTTAGGTTGATTATAACCAGATACTCCAATTTTTGCTAATCTACTATCTTTTGGCTTTGCTGACATACAAATAAACAAGCACATTAAATTTAAAATAAAAGAAAAAAAATAACATGAGAACTCCTAAACAATGGGTCCATATTTGGTCGCAATCAAAAGCTTCTAATTTAATTAATTCTATCCTTGAAGGAGAGCAAATTGTTGAAGCTACACAAAAAGAAGCTTTGTCTAATGCTATGAAAAAAATATCTGACAAAAAAGAACTAGAAATAGCTCAAACAATTATTTCTAATCAAAGAATACTAACCGATTATCTTAATCAAGAAGTAATAAGATGGAAAGAAAAGTATCACGAATCTCGCCGTTATTTACGACAAGCCAATAAAGGAGCAGAACGAAACAATTTAATCATCCAACTGCAAGCAGAACTAATAAATAAACTAAGGTCATTAATCTAAATGAGGCCAACCTACGAACAAGAATCTGACAGGAATAATGAACATTATGTGGCTGCTCTTTATTGCAAGAAAGGTTACACTTTTGAAATGACTCCTAAGTTTTTTGACTTTGATGTAGCTTATTTAGAAAATGACATTATCAAAGCAGTAGCAGAAATTAAATGCCGAACTCATAAATACGGTGACTTCCCTACATTCTTTATTTCAGCTGAAAAACTAAGAAAATTACACGCACTTCATATCTCAACTGGTCTACCTACATTGATCATAGTAAGCTGGTCTTGTGGCACTGTAGGACACGTTATGATCCCTGTAGATGTTACAGTTACCATAGGAGGTAGAACTGACCGCAACGATGCTAAAGACATTGAGATGCTAGTTCACATACCAATAAATAAATTCACACTTAAGAAACAATGAACAATATGTTTAATAACGCAATCGGGGAGCTAACTTGCTTAGCTTCAATCGCAAAGGAAGACGCAAACAAAGAGTTGGAGCATCCTGATAAAAAAGAATATCTGCTTAACCATGCAAACTCACTTAGAGATGCAGCTAGGTTTTTAGAAGTAGCACAAATGGGTGGGCTTACTGCTTTAGTAAGTGCTGTAAGACAATGGGGCTTAGACAAAGGAATTACAGGACAAAAAGGTAAAGCAACGCCAATTAGCCAGTTACATAAACTTACAGAAGAAGTAGAGGAAATCCGAGAAGGCTTACTCAAAAACGATCAGCATGAAATTATTGATGGCATTGGTGATTGCACAGTTGTTTTGATTTTGTTGGCTGAACTTGTAGGAGTTAAGTTTGAAAATTGCTTGCTTGCTGCTTATCAAGAAATTAAAGACCGCCAAGGAAAAATGGTTGACGGAATGTTCGTCAAGGAATCATAATTTTAGCCAACCTAAACAATGCGTTGTCATCTAATAGTAGGACCTCACTAGAGATACTGAGGAATGTGGGTGCAACTCCTGCCAACGCTCCATCTTACCAAACAAATAATATGCAATCACGCAAAACACCAAAAAAAATTGGAGCTAAAAAAGCTACCAATAAAACTGTAGTAATAATTCCTGATCTCAATCAGATTACTAAGGAACAATTATCCGAAGAAGATATGATTGAACCTGATTCTTTTCAAGAATATGCACCTCCAGAAAAAGCAACGGTTAAAGTTATAACAAAAAAAGGAGCTATTTCTTTAATTGAATCCGATCGACAAGATTTAGGACAAAATAGTTACAATAATTCAGATGAAGAATTAGAAGCCGTAATTGACGTTAAAGCTAAAGTGCATGCCGTAGCACCATTGCAACAGGCAACGCCAGTATTGGGCTCAGGAAGCCCTTTAAACGAGATTGAGCTTGAGACTAAGACTATACCAGAGAATGCCGCAGAAACGATAGGAGAACTTATTGAGGGGCTTAATTACCTATTCTCTTTAATCAAAGACGTAAGGGGATCACGCGGTCTTAAAGAACACGACGAACAAATCTTACGAGATGCAGTAAAACGTGGACGCGAATTGATCGTATCACTTGAAGGCTAATTACTAATGCCATCCCTCTATAATAAGGGGGGTGGCTTTTTAACAAAGGAGTTTAATGAAAAAGAAAAAACAAGCAGATATCAACAGGATACTAGAACTTCTTGGAGCAGATCCAGATGAGATTGTTCCAAACAACTTTAAAGACGCTAAGCTCTTGCACGTCTCAGAATATGAAGACTTACCTGCTAAGACAGAAAAAAAAAAATGTCCTGAGACTGGTAAAATGATGTATATGTCTGAGAGTATGGCAAAACAAGCTGCCAGATCACGTCTAAACAGAGGATCAAACGTTAATAAAATTAGATGCTATCTTTGTGAACATTGCCACCATTGGCATATGAGTTCTAGTTTTCATTAAGTCTACGTTGCTCTATTTGCTTTTCTCTCATTTCTTCCAATTGAATAGCTTTGTTAAGCTTATCCATTTGTGCCGATCTGAACTCGCGCGTAGATATTACATTGGAAGCCATAACTTTCATGTAATCAACTATAGTGATATCATCCAATCCTATAGCTTTTAATGTAGTATAAGCGTTCTCACTGTAATTATATAACTGAGCAGATGGTGCTGACATCAATGATGCAGCCTCAAGCCAATTATTAGATTTATCGTAAATGCGAACACCCTTCTTCTCGCTATTAGTTTTAGCAACTTTCATGTTGTCTCCAGTAGCAAGTAAACGCTCAGACATATCATCTGTAATAAACTGTTTTAAAACAGAAGATGCAGGAGAATAACCAGCTATTGAACCAACGCCCGGAACTGCCTGAGAAAGCTCAAGTAGAATTTTACTTGTGATGTCAGCATACATTGATTTCCTTGCAGATTCTGGATCTCTCCACTCTTTAATAGCATTAGAACCTGAACCAAATATAAACTCTTTAAGTTGTTTAGTAATAAAACCAGTATCATCATCTGATTTCATAATGTAATTAGCAAACTCAGCACCAGCTACAGTAGCCTCATCATCATCATCACCACTAGCTTTAGCTATAGCCATCCCAACAAGCGGAAGTAATACCCTTGGCTTGATAAATTGGAACATAATGTTTTGTCCAAGAGTTCCAACAAAGTTTTCTATTGCTTCTTGTCTCATGCGGCGACGACCCATGTTTTTGGCTCCCGACATATCCTCAATAGTAAATAACTTCTTGAAGTTTGTTTGCCATTCAATTTCACCAGTAACTTTGTTTAACGTTTTAAAGAATGGACTTGAAACATGAATCCCCAACGCTGGCCAAAATGCCGTAAGGTTACTTGACGTGCTTGCAGTATGGTTACTGAACCGTGTTGTGCTACGTAATACTTGATTCCAGCCCGGATGTGTAGTGCGAGTTTGGAACAAGAATCCCTTCTTAGCTTGGTCGGCTTGACCAAACATATCATTAACTTTCATACGAGCATAGTTAGCCGCTTCAGGATTAATGCCTTTAAGGTTTGATTCTTTAATTAACGCCTCAACACTATCGTATGTTTGAACACTAGGGTCTGCCGCATTCATCCGATTAAGCTCACCCAGCAACTCAGACATATACAAAGCACGAGAAACTAATCTCTCACCACTAGCAATAGTAAGATCCATACCAATCTCTGTAAGATTCTCGATCTCCTTAAATATCCTACCAGCAATCTGCTTATGTATCCCGTAGCCATATCTGTTCGTGCGTCTAGATACAATCTTGTTTTCTTCCATTCCATCGCCACCACGAATGATATTCAATGGAGATAGGTTATTAACTGCATTTTCTAGATTATTAGCAAAGACATCTGGAAGACTTAATGTGCCACGGCTTAACTTATTGATTCTTCTTGATAACATAGATGCTCCATATTTAGCCAATATGGTAACAAATTGTTTTGCTCCATCAACGTCGCCAACAGCAAGTTTTTTAATTGGAGTAAAGACGACAGCAGGAACAGTTTGGACAAGTAATTGCTGAATCGAGAATAAAGCACCGCCAATAAATTGAGTGCTGAGCCATTTGGCTTGTTCACCCATAAGAGTGTTGACGACTCCTTTTTGTGAATCATTTACAATATCACTTTCAAACTCAGCCGCTACGTTAGCCAAGGCTAAACGTTGTTCTCTATATGCGCGGTTATAATAATCATTGTCATTCGCTGCAATAATAGTTGAACCATCAATGGTATCCATTTGAGTATCAGGATCAATAACCCTACGACCAAATGCTTTGCGAAGAACATTGTAGTTTGGGGCTACGTTCATACGATATAATGCATCATCTACCAAGCTATCTAAACCAGTAATGCCATCTATGTTAATAGGTCTTAATGTAGCCTTAGTAACATTACGATTATATCTGCCCGGCTTTCCAAACATTGCCGATTCAGTAATGGAAACCAATTCAAGAGGGTCTTCTTTATAGTTGTTCTCTTGAACAATACGCGCAGAGCCCGGAACGTTTGCATGAGTGTAAAGCATTGGAACAATTGAATTTATTCCAGAAATAATACTCTTATCCGATTCTGGTTTGAAGGACATTACACGAGTAATCTCAATAGCATCAGCAATACCTTTGAAGATTTCCACGATATCTTGTCCATGCTTAACAATGCCATCAGCCATATCGCTTCCTTTAAGCAAAGCCTTTTGTGCTTCTTCAATTTTAGCTAAAGTATATTCATCACTTCTGCGTTCTGCTTGGTGCTCATTAAAGATGTCCTTAAGCATATCCGTAATGGCATCAGTTGCTGGCACATTCCGCATTAATTCAACATGCTCATCGGAAGCCCAACGACTTATGATATCTTTGTTTTGAGTTAATTGAGCCTTTCTAAGGCGATGCATATCAGTAACTCCTGCACGGAATCCTTCAATTTCATTTCTGAAGCGCTGCTCAAGAGATCCATCTCTAGCAATCTTTATGCCCTCAAGCCATGCCCATGTGCGAGCTTTAGCTTGGTCTAAAGAATTTGATCCTAGAAGCTCATTCTTCTGAAGATGTTTCTTTCTGCTGGCAGCTAGTTTATTTTGGACTGCACGTTTCTGAACTTCATATCCAGTGCGTCCCGAATTACCATCAAATCCACGATCTAGATATACTTGAACGCGAATAGCTTCACTATAAGCACCCCAATCGTTAATAAACTTAGCCCTTTGACGCGCGTCTTGATGCTGAATGTATTTAGAATTAAAGCTTTGTAATGCACTTGGACTTAACACAAGACCAGAGATCATCTTATTTAAAATGTCTGCTCCTTGAAGTTCCGAGAATACATTATTAAATACGCTTTCAATTTGAAGATCGCCAATTTTATTAAGAAGATCTTGAGTTAAAGCTAAATCAGTATTTAAACTACCATCTGCATTTCTGAGATTAAACTTAGCAATAAATCTATCTACCTCGCCAAGTGTCCCTCTTTTAAGTAACTCACCTTTATCGCTTACTTGATCCCTGCTAAGGTTTTTATTTCCTTTAGCGTAAACAATATCGCGGATAAATGGTTCATATCTTGAAAACGCAGCTACAACATGCTCATCATTGAAATCATATTTTTGCTTATCATTAAGTTCTTTAGATCTCGTCATTGTAAGTGCTTCAATAACTTTATTTTTATAGCCTTGAATGACAGCATCGGCAACTTCCTTGCGTGACTTACCTTTTAAGTTAGTCTCAACCATATTGCCATTGCCATCATCTGCTATGACATACATATCCTCATCATAAGATCCATTAATGTAATCTTCAGAATACTTAAATGAAGACATTGGAACTGCATTAGTTCTATTTGACGGAATAGCATCTAAAACGATTGTTCTTACTTTTTCCCTGACTTGGCTTGGCTTCATGCCTTGAGCACCGAATCTTTTTTCTAGATCTCGTTTAAAGTCAGTCGGAGCCATCATAATCCAGACACCATCTTGTTGAACTAGATGACCAAACATTTCTGCCCTTGCTTCAGCTCCTTTAGGGTTCTTAAGAAGCTTGATTACAGCGTTTTGTCTACTTGAACCAGTTGCTGTGATAATAGTGCCTACGCCCAATTCAGGATCAGCAAGTGCAGCCAAAAGATCAGGACTCAAATCCGCAAAACCAATCTCAGCTTCTGAAATATTCTTTTTCATCAATGCCATACGCTCATTGGCAAGCATTGTCTCGGCTTTGATTGAATCAGATGTTTGTTCCATCATCTGTCTATAGTTGTAATCAGAACCAGCTGACTGATTGTTTTTAAGAATCTTCAAAGCATCATCTGCATAGACCTCAGCAAATTCATTTAACGCATCAATAATTGCATTAACCTTGATTACAAAGTCGTATCTTTCTTCTGGGCTTAACTTACTTTGTTTTTCTTTTAAGATCTTGCTCAGTTCAGTTACGTCAACCTCTGGGCGAGAAGCAATATATTCAGGAACAAATTGTAAATTAACTCTTACCTCATCATTAACAGAGATTGGGTTTTGGAGTTTTACAAACATTCTACCCAATGATCTAGGTGATGCTGATTGTGTAGCTAATTTGTCTAGAGATTTCTCAAGATCAATTAATTTACCTCGCGCAAAATCTTCAGCGACTTTAGCCTGCCTAATCTGGTTTTGAGTTTTAATATCCCCTTGGAATCCAATTGAGTTAATAAGCTCAAGCCTTTCAGTGCGAGTAGGTAACAAGGCTTTGATTATATCTAGGTAAGTATCTCCATTATCAAATTCAATGGACAATGCTTTAATGACCATTTCGTCAATCATATTTGCTCTAGTAGTCTCAGGCTGTTTTCTGAGTCCATTAACTAAGTTATTAATCAATGAAATGATTTCATTTTGTTTTGCAGGTTTGCCTACAAATTCATCATCACTAGCTTTGTATTGTTGAGCTTTACGTTCAAATGTGCTTTGATCTCCACGCAATGCGCGTTCAACTTCAGCAATAGTGGTTACTGCTGCTGCTTGTGCCTTTTTAGCGATCTCAGATGGCTTTGGCTGCAACTTGCCCTTAATGCCTTTAAAGAGCTCTCCTGATGCCATTCCTGCGTCAATACGAGCCATCATGTCACTAGCACTTAAAAGATCATCCTTAGAAGTAAGTTTGAATTTAACAGCGGACTGCTTACCTACATAGACCATGCCAAATCTAGCTTGGACAGTATCCTTGATGTCATTGTTTACGGTGTTTTCTAAATCCTTAATAAGATCAAGTAATTTAGTTTTGTTTGCAATGAACGCCGCACTAGTTGATCCGCTTTGTGAATTGCGATCAATCTCCATCCTGCGTAAAAGAGTATCAATAGATTTGCGTTTAGACGCATACACTCCACCTTTAGCTTTATAAAGATTACCAACGATCTCAGAAGCAACAGTAGCCATTGCATCGGGCTTGTTATTGGTATCGCTGTAAATAGAATTAAGTTCTGCCTTAAGCCTTTCTGATATGATACGCGCAATCTCAGGAGCGTATGCCTCATCATTAAGATTATTGAAGACGTTATCTAGTCCTTTATTTGTAATCTTAGCTTCAAGAGCTTCTCTTGTTTTAATAGCTAATTCCAATTCCTTTTGAACTGCATCACGTAGTTGAACAAGCCCACCCTCACGTTTACCAGTCTCTTGGTTTAGCCTACCTAAAATACGATCAGAACTTTGAGCCATTGCATCATCGACCAATCCATTAGGTAGAAGCTCTCTTAATTGATCAATAATAGAATCAGTAATTACAATGTCTACTTTTTGCGATTCAAAATACGGAACATTAGCCTCAAGATCATCACTTAAATCTTTAGCTCTATCTTTAGATTGTAAACGTTTATTGCCACGTTGTTGCTCTTGTTCAGCTGCTTTCTCAATGAGTTCATTAATGTTTCCAACTAGCGACAACATTCCAGTTATTGTGTCATTCCTACGATTTCTAGCGAAGTTAATAGTTGCTTGAGTATTGTTACGACCATTAACAGGTTGAGTTGCCATCGAACCCCAGTTCCCATTATAAACACCATCTTTGTTTACCATTGGGAGAATTGGACGAGCCGCATCCGCAATAGTATCTCCAGCAAGAATTGCTCGGTTAGGAGCGCTTTGTCTGAATTGAGATGTTTGTTGATTTTCTTTGGTATTGATAAGGATGGTGTTGAATAGTTGGATGAGGTATGCATCAGATGGGGCTATGCGAGTGCCTTCATAGTCTTCTCTTTCGCTTAATACAGCATCCAACATTGCTATATTAATCTTACCTTTAAGGTTTGTTCCCTCTGCTCTAGCTTGAACAACAAGTGCATTGAGATCATTAAATAATTTTGACCTAGTTAAATTGCCAGTAACCTCATCAGATTCTTTTACGTCTTTATCCAAGCCAAGATTCGGCTTCTCTTCTTCTAATTCTTTAAGATCACTTCTGTTTCCGTAATCTTGAGCAGTCTCTTCATACTTGCGATTTACCTCAACAACTGAATCAATAACTGCTTTAATTGTGTTATCAGGAAGAGTGGTATTACCAATATCCAATGAACCCATTTTAACGGAATCATAGATTTCTTTCAGCTTAGGATTATTCATCATCTCTACAAAGAGAACAATGTCATCAACCAGCGTAAACTCTCCACCTTCATATCCAATAGCAGCAGAATCTATTACAGAACTATTAACCTTAGCATATTCAAGAGTCTCACCAGATTCTCTTAAGGATTCCTTAAGCACTTTAGCCCGACTAAAAGCAAGACCAACTGCATCCATCTGAGGCTTCATGTTAATCAAATGCGATGCATACAAATCAACCATAGCCTCGTCAGTTGAACCATAAAGTTTCAACACTTCTTCTTTAGCGTATTCCAATAATAAATCTCTATCATTATTAAATGAACGAGATGATTCAGCATACATCAAATGTGGATTTAATATGCTACGAACATCTTCAGCAAATTCCTTGATTGCCGCAGCATTATCGGGAATCTTAGCATGCTCAATCATTGCCTGTGTATAAGCTCTGTAAGCATCTTCTCTTGACGTATCATTGTTATATGTTTGAGGAGCGTATAAGAAACCGGGCTTGCCGTTACGACTTGGGAAATACCTCAAACCAATTTCATTTCCACTAGCATCCTTAACCATTTTATTAGGAGAATAAATAAGAGTATCCCTAATAGTGTTTTGAAGAAGCAAACTAAGACCTTTATCGCTTGAAATGTATAACTGCTCAGCGTCACGAAGAGAAGAAGCGTAGAATAAAGCCGCGCCACTTGGTTTATTTTTATCTTCAATTAACGCCAAAACAATTTGTTCGACCTCATCAGCATTACTAAATATGTTTGGCTTATCCTCAGAAGTCGCAAAGATATCTTGCTTATCTTTATCCATAAAGGCTTTTTGAATTGCCGCAACGGATTTGTTTGACTTAAGATTTTCTTTTACAGCTACAAGAGAATCATCTTTTGTGGATTTTTCATGAAATGCCGTAGCCTCAAAAATCAAACCAGCAATCCCATCCATCACAGTCTCCTCATTCTTAACACGAATAGAATCAATCAATGCTAATTCTTTATCAGTCTTAAACTGAATTAGGTCTATAAGGAACGTAAGTGGGTCTGTAGAAGCTCCGCCCTTGCCGTATGGAACAGAGTCCATAAACTCATTCATGTAGGCTAGGCGTGTATCCTTAGAGAAATTAGCATCATGGAATAATCCATCCATAGCCATGCCTACTACAGATCTAAAATCAGATGATGTTGGCTTGACTGTTGGAACATAATTCTCGTCCTGCATTTCAGCAGCAGTTGGCTCAAAATAAGCTGGGGCAAATACATTGAGGAAAGCATCCCTAAACCGACGTGCATTATCAATAGATACTCTAGCTGATTCTTTGTTCTTAAATTTAGGAATAGCCATGCCTAACTCCAAAATTGTAGTAGAGAACCATTGACGTTTCCAACGATTAGGATCATCCATGCGTTTCTTGAGATACTCCGCAGATTGATCTGAGAGAGCAGCGCTTTGCTCGCCCATGCCAAATTGTTGATTTGGACGACCATCTGTTTTATCGACAACTCCGAATGTTTCATTATCTGAGAAATTATATTGAGATAGATTATTAGTCCATTGCGTCATAGGAATTAATACCTCAACGCCATTCTCATCTATATCTTTCCTGTATTTCTGCTTAGCGCGACGCAGCGGTATGCTACGCATAAGTTCTAGTCCTGACTTTTCATCATAATACTTCTCACGCTTATCTACTTCAGGTAACGGATTACCTAATGAGTCGAAACCACCACTAACTTTTTCATAAACAATATTACCATCATCATCTAAAACATCTTCGAATATAACCTCACCATTAGGATCTGTTTCAAAAACTGGAACCTTTTTATATTGTAATGGGACTTTACCCATCTTTTCTAAATGATCATTTGACCATTCAGTTTTATTGTAAGCGTTCATTGCTTCAAAAGCCCAATGAGCAGAAACTTTATACTTCTTGCTTGCACCAGCAGCATATTTATAGTTGAACTCAACTTGTGAATCAGTAGCAGGATCGCCAGCATAATCGCGGAGATAAGAGAACCCTTTAGTGACTTTAAATCCAGCGTCTCTAGAAGAAGCAACCAACTCACGCATTTGGTTTTTATTCCAATTCTTATCAGTGTAAGCCGCGTAAGATGAACGAGTATAAGAAACTGTCTTAGCCAAGAGCCTAAACGCCCTGCTCATATTCTCAAAAGGATGAACTGTAATGTCGCCATCTTGACGATCAACTTGAATAAGATTCGTTGCAACCTCATTACCAATTTTATCACTCGGTGCTTTAGCTAATGTATCTGCTACGTGCTTGTGATAAAGAGCCATGTATTTATTGGCTTCATTTAATCTTGTTTGTAGAATAGGGCTAAGATGTCCTGCTAAAGTTGTATGGTTATCTCCATAGGTCATTTGAGCATTATCAACAGTCTCTTGAATTTGACGCATCCAATGAGTGATTCGATCCAAAGCTCCAAATAAAGTTGATTGATCAAAGCCTTCTTCAATTCCAAATTCAGGAATGTAATCAACATCAACATTAGTTACAGGATTGTTCCCCTCAAAGAACATTGTTCCTTCTGATGCTGTATAAGCACTAACGCCAATCATTGCTTTAAGATCTTTAGTAAGAGTCTTATCAGTAAGCTTCCAATTAGATAGATTAGTTAAAGCAGCATTTGGCATTGATGGAAATTGAATCATGGCTTTAGGGCCATCACTATCATCAAAGGTAAAATTAAAACCACCAGTTTTACGTAAGTCTTTAACTGAATCAGTATTGAGAGTTAATCCTTTACCAGAAATCTGTATCAAATCTCTGGCGAATGTTCTCCCAATAGCCGCAGCATTATTACGAATCATCGTATCATATGGATTAACTTCATTGTTAACTTGACCAGTAACAATCCAATCCATAGGAATTTTGTGCTCAGCCTTCCTCACTCCAAATTCATCTCTTTGACCATAAGTTGATTGGACGCTATAGCTCTTTTCAGTTGAGATATAATCATAACCAAAAACATTCAATCCGACGGCAGTTTCAGGCAACTCTTCGCTTTGAATCGGCGGGATGTTAATACCACCCTCTGGACGATTCTCTTCCATCCATTGAATATAAACCGTATCAATACTACCTTTAGGTAGGCTAAGATCGTTAAAACCTAAGCCATAACCTTGTGATTTAACTCCAAAGTCTCCAAGAGATCTACGGACAAAATTCTCTTGAATGTTATTAAATTCCTCAAGAGCTTTATTATATTCAACAAGATTCTGAAAATCACTATCGACATTAGATTCAAGCGTAGAAATTGCTCCTTCTTCTTGAACAAGATCTATAGCTGTATTGATAATGTCATCAATATTATTTAAGTCGGATTCTTTGGTAGCTAGAAGCTTGTTGTAAGTCTCTGGACTATAAAGCTGCCCAAGTGTGCCAGAATCAACATTGACCTCGTAGGCTTCTTTGCCAATGGCTGTATCACCAATTCTTGATTTCAACAAAGCATATTCCATCAATCCATTTAACCATTGATCAAATGATTGAGGACCAAGCGTTCCAGTATCTACATAACGACTAATGTCAACTCTGCCAGAACTAAGATCTAATGGAGCGTATCCAATTTTCTCAGCTATATCAAAAGCATTATTCTGTGATGCAATAGAATCGGGATTTTCTGTAATTACTTTAATTGCGTTTAAGACGGACAAATCTAATTGCCTAGATGCCGTGTCGAATTTCTCAAGTGAAGCATCACGTCGATTTTGAAGCTGGGTAATATAGGTTTTAACCTCTTCATTGTAATCCTTATATTTAGCTCTCTCCCTAAAGAACGCTTTTAAGTTATTTACATTCTCAAGAATAAAATTACGTCTTCTATCATCGCTAATAGAACCTTGTTTATCTTCTCCTCTAAGATTAGATTCAATACTTGCAGATGTAACATTGAACATATCAAGCACATTGCCAACACGATAACGTGCAGCCTCAAGTGCTCTATTAGCCATGACTAACTGCAACTGTGTAAGCCTTACGGAAGACTCACCACGACCTTTAGAAAATTCTGAAGTGTTTGATAGGGCGGTATCTTTAATGCCTTCTTTTGTAGTTGAATCAGAAACTGGATTAGCATTGAGAACACTAAGCGCTTCATCAATCTTCTTAATATCAACATTAGGACGATATTGTTCAATCAAACTCCTAGCTGTATCACTAAGCTTCAAAGTGCCAGCAATGTAATCAACTTCAATTAACTCCTCAATTGTAGCATTAGCAAAGATTCTATCACGACCACTTACGAAAGATTTCAATTGATTGATTGCATCCGAACTATCTGTCGAGAAAACTGCCGCAGCAATATCCTTAGTGGCTGAAGCTTTGAATTGTTCATATTCAAATATTGCATTATTTAATGCCTTATCCGCAATCATATCTACGTCGCCACGCAAACCAGCTTTACTTGTAGCGCTTTCAACGCGTTGGAAAAGCTGTTGCATCTCAGGAGATAATTGACCCATTAATTGGCGAGTAAAGAGCATGTTGTTCATCTTGCGCATATATCTATGCAGCAATTCCATAACTGTTTTAAGTCCTTTAAAGATGCCTGTCTTAGCCTTGCTTGAAGCGACATCTTGATTGAGCGCAGCAACTAAGCTTTTAGCATCATCAATCTGCATCTCAGTGAATGAACCAGAAGTGACTAGCTGACTAACCTTCCTAATTACCTCATGGAAGACTACAATCTTTTGATCATCGGTAAGTGCATCAATAGCAACGCCATCAAAGCGTTCAGCAGCAGTCTTCTCGTAGATACGGCGGATAGACTCAGCACGTCCTGAAGCCTGTGCAGCTTCATTAGCAGCAGCAATAAGTTTATCTCTATCTCCCTCTAAATTGAACTCACTCAATAGTGCCATATGAATGCTTTCCTCATCTACCCACTTAGCAAACATCCGAGCTACATCAGTAGCGACAAGCATATTATAAGTTCTATCTTGCCCAATTTTATATCCATCAAAAATCTGACGAAGCTCAGAAAGCATCTTAGCTTGATCTACAGAAATAGTAATCTTTGTAGAAGTCTTATTTGGTTTAGCCCGCCTAACGATAGGTTTATCGTATTTACCAACTGGTATTAACTCACCATCTAAGCCTTTATAAAACACACCAGCAACTGCTACGCCAGCATCATTTTTAGGAGCTAAATTAAATTTGATCTGGTTCCCATCAGCATCCATTTCAACAGGGGGACCAGTGTATTTTGTCTTACCAGTATCTACATTTTGATTGTCTTCTGTAACCTCTTCTAAAGTAGTAGTAAAATATGAATCACCATTGAGGCTTTTATATTGAATCTCTTCTATATCAAAGTTTGGTGCAATTACAGCAAAAACTGATTTAAGGATGGCTTTAAATTCTTTCTCGCTAACATTGCCATCAGCAAGAAGCATCTTAGGTAAATCACCTTTAATTTTATCTGCAATTTCTACTAAGCGATTATTGTTCCATTGGTTGCCAAGCTGATAAAGCTTAGTTGCTGATTTACGCCCAACAGCTGCATCAAGGGTATCCTCTAGGTTAATCTCTTTGAATACATAGTTACGCCCTACAATACCAGCTAGGACTAGCACACGATTTGAATCTATGCCATTGTCAGTGCCAATAGACACTACAGTGCCAATGGTAACATCTAATGTCTTACCTGCTGCGGGGATGTAAGAATAACTTTTAATACCATTAGTATTATTAAATTCCCATCTACCACCCATCGAATCAACATACTTAGGATCTTCAATCTCTTTAACACTAACTACGTAAGAAGGAACTCCTGATTCATTTATAACAGGGCGTTGACTGCTTTGTCCAACATTAGGAATTGCAGTAGTATCGTCAGGATATAAATCAGAAATTACTTCTTCAAGATCATTACCGAATTCTATTCTATCTTCTGGAGAAAGATCTAATTTAGCAAGTTCTTCAATTGCTTTTTTTGTAGCTTCTTTTTTAGTTGATCCCTTTTCTTGAAGATCACTAAGTGTATCAATTAAATCGTTTATTGCTTCTATACCAGTCTTAGTAGGACTAAGTGGAGCTTGATTAAATGGCACATCATCCGTCTTTGCAGTTTCGCCTTGCTCTTTGAATTTTTTCTTCTCTTCAAGTCTAGCTGCTATTTTAGCTTTTAATTTTTCAGCCGCTGTGGGCGGTTCTACTTCATTCCTTTCATTTTGCCTTTTGTCATTGGCTTCATTGCTGGCTTCATCATTGGCTTTGCTACTTTTACTTTCGGTTTGCTTTTTGGTTTCATAATTTTCATTTGTTTGTTGAGATCCTTTTAGCCAATCATTGTATTGGGTTTCTACGCCATTGATATACTCAGCCATAGCTGAATCTTTGGGATACGTCTTTTGAACGTAATCAATAAATGCTTTGACGTATTTTTTAAATGTTTCAAATCCTGATGTCTTGCCGTCCATCTTACCTTCAATTAAGGCACGAACAAGCTCCTCCATCTTCCACCTTGGGTTTTTAATATCCTTATAACCCGGATATTCTTTTTCCATGAATGCCTCTAGTTCAGGATCATAATCAGGACTGTTCTTATCGGTAACTTTAATAACTTTTTCAAAGAG
>Ga0209191_1000098_pt1 | contig 66922 bp, 86 predicted proteins | sample S_130626_EF_Meta_FD_187320 | JGI IMG/M metagenome (GOLD analysis project Ga0209191, IMG submission 187320) | Freshwater microbial communities from Lake Simoncouche, Canada to study carbon cycling - S_130626_EF_MetaG (SPAdes) (version 2) | ecosystem: Environmental > Aquatic > Freshwater > Lake ...
GTTGGTTCAGATGATACTGATTATCGTGGCGCAGTTAGCGCATATCGTGCCAGCGGTGATGGTGATTTACAGTATGACAGCGCAACTGGTGTATTCACATACACAGGTCCAAGTTCAGCTGAAGTTCGTGCTCACTTCAGCGCCACAACAAGTGGTACTGGTTTTGGTGGCCTAACATATGACAGCGCAACTGGTGCGTTCACATTTGCTAAAGTTACAGCTACTGATGTTCGCGGTAACCTAAGTGCTACAACAAGTGGTTCAGGCCACGGTGGTTTATCTTATGATAGTGGTACAGGTGTTATTACATTTGCTAAAGTTACTAGTGCTAATGTTCGTGGTGAAATCAGTGCAACATCAGCTAGTGGCGTAACATATGACAGCGCAACTGGTATTATTGCTTTAGCAAGTATCCCTAATAGTTCAATGACAAACAGCAGTATCACAATCAACGGTGCTACTATTGCTTTGGGCGCCAGTGATACATTAGATACTGATGACATTGCTGAAGGTACTACAAACAAGTACTGGACACAAGCACGTTTTGACACAGCAATCGCCGCATCTGACACAGGTGATTTAGCTGAAGGTACAAACTTATACTATACACAGGCACGTTTTGACAGCGCATTAGCTGCCAAAGACACTGATGATGTTGCTGAAGGTTCTAACCTATACTTCACAACAACTCGCGCTCGTAACAGCGTAAGTGGTGGTACCGGTGTAACATACACTGCTGGTACAGGTGTTATTGAAATTGGACAAGCAGTTGGTACAACTGACAACGTTACATTCAATGACATGACAATCAGCGGTGACTTAACAGTTCAAGGTACATTAACATCTATTCAATCAACAACAGTTACTATTGCTGACTTGAACATTACATTAGCTGATGGCGCCGCAAACGCTGCCGCTGCCAATGGTGCTGGTTTAACAGTTGCAGGTGCTAGTGCTACTATCACTTACGCAAGTGGTACAGATAGCTGGAACTTTAACAAAGATGTTAGTGTTACAGGTGGTTTAAGTGTAACAACAAGCCTAACAGCTCCTACATTCACTGGTGACTTAACTGGTGATGTAACTGGTAACGTAACTGGTAACGTAACTGGTAACGTAACTGGCGACCTGACTGGTAACGTAACAAGTACAGGTACAAGTACATTCACAACAGTTGATATCAACGGTGGCAACATTGATGGTACAGTAGTTGGTGGTGTAACTCCTGCCGCAGTAACTGGTACAAGCGTAACAGCTACAACTGGTTTCAGTGGTAACTTAACAGGTAATGTAACTGGTAATGTAACTGGTAATGTAACAGGTAATGTTACAGGTAACCTAACAGGTAATGTTACAGGTACAGTTAGCGATATCAGCAATCATGACACAGATGAATTAGACGAAGGTACAACAAACCTATACTACACAGACACACGTAGCCGTGCCGCTCTAAGTGGTGGTAACAGCGGCACAGGTCACGGTAGCCTAAGCTATGACAGTGGCACAGGTGCGTTTACATTTGCCAAAGTTACTTCAAGTAACATCCGTGGCGAAGTAAGTGCAAACAAGGTTAGTGGTGACGGTAATTTCAGCTACAACAGCACAACTGGTGTATTCAGTTACACAGGCCCAAGTGCCGCTGATACTCGTGTTCACTTCAGCGCAGTTGATGCTGGTGGTGACGGTAGTTTCAGTTACGATAGTGCAACTGGTGCATTTACTTACACAGGTCCAAGTGCCGCTGAAGTTCGTACTCACATTAGCGCAACAAATGCCACTGGTGTAACATTTGATTCAGCAACTGGTATTATTGCTTTAGCTAGTGTTCCAAACGCAAGTTTGACAAACAGCAGTATCACAATCAATGGTGCTACTATTGCCTTAGGCGGTAGTGATACTCTAGATACAGATGATATTAGTGAAGGTGCAACAAACGAGTACTTTACACAAGCTCGCGCTCGTACTGCTATTAGTTTAACAACAAGCGATGTAAACACATTAAGCTATGATTCAGCAACTGGTGTATTTGACTTTGACTTGTCAGGTATTGACACTGATGAAGTTCAAGAAGGTACAACAAACTTGTACTACACTGATACTCGTGCTCGTGCTAGTATTAGCTCAAGTGGTTGGGGTAACCTAAGTTATGATGATGCCACTGGTGTTATTACAATTACTGCTCCTGACACTGATGATGTAACAGAAGGTACTAATTTGTACTTTACTAATACTCGCGCACGTGCAGCAGTTAGTTTAACAACTGACAACAGTGATGCATTAGCTTATAATACTTCAACTGGTGTATTCACATTCACATTGTCAACTGTTAACACAGATGAAATTGCTGAAGGTCCAACAAACTTGTACTTTACAACTGCTCGCGCTCGTAATACTATTGTTAACGGTGCTAACATCGATTATGATGCAGCAACAGGTACAGTAAGCACACAGGCAGCAGTTTGGAGTGTTAACACACAAACAAACGATGTTGTATTGGACACAGATGATATCGATGAAGGTAGTACAAACTTGTACTTTACGGCTGCTCGTGCTCAAAATGCATTGACGTTGGTAACTGATGATGCTAACATCTTAAGCTATGCTACAGGTACATTGACATTTGTAACACCAGATACTGATTCTATCGATGAAGGTGCAGTAAACTTATACTACACTAACAATCGTGCTGATGCTCGTATTGCTGCCGCAAGTATCCGTGACCTAAGTGACGTTGATGCTGATGATGCACTACAAGACGGTTACACTCTAGTTTGGAGTAGTGCTCGCGGTGAATTCGTTCCACAGAACATTGCCGTTACAGCCACAACACTAAGCTTCACAGGTGACAATACAACAGCTAGTTTCAGTACTGGTGTTGAAGTAAGCTCAATTGATAACACGCAAGTTTATATCAACGGTTTAATCCAAGCACCTACATACTCTTACACATTGAGTACAGTTGGCAGTGTAACAAGTATTGTGTTTGACACAGCTCCAGAAACCAACGATTTTATCTTCGTTCGTGTAAGTTCTACTTCTAGCTTGACAGCTGGTGGCGTTCTAAACGAATCAAGTAATATCGACGGTGGTACATATTAATTAGAAATAATTAGTACACAAAAAGGGCTCTTCGGAGCCCTTTTTTAATGATTTAAAAAAGTATAAATATATAAATATATTATCACAAACCATTATGCCAATTTTTCGCGGTAAAAATTTCGTCAGCGCAGTATCCGACTATAAGGATAGTGTTCGCGTCGCTACACGTTCTAACATAAACGTCAGCGCAAATGTAGCTACGGTAGACGGTATATCATTGAATGACAAGGATAGAGTATTGTTAATTGGACAAACTAGTCAAAGTCAAAATGGCATATATGCATGGTCATCCGCAACTAATAAACTTACTAGATCCAATGATGCTGATAGTATATTTGAACTCAGTGCAGGCAACAAAGTTTATGTAGAAGAAGGAAATACCTTTGAAAAAACTACATGGACTTTGATAACCAGTGGCGTTATTACTCCGGGAACTACGGGATTAATATTTGCCAAAGAAGGCAGAATTGGTACATCTGATATAAGTGGCACATATGGTGGCTCTGGCAAAACATTGGAAATTATAGTAGACGAAACCGGCCAACTCAATTCTATTGTTGAACGTAATATTGACGTAGATGGCGGCAGTTTTTAATTTTAACCCTGTTTCCGATAACTAGTACTGGGTTTTGGCTAAATAATATACGAATAGTAGAAATCGAAGTTTCTACAATTTCAAAGGGGTATATACTCAAATGGCCAATACAATAGTTTTAAAGCGTAGTGCAACACCTGCCAAGGTACCAACGACAGGTCAGTTAGCATTAGGCGAAATAGCGATCAACACCTATGATGGTTTGATCTACATCAAAAAAGATAACGGAACAGCAAGCGTTGTTCAAATCGGTGGCGTAACAAGCGTCAACGGTGAAACAGGTTCAGTAACAATCGACACAGGTGATGTTGCTGAAAACGGTAATTTATATTTTACAAATGCTCGCGCAAGAAGCGCAGTAAGTGCAGGTTCTGGTATTAGCTATAACAGCGGTACTGGTGCAATTAGCACAACACAAACATTGACTACAGCAGGTAGCCCAACATTTGCTGGTTTAACATTAACTGGTGGTATCAGCAGTATTGCTGGTAGTATCATTCCAAGTGCAGACATTACATATGACTTAGGTAGTGCAAGCAAGCAATGGAGAGATATCTATGTTGGTCCAGGTTCTTTGTATGTTAACGGACAGAAAGTTCTTCAAGACGATTCAGGTACAATTACATTCAGTGCCGACGTTGACGAAAACATTCGTATCAAGACACTTGGTACAGGTATTTTACAGTTGGGTTCAAGCACAACAAACGTCAACGTTGACGGTACATTGCAAATTGCAGCCGGTAAGAACATTACTGACAGCGCAGGTATCAAAGTTAACTTTGGTGACAACATTGAAATGAACGGTAACAAAGTTATTGGTTTAGGTACACCTACTTCCAATACTGATGCCGCTACAAAGGCTTATGTTGACTCAACAGTAGCCGCAATCAGCACATCAAGCATTACACAAGGTAACAGCAATATTTCAGTTATTGACAGCGGCACTGGTACAGTTACAGTTACTGTTGACGGTAGTACAGCATTGACAGTTGACGCTAATGGTGTTACAGTTGCTGGTAACTTTACAGTTAGCGGTACACAAACAGTTGTTAACAGTAACGCAATCAGTTTAGCTGACAACATTATCACGCTAAACAGTGACGCAACAGGTGCACCAAGCCAAAACGCTGGTATTGAAGTTGAACGTGGTGACGAAGCAAACGTACAAATTCGTTGGAATGAAGGTTCAGATACTTGGACATTCACTAACGATGGCGCTGTTTATAATCCAATCGCAGTTAACACAGATGGTTTAGCAGAAGGTTCAACAAACCAATACTTTACAAATACTCGTGCTCGTGGAGCAGTAAGCGGAAGTAGTGGAACTGGTCTTAGCTACAACAGTACAACTGGTACTTTTAGCTTGGGTTCTATCCCAAACAGTTCATTGTCTAACACAACAGTTACAATTGGTTCAACATCAACTGCACTAGGTGCAACATCAACTACATTGGCTGGTTTAACAAGTGTTACATCAACTGGCTTTACTGGTGCTTTAACAGGTAATGCTGATACAGCAACAGCATTGGCAACAGGTAGAACTATTGCTCTTACTGGCGATGTCACATACACTAGTCCATCATTTACTGGTGCTGGTAACGTAACAGCGGCAGCTACACTTGCTACAGTTAACAGCAACGTTGGTGCTTTTGGTTCAGCAACAGCTATTCCAGTAGTTACAGTTAACGCAAAAGGTTTGGTAACAGCAGTTTCTACAGTGGCAATTTCTGGTTCATTAACATTTACTGGTGATGTAACTGGTACAGGTAGCACAGGTGGCTCAACAGCGTTATCAATTGCTGCAGGAGCAGTCACAAGTACTATGATTGCCAATGACACTATTGTTAATGCTGATATTAATTCAGCCGCAGCCATTGTTGATACTAAATTAGCAACAATTGCCACAGCCGGTAAAGTAAGCAACTCTGCTACAACAGCCGCAAGTGCTAATACAGCAAGTGCTATTGTTGCTCGCGATGCAAGTGGTAACTTTACTGCTGGTACAATTACAGCCGCTTTAACTGGTAACGTAACTGGTAACGTAACAGGTAACGTAACTGGTAACGTAACTGGCACTTCTGGTTCAACAACTGGTAATGCCGCAACTGTAACAAATGGTGTTTACACAACTGATACAGGTACAGTTACTAACACAATGTTAGCTGGTAGTATTGCTGACAGCAAGTTATCAACAATTAGCACAGCTGGTAAAGTAAGCAATTCTGCTACAACAGCCGCAAGTGCTAATACAGCTTCTGCAATCGTTGCTCGTGATGCAAGCGGTAATTTTACTGCTGGCACAATTACAGCCGCATTGACTGGTAACACAGCTGGTACACACACTGGCGCCGTCGTAGGTAATGCTTCAACAGCTACTACATTAGCAACAGCCCGTGCTATTCAAGGTGTAAACTTTGACGGTTCTGCAGCAATTACAGTTGTTACAGCTGGTACAGGTATTAGCGTATCAGGTACAGCAGTTACTAACACATTGTCAACAAGTGGTGGTTCAATTGGCGGCGCTATTGCAGTATCTGGCGCTATCACTGCTACTGGTGAAGTTACAGCTTACTTCTCTGACTTGCGTTTGAAGACAAACATTGTTCCAATTGCTGATGCACTTGCAAAAGTTGAAGCAATTAATGGTGTTACATTTGATCCAAACGCAGCCGCTCTGGCATTAGGCATCGATGCTCGTCACCAAATGGGTGTTATTGCTCAAGAAGTTGAAGCAGTTGCTCCTGAATTGGTATGTGACAGTGCATTTGCTGGTTACAAAACAGTTCGATATGACAAGCTAACAGCATTGTTAATCGAAGCAGTTAAAGAACTAAGTGCTAAAGTGACGACACTTGAAGCTCAGTTGGGTAATACAAAACCAACATTATAATTTCCTATAGTTAAATGGGGTTACGGCCCCATTTAACAGGATAAATAAAAGCATAGGAGATTATAAATGGCGATTTTACCAGCAACAGGTTCCGAGATAGTAATGGGTCGTGTTAGAAAAGCATATACTAACATTACTCCGGCAGGCGGCCAGAATATTTCACTTAGTGGTACACTAGGTGCATTTATGGGCCAGGCAGCAGGAACTCAACTTAGTATAAGTTCTAGATTCGGTGGTCAACCAACACCTTACGCATATTAATTTATATTTAGAAACGACATTATAAATACCTCAGTAATCCTGAGGTATTTTTATGACTAAACAAATGCAAAATGAAAAAGATGAAGTATTAGAGCAATTATTTGCGCTATGCCCATTTAACTCAACGAGTGAGTTTGAAAGAGAAAACTTTATTGAATTAACAGGCGTAGCTCGCGCTCGTTATATAGTTTCTGTAATTAACAGAATTCGAAAAATCGACAGCGATTTAGAAGTAGAGCAACGTACATTTGAAACAAATTGTTTGTTAGAAGAACGCGAACACTTGGTTAATTTTATTAAAAATGAACCACAGAATGAAGTTCAATCTATACTTACAAACTGGCAAATTACAGAAGAAGAATATTGGATCGACCATCTAGGAAAAATTGCCGCAATAGAATTATTAACAATCGGCAAGCCCAGTCTAGACACCATGACTAAAATGGTCAAACTTCCTGAATCTGCTTATATCAAAGCTACACAAATATGTGTTAATTTGGCAAATGCAATTAAAGAAGCCACAGTAATGGCTGAACAAGAAGTAGGCATTGATACGCAACAAGATGATGTAGATGATACATCAACTCAGCCTAAGAGATTAAAACTTAAAAAAGTCAAATGAACTATAATGAAATTCGATTAGCAATTTGTATTCCTACGAGGGATACAATGCACAGTGGATGTACATATTCTTTGTACAATCTTTCTCAAGCGTTAACTGAGCACGACATAGATAATAAGTTATTTTTAAGTCCAGGAACACTGATAGCAAATCAACGGCATGAGTTAGTGCTGGCCGCTAAAGACTGGGGAGCAACTCATGTCATGTTCATTGACAGTGATATAGAATTTCAACCACATCATGTTCTTGATCTAATAGATTTTGATGAACTAATAGTTGGTGCCGCATATAGTAAACGAGTAGCACCGTTTATAACCACAGCATGGCATAAAATATATGACTGGAATTCGCACGTTGATGTGACTGTACAAACTGATAGTCATATACAGGTAGAATGTATGGCCTTGGGTTTTTGCTTAATCAATATTGATATATTCGAAAAATTAGAATTACCATGGTTTATATTGGGCTATGATAAAACAGTAAATCAATACACAGGCGAAGATATTGAATTTTTTAGACAGTGTAATGATAAAGAGATTCCAATTTGGCTTGATGTAATTACTACCTGTGAATTAGGCCATTTAGGCACGGAATCATTTAAAGTTGCTGGCGGTATCGAAGTAGACCCCGCCATTTAGTATTCCATCTGTTTAATTTAAGTACATTAGCTTCTGCAGATATTATATTATCTTTGTCAACAAAATATCGTTGAATAGTAAGGTCTTTTTCAGTGTTGTCTATCAATATATTTAATGTGTTATCTTTGGTAGACAACAATAACTTTATAATAGGATGATCCATGTCCTCTAGATTTAATAAATGTTGAGTTTGTAAATACCAACGCTCAACATAACTAATCTCAGATTTAAACAAAGTGTTCAGCAATGGATTGTTTAGCCGTACATCCCAGCAATAGTATAAGTCCAGTGATCTAGCGACTTTAAGAGGTTGTTCCTTTTTGGGAAATGGTATTATTTCTGCCATTCTGTTTGTCCATCCAATTATAAAAATTCTTAAACTTTTCTTTTAACCGCTTTGAACTCAACATCTGTCTAGTCTTTGGATGTAAAGGGCTAGGCAAATTGTCAATGTCAGTCCAAGCATAGCCAGTATTTTCTTCATTTAACTCTGGTATAAATTCTTTAGTAACTAATACAATATATGTGTCGTAGACAAAATCTTTACTGCGACTATGATAACTATGTAACGGTATTATTTTTTTAATTTTTGTTAGTTGTAATTCTTCTTGAAGTTCTCTCTTTAACGCATCTATGGGCTGTTCATTGGACTCTACTTTGCCGCCAGCAAACGTCCAAGTGTTGGGATGACTTTCTATAGGGCTTCTTAGCACAGACATAACTTTATTAGTCTGCTCACTGAGAATAATCGCCCCTACACCTTTAAACTGTTTCACAAATACAATCTCCACCATCCATTTTGATAAGTTCCTTCAACGGCACTGATCCATTGTCCATTGCGCCATTCATAAGTTAATCCTGTTACAGTATTTAACACTACGGCATTAGAATTGCTAGTACTATCAAATGACACAGTCCATATACTGCCGTTGTATTGTATAATGTCATTAGCTCTGGCATTTACTATACCCCAGTAAGAATTATTAGGAACATCTTCTAAAATCAAATAACGTTGTCCAGTAACAGCAGCCGCTAGGTTTTTACCAGGAGCACTCTTAGTAGGATTAATAATAGCATTAACTGCGGCTTCTGTGGATGGAGGTAAACTGTCTGTATCCACTGATATATAAGCAACATTTGATCTAGTAGGATCGTCATCTAAGCTATCCATCACGGCAACAATATCAGCACTGGGATCAGTGGGATCTATTCCTCGACGCAGTCTTAGATTACTGATTCCAGGCTTCATTGAACCAAATGGTTTAAGTACAGTGGCCCAGCTCAGTAAGTCGCCGTTGTTATCAGTACTACCACCAGCCTTATTAAGTATGATAGCTTGATCTCCTACAATTTGTAATTGTAGTTTTAAGTTTTCAAAAGTAACAACTACCCATTCTTTGTTTGGCGCCGGATCACTAGGATTCCAATCTAACATATCATCGTTTTGTTTCTTTTTAATCTCAGTGAGAATGGTATGAATTAACGTTTGTCGTTTAACTTTGGCAGGAGGATTAATTAATATAGGTAAGTTAAAGTTTAATGCCGCAACATCAATAATATCATCAGTGCCCTGGGGAACTTGACGCACACTCCATATTACGTTGACTAATTCGGTATACGTTAAGTTACTCCAATCAAATTGATTGTCGTTGGTTTTTAAATTAATACTAGGGTTGAACAATACTAGTAGCTGTTCCATTAATTGTAATTTTTGATCTGTATTACTGGTCCACACATCAACTTGAACTGTCAAGTCATATGGCACTGGCATGTAGCGTTCGATGGTATATGTATTACCCACTTCGCCTTCGATGTACTGCCCAGTGACATTGTCGAATTTCTTTTCGTATACACGCTGAGTATCAACGTGTGTAGGGTTAGTTCTGCGCTCTGCACTGATTTGTAAATCAGTTACATAGCAACTGATAAATGGCACAGTATTGATAGCGTTCTCACTTTGGTTCTTTAAGATGTGAGCAGCCATACGATTGATATCGCCATAGCGTACCGGCACTTGAATGTAGCTTTCGTTACCGTCTCTATCTTTACCAGTTTTAACACTAAACCCACCTAGAATACGCATAAATTGCAGTAAGTATTTTCTTATTTGTTCATCGTAAAAATATTGCATGGTTAATCTGCCTTGGGTTTAACTACTTGACTTAATGCTTGTCTCTCTGGCATTTCTTTGCCGCCTATAACTGTTATATTATTATTGTTAATAAATCCAGCGCCGTTAAGAACTTTGTCTTGTAAATCAACTGGACCATTTGGTGTATTAATTCTCTGCCAGCGAGTTCCACGATAAGCAAACATAGCAGGTGGTTGATAATCGGTACGCAAGAAGAAATCTCCTTGATGGGGATTCAATGGAAAACTTAGCCCGCCATTTAATTCTTCACCGTGATCATATGTTGGATTAGCATCACGTTGATAATTCTTACTGGTATCTTGTAATCCTTCTGTGTTATCAGTATTATCCAATATGTTAGGCGATAGTTGTTCTCCTCGAGCAACAATGGCATTACTGATTTTTAATTCAGCTTGATATGTACTGAGAGCGTCTTTTAATGTGTCAGTACCATAGTCATTGGCTTTGTTTTGTAAAATATCTCTATACTCTTGAGCATCGGTCATTGGACTAGCTTTGATACGCCAAATGTGAGGATACCATGTTTGACTAAAACCTTCAGCGGCACGACTAGCATCTTGTACAACATAAAATTTATTTACAGCAGGTTTACTTTGATCTAATAACAAGTCATCTCTAATATGCGGCAGTTCAATAACGTCACCGGCCATGAGTTTTCTACCCATGCGTTCAACCATGTCATTTGTGTGTAAACTGATAAAGATTGTATCAGCACTTAAAAATAATCCAAACTGAGTCAAGTCAAAGTCTTGATCGCCAACATTATAAACTCCTCTGAGTTCATAGATATCTGGATCATAAATTCTATCACGATTTTCTAAGAACAACAAGTCTTGAATCTTAGTTTCGTTGAGTACGTCATCGGCCTTATAGTTAGGCTTGGTTGGATCAGTACTGGCACCCTGATCAGCTGGTTGTAAATATTTGTGTACTAACACGCCAGTTCCGCCTACCATAAATTGCTCACGTATGAGTCTATCCATAAAATGGTAGTCGTTAGTTTTCTCGGATTTCCACAGGCTTAGTCTTGGCATAATGTACTATTTACCTATAACTTTTAAATGGCAATACAGCCAAAAATTGTCAAAATCTTAGATTTTTAGCCTCTTTACTCGTTTAATTAGAGTATACCTTATATATAAAGCAAGCTGATTATTTTAATCAGCTCAACAAAAAGGAAATTTATTATGAAAAATACAATCTTAGCAACTATGTTAGCATTGGCAACTGGTGTAGCATCAGCTCAAGTCGCAGTAAGTGGTAAAGTCAGCGAGTGGGTAGATAACACAAAAACAGGAGCTACTCGCACAACTAGTCTAGTTACAGAACCAACTAGCAACTTCGCTTTTACGGCTACTGAAAAACTTGGCAAGGGTTTAACAGCTCGCGCAGTTATTGACACTAGCTTCAGCGGAAACACTATTGGTGGATCAGGTACACAACTTGGCGACCGTCAAGGTACAGTTGGTCTAGCCAGTGCAGTTGGCAGTATCGATTTAGGTCGTAATGTTCACAGCGAATTCTTAGCTATCACTAACAATGATGTTTTTGGAACTACGTATGGTTCTATTGCTGGTGATGTTCACAATCTACGTGGTCTACGTATGGACAACGGTACGTTTGTCAGTGTTACTCCTATGAAAGGTGTAACGTTAACAGCTGATAATGCTCACAACGCCTCAGGCGTTAACGCAAGTTCATACAGCGCAAGTGCTGGTGCATATGGTGTTACTGCTACAGTGGCAAACTATACTGCTGGTGCTGAAAAAAGTACAGTAGTTGCTTTAAGCACAAAAATTGGTAAAACTACAGTAGCTTACACTCACAGCGATAACCAAGGCGCAGTAAAAAGCACTGGTAGCTTAATTGGCGCAAGTCAATCATTTGGTGCCGTTACTGCTAAAGCAAGTTATGGTACAACGAATACAAATGTTAAAGCTTATTCAGTTGGTGCAGACTATGCTATGAGCAAGCGTACAGATGTAGGCGTTGCTTATCGTAATGTCGACGCTACTGGCACAGCACGTGATGTAGCACAAATTGGTGTTGGTTTAACACACCGCTTCTAATTAATAGTAATTGATTAGCACAAACCCGCTTCGGCGGGTTTCTCTTTGACTAAATGATAAATAATTACAATACACTTTAAAGGATTTTTATTATGGCTATTACAGATAACTATAAACGCATTCTCCCAGTTACTTCAATGGGAACTCCAGAATTAGCATACTTCGTAGTCGATATGGAAGAAGATATCGAAACAAATTACGATGACAGCAATAGTTTGTATTCACAGGCAGTTCAAGCACTTCAACTTAAAACAGACTTGTATATGGTAAGCGTACCAGATGGTAACATCTTTACATTTGCCGCCAGAGCATCAAGCATTCCAGGTGCAGTTCCAGGTGCAACATCTGGTACTATTCCTAGTTTAGGACAAGATATCACTGATTTCGTCAGTGAAGAAACAGTGACAAATATTTCTATTCTTAATGGCGGTACTGCCAATGACGTAGGTGATGAATTTGAATACCGTCATGCAAATTTTGCAACTCCACTAAGAGTTCGTGTTACAGCCTCTAATGCAGGTGTAGCAACAGGCGTATCAATTGTAAATGGCGGTATCTGGAAAGATAGTGATAACTTACCTGCTAATACAAATGCCGCTGGGTTTACTAGAGTTCAAGTAGCCGCGGGTATGGACTCGAATGGTACTAACTTACAAATTAACATTAATGCTTGGGGTCTAAATAATGTTACTGTTTACAATGCTAGTATTGTAGGTGGCAATCTAGTTTGGAACGACTAATACAAACCAAAGTATTACAAACCCGCTTCGGCGGGTTTTTATTTGACACAAATTGGTATAGGTAGTATAATACATTATGAACTTAGAAATCCATACCAAATCCGCAGAAAAACGCAAAGTGATGGAAGCTCTTAGCAAAACTTATGCTAAGTTGTTGAAAATCAATAACCGTAAAGGTAATGTGTTTATTTCCACTAAACGAGATGTTCGTAGCGGTCATGACGCAGACGGACTTACTCTTGGACTAGAGAAAGATATTTTTATCTTTATCCAAAGTACATTGAGTTATTCGGATACTGCCCGAGTCCTTGCTCATGAAATGGTTCATGCTAAACAATACTTGCTTGGACAGCTTAAACACCAAGAACATCGTGGTAGGTATCGCACTTACTGGATGGGAAAACTAAACAAGAATGACTATTTAAATCAGCCATGGGAAGTCGCGGCATATAGTCAAGAATCTATTCTGATGCATAATGCACTTAACACTCTCGCAAAAAGGAAAAAATAATGGTTACCAAAAAAGCAGTTAAACAAGTAAGCACAGATAAATTGGCATGGCGCTTTGAACCTCCTGCCAAAACAGTTGTCTACAGAGAAGTAGACGTCAAGTATGTTGGCGATGAACCCACTTACCCTAGTGTAGAAGAACAGCAAGCCTGGACCGACAGCGAGTATCGCACACAGGTCATGCGTACACTTAATTGGTACGCTCACACACAAGACAAAAAGAAAAGCGCAGAATGGCTAAGCCTATTCCTTGCTCGTAATCCACGTCGCCAAAAAATAGCAGACGCAGTCAAGCGTGGCGACATTTGGCCCGGCCCCACAGTGGGCTTTGCGCTAAGAGCAGGCCGTGTTGGCTTGGCACTACGTTTTGGCACACTACGTACTCTCGTCAAACAGCTTAAACAAGCAGACAAAGGCATTGATACTAGCAATCAAGTTGTGGAAGAAATCAAAGACGACAAGCCAAAGTTCAACATACAAGAACGCATGGCAGAAAAAACCGCAGAGTTTTTAGGAGAACTCGAAGGTCGCTTTGATGACTTTGTATCAGAGTTCAAAGGTGACCCCAAGCTGGTAGAGTTAATGACACAAATGAATGTGCCAGCAGTACAGGTTAAAACTGTAACAGAGTTCATTGGCAAAAAGATCTCAGAATTTGAGGAAGTCAACTCTACTAAAGATCCGCAAGTATTGGAAGCATACAAGCATCTGGGCAAGCGTCAAATCACTGCCATTGTTAAATGGTGGACACAGGCATTGTCGGATGCCAACAGCTACAATGTAGTTAAGAAAGCCAGTAAGGCTCCACGTAAAAAGAAAGCAGTACTGCCAGAAAAGGTAGTGGCTAAGTTGAAATACGCAAAAGAGTTTAAAGAGCTCAGTCTTAAAAGTGCGGACCCAACTACAATTCTCACAGCACAAGAACTTTGGGTCTACAATACTAAGACACGCAAGTTGGGTATCTACATTGTAGACCAATATGCAGGTGCGCTAACAGTTAAGAACAGTTCTATACTAGGCTTTGACGCCGCGGCAAGTGTACAAAAGACGCTACGTAAGCCAAAAGAACAGATTAAAGAATTTAGTGCTAACGGAAAGCCAGCCGCTAAGAAATGGTTTAAGGGAATTAAAAGCACAGAGATCAAACTTAACGGACGTATAAGTACTGATGTAATTTTGTTAAAGGTATACAAATGAAATATTTAATTCTAATTTTAACATTATCGCTGACAGCCTGTGGAGGCTCGTCTAGTACTTCACAATCTAATCCTTTTCAAGAAGTGTTGGGTAAACCGTTGCCTGAACAACCTGTTGCACCTGCACCAACTGATCCGTTTGCTCCTGTGTTAAAAAAGAATGGTGGTTAATATGAAATACATTACTGAATTATTTTTAGCGTTAGTAACTTTTTTATCTCCTGCTGTGTATGCCACAGACACATATAATAATGTAAACAATCAATTAACTATTCCAGCAGTAGTAGTAGGTAATATACTGTATCGGGATGTTGTTATCACAGTTGGGCCCATCTTAACTGTAGGTGGATCTAATCAAGATCTTAAATATCCAGCCAAGTCAAGTACGACTCCGGACACCTACGACCCTTACAAAAATCAATTAACTATTCCCAATGTAAATGCTTATGGGTTTATATATTACGATGTTGTTATTAATGTTGGCGTAGTATTATCAGTTGGAAGCTCATCCCCTTTAACTCCGCCAGCACCACTAACTGCTTTTGTTTCCAATCCAGATTTACTTCCTGACTTGACAGCAAAGTACAATAGGATTTGCGGACCCGCCGCTAATATGCAAAATGCTATTCCGGTAGATTTAAATAACGATGGTCGCAAGGATCTATTGCTACCAATTTGGTGTTTTATTAAAGCAGGTCAGAGTCAAACAGGTCCAGTTACTAATTTGCTAATAGCTCTAATTCAAAATGTAGACGGCACGTTTAGCGATAAAACAGGAGAAGTGTTTGGAACTGAGTATCCAATGCTGGATGGTAAAAATCAAAACTGGGCCATTGCTGATTTTAATAATGACGGCAAGCCTGATATTATTCTGGGAACAGACAAAGAAGACGGTAGAAATATTGTAGGTACCGGCGATAACCTAAGGGCAAGAGCAGTTGCACTGATGAGTGGCCCAAGTACATATTCCATTGTACCATTTGGTATTCCTAGGTTTGGTGATAATGTAATTCCTTTGAGGAATGCCGCAGATAAATTACAGTTATTGATTATTACAGCAGATGTTCAAGTTGAAATGTGGGAATACAATAATGGATGGATTCAAATTCAAAATGAATTTAGTGTATTAAATACCATTCAGAAAAATCCAGTATTTTTGAATCCCAGGAATGATAACAAATTAGACAACACTAATTTCTTAATTAACAATGTATTAGATTATGCTTGTAACAGCGCAGGTTGTCTTAAAGATATATACAAACTTGATTTATGGTCAAAAGCAACAGGCACGTGGACAAAACTTGACAGTGTTCAGATGCTTAAACTAAAAGCAGTTCGGGCGCAGACCACAGGTCCTTCAAATTTCTGGACTCCTACTACTGCTAATGTTGCTACCTTTGAGGGCAAAGATTATATCGACATGGGCTTTGTATATGATGGGTGTAATATTAAACTTACCCCAACGTCCGCACCAATAGGTCTGCGTAGTTTCTTAGGCGATGAAATTATAGGCGGTTATAATGGTCAAACCAGCTTGGACGCAAACTGGCGCCCTCCCACAATGAAAATATTTGCAACAGAAGTTGTCAATAATAAATTGGTAGTCAAGCCCAGTATCATAACAGAAAAACTTCCTAGTAATTATTATAGAATGAATTGTAAAGATTACAACAATGATGGCTATGATGATATCATGATTGAACTGGGCGGCGGAGGCGCATTGTTTTATTTCAATGACAAGAATGGCGGATTTAAAAAGCCCAAGGACGGTGTTATTCCAAAGTTTTCAATGCAGAACTTTTCTGTTAGCACGTTGTTTGCTGATTTGAACAACGACAATGTTCCAGATATCCTATACTACCCTATTACAGGCAGTAATCAAACACTAAGTTCTGGTACAAAAATACAAATTCCTTTATTTAAAGCACAACGTAATATAGGTCCAGACGATTTGAATTGATACTTAAATCTCCCGCTAAATATACATAACGGGAGATTTTTTATGAGTATTAAAGACGAACTTACCAAAGACATAGAGCTTAGACTTGGCGGCGGCATGGTTGATGTGGAATTGGATTCTGCACACTATGACTTGGCTATTAATCAGTCCTTGCGTAAGTACAGACAGCGTAGCAGTAGAGCAGTAGCAGAAAAATTTATCCCCATAGATATCAAAGCAGAACAGCAAGAATATCAATTGCCTTTAAATGTACAGATGGTAAGAGAAGTCATGCTTCGCCAAACTGGTACAATGGGTGTTAGTCAATCTGGCGTTGATTTTGAACCATTCAATGCTATGTATCTTAACAATATGCTGTTACAAAATTCTAATAGCTTTTCTGGTTTATTGAATTATGAATTATATGCTGATCGTCGTGAATTAATGGCACGTATGTTTGGCGGCTATGTAACATTTACATTCAGTCAAAACGATAAGAAGATTATGTTACATCGTAAGTTTAGAGCCGAAGACACAGTATTTGCTTGGTGCTGGGTCGACAGAGATGATGAAGATTTACTAATAGACCCGTATGCAGGACCTTGGCTAAAGGACTATGCTTTTGCCAAAGCTAAATTTATGTTAGGTGAAGCTCGTGCTAAGTTTGGTACTATTGCTGGACCACAAGGCGGCACAAGTTTGAATGGTGATGCACTAAAAAGCGAAGCAGCCGCAGACTTAGAAAAACTAGATGAAGATTTAAAGAATTACGTAGACGGTGGCGGCTATGGTGGTTTTATTATAGGATAATATGAAAATTAGTCAACTTATCGAAACACAAATAGATGAAATAGATCGTCGTGGATTTTTACGTGGCATGGGTGCCGCTGGTGCCGCTGCCGCATTGCCAACTTTAGCAAGAGCGGCAGCAACAGCAACTCCCGATGAGCTTAAAGCTATTCGTCTTAAAATAAAAAACATTTTTGCAAAAAATGTTAAAGTAACAGGACAAGAAAAACCCACAGCAAACGGTAGATTTCAATTCTCTTTCGATACACAAGGTCGTTTATTAAACAAAGCAACAGTGGATAGTTCAGGCGATGCAAATTTAGATCAAGCAGTTTTGAATAGTGCAACTAATATTCCGCCTACTATTATTGCTTTATTTAAACCAACAGACGGTACCAAATCTGTAAAAATTGAATTTGGTGTAGCAGATGGTTGGTGGAAAGCAGGAATACAAAATTCACAGACTACACAGTCATCACAACAAAATCAATCTCCTGCAACAGTTTTACAAACATTTGCAAATAATATTCTAAAGCAACGTCCTAACTCTACTATATCAAAATTTCAATATCAAATTTATACAGATGGTGTATCATTAATTACTGCTAAAGGAAATTTCGGAAATGAAGAAATTTTTGCATTTATGTCACCATCTGGTAAATTTAATCCAAAAGGTCTAGCACCTAAAATGAGTAAATTAACTGAATTAGAAAAATCAAATCATTTAATATTCGGTGGCACTGGCTACACTCAAATCTTAGTAATGCATTCCGATGGAGAAATTAAAGCAGAAAAAGATTTTTATTTTGATAATGACAAACAAGTAGTAACAGACGCTCCTTCTATAAAAAAATCTCAAGAAGGAAAAGGAGTACAACGTTTTGATAATTATGTAATATTTTCTGGATATTCTATAGATGAAATTAAGGACCAGCTTATCGAAAAAGTAATGTCCAAAGATAAAGATACTCAGGTCGATGATAGTGGAAGAGTCCTAACCTTAAAAATGCATAATCCGGAAGGTAAACATTTTAATATGGCCGTATACAAAGCATTAATGGGTCCTAGATATAGTAATATGGATGTAATAATAAAATTTATATTTTCTTCAAAAGGGGAATTAGTAAAAGTTATACCACAGGCAGTAATTAATATAACTAATGCTTTTGGTAGAACAGAATCCACCCCTATGAATGCAAGAGAGGCCTTAGATAGTTTAGAAAGACTATTCTGATAATATGGACAAAGACACACTTCGTAAACTTGCCGGCATCGATAAGAACGCAGAAAGTCCTATCACCGGCGAGATAGGCACTGACAAAGGTGAGTATCAGCGTAAGCATAACATTCGTCCAGGCACAGACGAATGGTTTAAACTGTGGTTTGCCAGACCTAGTTTGACTGGTGAAAAACCTATTGACAAATAGATAGTGTTGCTATATACTAGCAACATGAACATTTATCTTGACATGGATGACGTGGTTGCTGACTGGATGAAATCAGCTCGCGAATATCTAAAAAAACCAACCTGGGATTGGTCACAAATTCTTCCAGACACTGAATGGCGCCGTCTTAAAGACAATCAAAGAATGTATCGGCATCTTCCACTTAAACCCGGAGCCCATGAACTAGTTGATTGGGTTACACAATACTGTAGACGAACAGACTCAGGTTTATTCTTTTTAAGTGCCATCCCACATAACAATGATGTACCATGGGCAGTACAAGATAAAGTATGGTGGGCGCATGACCACTTTCCGCACATTCCTGTCTTCCTTGGACCTTACAGTCATGAAAAGTGGGTTAGATGCGAACCCGGTGATATCTTAATTGATGATAGACCCAGTAACTGCGAAGAATGGATTCGTGCCGGCGGCAGAGCACACATTTATAAAAACTGGGACGATTGTAAAGTGTGGCTAGAGGAGACTTTAAAATGATTATTGGCGTATGTGGTTTTATTGGCAGTGGTAAAGATACCATTGCAGACTATCTAGTCAACGTTCATGGCTTTCGTCGTGAAAGTTTTGCCAACACATTAAAAGACGCAGTGGCCGCAGTATTTGGATGGGATAGAGTCATGCTAGAAGGCCGAACCAAAGAAGCACGTGAGTGGCGTGAACAAGTAGATCCTTGGTGGGCAGAACGTTTAGGTATACCCACTTTGACTCCTAGATGGGTATTACAATATTGGGGTACAGAGGTGTGTAGACGAGGCTTCCATGATGACATTTGGATTGCCAGTGTAGAAAACAAACTACGTAGAAGTAAAGATAACATTGTTATTAGTGATTGCAGGTTCCCCAACGAAATAGCCAGTATTAAAAATGCCAGCGGCATTATTGTCTGTGTCAGCCGAGGCGAATTACCTAGCTGGCATATTATGGCAGCCAAGGCAAATAAGGGAGATCTATTGGCTGCCGAAAAGCTCAAAGCATTGGGCGTTCATGCCAGCGAAACTGCGTGGGTAGGAACTAAATTCGACTACATTCTAGATAATAACTCTACATTAGATTCACTGTTTAATCAAGTAGAAACAGTGGTGCAACCTGAACCTGCGAAAATATGAATTTCACTAAATAGCCTGGTTTCTCCTAAAACATATAAATATACATAACCGTTTAAGGAGAAAACATGGCTACTTTAGTATCCCCAGGTGTAGCAGTTAGCGTTACAGATGAAAGTCAATATGGCTCAGCCGGACAAGGCACAGTACCGTTAATTATTTTAGCTACAGAAACAAACAAATCAAATGTCAGTGCGTCCGGCTACGCAGAAGGCACCAGGGCAGTCAATGCCGCTAAACCATATCTATTAACTAGTCAAAGAGAGTTAGTGGAATTGTTCGGCCAACCACAATTTAGTGTTATCGATGGTACACCTATACATGGAGCAGAAACAAACGAATATGGTTTGTTGGCCGCTTACAGTTATTTAGGTCTAGCAAACAGAGCATATGTTCTTCGTGCTGACATCGATTTAGCGCAACTAGAACCAACCATAGTTGATCCTGCAGGCGACCCTGCCAATGGAACATACTGGTTTGATTTAACATCAAGTTCATTGGGAATATTTGAATCAACAGGTACAACATCATCAAGCTGGGAAGTAAAAGCTCCTATTATAATTACTGATCCTGCTGATACAGTTAGTGGAGCCGGATTGGTTCCTGCTAATGATATCGGCGTTACTAATGATTATGCACTAGTTGCAACCAGTGTAGTATCCAGCTATCAATTTTATAAAAAAATGAGCACTGGTAGTTGGACAATTTGTACTAATTCGGCATTAAATAAAACAATTTTTGCAAGTCCGCATTATACGATTCCAACTCCTACTGCAGTGGGTGACTTGTGGATCAAAACAACAACTCCTAATAATGGTTTAAAAACTATTGTTAAAAAGTATGTGTCCGGCAATTTACCTGCAAGAAGCCCATGGGTAACGCAAAGTGTTCCTAGTTATACATCAGACGCAAATGCATCTACAGGTCTTGGCTCAGCATTAACAGCTGGAAAAATTTATGCTAAAGTTGCTCCTTCTACAGCAAATATTTCACTAAGGATATATGATGGTACCAATTGGACATCTTTGGATGAGCAAGCCAGCTTAGATGCACCACGTGGCGCCACAGCAGACGGTACATTGTGGTACAACAGTGACTTAATGGCAGATTTGTATATTAAAGCAAATGGCCAGTGGCAACCACTCACAGATAATATTACCATTGATTCTACAGCACCTAGTTCGCCGGCAGCAGGTGACGTATGGATTGACAGCAGTGATACAGAGAACTATCCTCGCATTCAACAGTATGATGGTTCGTCATGGGTAGAACGTGACATAACAGATCAAACAACGCCTAACGGTGTTGTTTTTGCCGACTTAACTACCACAGCCGCTGATACAAGCAACGCAGGTGGCGCAACAGCAGTAGATGACGAAGCTCCGGATCCATTATTACATCCAGATGGCATGTTGCTGTGGAATAGTATTGTTTCCACTGGTAATGTCAAACGTTACGATGCCACAACTGATGTATGGAGTACATACAGCGGCAACATGGCAGATGGACGTCCATTCATGTTGCGTAAAGCACAGCGTCAAGCAGTGGTTAAGGCAATGCAAGCGGCTGTAAATTCAAATACACAGATTCGTGAAGAAACAACTTTCTTCACTTTAATTGCAGCTCCTAGTTATCCTGAACTATTAGACGAAATGGTATCATTGAATACAGATCGTAAAGAAACTGGTTTCATTATTGTTGATACTCCATTCCGTTTACGCCCACAAGGTCAAGAACTAATTAACTGGATGACAGGTAACAGCGCAGTAGTTAACGGTGAAGCTGGTATTATTACTTCAACTAACACAGCGGCAGCCTATTACCCAAGTGGTATTACCAGTGACCTAAGCGGTAACAATGTTGTTGTTCCTGCAAGCCACATTGTATTACGCACAATGGCATACAATGACCAAGTTGCTTATCCTTGGTTTGCTCCAGCTGGTTTAACCCGCGGTGTTGTTACAAATGCGACCAACGTTGGTTATATCAACAGCGAAGGTGAATTTATTCCAGTGGCATTGACAAATGGCCAGCGTGATACATTGTATGGTGATGGTAACAGAGTTGGTATTAACCCAATCGCACGTTTCCCGGGACAAGGTTTGTATGTGTTCGGTCAACGCACACTACAGAGCTTCTCTAGCGCATTAGATCGTGTAAACGTTGCTCGTTTAATTGCGTACTTACGTGAACGTTTTGATCCATTAGCAAGACCATTTATCTTTGAACCAAACGATAGAATTACTCGTGCCAATGCCAAACAAGTTTTCGATGGCTTCTTGTCGGACCTACTTGGCAAACGAGCAATTTATGATTACATTGTTGTTTGTGATGAAACAAACAACAAACCTGCCCAGATTGATAGAAACGAATTATATATCGATGTAGCCATTGAGCCAACTAAAGCGGCTGAATTTATCTACATACCGATTCGTGTAGTCAACACCGGCGAGTTATCAGCCTGATAAATAACATAGCCCAAGGAGAATACACATGGCAGATTTAACAAAATTTGGAGTTCCAACAGCAGGTCTAGGCGGCGATAACGCTATGGTCATGCCGAAACTTCAATATCGATTCAGAGTTATTGCTTATAACTTTGGTCGTGAAGGCGGCAGCACAGTCGCACTTACTCAAAACGTAGTGAGTGTAACTAGACCAAGCGTAACACACGACGAGATCACATTGGATGCATATAATAGCAAGGCATATCTTGCTGGTAAGCACACATGGGAACCAGTTACATTGACATTGCGAGATGATATCAATGGCACTGTAACTAGACACGTTGCTAGCCAATTACAAAAACAACTTAATCAAGGACAGCAAAGTGCCCCAGTGGCCGGCCGTGATTATAAGTTTGGTCTTGTAATTGAACAATTAGATGGCAGTCAACCCGGAGTAGTAATTGAAACATGGAGCATGAACGGATGCTTTATTCAAAATGCTAACTACGGTGAAAATAACTACGCTACAAGTGATGTAATGACTATTACATTACAAATACGATTTGATGCCGCTGATATCCATGACGCACAAGTTGAGTCCGCCACTACAAATGGCGCTCTAACTAATAGCAGTATGTCAATTGGTGCAGGCAACAGCGCAATTTAAAGGTAGTCAATGGCGGCATTAACTGACGCTCAGAAGTGGTACAGATTAGGCGAGCAAACCGCTGCTCGCCTAAAGTATCATTTTAAAGTAGAATTCTTCAGTGGTCAATATCAATCACCTACGGCTACATCACCTGCCTTACAAGGCCCAGCACGATTAATATTTGATTGTATAAGGTCAGTTGAGCTACCAAAATACAGCATAGAAACTGAAGTTGTAAATTCATGGAATATAAGACATCATATACCTACAAGAATAAATTTTGAACCTATTAGTATTTCCTTTGTAGATACATTAGACAATAGGTTCATGAGTTTTATAAAGGCGTATATGGGAGTTATTAGTAACAGTTTTCAGCCAGCTAAAGAAAGTTTTCGCACTGGGTTTGGTGACAATCCTTTTGGAATTAAAAGACTGGACACTGGTAAAGATGCCCCTATAGATAAAATTGAGATAACACAATTTTACGGATCTGATAATAAAAGAATAATAACGTTATGGCGCCCAAAAATTGTTGACATACAACACGATACGTTAGATTACAGTGCCAGCGAAGCAGTGACATGGCAAATTGGATTCAGATACGAAAGTGTAACATATGACGATGGCAAAACTTCTGGAGCACAACAATCAGAAAAAACACAACAGCAAACAGCAAGTAATCCCAATGCGTCGGCATTTATCAAGCAAGCACAAGATCAAGTAGCACTGAATCAAAAAATAGCGCAAGATCAAATTAAAGCGGCAGAAACAGCAGTGAATCTTCCAGCTACAGCATTGAACGGATTATCTTTTAAAGAAGCAAGCACATTGGCTAATGTAAAAGCCAATAACGCTATCGGCGGTATAGATCGCGGAACTAGAGGCGGTGTATAATGGCCTTAGAAACAAACAAATACGATATAATATATGGCAGATTACTACATTTAAATTTTACACCAACGCATGCCAAAGGGCTGGCAAAGGTGTTATACGATGTTACTGAACAATATGGTTTTAGTGTAAATCATGTGTTACAACATGTAGACGGTAATGGCATACGATTTGATAACGAAATCTATGATGCATTAAATAACGCAAGAACAAATAGCAGTCAAGTTGGTTACATAGACAAAGAATATATCCCACCAGCAATATTACAGCAGGTTCCACCAGTATTTGATAGTATATACACTGTCAATAACTATGTTGATTCAGACTATGTTGAATAAGGAATAAAATGGCATTAACTTTAAGAAGAAACAAATCTACAAGATTAACAAAAGATGAGTTAGATAATAACTTTGTTCATTTGAGTAACTATGAAAATTTAACTAATAAACCTACATTACTACAAGGTGCGACTGGGCCTGCCGGCCCTACCGGTCCTACAGGCCTCGCCGGACCTAAGGGCGATACAGGTGAACAAGGCATTCCAGGTGAACAAGGCATTCCAGGTGAACAAGGACCTAAAGGCGATACAGGTGAACAAGGCATTCCAGGTGAACAAGGCATTCCAGGTGAACAAGGACCTAAGGGCGATACAGGTGAACAAGGCATTCCAGGCGATACTGGAGATCAAGGTCCTGCTGGAGCAAAAGGTGATACCGGCGCACAAGGCATTCCAGGCGATACTGGAGATCAAGGTCCTGCTGGAGCAAAAGGTGATACCGGCGCACAAGGCCCAAAAGGCGATACAGGTGCTGCTGGATCAGTTGCAGCCGAAAATATAACTGGTACAACATTGGCCAGCGGTGTAACTGCCAGTAGTTTAACTTCAGTTGGCACACTGTCATCCTTGGCCGTGAGCGATGTTATTCTATTAGGCGGATACTCACAAGTTGCCGGATATTACTCAGAATTAGGGGTCAAATATTCAGGTGCTGGTACCCAACATGGTATGACTCTGCAACCGACTAATGATAACACCACTGCCATTAATTTCCTTAATGCGGCTGGAACAAAAATTGGTAGTGTTACGCAAACGGCATCAACAGTTAAATTTGTAGGTGATGGCAGCCAACTTTCGAATGTCGCTACACAAACAACAGGTACTTGGACTGTTACCCCCGGAACAAACACTTATAGTTTTACTCTTGATATAAATACTGCCTATAATATATGGGTTAGAGCAAATATACCCAATGGTATCATAACATATATTGCAACAGTATCTATTACAAATACTAATGTACCAGTAATCGGCAGTCAATATGCTTGGAATTATACAGGAGGCGGGAGTCCTATATCATTAACAAGCATACCAAATCAGATTATAGGCACCGCAGGTACAATATCAACTGCTACTGTAGCAAATACATCAACTAATGTGTTTAATTTTGGAATTAGCAATACCAGTGGATCTAACCAAACAGTCTATTGGGGCTATACAAAAATTTCAAGTTAAGATTAATTAATGGCCAATAATTATAGTCAAGGTTACTTTGCACCAGAAAACCCATCTAAGTATATAGGCAGCAATCGTCCTAAATATAGAAGCGGCTGGGAGTTAACAGTAATGCGCTTTTGTGATAACCACCCAGCAATCATAGCCTGGGCCAGTGAAAGTCTCAGAGTGCCTTATCGCAATCCTTTTACAGGCCGGGAAACATTTTATGTTCCTGACTTTCTTATAACTTACCAAGACAAAAGTGGTAATAAAATCAGCGAAGTAATTGAAGTTAAGCCCAGAGGTCAAGCTGTATTAGAACTAGCCAAATCACAGCAAGACAAAGCCGCAGTGGTATTAAATATGGCGAAATGGGAAGCCGCTAAAGCATGGTGTCAGCGTCATGGCATGAAGTTTAGAATACTCACTGAAGAAGATATATACAATAACTGGGGCGCAAAAAGCAAACCCAAAACAACAAGAGCAAAAAGAAGATGACTAAAAAGTTAGAAGATTTTTTTAATGTAGATTCGGTTGAACCGGATCGAAATGACAGTGTCACTGAAGAGCAACAAGTATTACCTATTGCTGAAATAGTGCCAATGTCAGATGCATTAACTAAAATCAAAGATCAACTCAGCATTGCCGCTAAAATTGACGAAGCATTACCGCAGGTCAGAGGATTGGAAACAGAAGATCGCGCTTTAGATGATTATGCTGATCAAGCCATGGAACAATTTGCTAGATTAATGGATCTTGGCTTTAATGTCGATGACAGAAATGCTGGTAAAATATTCGAAGTTGCCAGTACTATGATGAACAATGCCATTACAGCAAAAACAACTAAGCTAGATAAAAAGCTTAAAATGATTGATTTACAGTTAAAGTTAGCAAGATTACAAAAGGATCTAGGCAAGGATGACGGTGAGGATAAGCCCAATGAACTCAGCACAGACCGTAATGCGATCCTTAACTTGATTAATCAGAACTTAAAGAACAAATGAATTGATAAATAATGTATCGGAGATTACAATGAAGACTCTATTAGAATATATAGAAACATTACAGCAAAAACATGACGTTCGCATTAAATTAGCCTGCGAATGTACTGACGACCTTTGCGACAAAATTGAAAAGCATCTAGAAAAGTATGATGCAGAAAAAATTACTCGTCCTAGTAAAACAATATTAATGAGACGCCCACTGGATTTTCCAAATTTGGAAATGGCTGAAGTTTATATCATTGACTTTACTGCTAACTTACCAGTGAGTCCAGAAATGCTAAAACAAGAATTGGCAAGACTATTGGATGTTAACGAAGGCCTACTAGTTGTTCGTATGGCCAATGAGCCACGTGAACAAGAAGCACAACACGACGAAGAAGGCGAAAAGTTCTTAAAAGAACCTAAGAAGTTAGAAGCTAAACTTGGTACAGAATATAGCAAAGACGAAGCTCCTGATCAAAAAGCCACAGAGCTATATGGCGACAAATATAATACTAAGTTCTTAAAAGAATTGAAAAAATTAAGCGATGACCGCAAAAAAGAAACTAAAGCACCTAAGGTCCTTAAGGATCCGGATGTTCCTGTCACTGAGCCCGAACTAGGTGACAGCAAAGCGACTAATAAAAAGAGTCCAGTGCGAACATTTACAGCCCCAATGGGTAAAGGAAAATAATCATGGATATATCAAGACTAATGAGCAGACTAGCCGCAATTGGTGGCATGCAAGGTTCAGTTACTGAAGCAGAAGAAGAAAAATGCAAAGACTGTGGCAAAGTTCACGAAGGTGAATGTGCTATAGAAGAAGCTAAAAAACCAGATGCCGACAAAGATGGTATTCCTGATTGGGCCGATAAAGACGACAAAGAAAAAGTCGAAGAAAATTCTTTAGATTCATTGCGTAAGCTTGCAGGTATCACTGAGTGCGGTGACGATTACGAAATGGGCGGACAAATGAGTCCAATGTCAGTTACTGGCACTGAAGAACCTAGCATGGGTGTTCCTGCTCAAGTAATGAGTATGGATACAGAAGTTGATCCAGACGCCGATGCTAGTCCTAAGGCAAAGTATACTTTAAGTATCCAAAACGGTGAAAACAATTTAAGTATGACAACTGATATGCCTGATGAAATTATTCACATCATGAAGCTAGCCGGTGTAAACAAAGGTGCTGAAGTAACTAAGACTGAAGCTCCAGAGTCCGATGAAGAACAAGGCGAAGGCCCTAAGAAAGAAGTAGAAGAAGAATGGGGCAATACTCCTGCTCAAACTAACGCACGTGAACCAAAGGCTTTTGGAGACATTCGCGATTGGGGACAAAAAGGTACTGGTAAAGGCCAAGCTGACAGCGCAAGTCGCAAGCCATTTGGCCAAGGTGATAATCCATTAGGCGAACAAGCAATGATGGAAGCTTACAAAAAATTTAAAGCGAGCAAATGAGCGGTACCCCGGTTTTAGTTAAACAAGCCTATAAAAAAGAAAATTACACAGAGAATCAGATAACAGAGATTGTAAAATCTGCTACTGATCCTGTGTATTTCATCCAAGAGTATATGTGGGTGCAACACCCAACCAAAGGTCGTGTACGATTCATGCTATACGATTATCAAGTCGATTTAATTAATTGCTATCATACTAATCGTTACAGCATTAACATGCTTGGCCGACAAATGGGCAAGTCAACCTGTGCCGCTGGTTACTTGTTATGGTACGCAATGTTTGTGCCAGACAGTACAATTCTAATCGCCGCACACAAATACACAGGTTCACAAGAAATTATGCAACGAGTTCGTTTCATGTATGAGAACTTGCCTGAATGGATTAAAGCAGGCGCAACAAGTTATAACAAAGGTAGTATTGACTTTGACAATGGCAGTCGTATTGTCAGTGCCACAACAACAGAAAATACTGGTCGTGGTATGAGTATTACCTTAGTTTACTTAGACGAGTTTGCTTTCGTTCCACCACGTATTGCCAAAGAGTTTTGGACATCATTGAGCCCAACTCTAGCAACAGGTGGTAAGTGTATTATCACAAGTACACCTAACCAAGACAATGACCAATTCGCACAGATTTGGAATGAAGCTAATAAAAAGATGGATGCGTTTGGTAATCAAAGCAATGTAGGTAAGAATGGCTTTGCTAGTATATCCTATATATGGAGCGATCATCCCGATAGAGATGACGCTTGGGGAGACACTGAACGCAGTAAGATAGGTGAAGAACGTTTCCTACGTGAACATGAATGTATATTCATTACCGCAGACGAAACACTGGTCAGCAGTATGATGTTGACCAATATGACAGGCATAGATCCTGTTAATAAAATTGGACAGATTCGAATATATGATCGAATAATGACTGATAATATGTATGTTATTGCGTGGGATCCTAGTCTAGGAACAGGCAGCGACCCAGCGGCTATTGAAATCTTTAGATTACCAGATCTCGTTCAAGTAGCAGAATGGCAGCACAACAAAACAGACGTGCGCGGCCAGTTGCGTATGCTTATAACTATACTAGAATACTTAAGGGACGCTGGAGTTCAAGACGATCAAATCTATTGGAGTGTTGAAAATAACACTTTAGGAGAAGCTGCATTGGTTGCTATTACTGAGTATGGAGAAGAACGTATTCCAGGATACTTTATCAGCGAACCTGGTGGCAAACGTCGTGGCTTTAACACAACGAATAAGAGCAAACTCGCCGCTTGTACTAAGCTAAAATATTATATTGAAAGCGGCAAAATGACGCCAAAGAGTAAGAATTTGATACAAGAATTAAAAACGTTTGTTGCCCACGGAGCCAGCTTTGCTGCCAAAGAAGGTGAAACAGATGATCTAGTTATGAGTACAATTCTAGCAGTTAGACTTATTGAGCATTTAATGAAGTATGATGAACAGACATACAATGCATTAGTTGAGCGAGGCAGCGGGGATTTTCTTGCTCCGATGCCAATTGGAATAATTTAATTAAAATAGGTAAATATATACATGGCAATTGATTTTAATACTGTAGCAGATAGGGTGTTTGACCAGCTCAAAGGATTCGGTTATAGCATTACTATGAACGATAAAAGTGGTAAACAAACAGCCAATGCTACAAAAGCAAGATACTTTTATAGTACAGATGAAAAGTTTACTATAATCATTGACGAAAAAGAGAGAGTGATAAAAATCAAATTCGGTGATAACACAGATCGTGAAAGATTGAACAAGTTAGAAAATACCATACGCAATGGTATTGCAAAAAAATTCGTTATAGGCGTAGATCTTATGCCCTATACAGGTAAAAATATTGAACCAAAGGATGTAGAAAATATGGCAAAAGTCCAAGAAAGTTTAAGCCCGATACAAGGGTCTATGAAAACTAGCTATCAACAAACAGATGGCGCAAAATTAATTATTCGCCACAGCAAAGCTGTCAACGAAGAAGTTATGGGTAGTAGAAGCCGTAACATCAGAGCATTGTTCATTGAGAATGCTCAAGGTGAACGCTTCCGTTATCCACAAATACATTTGGCAGGCGCCCGCACAATGACACGTCACGTCGCTGAAGGCGGCACACCATATGACGAGATTGGACTAAAGATTATTGGACTAAGCGAAGAACGCAGTCAACTAATGCAAGTTGCTCGTTACATCAGAAGCCAAGGTTTACAAGAACAAGCCAATGATGTTCAATTCGCAGTTACTGGTCGTTTAACTGAAATCAAAGATTTATTGGGTCGTTATAACACTGAACGGTTAATGGGTGATGTACACGAACAAGACGAAAATGATTTAGACGCATTAAAAGAAAAACTAACTAAAAACGTATTCGATGAAGCAATTGGTTCAATGTTACCAAGACTAAATGGCTACTTAAAAGAATATCAATCTAAGATGGAAGCTACGCAGGCATTTGATTCGTTGAAACAACAAGTGGAAGAAAGCTCTACTATAGCGGTAAGTGCGATTCCAGACTTAGATTTTACAAGTATGATTGTTTATGAAAGCCCAACTGTTAATACATCACAGTTGATTAATTTGGTTCTTCCTGTTTTGGAAGATGAAACAATTAAAAATCAATTGGCACGTGTAGCAGAAGGTGTAGCATCGGGTCATTTAGATCCAATGGCAGTGGAAAACCTAACTCGCAGTATTATTGGCAAGAGTAGTAAGCAAACAGCAACATTTGAAGATAGCCGTTTTGAAATTGGTGCCATGTTCGAAAGTGCTTTGAAGAAATACTCACTAGAAGAAATATTGAAATAAAGAATAAATAAATTCAACAGCAATTCATCCAAAAGGTTAAATTGCTGTTGACGTAACACACGATATAGTGTTACAATACGTTCATAGGATGAGAGTATCCTATGTTCCAGGCAACAAACTTTTTTAAAACCCTGGCATTTTATAAGGAAAAACATTATGGCAACATTAGCAGAAATTCGCGCTAGACTACTAGAGCAAGAAACCCGCACAAGCGGTAACAAACAAAACGGCAGCGGTGATAACGCAATATTCCCGTTTTGGAACATCCCAGAAAACAGCACAGCAGTTCTTCGTTTCCTACCCGACGGTGACGATACTAACACTTTCCCATGGCGTGAACGCCAAATGATCCGTTTGGAATTCGCCGGCGTTAAGGGTGGTGATGAAAACAAGAAAGTAACTGTTACAGTTCCTTGTATGGAAATGTGGAAAGAGACTTGTCCTATCCACGCAGAGATTCGTCCTTGGTTCAAAGATAAGAGTTTGGAAGACCTGGGTCGTAAATACTGGAAGAAAAAATCTTATGTATTCCAAGGCTTTGTTGTACAAAGCGGCTTGGCAGAAGACACTGTGCCTGAGAATCCAATCCGTAGATTGATTATCAATCCAAGTATTTTTAACATTGTTAAAGGTGCATTGATGGATCCGGATATGGAAAGTCTATTCACAGACTATGAAAACGGTACAGACTTCCGACTAACAAAAACTACAAAAGGTCAATACGCAGACTACAGCACAAGTAGTTTTGCCCGTAAAGAGCGTGGCCTCAATGAGACAGAGCTGGAAGCAATTGCCAAACATGGCCTCTTCAATCTAAATGACTTCATGCCTAAGAAGCCCAGTAAAGAAGAAGTTGAGATCATGTATGACATGTTTAAAGCCAGCGTTGATGGCGAGTTATACGATCCTAAGCGTTGGGGTCAGCACTTTAAGCCAGCTGGTGTAAACCTTGGTAACTTGGGTGTAGCATCAGATGTTGATGCCGCAGAGTCAAGTTTCAAAGCACCTGCTCCGGCAGCTCGTCCTGCTCCTGTAGCTAAACCTACTGTGGTAGATGATGAAGATGACGCACCTTTTGAAGTTGCTGAAGAAGCAGCCGCACCAGAAGGCAAAAAGAATGTTAATGACATTCTTGCGATGATTCGTAATCGTCAACAAAAGTAAAGACAAGGGCCTCGGCCCTTGTTTAGTCAATGCTTAAAAAGCGTTTATTAACTAATAAAGATATGACACTACCAGACGAAAGATATCGTGCTGTATTGTGGGCAAGTAGATTCCTAGGTGAAGTTGCTCATGATGCTAAAAAGTATCCTAGAATTTCCAAACAAGTTAGACGTGAGGCTTATAGCATACTGCGTCATTTTCCCAGTGACTGGGATATGAAACGTGTTGCAGATAAAGTACCCGAAGTCTTCCAAGAACGTATGGAACCATTGACAAGGATGCTGGAAGTATATAAAATAGAACAAAAGGAAGAAAATGACAAAACCATTTGACGTAAGTAAATTTAGAAAAGAAATCACTAAGAGCATTGAAGGCCTTAGCATTGGTTTCAACGATCCTACAGATTGGATCAGCACAGGTAACTATACATTAAACTATTTGATTAGTGGCGACTTTTTCAAAGGCGTACCAATGGGCAAGGTTACTGTGTTTGCCGGCGAGAGTGGGGCAGGCAAAAGTTATATCTGCTCAGGTAATCTAGTCCGACACGCACAAGAGCAGGGCATTTATGTTGTGCTTATTGACACAGAGAACGCACTAGACGAAGCATGGCTTCACGCACTTGGCGTAGATACTGGCGAAGATAAGTTGCTAAAACTTAACATGGCCATGATTGATGACGTGGCTATGACAATTACAAAATTTGTTGCAGATTACAAAGCAATGGCAGAAGATGCTCGTCCAAAAGTATTGTTTGTGATTGACAGTCTAGGCATGTTGCTAACACCCACAGACGTTAATCAGTTCCAAGCAGGTGATATGAAAGGTGACATGGGTCGTAAGCCTAAAGCACTTACATCACTGGTTCGTAACACAGTTAATATGTTTGGTAATCTAAACATTGGTATGGTCTGTACTAACCACACGTATGCTAGTCAAGACATGTTTGATCCAGACGACAAGATATCTGGCGGTCAGGGTTTTATCTATGCCAGCTCTATTGTTGTTGCTATGCGTAAATTGAAACTCAAAGAAGATGAAGATGGCAATAAGACTGGTGCTCAAGTAACGGGTATTCGTGCTAGTTGTAAGATTATGAAAACTCGTTATAGCAAGCCGTTTGAATCAGTTCATGTTAAGATTCCTTATGCCACAGGTATGAGTCCTTATAGTGGCTTGTTTGACATGTTGGAAGAAAAAGGCAGTTTGAAACGTGAAGGTAACAGCTATTCCTACGTTACTAAAGATGGCGAAATCCTTAAGGCCATGCGTAAGGGTTGGAACAATGAAATGTTGGATAAAGCAATGGCAGACATTATGCTTCGTGATTTGACTGCCGGAGTAAATACAGCAGATACAACAATCACGGAGGATATTGACGATGTTGCATGATGAAGAAGTTAGTTTGATCGTTGACACATGGACCAGTGTCAAAACTTATATTGATAAAAAAGAAAGATACGATGCTGGCAGTGCATTCTTGCGTAGTTTAGAAAATCACTATGACATGGATAGTGTGGCTGTAGAGCTTCTTGGTAATGACACCACACTGGACACAGTAATTAAGGATTTGTATACCGCCGACGATATCATTGATGAAGACGACGACTACGAAGAAGATAATTACGACTCTGACTACGACGACGAATGAGTAATTGGTATAGACAAGTATCAGGCGACATTAGCACGTTGCCTGATGCTATTTCATATTTCGATTCTGAATTACAAGGTGCTAGAATAGAAACTAGCCTCAAAGGTAATTTGGAAATGAATAGTAGACTTATGCCCGGCATTGTCGAGCATAGGTTCAATCAATTACAAGAGATAGAAGCCATACTAGAATATCTTAATATACAGTTAAGAAAAAAACGAAGCGAAAGTTTTCGTAAGTTTACAGAAAATTATAATAGATCACTGACTAGTCGAGACGCAGATCGATATGTAGATGGTGATGCAGAAGTATATAATTGGCAGTTACTTATAAATGAATTTTCAATGGTGCGTAACAAATTCTTGGGACTGCTCAAAGCTATTGATGCCAAGCAATTCCAAATTAACAACATTACAAAATTGAGAGTTGCTGGCATGGAAGACACTACTTTGGGTTAATTGACACAAATTGGACTCTTTGCTATAATTGATACATAGCGTAACAAAACAGGAGTCCAAAATGAATCAAGCAGAATTTGAAAGCAATGTAACTTACATAGTTCGTCCCTTGTTAAATGACAACGAACACGCTGGATTTTTTAGTGATACTGGAACATTGTTTGCCGCTTGTTCAGAAGATACTGCTCGTAGCATTTTCCATAGATTGAGCATGGAATTTGGTGTTGGTAAAGTACAGATCAACGGTCCAATACAGGGCGAATACGCCTATGATTTTGTTTAATTGACACAAATTGGTATTGGTGCTATAATACATACATATTAACAAAACAGGGGTTGGAAATGACAGACCGCTATACAACTATTTGCTATGCCAAAAACATTCCCATTGACCAATTGGAATCTGTACGCAAAGAATACAAATTTCTTGCCAAATTGGTAGGCCGTAAATTACAAGTCCGTTTCCGTGGTCCTCGTTATGACGGAATGCGTTTATATACTAAGAAAAGACATGCTCATTCTTTTAGTGTTTATTTTGTTTAAATTGACACAAATTGGTATTCTTGCTATAATACATTTTAAGTTAACAAAACAGGAGTTTTAGATGGCTAATGTAACTATTTTTGCTGGCGAGTATCGTGGCACTAAAGTTCGTAACGAGACATTCCGTTTAGTATCAGATGTTAAGTCCGGTAGCAAAGGTATGTTTGTAACAGTAGTAGATGACGGCACTCTGGGCTATAAAGGCAAAAGTGTTCGTGTTAAAATTAAAAGCATGGAGGATATTACAGTGAGTGGTCAAAATATTGCAGATATGTCGGACAGTCAACGTCGCAAAGCAAATAAAGATGACAATGTGTTTTCATTGATGGTTACTAAAGAACCAGAAGTGTTTACAGAAACAGATGAGCAAGCCATCGAGCGCATTCGTGAGCGTTTTGATATTCTGGATCAAATGGCAGAAGGCACCACAACAGGTGCAGTTCGCGCTATGATTGTTAGTGGTCCTCCAGGCGTAGGTAAATCCTTTGGTGTTGAGAAGGTACTCGAGCAGGCCAGTTTGTTTGACAAGATGGCTCAGCGTAAGAACCGTTTTGAAGTTGTTAAAGGTGCAATGAGTGCTCTAGGCCTGTATGCTAAACTTTACAAGTTCTCAGACGAAGGTAACGTGTTAGTGTTTGACGACTGTGACAGCATCTTGCTTGACGACTTGTCATTGAACATTTTGAAAGCCGCATTAGACAGTTCTAAGAAACGTTATATTTCCTGGAACACTGACAGTTCAATGTTGGGACGTGAAGGCATTCCAGATCGTTTTGAATTTAAAGGTAGTGTGATTTTTATCACTAACATTAAGTTTGAGCACGTTCGCAGTAAAAAATTAAAAGACCATTTGGACGCATTGGAAAGCCGTTGCCACTATTTGGATTTGACAATGGACACACAACGTGACAAGTTCTTGCGTATTACGCAGATTGTACGTGACGGTATGTTGGATAGTTATGATTTTGAAGATGGAGCCGCACAAGAGATCGTAGACTACATGTGGGAAATGAAAAGCCGTTTGCGTGAACTGAGCTTGCGTACAGTACTAAAGATTGCAGACCTGCGTAAGATGAGCGCACATAATTGGAAACGTCTTGCAGAGACAACAATTTTGAAACGTGCGGAAGTGTGATAAACTAAACGATGCCCAGTTAATTGACGTTAATTGGGCATTGTGCTATAATAACTTTATTAAACAACATAAGGAATTCAAATGAAATTCAAACCCACTCTCGTAGCAGTAGCAGTTTCTACTTTAGCATTAAGTGTGCAGGCACAGGTATTTGCTAATAAAGAAGCAGAAACACAAACTAAATTTTTGTCAGACATTGGCGTTACACGAGATATTGTCGATGGCAAAGTTCAATCTTTGCGGCCCGGCCAGGTATTTGGAGGAGCATGGGGACGCGGTATCACAGGCAAAGGTGTTATCATTGGCATTGTTGACAATGGCTTTGATATCAATCACAGCGATATCAAAGGTAAAGTGATTAGTCTAACTAACACAGGCACAACTGCTCTGGCAGTTGGCGTCCATGGCACTCAAATGGCCAGTATAGCCGCTGGCAAGTTAGATGGTTGGGGTACAGTTGGTGTGGCACCGGATGCTCAACTGGTGTTGTTCCAAGCAAATAGTTCTATCAGTTCATCCAATGGCTTGAGTGGTACTGGCATTAATATGAGTGCAGTAATTAAAGGTATGACATTGGCAGAACAAGCAGGTGCCACTGTTATCAATCTTAGCTTAGGTTCAAACTTTGATCCTACATTCCAAAAAACTACAGTAGAAGTTAGCCCTGGAATCTTTAGAGCTCCGGATAATTACAATGATAAATTAACAGGCGGCAAAAGTTATTTGTATAGTAACTCAATGAAAGATGTGGCTGCCTTTGCTAACGCAACATCTAAGTCTGTTATTGTAGTGTCGTCAGGTAACGCAGGCACAAAATACGCACAGATGCCAGCGGCATTTGTGACACAGACAGATGCCAACGGCAACTTGCTCATGGGCGGCCGTGCGCTGATTGTTGGCAACGTGGTTGGTGATGGCAAAGGTGGTTGGGTCATGAACACTGGTAGCAACCAAGCTGGCACCTTGTGTAATAGTTTTACTGGCAATGTCTGTAATGACAAATACTATGTCAAAGACTTTTATGTGGTGGCGCCGGGTACAGGTATGTGGGGAGCAGTTCCAGACGCAGGTAGAACTGCCGCGGCAATTAAAGCAGACGGCACCAACGGCGTTGGCGGCACAACAGGCACAAGTCCTGCGGCCGCAGTGGTTAGTGGCGGTATTGCACTACTCAAACAAGCATGGCCACAACTGAGTTCGGCACAGATGGTTCAGTTAGTTAAAACAACTGCCACTGACATGGGCGCCAAAGGTGTAGACGAAGTTTATGGCTGGGGCATGGTTAATTTTGACAAGGCCACATTGCCACAGGGTCTGCTTACTATTGCCAACTTTAAAGGTTATAATACAGCTATTCCATTAACTGCCTCAGGTGTTGCGTCTAGTGGTAGTGCTAGTCTTAAGACCAGTAGTGTGCTACAGAATGTTCAAGGCTTGGACAGTTATAATCGCAACTATACCCTGGACATGACTAGGGCAGTGGTAGCTAATCCAGTGGCAACTTATAGAGCTTCTAGTTCTTATTTGGCGCTGAGTCCAGCTAACTACAGTGAAGCATCTGTGCCAGTAAACGAAAACTACAGCATTAAGATGATGCAAAGTTTGGGTGGCTTTGCCAGCGAGGTTGCTTATACTGAACAAGGTGCTAGTTATAGTGTACAATATGGTAGCATGACAGAGAAGTCGGGTTTCCTGGGTAACTACGGCGCAGGCGCAATGGCGTTTGGTGACAGTAGTACAAGTTATTTGCAACTTGGTACCGAACATAAGTTTGGTGATGTTCAAGTATTTGGTAGCATGGGTTTTGGTGTTACTCGAACAGGAAGTGTGGCAGATTCAATGATCCAACTTGGTAATCGTATTAGTAGCCAGACTTGGAAACTAGGTGTTGCTAAGAACAATGTTTTCCAAAACAAAGACGCATTGAGCTTATCTGTTATTAGTCCTGTAAGTGTGCGTAATGGTACTGCTACAGTAACAGGCGTAACCGGCTATGAGTTTACAGACAACGGTGACGGCGCAGATGCTCGGGCTATTGTTAGCACAGAGACTATTAGTCTGCGAGCTCAAGTTAAGCCCATGGACTTGGTACTAGGTTATACTGTAATCGGCAAAGGCTATGACCGAGTTAACGTAAATGTGGCACGCCAATTTAATGTAGGCGGCGTCGTAGGCAATACAGCTAACAGCATTGGTGTACTGGCAGTCAAATCTTTTTAATAGGAGATTAAAATGTCCGAACCAATAGAACTTTATTGTACACAAGGAGATGAGGGACAATGGTTAGTTTGGTTCCCTCATCCACTTGGTGGTAAAAGTGTGCTAGAAGAGTTTGATAATGAGAAAGACGCCAGGGAATTCTGGCAGGATCAAATTGATAATGCTGATTATTCTGATTGACTCTAATTAGTTGTCTTGTTATAATACATATTTTAAAATAAACGAAATCGAACATGTCATTACAATTACATTCTGCTTTAGCACAGATTATTAAGATGCCTTATTTCAGGAACGAGGCATCGAGATCAGCTAAGACAAAACATGGCCACGAAGATGCAATAGCAAAAGTTCTAGAAGATAATGGCTTCACATCTAATGTTGAAAAACTACCTAAGTTTAAAAAAGAATTTTTAAATGAATGGGAAAAGATAAATTTTCAACCTGTTGATTTCTTAGAAGAAAAAACAGACAAAGAATATAAACTAAAAAGCATGAAATGGCAAACCAAAAGATTTAAACACATGAAGCCTGGTACTTATATACAACAGCCCTGCGGTACTCATAGTTTTCCCGATTTCTTAATAAGAGATTTTGATGGTCGTTTCATTGTTTTAGAAGCTAAGAGTGGAAAAAAACAAGACGGTAAAGCTCAAAATGATGAAGCTACTACAGGGGCACCTATGTGGAATGATAACCTGCCTAAACATGGTGCTATATATGTTTACAGTAATGAAAAAAACAACAAGACAACAGTAGCATTAGGGCAGGATGTAATTGATAAAGAAGTCATTAAATTACGCGATGATTATGATGCTGAGCAAAAATTACTCGATCAAAAATACAAAAAATTAGTAGATGAAGCAGACAAGAAAAATAGGGGGTGGAGGACTAAAGTTAGGCCTCAGAATTTTCAAGGAGGTGGTATGGAAAAGTCAGATTGGTTCAAACATGCAGATCGCCAACCTTGCGAAGACAATGTCTTAAAATTTGCTTTAGCACAATAAATATTGCCATGAACACACATACTTTAATTTGCTCAGACAACGTGTCTGCAATGAAACAGCTTCCTGATAATTCTATAGATGCTTGTATTACAGATCCTCCATATGGAATGGAAATTGCCGGAGTAGGTTGGGATCACAATGTTCCTCCAGTTGACACTTGGAAAGAAGTTTATCGTGTTTTAAAACCAGGTGCCTTTGTTCTTTCATTCTGTGCTCCTGAGTTCTATCATAGAATGGCCGTGGCAGTAGAAGATGCTGGCTTTTTGCCCAAGGATATGGTAGTGTGGATGGTAACAACAAAGATGGCTAAACACAATAGAATGAAGCCAGCACATGAACCTATCTTTGTAGCACAGAAACCTTTAGAAGGTACGATAGAAAAGAATGTTGAGAAGTGGGGCTGTGGTAAAATTAATACAACCACTACTCGTGTACCATGGGATGGCAAGCCACCTACAGGTTGGATTAAAGGCGGAACACAACGCAGAGCATTTGGTGGAGATGTCGCTAAAGTAGACAAAGCATCTAAGGAAACAGAAGATGCTAATCCAAATGGCAGATATCCTAGCAATATTATTGGTCACTTTGATGAACCCGAGCATCAAAAATATTTCTATGCTCCCAGAGCTACACGCAAAGAGCGAGGAGAATATAATGATCATCCAACTCCTAAGCCTATTTCTTTAATGCGTTACTTGTGCAGAGTATACGCACCTAAGGGTGGTCTAGTATTAGATCCTTTCTTAGGTTCTGGATCTACTGGCATTGGTGCTTTACAAGAAGGTTGCGACTTTATCGGTATCGATATGAGTGACCATTATGTTGATATTGCTACACGTAGAATTAAAGATCATTATGAAAGTCAAGAAGTTGTTGACAAACTTTTTGAATACGAATCTTAATTGGTAAGATTGCTTTATAAAATCTATTGACAAGTATATATAATAATGTTATAGTATTGCTACTATAACAAATAGTACCTAAACGTTTGCCTACAATAGTGAGGCTTGTTTAAAACATATAATGGAGAATATTATGAAGCAATACACTGATTGCAGTTTCGTCAACACATCTGCAGAATTTGATAAAAAGTTGGCACAAGCACCTGGGAATAAATTTCCCAGAGAAGCAATTCAAAATGGTATCGAAGCATACCTTTGTTCACAAAAAACTTTTCCTGACAAGAAAATATCTATTTTTAGAGTAAATCCTGATTACTTCTTTCCTTTTAGTGAAGCACTAAGAGCAGAAGGCTTTGATCAGCAATTATGTGCGAAGTTAGCATATCATAATTTCGGCGACGGAATGGATGCTAAAAAATTACGAAATATTTTAAATGGGGCCAGTAGCGGCGAAGAAAAGAAAATGGCTACTACAGACAATCACGGCGAGGGTGCGACCATTACTGGACTAGCTTCTAATCAAGGAATGGGAACAGTATGGATTAGTTGCAGGGATGGTAAAGTTAGTCTGGCATGGTTACGAGTTTATCGAAATATAGAAGGATTGCGTGTTCCTGCTAAGTATAATTTCTTTGATGACGCTAAGGCCGCAAGAGCAAATTCTGGATTTGAAGATATCATTGATATTACAAATTTACCTTGTTTTAAGAAAGAAATGCTTGCCCATGATCATAACACTTTATTAGATACATCATCAGATTGGACTCTAGTTATTGCTATGGGAGATAATCCTGGACAAAACACAGCCGAACGTCCTTATAAAAGCGATGTTAAAGAATCCGGAGGATGGTTACAAAAAGATATAGTAAATCGATATTTTAGATTCCCGCCAGAAATTTCTGTTCGTATTATGGGAGGCTGTGGCCAAAATAGATTGCCTAATTCCTATTTCACAGTTAAATCATACGAAGAAGAAATAAATGATGCTATAAACGATGATATAACAAAGAATACAGGTTTTAAATTTGAGTGGATCACAGACGATGATACTGGTACTAGAATAGGTTATATGTATGAACCCGATTCAGAAGGCACTAAAGGAAGACGAATTCTTGCTGTAGGCAAAGGAAATCCGTCATATTCTGCTATCATTTATAAAGACGAATGTTATAGCACTAAATCTGATACAAGGGATCACGCATCTTGGAAATCAGTAGCGCCAGCTTGCGGTATAACGGTTAGTAATGAGAATTTTAAAATTCTTGTCGAGCTTCGTAGTAGTAAAGATATTGTTCCTAGCGGCTGGAGAAAAGATATTACATTCGAAAGCGATCCTGGTCGTACTTCAATTGATTTTGCTACTAGTTTAGCATCTGGAGAACGTATATGTGATATGGTAAAACGTTTAATGCCTGAATGGGTTAAAGATAAATTAAAAGAATTAGATAACAGTTTAGTTGACAATTCTAATAGACAAGCTGATTTCCAAAAGAAGTTAGAAGAAATGCTTAAACCACAAAAGGCCGAAGCCGGTAATATATTCGGAACATTATTCGGCGGAGGAGCTGGAAGTGGAAAAGGCGGAGGTAAAGGATCGAAAAATGGTGACGGCAATGGAAGTGGTAATGGTAACGGATCTGGCGGAACTGGAAGAAAGCGTCGACCTTTTTCTTGGCAAACCGGACAAGAAGTAACAGTTGCTCCGCAGTTTCCTATTATTAAAACAGTAGTAGATGAAATCGAATGGGAAACCAAAGGCGGCACTTATGACTTAGAAAATAAAGCCGCATGGTATGATATTGAAAATGAAATTCTTTGGATCAATGGTTTATATGATGTAGTAGAAAGACATTCGTCTATGTTGTTAGAAAAGTATCCATCAGATTCTTCGTCTATAGAAGACTCAGCCAGATCCTTAGCTCGTTCTGCTATGGAAGATCGAATTTGTTGGCACATACTAAACGGACTTGCTAAAAAAGCAATATCTTCTGGTTGGAATACTGATAGTATTAACGAGTCATGGACCCCTTCAGCACTAACAGTAGGCGCCGCAGATATTATATATGCGAATGCCGATGAGTATTATACTAAGATGAGAGAAGAACGAACTAAATTAGAAAATAAAGTTTATTGAGCAAATTAGTAAAAATCCTAGACTAAACATCTAGGATTTTTTATTTTACTAGTATAAATAAAATTACTCCAGGTCACCGGAGTCGCTTCCTCCACTCATAGTAGTGTGTAAATTCCAGGGAGCCCAGCTGAGTGCAATGCTCAAATGGTAGACGATCCTTCTATTCCAGAGATCGTCAATGGCGGTGGCACATTTTTTTACAAAAAGGAATGTCCGAAATGACAATCAAATTTTTCAAACCTTCTGACCCGCGCCTGTTTAAAGATAAACACGAAGAATGGGTACGAGATAGTCTCAAAGTAGATAGCATAGAACAACTGGATGGTGATCCCAGTGCTTATTTTATTCTTAAATTTAAAGAACCATTTAACGACAACACCAAAGAGTTTAGAATAGTTGTAAAGCATAAAAATTTCTTTAGAGAACATTTTGTTAATTATAACGATGCGTTAGAGGTGATCAATCGAGTAAAGGAGAAACTATGAAGTGTCCTTTAGAAAAAACAGATCCAGGACATTACCAATACGTTGAACCAAATACAGTAAACAGTATATTAGCAATGATACGTAATCGCAATCCACCAGGCCTGCCAATTAATCGTATAAACAATCCACTAGTTTTTACAGACGAAAATGGATTTGCTAGATTAGACTTTCCAGAAAAAACATACTTTAGATTATTTAAACGCAGGTACAGTGAAAAGAAAAAGAAACGATTTTACGGTCCTATGTATGCAGTAATGTCAGTAGATAAACAACCCATAGCAATAGTAACAACAAAAAAAGAAGCGTTACACATATTAAGTCAAAATCGAGCAAAGCGTAAAATATTTAAAAGACCTCATAAAGATAATAATGGAGAACGATTTGGTAATTTAGAGGTTGGTTCTTTTATATTAAAGTTACCCCGCGATTACAAGTATGATGTTAGTCATCGAGATCACCTGAATGATGTAAAGCATATAGTAGCCACAAAGAAATGTGCTGAATGTCCAAATAAGACTAGTACCAGAGGTGCATGCCATTGCGGATTTTGGAGCGTAATCAAAGACAGTACAGATGGTCGCCAATGGTGGAGTAAGCAAGATATTAAACGATATCAAAAGAAAGCTGAAAAACTCAAAGTGATTAATATAAGATTAACTGGAGAAGATCTCTTTAATTGAACAAATAGAGCAACCTATAGGTTGCTTTTTTATGACTGAATATGTTATACTGTATCTATGACAGTTTGTACAATACATATCAAAGATGAAGTTAATATTAAAATTAGCGGATTAGAAACAGCAACTCGTCGCCGACTAGAAAAAGAATTAAAGTTTTTTATGCCTTATGCCAGGCATACTCCAGCTTATAAACTAGGACGCTGGGATGGCTGTGTTGGTTTCTTTACACTAGGCGGCGCCAGCTTTTTTAATTTGCTGGATAAAATATTGCCAGTTATTGTTGATGAAGGCTACTCAGTTGAGATTGATGATCTAAGAAAACAACACGACTTTAAGTTTCTCGAAGTAACAGAGATAACACACGAACAGACTATGTGGCCCAAAGGTCACGTTAACGAAGGCGCCCCAGTATTACTTAGAGATTATCAAGTTGATGCCATTAATAAGTTTTTAACTAATCTACAATGTGTACAAGAGATCAGCACAGGTGCTGGCAAAACAATTACAACAGCTACATTATCTAAAAGTGTGCAGGACTATGGTAGAACACTGATTATTGTTCCCAACAAAGATCTAGTTAAACAAACATTAGAAGATTATGAATTGTTGGGTCTTGATGTTGGTGTTTACTTTGGCGATAAAAAAGAACTAGGTAAGACACATACTATCTGTACGTGGCAAAGTCTTAACAGTGTACAAAAACGATTTAAAGAAGGTGATAGTCCTATTAGTTTAGAAGAGTTCAGTGAAGACCTGGCCGCAATCATTGTTGACGAAGTTCATCAAGCCAAAGCAGATGTGCTCAAGGCATTACTCAGCGGCCCATTTGCCAATGTTCCTATCCGCTGGGGTTTAACAGGAACTATTCCTAAAGAAGATTTTGAGCAACTGGGTCTAGTAGCATGTCTTGGTCCAGTGGTAAATAAGATAGCTGCCAAAGACTTACAAGACAAAGGGGTACTTGCTAATTGTCTAGTTAATATATTACAATTACAAGACACGTTATCTTATAACACGTATCAAGAAGAACTAGCATACTTGACTACAAACGTAAAACGAATTGATTTTATGGCTGAGTTCATTGGTAAACTAAGTCAGTCTGGAAACACATTGGTCTTAGTTGATAGAGTTAAAAGCGGCGAAATGTTAGTAGAGCGGCTACCTGACAGTAATTTTGTCAGTGGCGCAATGAAGACAACAGATAGAAAAGAACAGTATGACGAAGTTAAAACGTCTACAAACAAAATTATTGTGGCGACTTATGGTGTGGCTGCTGTTGGTATTAATATACCTCGTATTTTTAACCTAGTTCTTTTGGAACCTGGCAAAAGTTTTGTCCGTGTTATCCAAAGTATTGGTCGCGGTATAAGAAAAGCAGAAGACAAAGATCACGTAGAGATTTGGGACGTGACTAGTAGCGCAAAGTTTAGTAAACGACATCTTACTACGCGAAAGAAATATTATGAGGATGCAGGTTATCCTTATCAAGTACAAAAGGTAAAATACTAATGAATATATTAACAGTGGACAATCAAGCATTTGAATTAAATTCTTTGCCAGAAGAGGTAGATGATTTGAGGTATGCAGTTCTAGATTGGAATGATCCGAAGAACGTGGACTATCACTTTGTGCCTTTGATCTTTATGGAAACATTCCATGCACCTGCCGCAGTGTTAAAGATTGGTGAACATATTATTCAAGTACCCTTAGATTGGTATGTAGTTATAGGCGAAAAAGATCACGGTGATCCTGAAATTGTTCCTATTATGAATATCAATGACAGAGGTTTTAGTGCGTTTGTATTCAATCCTATCAGTAGTTTTAGATTGGACTTTCAACCATTGGAAATTATCAATGTGTTTCAGGACATTCGCTGGTATACACCTAAACTTAAACATGGACATATCTTGGCAGTTCCATTAGATAACAGCAATAAACCTCTATGTGCTTATTTCGTCAAGGAAACAAATAAACTTCCGGAAGTATTGTCTATTGAAAAGATGTATTGAAGACTGTATAATACACTATGGCAACTAAAGCTCCAATGTTAGACATGTTCAAGAAAGTATTGCCCGCGGCAGATACTAGGAACAAAGATTTTTACGAGAGACTCAGTGACGAGGAAAAGAAAGGATTTAGTCCTTGGCTTATCCAACGCTATTTAAGTAGCGCAGAAAGTGCTACACCTGAAATGATTGAGCATTACCTTATCATGACAAATAATTTAGTTAATACAGATTATAGTATAATTAAAGATCATCCAGAGTTAATGTGGAAACTAATGAGCATTGTCGGTGTTGGCAAATCAATGAAACATCCATATGTTGCCCCAGGTAAAGGTAAAAAGAAAAAAGGCAATGCTTTTAAATTGTGGTTACAGGAACAATATCCGCATTTAAATGAGCAAGAAATAGAAGTATGGTTCGGTATGTTTACTCGAGAACAAGCTAAAGACATGTTGGAACAATATCAAATTAAGGACAAAGATGTTATCGCTGGTGCAAATGACTTATAAGTGCAAATATTGTAGTAAAGATTTTGCCAGAGAAAATACGTTGATATCACATATGTGTGAAAAGAAGCGTAGGATGAATGCCAAAGATGACAAGCAGAATCGTATTGCTTATCAAAGTTGGTTAGTGTATAGAAAAATGATCATTACTAATGCCAAGCATGATAAGCCATATGATGACTTTATCAATGACAGATATTACACGTCTTTCATGAAGCTGTCTAAGCATATCATTGATTTGAATTTAGATAAGCCTGAAGAGTTTGTCAAGTTTTTATTAAAGAACAGCGTTAAGATTGACGACTGGTGTAAGGCAGTTGTCTATGAAACTTATGTTAAAGATAGAACCAAAAAAGAAACTGTAGAACGAGCAATTGAGCGAAGTGTGTTAAATATGAAAGCATGGGCAGAAAAGACAGGCTTTAGTTGGGAAAATTATTTTCAACAAGTTAGCACACCAGAAGCAGTACAGGATATTAGAATGGGCCGTATTAGTCCGTGGTGTACATTTGCCACAGACCAAGGCAGCAGACTTATTGATAGATTTGAACCCGGTCAGGTACAAAAACTAATTGAGTATATAGAGCCTCAAAGTTGGCGTGTCAAAGTTAAGAGACAACAGCAGGATGCTGATTGGGTACAACAAGTTTTTAATGAAGCGAGGATACAATGAATCAGTACAGTGAAAAGAGAAGAGTACCTAGACTCTTGGATAACCAAAAATCTAATAAGGCCAGTTTTCAAATGCTCAATGGCATGGCAGAGTTTACTGTAGATGGTGAACGTGTAAGTATGCCCACAGCAGAAGCATTTCATCGTTTACTAAAAAAGGTTGCTGTACTTGAACAACGATTAGCTGTTACTGATAATAAGGCTGCTCGAGCAGATCGAGTATCAAGGTCTAAGAATGAAAGATAAAGAAGATAACGTTCTAGAAGTTTATAAAGAAACATTATCATTGATCGATAAGCTAATTGTAGATTATGATCCATTGGTAATAGCCGGAGTCATGATGGCGCAATCTTTGAGTTTGTATAAAAGTATATTAAGCGAAGAAGATTTTTCTAGTATAGTAACATCTATCATGGAAAAGAAAGACAAAGTTTATACTTTTACAACAAGGAGTTTACATTGAGCACAGACGTCGACATTGACTTTGCAGACAGAGAAGAAATATTGAAATTGTTAGATTATACTCCTGCAATGATCAAAGATGGGACCAAAGAAAAGAAACACAATACAGGCGTGTACTTTCACAACGCACCAGTGAATCCATTCACAGGGTTATCCACAATAGATTACAAAAGTGCCGAAGACATGGGTTGGTTTAAAATTGACTTGCTTAATGTAGGCATCTACAATGACTTTGATAGCAACGAGCAGATTGACGAACTGTTAACTAAAGAGCCAAATTGGGAGTTGTTAAACCACAAAGAAATTATAGAACAACTGTTTCATATTCACAATCATGCTGATACTGTTATGCGTATGAAGCCAGCAAGTGTGGAACAGCTAGCCATGGTCCTGGCTTGTATCCGTCCAGGGAAGAAACATTTAATTGGACAAAGTTGGTCTAAGATCAGTGAAGAAGTATGGACTAAGACCGATGACGTGTATAGTTTTAAACACAGCCACGCCATTGGATATGCTATGGCAATTGTATTGCAGATGAATAAACTAAGTTATAGCTTTTGAACTAGTTGTATTTGACGACGTTTGATTCGTTTTGTAATGATATTTTGAAGACTAACTGCTTCGCCGTGCAGTATTTCAAAATCTTTAACATTATACGTGCGTAAACTATAACTGAATTTCTTAAATTTTGGCCCTATGACTAAATTTATGGGCAATGAGCGATTGCTTTGCCACCACCATTCATCGCCCAATTCTAGAAATTCTTGCTTGTCTTCGGTACATGTAAGCACATTATAGACATATATGCTGGCCAGAGTATTGGTATAATTTTGAATAATTCCTAGAATTTCTTCCTCCCCCATTCTACATAGACTCAAGAAAGGGAATTTTTCTAATATATCGTTGTAATCTGCCATCGGTAATATTTAGCACCGAATTCATTTCAATTAAAATTAAATAAATACAACTATGAGCGACACATTTACATTATTAAGCTATCCGCAACGCAGTATACTAATATATGCCGAAGGACATAGCAGGACACAAAACATGCCATTCAATACTACAAGAAAAACTATCTATAAGGGAGTGGATAGCACCCTGGGATTTGATGTTAAAAACCAAGACCGTAAGCCAGTTAATTTACTGGGAAAAGATATTATGGTTAACATCATGCAAGTTAGAACTGGAGAACTTGTAGTTCAACGTAGAGCAGTGGCTGTAGAGCCAGAATCTGGATTTTGTGAGTTCACTGTTTTCAGCAGTGACCTGGTTGATTTGGATACAGGTATATATCAATTAAGTGCAGTGGTCTATGAAGCAGACGGCCGCGCAAAAAGCTTGTATACAGATCACAATCGCAGAGTTACTTTGGAGTTAGAAGTAAGTGACGGAGCATATCCAAAATATTTACCAAGTGTAGGTCTAACATTTACACAACTAGGTAGCACTTGGATTAGTCAACCTATCCCTAGTAACTTACAAAAGAATGATAGTAGTACATTGCATACTATACAAATTGGTGTCACCAATTACACCGGTACAGTTGAAGCACTAGTTAGTTTAGAATACGATAGTGGCGGGAACTATTTTCCAGTTAAATTTGTCAATGATAAATTCCAAATTCAGTTTGATGGCATAACAGACATTCAGGGTTGGAACTTTATAACAGATGCTCGCTGGGTGAAGATATTATATACTCCGGATAGCAATAACGCCGGAACAGTTGACAAAATACTTTACAGAAGTTAAAATAGTAAGGTCATGTCGGCCTTACAAACACTATTACAATCACGCATAAACGGTAGACCTAGCCCCAAGGGTTGGGTTAGCTTCAACTGTCCAATGTGCGTGGTAAATGGACAAAGTCGATTAGATACAAAACGTCGTGGTGGTATGATGTTTAATCCAGACGGAGCAGTTAGTTATCATTGCTTTAACTGTAATTTTAAAACAAGTTGGACACAGGGCAGAACACTGAGCTTTAAGATGCGTAAATTTATGCGTCAACTGGGTTTTGATGAAGCAGAAGTACAGCGTCTAAACTTAGAACTGCTAAGCCAAGCAGATGTAGAAACATTAGTACAACGTGAACCGGAACCAACATGGACTCCTAGTTGGCCTGACTACGATCTAGGATTTGAAGTAAGACCTTTAGACACTCCTGAGAAAATAGAATACCTACAACATAGACAAGTATATGATCTAGCAGTATGGTTAGAAACAGACACAACATACGCAGGATTAAACAATAGAGCTATACTGCCACTGACTTATGAAAATAGAATAGTAGGTTTTCAAAGTAGATACGTTGGAGAAATACCAGAGAAGTTTTCTAAGTATTATAAAAAAGCACCAGCAGACTATGTGTTTGGCCTAGACAACCAACGAGACAACAGACAGTTTGTTATCGTCACAGAAGGTGAGATGGATGCGTTACTGACCAGCGGGTTAAGTATTGGCAGTAATAATTTAAGTGATAATCAAGCACAACTGATAGAAGACTTAAATATAGAGCCTATCGTGATTCCAGACGCAGATAAAGCAGGCAGAGACCTAGTAGAACGTGCCGCGGATTACGGGTGGAGTGTAAGTTTTCCTGAATGGGAGAACTGTAAAGACGTCAGTGACGCAGTGATGAAATATGGACGCTTGTTTGCTATTCACAGCATACTACAAGCCGCAGAACACAGTCCAACAAAAATTAGATTAATGGGAAAGAGATATTGTCAATGAGTAATGAAGTAAAAGAATATAGTGCAGATCTACAAAAGTTATTTTTAGAATTTCTAGTAAGCGACAAGGAACTACTAAGCCGTTGCCAAAACGTTTTAGAAAGTGCTTACTTTACCAGAAGTTTACAAGCCACAGCAGAGTTTATTAAAGAGTATGCTGGCAAGTATAGTGATTGTCCCACAGTAGAACAAATCAAAGCAGTAACAGACACAGACCTTAGAGTTATTCCAGGTGAAGCAAGCAGTCACAAGGAATGGTTCCTAACAGAATTTGAACAGTTTGCTAGACACAAAGCATTAGAGAAGGCTATTCTTAAAAGTGCCGACTTGTTGGATAAACAACGTTATGGTGAAGTAGAGAAACTTATCAAAGATGCCAGTAACATCGGATTGCCCAAGAGCTTTGGCACTGACTACTACGCAGACCCCATGGGTCGACTAATGTTGCTTAAGAATCAAAACGGCGGCACAAGTACAGGTTGGAAGACCATTGATGAAAAGTTGTACGGTGGATTTAACAGAGGTGAACTTAATATCTTTGCTGGCGGCTCAGGCGCAGGCAAGAGTTTGTTCTTACAGAACTTAGCATTAAACTGGAGCCTGCAAGGACTTAATGGCGTTTACTTTAGTTTAGAACTCAGTGAAGGCCTATGTAGTATGCGTATGGATGCCATGCTTATGGGTATAGCAACTAAAGAGATTTACAAAAATATTGAAGAAGTTGATACTACAATTAAATATAAAGGTAAAAAAGCTGGCAAGTTACAAATTGTACAGCTCACAGCAGGCATTACTGTCAATGACTTAAAGTCATGGATTAAAGAATTTCAGATACAGCACAATAACAAAATTGACTTTGTAGTAGTGGACTACTTAGATTTGATGACACCGGTATCCGTAAAGATATCAGCAGAGAATACATTTATCAAAGACAAGTATGTATCAGAAGAACTTAGAGCAATGGCAGTTCAGGACAAATACTTGTTCTGTACAGCAAGTCAATTGAATCGAGGCGCTGTGGAAAGTGTTGAATTTGATCATAGCCACATCAGTGGCGGCCTATCTAAGATTCAAACAGCTGACAATGTTATTGGTATCTTTAATAGTATAACAATGCGTGAACGTGGTAGAGTACAATTACAATTTATGAAGACACGTAGCAGTAGCGCAGTTGGTACAAAAATTGAATTAGATTTTAATACTACCAGTCTGCGTATTATAGACTTGGATGAGGACAGTGCGGCCGCGCCAACTACAGCAGATGTTTTGTATAATAAATTACAGAGACAGAGTCAAGTTGAAGGAACAACTAACACAACATCTAGTGTCGGGTGGGAAAAGCCAAAAGCCAAAGAAGGCTTTAGTTTAGAGACACCCCAAAAGAATGAGCCCAAGATCCCGATTAGGACCATGGACTCTAGTAGTAAATTAGCTGATATTCTTAAAAAAGGTTAATTAGTTTTCATATCACGCATACTGGCCACCGGCAATGCAGTATCAGGGGCTCCTATTTCAGGAGTCTTTGTTGTTTGTGGAGATGCGGCCGGCCAGCTTGACGATGCGTCATTGCTGCCAGACGTGGTATCTTGGACATCTTTATTCAAGTCGCTTTTCAATCTCTGAAACAAACTATTGTCTTCGGCAACATAACTTAGTACAGTTTCAAGCAAATCCATTAATGCAGTCATTTGACGCAAATTAGGACGATGATTCATATACATAGCTCTTACACCAGCTTTTAGATCATTGAAATGATCCTCGTCTACGGCATCTTTAATAGCTGTCAATCTAACCATTGTGCGTGAAAAACTGCTGTTATCAATTTCTTTACCAGCGCCAGCCATTTCTGGATCATGGCGTGCGGTATCGCCTATATCTTCTTGGATAGCCCGTAGTTTGTTCAGTACTGAACCCATATCAAAATTAGTCTTAGAAAATGTCATGTTTAGTTCCCTCTTAAGATTATTTATCTTAGATAAATATTTGATAAGGAATTAATTGTGCGTAAGCAAACTAGATCAATATTAGAAGAAATTACAAATATCGTGCCACAGCGTGATAAAGAAGGCTTTGTAGAAAACAAGGCTATCAATGTCATCGCCAGCACCAAATACCTTGTCGAATATATACAAGAGAATTTCAGCCAAGACCAAAGCGATGATTTATTAAAGAGATTATTCAACAGTCTTAAGACTGGGGATGAATCCAAGTTCCGCAGAGGCATCAAACAAATAAAAGAGTCAAAACATGGAACAATTTGAAGATTTACAAGCATGGGATTTAATGGTCGAAAGTCGCCAATATAGGGCTAACGGTGCCCGTGGGTTAAATCTACGAAATGTTGCAGATTTTGCATTTTTGGATTTGTTGTCATTGTTTATATTACACAGTGAATACGAAACAGCACCAATAGCAGCCAAATATGCAGACTCCACTATGAGCTATAGAAACTTTGCTAAAGCAAGATTGAGTGGCACAGACTTGTATGTTAGCATGAACATATTAAGTGATCCAACCAGTGTATTCAGTCACAAAATATCACAAAACACAGATGCAGATGCTATATTAAGAAGCAAGTTAAAACTCAACTTGCCCACTGTAAAACGTTATTTGGATTTATTAGCAGATGGTAGCATGACAAAAGATGATGCTTCGACTTTATTCTTACGTTTAGAAAAACAATTAAACATTACAGACAGCAAATTAAGAAGCGTTCGTAGACTAGTTCAGGATTGGCCAGCACTTAATACGATGCAACGTGAATTGGCCACAACAAAGATGTTACAATATTATAAAAAGTTTGCCAAGCGCAGTGAAATGTCAGTATTTTTAAGCGATTTAGCACAAGGCAAAGGCTATGAAATGCGTGGCGGCATCGACGCTGAATTAGCCAACCTGGGTTATACAGGCCATAGCGTAAAGGACAAAGATAGTCAAGCTCATCACGATAAACATGACCATTCATGGTCTAAAATAGCCAGTGATTTGCTACCTGCCGCGGGATTTTATGCGGGATACAAGCTAGCAAAACGCTAAAAGAAGATAAATAAATACAAGAAACTTAATGTTTCGAATGATTAAAGGAGTCTATCATGACAGCAAGAGTAAACGGTTCAGTTGGTACTACAGACGGTGGTATCTATAATCCAGGTCAGAGCTTGGCATTTTTCAAGATCACAGTTAAAGACGGTTCTGCCGCCGCTGTTGATCTACGTAGCAGTGATGGTACAGGTCAAGCATTAGAAGCGATCTTCTTTGCCTTCCCAACAGGTATCATTGCTTATGACAGCGCAAACGCTAACACAGGTGTTATCCATGTTATCGTCGACGGCCACGCTGCTCACACAGTTGCTAGTTTACAAGCCGCACTTCGTGCTTTAGGCACAAGCGTTGGTAGCGACGGCAAAGATACTTCTGGCACAGTTGTTGAAGCTGGTGCTGGTTTTACAGTATCTGCTAGCGCAGTTTAATCCTAAAAGTTTACGGGATGGGAAGCCGCAGTATCGCAAGATCTGCGGTTTTTCTTTGCCTCCTACTTTTGTTTTATAAGGTAAATAGTTAAAAGGAAGTTTAATATGCAAGCAACAGCAAGAACAGGTGAATATATTGGAGGTAATATCGAGTACTTTACTTGTTATACCTTAATAGATATCACTGACTCAGGAACTTACGACCCCACAGCAGGCCAGGCCTACGAACAAGCACAGAATTTAAACGCATTACTACAAGCCATTAGTTTAGGCAGTCAACCAATTTTAACCAGTGTGGAAAAATTAACAGCGGCAGATATGGATGATTTTGAATTTGGCAGTGACTTCACTGGTACTCATAACATGTGGGTATTGCGATTTGCCAGTGAAAGAGTTGGCAGTATCACAGTTAATATATTAGTAAGAGACATAGATGGCTTACCTGTATACGATGATTTGGATGAAACAGCTACATTTGATTCGAATGTATTCGAAACCAACGATCCAACACAAACAAACATATATTTTATCCGCAACGACAATCTATAATTTAGATAAATATTACAAACATTTCGGCACCGCACCATTGGCACAAACTTAGGCATTTGAGATAAGAAGAACACATTTATAAGGAGTTCGTGTTAATGGCATCAGCAACAGAGAGACTAGGAATAGTCGAAACAAAGGTCGAGAATCTTAATGAGAAACTTGACGACTTAAAAGTAGACGTAAAAGACCTGCACGATTGTCTAGATAAAACTAGAGATACTATTGAAGAAAAATTAGAACAGATGTATCAAGCTAGTTGCGCTCAACATGCCGAAATGTCTAAAAAGATTTCGACTATGGAAAAGTTCAAAGACAAATGGATGTATACATTCGGTGGCGGCATGATAGTGGTAAGTTGGGCAAGCGCACATGCAGATAGTATTATAGCAATATTAAAATGATGGAATTTGAAGTCATAGTCGAAGACACAGAAGAGCCTTTAACAGAGGCCAAACGTGTTTGGGCCAAACGTGGTAAGAAATTAAAACGTATGATTCGTTGTACCAGCGGCAAGAAAAAAGGCAGAACAGTTGCCAACGTTGGTGCTTGCAGTAAAGCAATAAACATGAAGAAAAGATTCATGATGAAACGTATTAGAAAACGTTTCAACGCAAAGATAGTTAGAAAAAGCAAGAGAACAAAATCATTTAATCCGCTAAGTAAACGATTAAAAACAATGAATAAAGCAACAAATAAAAGGTAAACATGTATGGCAGATGATCGCAGTTTAAAAGATGTAATAAGATTCGTAGATCCTAGCGGTGATATGAGTGATGCCGACATTGCACAAGTTGGTCGTGAACTAAAGTTTACTGAAGTTTTGGACTTGATTACCAAAGTCGGCGAAGACGACGTCGATGGCGCAAGAAACATATTGGCAAAATATGATGATAGATTCACAGTAGCCAAAGAATATAGTAATGCTACACCTGGTTCAGGTAGTAGTTTTAAACCAATTAAGCCAGTGGGTTCATCTCCCACAATGGCACGGCCAAATATCAATCCAAATGGTCCACAGGATGATGATACTGAAGGCTCGGAATTAGATACAGCATTACAAGATCCTCAGACTAAAAATAGACCAGAAGTACGTCAAATACAAAGTCTGTTACAAAGGATGAAGAGATGAAAGTGGTTGACCTTATAGCAGAAAGTTATCATGGCTTTGTCGGCCACGTAAAGGAATTCGGCAAAGTTAAACGTGGTATTGATCAATCAATTCCCAATGCTAGAATTGAACCACAGCTAAGAAACACTGATACATATATGCAGGGCAGATATGGTATTGCGCTGGCTGCAGCTGCCGCTAATCAAGGTGAAAGCTTTGAACAAGAAAGCGCATGGGCAGAAAATTTAGGTATGTTGGCATATTCTGACGAAGAAATTAAAATTATACAAGCCGCAGACAAACTAATGGGTGTTAAGAGTGTAGCACTCAGTAAGAAAAGTAAAGAGCGTGACGATATTGGATCTGCTAGCCCTGTGGCTGATACTTCTTGGAGACGTTTATGAAAATAGGCGAATTGATATCTGGTCTTAAGTACATGGTAACTAATGAGCAACGAGAAGTATTCACTTTACTCAAACAACAAAAAGAAATACCCAGAGCAGAGCTGGACGAAAGACAGAATAGATTGGCAGAACAAATGTCCAGTCAAGGTTTAATAGATAGAATTTATAATGAAGAAACAGAAACGGTCAGTTACAAGCTATTCAACAAATAAAGTAGACGAACTACGTTTACGCCAAAAAGTTAGTGGCATGTTAGAATCTAGTATACCCAAAAACATATTGGGTATGTTAGCAACTTTGGAAGATGCCAATGATAGCTTGATATTTTACAAGCGTTGGAAGCTGGTACCTGTTGAAAAAAACAATTACGAAATCATTGATATGTGGAGAAACGAAACAGTTTATTCAACCATATCGTTATTTGCCAGCGCAGTGTATATGATATACTATATGAACAAGCAAGTAGCTTACCCTTGTCCAAAAGAGAAACTAATCTACGGAGTAGACCAGGAATATTATAGGTGTATGGAAAATATAAGATTTTATGCCAAAAGATCCAGCACCAAAGATATGGACAAGTTAGAACTATATTCGGCTAGAATTCAAGAAAGCTATTATAGGCTGGACGAAATTAAAACTCGATTATCTAAAATATATTGATAAATAAACAAAAGGATACCTTAACCATGAATACTTCAGAAATTTTTAATCCCGCACAGCGTAAACAGCGTGTTATTGAAAGTTTTTTAAACAGCCACTACGGCCTTAAGTTGCAAGCTCACGGTGATGTTGTACAAGTACAAACTTTAATTAACAAGTTAGTTACTGAAAATCATCACATGGCCAGTACAACTAGAAACTATCAAAATACAGATCGTTATGTAAAGAACACAATGATCATTGAAGCATTAAAGCACATTCTCAAAGAGATTGCTCCTATGCGGTCAGTTCGTAAAATGAACGAGCAAAGCGGCGAAGACTTGGCACAAGCTGAGTTAATCCTAGTTGCACAGAACATGGTAGAAGAACTACAGAAAATGGCAGAAGATGTTGCTCAAATGCAAACAGATGATTTAATGCCATTGGAAGAGAAAATGAAAACTACATTTGGTCAAGAGCAAGGCCAAGCATTTGGCTCTAGCGCAGATCAAGTATTTTCTACATTGTTAGACGCAGTTAAGGCTGCTAAGGACGAACTAAGCAATGCAGTCAGCGTACTTAAAGGCGAAGCTCCAGCAATGCCTGATGGCATGGGCGGACCAGATTTGGATCAAACTGGTGGTGCGTTAGACGCATTGGCAGGTGACGAATTCGGCACAGCCGATGCAGCCTCAGGTGAAGAAGAATTACCAACAGGCCGCGAACTAAAGTAATGAGACTATTTGAATTTGTTGACAGTGATGCAGAGTTATTGGGCTTAATTAAGCCCATTCTGCTTCGCGCCAAATCAGAAGGTGCAACTGATATTCCTATGGCTCAGTTGCTAAATGATCTAGATCACAGAGACGAGATTACTCCCGAACTGATGATAGATATTTTACGCAGACATAGAAAAGATTTAAAAAATATTGTTACAACAGCAACAGTTGACGGTATTATTTTAAGTACTGGCCCTGTTAACGCAATGACTTCAAAACAAGATCAATCGGTTAACAAAATGAAAAATACAGCGTTACAGCAAGCAATGGATAATCTAAAATGAAAAACATAATGTTAACAGCAACACAGGCCCGTGCTAAATCACAAAATGATTCATTAATTTTCAATGAAGTTAGAGATATCGAAGATGCAATTTTATCTTCAATCGATTCTGGATTATATGAAGCCACAGTATCCGGCACAGCAATGACTGCAACAGTTACGCCAGGATCTTTGATAGCTATACAATATTTTAACACATGGCAAGGCAGCATCGATGACAGAGCCAAATATTTGCAAATGGGTCAAGTTATAACTTACTTTACTGATTTAGGATATTCCATAGAACGTAGAACAAACTCATTGACTGGTAATACATTCAAATGGGTTCTCAGTTGGTAATTTTACTATAGACAATAATGTAATAAGAGTGTAAAATAACACTCTATGCTATTCAATCCAATATATCAATACCAACCATTAAAGCGAGTAGAATCCAACGGATCTCGTCTTTATGAAACACCAGCTGGCAAAGTCGCTAGCGTAACAACAATCCTTGACAGTACCAAAGATAAAACATTTTTAATTGAATGGCGTAAGCGTGTGGGTGATGCCGAAGCAACTCGTATTAGTACTGAGGCGGCAGGATTAGGTACATTGATGCACAAGCATTTGGAAAATTATGCCATGGGCTTAGAAAGACCTAAGGGTAATAACATAGTACAGGAAATGGCCCGGGATATGGCTGATACCATGATCAATGAAGCATTTCCTTTAATAGATGAAGTATGGGGCATCGAGGCCGCATTATATTATCCCGGTCTTTATGCAGGCACCAGCGACATGATAGGCGTACATCAAGGTAAGCCAGCTATCATTGATCACAAAACAACAAAGAAAACAAAAAAGAAAGAATGGATCGAAGATTACTTTCTACAATGCTGTGCCTATGCCCTGGCGCATAACGAAGTACATGGTACTGACATTAAAAAATGCGTAATTAATATCATTGACAGAGATGCAAAGCTACAAAGTTTTGTAATCGAAGGCAATGAGTTTGATCATTATAGTGTAGAGTGGACAAAGAGAATTGACCAATTCTATAAATAATATTTTAAAGCATGAACAAGGCGCATCACGATTTAACTGTTTGGTACGGAACAACAACGGAAAAGATTTTAGCTTGGAGAGAACTACGAACTAAGCTAGTAGATAAACAACCCGAAGAAATCATTGAGGAAATTGATCAATGGTGGACATTCACTCCCTGGGTACGCAAAACTATAGATCCGTTCAAGCCAGAAACATGGCCCACTCCGTGGGACATGATTAACAAAGGCGAGTTTTGTAGAAGCGCAATAGCATTAGGACAAGCATATACATTATGGATGTGCAGTCCGCAACTTAACACTGAGCTTTGGTTAGTGAATAATTTTAGTGAAAAAGATGTTCATTTAGTAGTAGTTATTGATGAGAATACTGTGCTAAATTATACACTAGGTCATGTGTTAAAGCTTGAAGAATGTAGTTTTGAAATTCTGAACAAAGTGACTAAAAATGAATTGAGCCACATTAAAATATAACAGAATTATTACAATGAAGAAGTTAAATAGAATACTAAGAATTATAAAACAGTACAAGAAGAAAAAAGGAAATTACATACATGATGACATCTAACAAGCCCATTACAGTTTTAAAGAGAAGCGGAAATTACGAAGAATTACACATAGAAAAATGGCAAGGGCAAGTAGCTAAAATTTGTAAAGGCATAGCAGACGTTAGTCAGTCAATGATTGAAATCAAAGCACAACCACATTTTTATGATGGTATCACTACTCGAGAAATCGATGAGGTTACACTAAGAGCCATTGTCAACCTTATAGACGTTGAAGCAAATCCAGACATTGGTAATATTAATTACCAATACGTAGCAGGCAAACAGCGTGTTAGTATGTTGCGTAAGGATGTATATGGCTCATATGAAGTTCCACATCTTTACGCCATTGTGTTAAAGAATGTCAGTGTTGGATTATATACATCAGAATTATTAGAATGGTATACTCCTGAAGACTGGGATAAAATGAATGCCATGCTGGATCATGAAAAAGATGAGCAGTATAGTTATGCCGCCATTGAACAGCTAATTGAAAAATATCTTGTCAAGAATCGTAGTACGAAAGAAACATATGAAACTCCACAAATTCGTTACATGGTGGCAGCGGCCACTGTGTTCCACAGAGAAGAACCAAACGCCGCAAGAATGCGATATATTAAAGAATATTATACTGCGGCTAGCGATGGTTTGTTTACTCTTGCTACACCCGTGTTGGCTGGTTTGGGGACTCCCACCAAACAGTTTTCAAGTTGCGTACTTATTCGCTCCGACGACGATTTGGATTCTATTTTTGCTAGCGGAGAAATGATGGCCAAGTATGCCAGCAAACGTGCTGGTATTGGTTTAGAAATTGGGCGACTACGTCCTTTAGGAAGTCCTATTAGGGGCGGCGAAATCATGCACACAGGTATGATTCCATTTTTAAAGAAATGGTTTGGTGACCTGCGTAGTTGCAGTCAAGGAGGTATTCGTAATGCAAGTGCTACTGTTTTTTATCCTATTTGGCATCATCAGTTTGATGATCTTATTGTACTTAAAAACAACCAAGGAACAGAAGAAACCCGAGTCCGTCATATGGATTATGGGGTTGTGCTTAGTGCTTTCTTCTGGAGACGATTCCGAAACAAAGAAAACATAACATTCTTTGACCCCAACCAAGTACCTGATTTGTACGAAGCATTCTACCAAAACACAGAACGCTTTGAAGAACTCTATGTCAAATACGAAAAACGCAAAGACCTACGTACCAAGACCATGAGTGCTGAGGAAGTTTTCAAGAGTGGTATACTGAAAGAACGCACAGACACAGGTCGAATATATCTTGTATTCATTGATAATGTCATGAATCAAGGACCGTTTGATCCTGAGTATCATACGATTTATCAAAGTAATCTGTGTTGTGAGATCCTATTACCCACCCGTTCATTTAAGAGATTAGACGACGAGAGTGGACGCATAGCGTTATGTACACTGGGATCTATCAACTGGGGAGCGTTCCGGAACCCAGAGGATATGCGTAGGGCCTGCAGGATTCTACAGCGTAGCCTGTGTAACATTCTTGACTACCAAGACTTCTTGTCAATACAGAGTAAGTTAAGCAACGACGAGATACAGCCATTAGGCATTGGCATTACCAACCTAGCCTACTGGCACGCCAAGCGAAGCCTCAAGTACGGAGAACAAGATGCATTAGCAGAAGTCAAGACCTGGATGGAACATCAGGCCTACTATCTAACAGAAGCCACAGTAGAACTGGCTAAAGAACGTGGTCCTTGTACTGAGAGTGCCAAAACACGTTATGGACAGGGAGTATTCCCCTGGGAACTTCGAGCCAACGGAGTCAACGATCTAGCAGACTTTACACCCGAACTTGACTGGGAAATCCTACGTGCAAATATGAAAGAACACGGTGTTCGCAATGCTACCTTGATGGCTGTGGCTCCTGTTGAATCTAGTTCAGTGGTAATTAATTCAACCAACGGCATTGAAATGCCAATGAGTTTGATCAGCACTAAAGAATCAAAGGCAGGATCGTTTACACAGGTTGTTCCGGAATACAACAGATTGAAGAATAAATATCAATTGATGTGGGAACAAAAAGACTGTGATGGTTATTTAAAAACGGCAGCAGTTATTGCTGCCTATGTTGATCAAAGTATTTCAACTAATACTTTTTATAATCCTGCACATTTTCCAGAACGCAAGGTTCCAACAACACTGATTGCTAAGAATTTGATGCAGGCCCATGTTTGGGGATTGAAGACATTTTACTACAGTCTAATCAACAAAGCAGGAAGCAAAATGCAAGAAGAACAATTAGTGGTGCAAGTAAACGGACATACAAATTCTGTAAACGGATATGAAATAGAAGAGGACTGCGAGGCCTGTAAATTATGACAACAAATGATATTGGACAACAAATAGAAAACATTAAAGCAGCGGTGGAAACAATAAATTCTTTAATGGCTGAACTTCATCCCAACAATGTTGAGATAAGAATCGTATACAAAGAACCCGATAATGGAGAACCTCCAAGATTAGATCTTTGGAGAGCCATAGCACACGTGGATTACTTAAAATGAGTAAACAACAATACAACCTAAACACAAAGACAGACTACCTTAATCGCAAGATGTTTTTGGATCCAGCTGGGCCTGTGACCATACAGAGATTTGAAGAAGTCAAATACAAAAAAATTGCAGACTTTGAAGCCACAGCTCGCGGCTTCTTCTGGCAACCAGAAGAGATCAGTCTAAGCAAGGATGCTAACGATTTTAAAGATGCCAGCGATGCTGTTAAACATATTTTTACCAGCAACTTGTTACGTCAAACTGCTTTAGACAGCTTGCAAGGCCGTGGACCAAGTCAAATCTTTATGCCAGTGATCAGTTTGCCTGAATTAGAAGCACTGGTGTATAACTGGACATTCTTTGAAACAAACATTCACAGCAAATCATATAGCCACATCATTCGCAACATCTATAATGTGCCCAAGGATGTGTTCAACACAATCCATGACACTAAAGAAATTGTGGATATGGCATCAAGCGTAGGCAACTACTACGAAGCACTGCACGTGGTCAATTGCCGTAAACAATTAGGTGAAACAATTCCAGAGAAAGAACACATTCGAGCAATCTGGTTGGCCCTTCATGCCAGCTACGCTCTAGAAGCATTCCGCTTTATGGTATCATTTGCCACCAGCCTAGCCATGGTAGAGAACAAGATCTTTATTGGCAATGGCAACATCATCAGCCTAATCCTACAAGATGAATTGCTACACAAGGGTTGGACAGCCTATTTGATCAATCAAGTGGTCAAAGAAGACGCACGTTTTGTTGAAGCTAAACAAGAGTGCGAAGCAGAAGTGTATGCATTATACATGGACGTGATCCGTGAAGAAAAAGACTGGGCCACATACCTATTCAACAAGGGCCCAGTCATTGGACTCAATGCAAACATTCTGCGTGACTTTGTGGATTACACAGCAGTGGGTGCATTAAAAGATATTGGTATCAAGTATCAAGCAAGTGCTCCTAGATCAACTCCAATTCCTTGGTTCAACAAGCATACCGACACCAGCAAGAAACAGACAGCACTACAAGAAAGTGAAAGCACAAATTATGTCATTGGCATAATGGGAGAAAGTCTAAATTACGATGAGCTACCAGCCATCTAGGAATAAGTATGTACAAGGTACAATTTAAAAGTAAAAGTCCTTTTGAATCCTGGAATTCGCTGGGTGGCGGTGGGACAGAGTCTCAGGCCATTGCTATGGCCCTGGCCAAAAAAGCCAAAGGTGCTATACTGGTTAGAGTTCTTGATAAAAAAGGTAGAGTCATATATTCAAGTTAATTATGAAAACACTAAGAGAATACATTAACCTCATCGAAGGTAAAATTGACGACAGCTGGTTTAAAGATGGTGCATTTAAAACTTTTAAGAAGCCAATTCCAGTGCCGTATACCATTGCCGACAGTGACGGAGTCACACAAACATTAGAAGGTCCGGTAGAGCACAAGGCAGGACATTACATTATGGGTCCAGGTCCTAAGAAAGAATTTTGGCCGTTGGAACCTGAAAATTTTCATGATAAGTACGACGACAACAATGACGGTACAGGAACCCCCAAGGGTGGTGTAATCAAAACAGCTAAGTTGGCCGATCACGATGGTGTCATCAAAGCCACATGGGGAGATCTAACATACACAAAAGGCAATGATGTCATTGTTCGACACGGCGAAGGCGACTATGGTGCTGTGAAAAAAGACATCTTCCAACAGACATATGACACAAAGGAAATGAAATGAAAGCTGTAGTATGGAGTAAGTATCATTGCCCCTATTGCGATCAAGCAAAGGCATTGTTAAAACAAAAGGGTATCCCGTTTGAAGAAAAGAAAATTGGAGACGGATATACTCGAGAAGAACTATTGGAAGCTGTTCCAACAGCACGAACAGTTCCGCAGATTTTTATCGGCGAGCAACTGATTGGTGGATTTACAGAATTAAAACAACATCTAGAAAAGGTATAAAATGTTAATTAATAAAGGCGTAAGCGTAGGCGAAGTTATTACACTTAAACTAACCAGCGGCGAAGAAATTGTTGCCAAGTTAGTAGAAGACGGTGCAGCTTATTACAAACTTAAAAATCCACAAGTAATCGGTATGGGGCCGAAAGGTCCAGGACTAATGCCCTACCTGTTTACCGTTAATCCAGATACCGAAATTAAACTACAAAAATCAACTGTTACTGTAGCAGAAGCAACAGATGCACAGTTTGCCAAACAGTTTCTCGAATCAACCACCGGAATTGCGTTATCCTGATTTAAGTTCTTTTTCAACGGCTGCTGGCAAAGAGAATCGATCTCTGTTATTAATCCAGCAGTCGTAGACTAATTTATAGTTGTCGAAATATTTGTCCTGAATATCGAATAACTCTTCTTTCTTCTTCCACCATGGGCCGGCAAAAAATGTTTTTTTGTCTACAAGAACTTTGTCAATTAGTGCTTGTTCTTCAGCGGTGCGCTCATCTTTTTTCTTGGCTTTTGAAATTGCGTTTGCGTCTAACCTATCTTGATTTGCACCTGCTCTTCCTATAATACCGTCGTAATTTTCAGTCACTTTAGCATCATGAGCTGCTGCCTTTTGTTCTTTAGGAGGATCAGGATCTCCTCTCTTCCAAGTAATTCCAATATATGCAAGATATGCACTCCTTGCGGCATCTTTTTTAATTGCGTATGCAACGGTCTCAGAGGCGTATATTCTTTTATCCACTACCGGAGGAGTAGTCGATGGTGCTTCGGGAGGATCAATAGTGTTAGTACCAACACTGTCTTTGGGTCTAATGCTATCTGTTGGTGTTGCTTGACCGGGAACAGTCTGAGTGGCACTTGTTTCTTGAGCTTTAATAATGTTTAGTTTTGTAACATCATTGACTAGGTCGGGATTCATACTAGACCCTACCGCGCCAGCTAATGCTGCTGGCATTGGCTTTGATAACATTGCCAGCATGGTATTAGCTTTTAATCCTTCAATTGCCTGAGCTTTCGCAGCCGCTGATGCAGCAACATCGGCAGCTAACGCAGTTGGATCACTCATGGTTGTTTGTAAATTTTGTAAAGATTTTGTAGCATTTAGGGCGCTGGTGATAGCACCAGCACTAATTGGATTACCTGCCGCTGTTGCTTCTTTAACCTTTTGCGCCAGTGCTGCTTTGGCAATGGCCATATCAATCACTGCATTTTTTTGAACATCGGCCAATTGTTTTTTATAAGCATCAAATCCTGCAGTATTTGGACTATCACCTCCCATACCAAATTGTGCTGCTCCTACACTAGAAATTGTGGAACTAATATCTTTAAATAATCCTCCAGCACCAATACTATCTGGCGTAACCGACACTGAAGATCTTGCTGCGGTCATCAAACTATCAAATGACGGTACTGCTGCCTCTGCTGCCGCCTTAACGGCATTGGCTGCTTTGGTTGTTGAATCTATAAGACTACCGGGTAATTGTATTGGCATAATTAATCATCATTGTTAACATCATCGGATCCTGTGACTACTACGTGCTCACCGGATCCTTCATTTATTATACCTACATCGCCAATTCGGTGTATAGGCATAAATTCTGCAAAAACACTGTCAGATCCTGACACTGCGGTAGTGGTATGACCGCAATCAGTTACTCCTATTGTTCCTATAATTGCCTGCGGAAGAAAGTTAGTAAAGACAGAATCTGCACCGGACACATGTATCGTTACATAATCTTTATCAGAACCTTCTGGTACATCTGGGTGTCCTGCCCTGCACACCCCAACGCCAAGGTCAGTTAATCGTGAAACAAGCATAAATTGTCCTTTTAAATATTTAGCAACATAAATTATCAACCTTTCTAAATACTTAGATATATACTATATGAAAAAACTATTTTGGAATATATTGGGATTTTTAAGTTTAGGTATGGCCTACCTAGGAGTTATTACTCCGGGACTTCCCTACAGCATCTTTGTTGTATTTGCAGCCTATTGCTTTAGCAAGGGCAGTGAACGTATGCACCGTTGGATCTACAATCATCCATTGTTTGGGCCTTTCTTAACCAACTGGGGAGAGAAGCGTGTGTTCCCTACAAAAATGAAATACTTTATGCTAGCCATGATGAGCAGTAGTTTGATCATAATGGGATTGACAAATGTACCCACTCGCGGTATAATGTATACAGCGGTCTTTATGTGTCTAGTAGCAATTTGGGCTTGGCGTTTTCCTGGCTCAGTAGAGGAACACGAAAGACGTAAACTAAACAATGAGAAAATCGGATGGCTAAAATAACCCTCGATGAACTGGTAGACATAGCCTTTGCTCACGAAGAAGGAGATCCTTTTGACTGGGGAGTATTTTCTAAAGGCCAAGAACAGACCATGCGAATGATCGGCTCCAGCATACTAGAACAGTTTGACAAAGAAACAGTTACAGATGCAGATCGATTGATCATGTTGGCCACTATCACCAAACTGGTCACTGAAAATATGATCTTGCACACTAGATTGATGAAACAAAATGAAATGTGAACAGGGCGACCTTGCCAAAATTATCATGAGTATACGTCCTACCAACATAGGTAAAACTGTGTTGGTGGATCAGTATGTGGGACATTTTACGCAAGGTGAAGAATTTGAGTTTAGAGGAATTGCCTGTAAGGCCGCTATCACAGATCACTATTGGTGGATAGCTACAGAATTTGGATTGAGCAATATGTACGGGGATACTCCACGAGCCTACATTCCAGATACTTGGTTAGAACCAATTCGTCCTGAAAAACAAGTCCAAAAGCAACAACAAGACATTGACTTAACTGTTAAAATGTAGTATAATGATGTATGATCAGGACAAATTAAAAGAGTTGCAAAAAAATCTAGCACGAGATTTAGTTCATCTTGAAGAAACTGAATCAGTATCAGAACAGCAAATGGATAAAATTACTGAAACATATTCCGAAGTTTATGATATTATCACAAAGTTAAAATCTTTATGATAAGTAAGAGTTAAGACTGTATGAAGTAGAAAGAAAAGGATTCTGGACGCGGGTTCGACTCCCGCCAGGTCCACCATAAAACATATTACTAAATCGGCACCGGTAAAACGTTGATTACCCGGGGCAGGAAGTCTGGATACCTTGTAGTATGTTTTGTAATGGGCCTGCCATGGTTTCGACAGGGTCACAAGTAAAGAAATGGACAGTCCGGCAATGTAGAAGCCGTTAGGATTGGGGTAACCCGGTCGTAGACACAAAAAACCTAAATGCAAACAACGAAAGTTACGCATTGGCCGCCTAAACGCAGCCTGGGGTAAGACATACCTCGCAACAGAAACTCAGAACCCGCTTCGGCGGGTTTCTTTTTGTTATTAATTTTTCCTATTACGGCCATTAAAATATTTTAGCTAAAAACTATGGAAAACCATTGATCTATAGGATATATAACTGTACAATAAATATTGTTTCATTCACACACAAAGGAGATATTATGAAAACAGTTGGCAACAAATTAGCCCCATTCGCAGTCACAGGTGTCAAGCCAGGACAACCAGAAGACGCATTCTATACTATTACAGAAAATAGTTTTGAAGGCAAATGGAAAGTAATCGTTTACTATCCAAAAGACTTTACATTCGTTTGCCCTACAGAAATTGTGGCCTACGACAAATTGACACAAGACTTTGCTGATCGTGATGCAGTCTTGCTCACAGGTAGCACAGACAACGAGTTCTGCAAGGTGGCGTGGCAAACAGCACACAGTGATTTGAAGAAGATAACACATCACCAGTTTGCTGACACACAGCGTGGTGAGTTGTCATTGATTGAACAGTTGGGGGTATTCTATGCTCCAGCAGGTGCCGCACTTCGTGCCACATTTATCGTTGACCCAAACAATGAAATCCAACACGTGACTGTGAACAACTTGAACGTTGGTCGCTCACCAGAAGAAACTCTACGAGTTCTTGACGCATTGCAAACTGGCGAACTCTGTGCTTGTAACCGTACAGTAGGCGGCGAGACACTGTGATGTTAGACAC
>Ga0209191_1000099_pt1 | contig 66702 bp, 76 predicted proteins | sample S_130626_EF_Meta_FD_187320 | JGI IMG/M metagenome (GOLD analysis project Ga0209191, IMG submission 187320) | Freshwater microbial communities from Lake Simoncouche, Canada to study carbon cycling - S_130626_EF_MetaG (SPAdes) (version 2) | ecosystem: Environmental > Aquatic > Freshwater > Lake ...
CAACGTTTTCGAGCTATAGTGTGCCTACAACTACATATTGAGCAAGCGAGAAGAGCCCCTTCCGCTAACTCTTAATCACCGGGTCGGGGGTTCGAGTCCCTCACCACCCACTTACGAAAGTAAGCCCGAGATCTATGTCCAAACCTTGGATATACATCAAACCCTTGAATAGTGGATGTATCTGCCAAACCTTTATAAGTGCTTTTCTTTAGAAACACGGATAGGTATTGTTCAGATACTAAAAGTGGAACCTGCTGAGCGAGAAGATAAGGGTAAATTCTATGTTGGACTTATTTGATAGACCGATACTTGATAATTTAGATCACTTGGGATTTCTTGTCCTGTTGGCGTCCCTATTGCTTGTTGGGGTGAAGCAGTTCAAAGCCAGTAGGTTCGCAGTCGGCTTATCGTGCGTATTTCTACCTATTGCCTACTTTTCTTTTGCATTCTTTTATTTCGCTGGCAAATTTTTTGAAGGCAGATCCGATCAGTATGGTGATTGGAGAGACAACTGGGCTTTAGGACTAACTTTTCTTCTCAGCCCTTCAATTTTACCCATATTGATAGTTACTGGTTTTGTATTCATTTACGGAAAATTCATGGAGTGGTGCGGCGCAAAAGCAGTCTTGGCAGGAAAATCAAAATCTGGATTTATGTTATTGGCAGCGATGTTCCCACTTATAACTTGGATTATTCTGCTAATAATGGCTCCAGCCAAATTGAAAAAAGATACATAAAAAGTTTTAAATTAGTTTCTCTTTGATCTGTGAGGTCTCTCGAAAGGACAAGAGAACCTGGGAATTGAAGCAATTAAATTGATCTAGAAAGGTAAAATTTGGATATGCGAATCAAGTTCGTGTTGATTGCCCTAATTGCAACCTTGCTTTTCACAGGGTGCAGTAATTCTTCTTCAATTAGTGGACAGCCATACAGACCGCCTACTGATGAGGAGACTTTCACACTACCTAAGCCAGAGTGCAATGATGTACTTGATCCAAAGAAAATTAATCGTAATCCGAACGCATTTATTGGTCAATGTGGAGTTTTGTATTTAGAAGTTATGGACGCTCAAAAGCCTGACGACTGTAAAATTCGTGCTCGCTACGATTTAAAGCGTCCCGAATTTGGTGATGGTGATTATGAATCTTATTTGGGCTTTTATGATTGCAAAGACGCGCTAGATATATACACCGGTGACTACTATAAAGTTACTGCATTAGTAAATGGCGAGTTTACATTTATTACTGTATTAGGGGCTTCAAGAACTTTGGCAGACTTAACAATCATTGATGTGATTGACAACGCTTGATTTCATTCTAGAAGTCTATGCTTACTTTCCACTTGCTTGACTTCAGGTCCGCGAGCGAGAAGTCGAAGCTGGATAGGCCAATAAGTTCAATTGTATAAAATTGGGCAGGTTTAACTGTAAGAGTTGTTGAAAATCGGCAAGTACCTTGAATCAAATTGCCAGATGAGTAATCCGTCTCCCAAACAATCGATGAAAGAGTTCCTGTTCCAATTAGCTTCCCAGATTCGTTCTTTACTCGAACCCTTGTCGTTGTAGTTACCTTCGCAACTTGGCCAGTAAAACTCTTATTCAAAAAAGTAAAATTCTTTTGTCCACACACATCCTTCACTGTCTCTCCATTAAAACGCGCAATTTTCTTTATTGCATCACTTTCAGTAACCGTTATTTTAAGCTTGTAAGCAGTTGCTGCCTGGGCATAGGTCGAACTAAAAATCTGAAGGAACAAAAGGACAATTACTAAAGGAAGTTTTCTCTTTAACATAGTCAAAATTATACACACTCTTAAATACAAAAGTGAGTAATGGTTACAAATTAAACTATGACGGTCTCGCCTTCGGCCTTTCAAATGATTACTGATGGGTAATCAACGGACTGGCCCTTCCAAAGTGATCCGCCCTGCCTAATTAATCGTGAATTAATCAATCTGCTGCGTAGTAACCCAGTTGCTCTCGGGCCGACTTCAGGCGTTCCAATGGTTCCAATATTCTTAGTCGAAGTAGGTCTCCGCAAACCATAGACCGATCACTGATGGCTTATCAGTTGGTTACTTCTTCTTATACCCCGGAGGGCAAACTGGCTTAATTGCTGTGACTTTCTTGCTTAGCTTTCCTTTGAAACAAGTTATCGTTGTTTTCTTAGCTGCGGCGGCTTTTGCATCTGCTACTTGTTTTGCTTTTAGTACCGCAGCGGCTTCAGCTTCTTGCTTAGCTCGAAATTCTGCTGCCGCTTTAGCCTCTGCTTCTTGTTTGGCTTTTAGTTCTGCTGCCGCTTTAGCCTCTGCTTCTTGTTTGGCTTTTAGTTCTGCTGCCGCTTTAGCCTCTGCTTCTTGTTTGGCTTTTAGTTCTGCTGCCACTTTAGCCTCTGCTTCTTGTTTGGCTTTTAGTTCTGCTGCCGCTTTGTAGCTAGGAGGGAAAGTTGAAGGACAAGTTGATTCACCATAAATTTGCCGAACTACTGAGGTATCAAAATTACTTAATGGAATACTCCCATAAGGTTTCTGCCATGAATCTTCCTGAGTGCTTTCAAATTCAGCATTTGGACGTATATCACCTAAGCCAAGCACATTTCCTAGTTCATGCTGCACCGCGTGAATGAATTGATTTCTTATCCCGTACCAGTCACTCCTTCCAACCTTCAATTTAATCGTTGCTCTATAGCGCCAACCATTGTTCCACCAAGCATTCCAATAGCCCGTGGCTCCAGGTTGATTAACAGCAGAGACCAATTCAACAAAGCCGATCACAATATCCGGATTTGAATTCTCTGAAACTTCCACAAAACTCACTGTGCCCAGCGCTTCATCCCAGCTATTGAAGGCATCTCTTAGCCAGGTGAGTTCAGTCTCAGTGAACTTACGTACTACGGTTTCATCATTTATAACTGAATTATTTGGTGACCAAGTTAATTTGAGATTACCCGAACGGTTGTCCCATTTTGTTCCGTAGTACTCCTCAAAAAATAGAGATTGCATATCATAATTAGGACAAATCTCATCTTGTGCTACAGAACTATCTATTGGTAGTAGCGTAGAAAAGACTAAACACAATGTTACAAAAAATCTTTTCATTTCTTTACCTTATAGCCACTAGGACACATCAGCATAAGTGCTTCCTCAAGAAAACTTGATCACCGCAGATACCGCCGAACCACCGCCATTGGTTACGGTTACTGTGGCCGATGAGAGACTAATAGGAATTGGGAAAGTGATCCTATTTTTGTCGAGCACGGTGAAAAGTTGCGTTGTTTTTGAACCAATTTTGTTGGCAAAGGCGTTGAATGTGAACTGGCCAGCAGTAACTCCTGTGGTACCTAGGAAATTATCACCAATAATAGTTGCAGTTCTAACACCATTTACAACAGAGATTGTTACTCCTGTAATAACTGGCTTTGGAATTTCAAGCACAATCACATTCTTTGAATTATCACCCACCGTGATCCATAGGTCACGAGTTTGATAGCGAGAAGTTGGGTCTGGAGTAACTAATACATATGCTTTCTGGGTATTAGTCATCTTTAAGGATTGAATTTGAGCATACCCACTTGCATCAGTAGTTGCAGATGATAGGAAGTAAGCGCTAAATGCTGCTTGGTTAGGAATTACCTGTGCTATATTTTTTGCATTCGCCATATCTGAATTCAAAAGTATAGATACATTTGGAATGCCATTACCATAGGCATCAACGATTTGAATAGATGTTTTATAGCTAGGCAGAGTTATATCTTGCTTAATATCTGCATTTGCTAAATAAGAAGGTCCACCACCTAAACAGGGACGGAAATCAGTCTTTAGCGTTTTATCTATCGCTCCACAGCCAATCCACCAAGTTCCAGTAATGCCCTTTGCAACTTTACCTGTGAAGTTTCCGGACGGATCTCGAGTTAGAGTTGCTGAGTCACCTTTGCCGTTGCTGAAAGTTAGTGGGATTAGGTTTGCAAAGGGAGCGCCATCACTCAGCGAAAACTTTCCTGAGATGTTTACTAGAGGGCGAGATAAAGTGATGGAAATATCCTTACCAGCACCAATCTTTTGGAGAACAGAACTATAAGTTAACACAGAACCCGATGGAGGAGATGCGAACAAAAGCGCATCGACCTCAGTATCAAACTTAATTGTGGGAAGTAAAACATAACCATTTGTGTCGGTTACGCCAGTGCTATATGTATAAGTATTTAAGGCAGCCCTGCCAGCAATAATAGTTAACTTCCCGGTGTAATCAGTAAAGCTGCTTGGATTTGGCTTTAAACTTACGTAGCTATTTGCAATTGGAGCACCTGAAGGATCCAGCACTCTCACCCGAGTATTTTGAATAGGCACAACAACATTTAAACCCTTATCTTGCGGCACTGATGCATTTGTCTTATCCCCCCACGTTTTAAATACAAAAGTCTTATATGGATCATCGGCTGACACATAATTGACTGAGAGAATGTAATTATTATTTGCTGGTGTAACTATTTCAAAGCTTCCATCAGACTTGGGAGTCGCACCACTACCTGATTGCACAGTGGTTCCAGGGTTATTTGTCATCAATGTTAGTGAAATGCCTGGTATTGGTTTACCTGAAGTATCTTTTACAGTTCCAGTTAGCGACGGCAGTGGTTGCGTTAAAGTCAAAGTGATGTCGCCGCTTCCAACAGTGGTGCTAAAAGTCTGGCTGGCATACCGCAAACTTGATGATCCACTTACCCAAAATGAGGCAATCGCTGGTTTTGTGGTTTGTAGTGCGGTGAGATTTAAGTAGCCATTTGCATCTGTTTGAAGGCCACTTCCATTAATTTTCCATGTTCCCTCAAATTCACCCAATCCTTCAATCGGATTTATAGGAGCGTTTGGACTCTTCAGGTCATTAAGTGATCCGACACCACCGGTTACATAGGTCCCCGCAACTGGTTGACCTGTGGCGGTAACAACTCGAATCCGCTGTGTATAAAACGGGACAGCAATTTCTGCAATCGTATCTTGATTCAAGGCTAGTTGTGTCTTACCCAGAATTCTAAATAGTGAGCTTCCGCCACTCACAGATCCATTAATTGAAAAATTTGATATCGATCCTGCGGTCGGTGTTAGGTAGTAGGTACCAGCGGAATCTTTCAAGAATCCACTTGAATTTGCGAAACCTATAGTTGAGTTTGTGTAGTCAAGTACAAACCCTTTAGATGCAACAACGTGACCCGTTAAAAAAGCCCGACCTGGAGTTGGAGGAGTTAGGGTGAAATTTAGAGGTGCGGATACAGGAACTGAAATATCGTAGGCATATAGTTTTGAGTAACCCTCCGGCGGAAGTACTTGCATCGAATATGCGCCGGTATTTAAATTAAAAGAGTACCCGCCATCTGTTGTTGTTGTTAGTGAAGAAACTATCGCCCCGGACTGTGTAACTTTAACTTGAACCCCGGCAATTGGCTTATTACTTGAATCTAGGATCTTGCCTGATAAAGCTGGAGCAGCAACTGCGGCTGGTGCAAATGAGATCAAAAGCAGGAGCGCTAAAGCACTTGATAGGTTACGTAGTTTCATAGGAAAAGTCTAAGTCCTGCCTCTATAAATTCAAGGTTTCACCCTCATAATTGCTTAGAGCTGAGAATTTTCACTCATAAAATCACCAAATCAGCCACAAAATGAGTATGACTAAAACTCTTCTTCATCCAACGGCGTTGGATCAGTGAAGTTGGCTACTCTTCGCATCATTTGGCCATTAAGGCCACCGGCTTGCTTCATTTCAAATTTCATTCTGCGGTATTGATTATCGTTGGGATCTAGGCGGGTTTCTGATTCATTACTTCGCGGCTTTCTTGCAAATAGCCCTTTAAGTTTGCTGCTTAACCACATGGCGCTACTGCGGATTCTTCACTAAACAAAATGGATGACCTTCTGGGTCTAGATAAACTCTAAAGTTTGTGCCTGGTTGCACGGCATGCTTGGTGGCACCAATTGCCAATACTTTACTTTCACCAATATCTAGATCTTTCACATGAAAATCAAAATGTAGTTGTTGTGGAACGGGGCCTTCTGGCCATGTGGGTGGGATGTAGTTGGCAACTTTTTGGAAAGCCATCATGCGCACACCATCATGGAATAAATCTACCCATTCATCCTCGGAATCTTCTATCTCTCCAACAACCCAACCAGTTATCTCTGCATAAAAGCGCGCAAGGGATGCTGGGTGGGCGCAGTCAACGGCGGTATAAACATGGTGGGCGATAGACATGAGTGAAAGTGTAGAGCGCACCACCTAAGAGTTGGAATACCCTTGCGCCCATGACTATGCATCCTCAGACCAGAGCTTTCCTCGACTACACCGCCGTGAATAATCCAATGCCGGCCGATGCAACGCTAGAAGAGCGGCGCGCAGATGCTGCCGACTATCTAAAGTATGCCGGTCCTGTTTCTGATGATGTCCACACCGAACATACTTACTTCACTTCACCCACTGCAGATCTGCATGCAGTTATTTATCGACCTAAGAACGTGAAACCCAATGCACCCGCTCTCGTTTATTTCCATGGTGGTGGTTGGGTCTTTAGTTGGACGCTTCGCTATGCCCCACAGATGTCTAACATCGCAGCAGAGACTGGCTTTGTAGTAATTGGAATTAACTATCAAAAAGCACCAGAGCATCCCTTCCCAACACCTTTTGATGATTGTTATGCAGGTCTGCTCTGGGTTGCTAAAAATGCCGCGCGCTTTGGAATTGATCCAACAAAGATAGGTGTGGGAGGAGATAGTGCTGGAGGTAATTTAGCTGCAGCAGTTGCACTTAAAGCAGCCGATACTGGTGATGTGAAACTTGCTTATCAAATGCTTATCTATCCCTGTCTTGATACCAATTACCAATCACAGTCATACCTGGCTCATGAAACGGGTTTTGGTTTAGAAAGTGTGGGTATGCAGTGGTGCTGGGGGCTCTATGTGCCAGAGGCACACATGAACAATAAATATGCCATTCCAGCGCGAGCTACAACTTTTAAAAATGTTGCTCCAGCCATCATTGGCTTAGCTGAGCATGATGTCTTACGCGATGATGGCGCTAACTACGCAGCTGCGCTAGAAAATGCTGGTGTACCAGTCGTGCTAAAAGAGTATCCAGGAATGATTCATGGCTTCTTTGGACATGGATTCATGGTCGATGATGCATACAACCTGCGCAGATGGCTCAGTGAACAGATAGTTAAAGCAGTTCAATAGTGCTTGAAGCACACACGCTCCTTATTGCTGGCTGTTTATTTCTAGGAGCAATTCTCTATACCTCAGTGGGCCATGCAGGTGCTTCGGCATATATAGCTGTTATGACCCTCTTTGATCTTCCCCCTGTGGTTATTAAACCAACGGCGCTTACTCTTAACATCTTCGTCTCTTCCTATACATCCCTTCGCTATATAAAGAGTAAGTTCTTCAACAAAACTCTATTCCTCTATTTAAGTGTGGGTTCTGTGCCTGCAGCCTTTATAGGTGGGCGCATCAATCTACCCAGCACGATCTATAAGCCAGTAATTGGTGTGCTGCTTTTATTATCTGGCGTGCGCTTCTTAGTTCAAGCGATGCAGACTGATAAGGCTCATAGGGATGTAAATAAACCGCTAGCTGTCTTCATTGGAGCATGCGTTGGTTTGCTCTCTGGAATCACTGGCACAGGCGGCGGCATATTCCTCTCCCCCTTAATCATTTGGTTGGGTTGGGTGAGCGTGAAAGCGGCTAGCGGAACTGTTGCTGCTTTTATCTTTGTTAACTCAACTGCTGGATTACTTGGCAATTTACAGTCCACATCGTCATTGCCAAGTGAGCTACCTGTGTTTTTAGTAGCCGTCTTACTCGGAGCATTTATTGGCACACGTTTTGGAATCAAAAGATTCTCATCAGTGGGTGTGAAGCGGGCTTTAGGCTTAGTTTTACTTATAGCTGGAGCTAAGTTTCTACTGGCATAAATAAACCCTCCCGTCGGGAAATCGGGAGGGCCTATCTACCTCTATTACTTCTTGCGGCGTTTTATTCCATTTGCGTCGTAATACTGACGCCAGATGCCGCGGTGAATCGGAATTCGCATTGGCAATGTCTTAACTCCTGGAATAACTGGAATCAAGATCAATCCCAATGAGAGTAGACCCATGAGAACCATGATGTATGCATCAGCATTTGCACCAATGGGTGCTGATTCTTCATTATTAAATGGAGGAATTTGATACCAGAATGAATAGAGCCACAACCAGGCCTGTCCTGGATGACGACCAGTTTCATTCATCATTCCCCATGTGCCACCCTGCAAATTAGCCTCAGTTCCGGCATCATCTAGATAAGAACCATCACCAAAGAACAAGATCTGTTTGGTGTTATCAGTTTGAAAGAAACCACCTTGCGACAAGAGCGCAGCATCTAATGCTCCGCCCTTAGCCATATCGGTTAATCCTTTAGCTAATGCTGGAACAGGACCATAGGCACCTGCAGCAACATCAGAGAGTTTTCCTTCGGCCTTTGTTATTGCGCCATCGTATGCAGTAGCCCAAGCCTGTTTTTGTGAATCAGCAGCTGCCTTCCAGGTTGCCAAAGCACTAGCAATTTCTGTTGACATTACTTGAGTACTCAATGGTGCAATAACAAATTCGTTGACAGTGTCCACTGGATGTGTGACACCTGCCCACTTTTGTAGCCAGAGAGGTCCAACATTGAGGCCATCTGAGGCTTTGTTATATGGACCGCCATATGTTGCAGATCCACTAGTTCCAGCAAGTTCTTGAACCGCTGTCACATAGAAATTATCTGCATTACTTACAGCCCATCCCTTAAAAGTCAAAGGTGCTTCATCAGGAGAACCCATCAGCAATGACAAAACAATTGCAGCAATTGCAACAAATGCGACTGCCACACTGCCTTCTTTAACAATGTCATAGCGCTTTGTCTTTCCGCTCCAAGGGGCTGCATCAAAATCATGTTTGGCTTGCTTTGAAAGAGTCATCGACCGACCTCACTTAATGTTGGTTCGGCATCGATAGGAGGAACTACACCGCGACGGCGCACCATTAGTACGTGAATCACGGTTAGAACACCCAGGATCAACGGTAGAAATGCCACGTGGAGTAACAACATCTGACCCAGGTTGGTTACATTAAAGAATGCACCGATTCCCATTGAGTTAAAGCCATCTTTAGCTTCAAAGGAGATCCATTGTGAATCAAAATTTGTTTGGACGAGATAACCAGTAAAGGCTGTAGCTATAGAGGCAACAAATGCAATTGCACCTGTGGCCCATGTTCTAAAGCGATCCCCACGCCAAGCTGCCATCCAGTACTTGCCCCATAGGTGAACAACCATAAAGACAAAGAACATCTGGACTGACCAGAAGTGCAGGCTATTAACAAATAGACCAGCATCAGAGATGTGATACCAAGCAGGTCCTTCAAAAGCCAAAATAATCCCGGAAAAAATAATCATGGCTAATGCAGCAAGAGTTAATACGCCAAAAACATAGATCCAAGAGACAACATAGGCAGGTTGATCATCTGGAAGAAGTTTTTCAATAGGAAGGTTTTTTTGCCACTTGTTACGAAGTTTGGCCGTCCACATTTCACTCATTTGTGGCCCTCTTTGTCCTTAGGAAATGGGACAAGGACTGCGAGAGTGAAGATGATGAGCATCAACACAATCACGATTAAGTTAGAAACTGAGATCTGCAGCCAACCTGTTTTTAGATAAGTTGCAGGATGATTCATAAAATCTGAAATCCAGCCTGTCATTGAGTTGTCCGTTCGTTGGAATCGAGTGCTCTCGATTTCGTTACGATTACGCTACGACTGGAGTTAGAAATCTCCTACCTTCAATGAGAGCGGCACCTCTCTAATAACTCTTAAGTTAAGCGTGGAGCAGTTCTGAAAGCAGAGTTTCTACGCGCTTCTTAATCTCATCACGTATCACTCTCACAGATTCAATTCCTTGCCCTGCTGGGTCTTCTAAAACCCAATCTTCATAACGCTTGCCAGGATAGAGCGTACATGGGTTGGATAAACACATCGTGAACAAAGAGAAAACCCCACCAGCCACAGTGGCTGATGGGGTTTGCTTTAAGCCTTGTTATGAAACAGCGATGATGTCTACGACGAAAATTAGAGTTTCATTTGGACCGATTGGGCCTGAACCATTTGGGCCGTAACCAAGATCTGCTGGGATAACCAGTAAGCGACGTCCGCCAACTTTTGCACCAGGTAGACCCTGCTGCCATCCAGCGATTACACCAGCAAGTGGAAACGTTGCTGGTTGTCCACCAGACCATGAGGATTCAACAATTGAACCATTTGACCATGTCATGAGTGTGTAATGAACTGTCAGAGTAGAAGTTGCAACAACTTCAGTTCCTGTTCCAACAATGATGTCTTGTGTTTGAAGAGTTGTTGGGGCTGCGCCAGTTGGCGCTGTAATTGTTGGTGCTTCACCTGCAGTAGCAGTTACTGCAGGTAGTCCATTAGATGAAGATTCTGCCACTTTGTCTTTTCCTCCACATGCTGAAAGGGATGTAATTGCTATTGCAAAAACTGTCGCGATTGCAAGATTTCTAAGCTTTGAATTCATTTCCATCCTTTATTCGAGTTCGCCTATTAACTTAAATTCACCATCACCGAGTTGGCCCTGTGCTCTATACATCTCAAGCTTTGCACGAGTATCGGCAATATCAAGGTTGCGCATTGTTAATTGCCCAATGCGATCAACTGGACCAAAGGCAGCGTTTTCTGTGCGCTCCATAGATAATTTCTCTGGGGCATAGCTAAGGGCTGGGCCAGTTGTATTAATAATTGAGTAATCATCACCGCGACGCATGCGCAAGGTAACTTCTCCAGTAATAGCAGATGCCACCCAACGCTGCAAAGATTCACGAAGCATGAGCGATTGTGGATCTAACCAACGGCCTTCATAGAGCAGGCGGCCTAAGCGGCGACCTTCTGCGTGATAGTTAGCAATTGTGTCTTCATTATGAATGGCACTGATCAAGCGCTCGTATGCAATAAAGAGCAGCGCCATACCTGGAGCTTCATAAATTCCACGACTCTTTGCCTCAATGATGCGGTTTTCAATCTGATCAGCCATTCCAAGACCATGACGACCACCAATTGCATTAGCTTCTTTCATTAAAGCAACAACATCATCAAAGTTTTTACCATTGATTGCAACCGGACGACCTTGAACAAAAGAAATCTTCACATCTTCAGTTTCAATCTTTACAGCTGGATCCCAGAAGCGAACTCCCATAATTGGTTGAACTAACTCAACAGAAGTATCAAGATTCTCTAAAGACTTTGCTTCATGAGTTGCGCCCAAGATATTGGCATCAGTTGAGTATGCCTTTTCAGTGCTGTCGCGATAAGGAAGTTTATGAGCAACCAAGTACTCAGACATCTCTTTGCGTCCACCAAGTTCATTTACAAAATCAGCATCAAGCCATGGCTTATAGATTCTCAAGTTTGGATTAGCTAATAGACCATAACGATAGAAACGCTCAATGTCATTGCCCTTATATGTCGAACCATCGCCCCAGATATTTACAGAATCTGCATGCATTGCACGAACCAACATGGTTCCAGTTACTGCACGGCCCAATGGGGTTGTGTTGAAATATTGTTTTCCGCCTGAGCGAATATGAAAAGCTCCGCATGCAATTGCAGCTAAACCTTCTTCTACTAAAGCGCTCTTGCAATCAACTAGGCGTGAGATCTGCGCGCCATACTCCTTGGCACGATCTGGAACAGAATCGATATCTGGCTCGTCATATTGGCCAAGATCTGCGGTGTAAGTGCAAGGAATCGCACCTTTTTCGCGCATCCATGCAACAGCCACAGAAGTATCAAGTCCGCCAGAAAAGGCGATACCGACTTTTTCTCCTACGGGGAGAGATGCAAGGACCTTAGACATGAGTGAAGTCTAACCGATAGTGAAGGTGGAAATTTTCTTAGAAAGGGCTGGAACTACGCCCCACTGTGTGGTGATTTCACGGTATCTATCGATATCTAGCGCATCAGGTTGCGCCCCAGTCTTCACTGCGCGAATCATGATGTTTCGAGGTGTGTGTTCTCCCCCGATGAATTCAATGATCTCAACTCGGTATCCAACAATGCGCAAGATCTGTGCACGCAAAGCATCGGTGAGTAAATCTCCCATTCGCTCTTTCATCACCCCAAATTTGGTAATTGCTGCCCATGGCTCTGGGCTTTGATCCATCTGCTTTTGAATATCGTGATGACAACAAGGGGCAATCAATAAAAGTTTTGCTCCACCATTTACTGCCCAAGCAATTGCATCATCTGTTGCTGTGTCACATGCATGAAGAGCGATGGCAACATCGGCTTGCTCAGCCGTAGTTGAAGCAATCTCTTCGGCCTTAAAAGTAATAGTCTCTGAAATCCCTAGAGTTTGAGCAATTTCATTATTTCGATCTCGTGAAGCAGTTCGAATATCGATACCCGTCACATGCACTGGCATTCCAATAGTTTTGAGGTATTGATGTGCTGCAAAAGTTAAATAAGCGTGACCACACCCTAAATCAACAATTGATAGGGGTTGTTCCTTGGTTGGCTTCGCAATCTGGCCAGCCTCAATTGCAGCATTAAGAGTCGGTACTAACAGCCGCAAGAACTCTTCGACTTGTTTGTATTTATCATTTTTCGAAGGCTTAATTTGTCCCTTGTGATCAGCGATACCAACTTCACGCAGAAATGGATCTGCTGGATCAAGTAAACGTTCCTTTTTCTTATCGTGAGAAAGGTTTTGCTCCAAGACCTTCTTTTCAAAGTGAACTTGGGCCTCTCCACTTTTTGTCACACGAATACTCATCGATCCATCCACGCTATCCACGGTGATATTTGCATAACCACTAGAGATTAGTTGCAGGACCTCTGATTGATTTGGAGCAATATTTTTCGTAGTTGTCGCTTTGCCATCGCTGTAAGTGAGTTGTAAAACAATGGCACCCTTGATTTCAACAGCTCTGATATCAATGCGCTCATGCTCCACCTGCATATTACGGCGGCGCCCAGATAAAACCACACGCACTAAAGTTTTTGTGTCAACGATGAGAGCACATGCCTGCTCTAACGCTTGTTCTATTGATAGAGGCATGGGTTATTTAGGCGAAATTACCGCTGTGCCCTTTTCATGGGGATAAATGGTAAGAACGTGATTAGGTAGGGCTTTAGCAAAACTCTCTGCCAATTTACGCTCACCATCACGATTGACATCATCTATGACAATGATCGCCTTAGGTGAGAGTTTGGCTATGAACTCAGCACGGGCAGGCATACGAGCCTCTGGGTTTTTTGATCCAGGTGGGCCATCAACAATTAGCAAATCAATGCGCTTCAAATCCTTTATTGCTTGCGTGTCATACCAATCAACTCCGGAAATATGAGCTTTGAGTTGTGCAACCCGAATCTCAACACCGCGCACTTTGTGATCTTTTAATATGGCACGTGTTTTGTCTGCAAACTCTGCTGAGTTATCAATACTAATTACTTTCTTTGCCCCTGCTTTTGCAACAACCAAAGTGGACACACCTGAGCCAAGTTCAACGACTAATTTAGGATTATGAGTGCGAACTAATTGAGCCAGAGTTAACAAAAGATCTGGGGATGCTGCCCAGCTGCGCGTTGGAGGAATAGGTGCACCTAATTTTAAAATAGATAGCAACTGTTGCATTGCCTCAGTTTGGCGATAGGACTGCCAAATTTCTGCTTTTAACTCCTTGGTTGATACGGCTATTTCGCGAGCAATTCTAGTATTTACTTTATGGTGAAGTGCTCGCAATGAGCGGATGCAATAGGCAAGGCCTAGCCCGATGGCAAGCAAGAGAACTATAAAAAGTAGATTCACCCATTAAGTCTAAGTGCGCGGCAGGTGAACTTCAATTGCCAAGCCGCCGAGTTCACTCTTGCGAAGAGTAAATGTTCCTTTATGTCTTTCAATCACCGCGTTCATGATGCTCATACCCAGACCTGTGCCACCAGTATCGCGGGAGCGAGATCTGTCAAAGCGCTTAAGACCCCGGATTTTCTCTCCATAAGATTCTGGGGGCAATCCTGGGCCGCCATCTTCGATGATGACCGTAATCTGTTTCTCAGCTTTAACGCTGACTCGGACTGATGTGCTTGCCGGTGTGTGTAGACGAATATTAGTAAGTGCATTTTGGATAAAGCGCTGTAGATACTTCTCAGAACCAACCAACGTTGCACTTGTATCAATTTGGGTTGTAACTGGGTGAGATGGTGCAATTTCTTTAAAATCCGAAATGTTCTGGCGAACTAACTCGGCGATATCAATGTTTTCAAACTCAATATTGCCTTCTTCGCCTAGTTGCGCCAACATCAATAAATCACTAATCAGGAAATCCATTCGCTTTAACTCACTATTGAGTCGATCAAAGGCAGCGCTCTCCCGCTCCGGATCAAGCTGTTTGCCTTTGAGAAGTTCGGCATAACCCTTAACAACAGTCATAGGTGTGCGAAGTTCATGGGCAGCATCACCAATGAACTCTTGCATCTTCTGCCTTTGTGCCCGTTCCTGGGCTAATGCTCCAGATCGAGAAACCAAAGATGTCGCAATTGAGGCAAGGATGTTTGCAAGAATGATGAAAATTAAAAGCTTCCAAAGATTAATATCGAGAGACTTGTTGATATCAACTAATGAGCCAACAACAATTAATTTATCCCCTTCTGGGATTGGAATTATGCGAACACGAAGATCTGGTCCATCTAGTGGTGTGCCAACAGATTCACGTAAAACAGTCACTTCTCCGGTAGGAGTTGCAAAACCTAGAGTTAAATCAAAGTTGTTCTGTTCAATACTGAGTAGGGCAATACTGACTGCATCCATTGGATTTACTCGAATGTCACTTTCAACTTGATTCAAGCGCTTATCAATAATTGCAATCTCGCTGCGATATGTACTCACTACTGCAAAGCCACCAATGAGAATAGAGAGGATTGAAGTAATGAGAGCAGTTGAGAGAAGTTGCCGAGTTCTATTTGTCATGAAAACTATTTAGGCTCCTGGATTTGAAATCCCACACCGCGTACAGTCTTTATGCCTTCAAAGCCATCTCGGTGCAGTTTCTTACGCAGATATGAAATATAGGTATCCACAACAGTACTTTCAGATTCAAAAGTAATACCCCAGACTTCATCCAGCAAGAGATTCTTGCTGAGAACTCTCCCCTTCTTCTCAATCAAAATCTGCAACAATCGATACTCGGTAGGAGAGAGATCTACTTCTTCACCATTAAAGCTGACTAAATGCTGATCATCATCGATTGAAATTGGACCACATGAGAGCAGGGCTGGCACATCAATATTCTTTGTCGAGCGACGCAAAATAGCTTTAATACGCAAAATCAACTCTTCTATGCCAAAAGGCTTGATCACATAGTCATCGGCGCCAATTTTTAGCCCGCGCGTAATATCAGCTTTGTCTTCACGGGCTGTCAGCATGAGCACTGGCGTTAAATCATTGGTGCTTCGAAGGCGCTCCACTAATTCAAATCCATCCATCAGCGGCATATTGATGTCGATAACTAAGAGATCTGGCTTATGGGTGCGCAGAAGGGTTAATGCCGACATTCCATCAGTTGCCTCCACAGTCTCAAAGCCAGCGATGCGCAAGGTGTCATTGAGAAGTGCTCGGACCCCTGGTTCATCATCGACGATCATAATCAGCTGTGCCATAGGGTCACTCTTGCATGATGGGGCCTTAAATCCAATAATTTTTCACTCCGCAAAGGCTTTTCACAGAAAAATCACAACGGATACATGCATGATTTAGGCATGAGATTTCGAGGGATCGCACTTCTTGTCATGACTACCACCCTCCTCTTTTCAACCACCCTGCACGCATCAGCTGATGCAACCCCTTCGCCCACTCCTGGCTATCAAATGTTGATGAGTCAATACAAAATAGATTTGGATCAATACCGAGAATTGGTTCAGGCAAGAGATAAAGCGCGAGGTCAAATAAATCGCATATTTATGCTCGCAGTTGAAGAGGCCAATCGCGATGCTCGCACAGCGATGAAGGTAGCAAAAACCGCTTCGGTAAAAAATGAAATTCTTTCCAATCAAAAAATCGCAATCACTGCCGCCAGTGTTGCGCGTGATGGGGCAATAGCTGCACTTGGTGCACCACCAACCCCGCCGGTAAAGCCAGTGAAACCAGTTGAAATGGCACCACTGAATAAAATGAAAAACAAGAAATCTTCACCTTCTCCAACCCGATAGAGATTTTCCTGACTATCGTTAGGGCATGAGGAATTTTAATACCTGGCTAGCTGAGAAAATAACTGTCGGTGTTGCAACCATGTGGTGTGCTTATCTATTTGCTGCAATCGCATTGATTTCACTGCCTAAAGCAATCCAATCTGGAGATTCACTTGTCATCGTTTCTTGGGTGGCACAAACTTTTCTTCAACTTGTTTTGCTTTCAATCATTATGGTTGGCCAAAAAACCCAATCACGAAACTTAGAGAAAACCATCAATGAAACTCATACCGCTTCACTGGCTGAATTCGAGTTAGCAAAAGAGGCCAGAGGTGTAGCTCACAAAGAAATAGCTGAACTTCATCAACTTTCCAAAGACATGCATAAATTGATGCGTGAAGTTGAGGCTCGTCTTAAGATTTAAATCGTTATAAAAGCGAGACATTACTGACCACAGTTTCAGTCTTCTTACATTGCTTGAGTTCATCAGGGTCGCCTAAGTTCACCTTATGAACTCCTCACCGTGGTGGAAAGAAGCCACGATTTATCAGATATATCCCCGTTCATTCTTTGATAGCAATGGTGATGGTGAGGGAGATCTACCTGGAGTCACCAGCAAGTTGGATTATGTAAAAAGCCTTGGAGTGGATGCAATTTGGTTAAGCCCTTTCTATACATCTCCAAATAAAGATGGTGGCTATGACGTTGCTAATCCTCGCGATGTTGATCCACGCTTTGGAAACCTAGATGATGCCAAAGAATTAATCACACAAGCCCACAAGCAAGATCTGCGAGTAATTGCCGATATTGTTCCTAATCACTTTTCTGATCAACATGAATGGTTTCAAGCTGCACTAAAAGCTGGTCGTGGTTCTAGAGAACGCCAGAGGTTCCATTTTTATGATGCAAATGAAGATGGAACTCCCCCAAATAACTGGATCTCTCTCTTTGGTGGCCCATCTTGGACCCAAGTAGAGGACGGACAGTTCTATTTACACCTTTTTGATTCTTCACAACCAGATTTGAATTGGGATAACCCTGAAGTAAATGAAGACTTTGAAAAGACTTTGCGCTTTTGGATTGATTTAGGCGTTGATGGATTCAGAATTGATGTGGCACACGGATTGGTTAAAGAGGATGTCTTAAAAAATCATCCAGATCCACAAGGTTTAAGTAATGCACTACGTCTTGACGTAGCGATGGATTCAGACGAGCGCAATGCACTCTTGCTCACTGTTCCTTATTTTGATCGTCAAGGTGTGCATGAAATATATAGAAAATGGCGAAAGCTCTTTGATTCATACGGTGACCGCAACATCATGGCAGTGGCTGAGGCTTGGGTTCACCCACCTGTGAATGCGACACGCTATGTTCGAGCAGATGAACTTCATCAAGTCTTTAACTTCGATCTTCTTACTGCAGAATTTGATGCTGATGTTTTATACGATGTGGTTGAACAATCAATCTCACTCAATGCCACAGTTAATGCCCTGCCAACGTGGGCATTGAGCAATCATGATTCACCACGTGTTGCTAGTCGTATCGGTGACGAGCAAGCACGTGCATTAGCCCTTTTTGTATTTGGACTGCCTGGATCCACATATGTTTTTGCAGGTCAAGAACTAGGACTACCTGATGGGCAACTACAGGATTCAGATCGCCAAGACCCAACATTTTTTAGAACCAATGGTGGGATAAAGGGCAGAGATGGTGCGCGCGTTCCACTTCCTTGGAGTGGAAATACGTCACCTTTTGGATTCAGCACTGGAAAACCATGGCTTCCAATCTCACAAAGCTGGAAAGATTTAACAGTTGAGAGCGAATTAGTTGATCCTAAGAGTTCATTACATTTGTACAAAAATGCCCTAGAACTACGCAAAGAATTCTTAGTTGGGTCGGGTGGAATTACTTGGCTTGAGTCTTCCCAGCATGGAAGTAAAAGCAACTCTTTACTCTCATATGCAAGAGGAGCTGTCACAGTGGTCATGAATCTTTCAGATTCTGCCCAAGAGTGTGAAGCCAACGGTAAATTAGTTGTTGTAAGTAGCGGAACTGTTGATGCTCGTGATGGAAAAAAGGTTATCCCGCCGCATTCAACTGCCTGGTTCTTGGCTTAACTAAAAGATTAAATAATCTCTTTATCTCTCAAGGATTCTCGATTGTGATCTTTACTCTTTTCATGAATCTTACGGATTTGGATATCAAAGCTCTTCATTGCCGCATCAAATGCAGCAAGGTCATTAAATTCGCTAGCTTCGGCACGAAGTAGTGGTCCTGAACCGTGCGATGTCACAATCACTCGGTGTGAGTGCTTACCTAAGCGTGGATTACTCTCATGGAGAACTTCTACTTCAACGCGGTCAATAACAACGCCAAAGCGCTCCATAGAATTTAATTTCTGTTCTGTTATTTCTCTAAAATCTTCGGCAAGTTCGGCATTACGTGCATGAATTTGAATCTTCATGTTTATAAGGGTAGTACTAGAACCACCAATGTCGCTACGGAAGCAAGCAGGAAAGATTTCCCAAGAATCTTGAGCGCTGTGGCGCGATCCGCCGCTTTGTCTTGTGGGTCACTAACGCGTGATAAATCTCCGAGTTTGCCAAAATTGAAGGTGCCAGCAAAACCATAAGCAAGACAAAACTTGCTGCGAGATTGAACCAAACCCACCGCTGCGACCATTAATGGCAGAAATATTCCCACTCGCGCGCCTGTAGGCGCGCTCACTGTAATCATTGCAATCAAAGATGAGATTGATAGAAACAAACCAACAACTGCAACAAACTGCCGTCTGCGAATCTCTTTTTGCCCAATGTTGCATGTTCCTGCAACGTATGTTGAATCAGACATCTTCAAATTCATCTTCATCAACCCACGTAGATGCAGTGGAGTCTTCTTGATGTTCTATCCATGAAAGAAATGAGCCCACGGCACGAAAAGCCAATACCGCCACAGTTACTGCGGCGATGATTCGTCGAAAGGCTTTAACCATAAGATAAAAATACTCTCTATTGCCCTTTTCCGCCCTAGATAGCGTTAAGGGCTCTAGTTATGTCGTCCCAAATGTCATCAACATGCTCACATCCCACTGATAAACGAATCAGCTGCTCTGGAACAGTTGGACTTTCAATTGGCCAGCGACGTCTGCGCTCCCACAGTGATTCAACGCCACCTAAAGAGGTCGCATGAGCTATCAGCTTTGATGAGTCACAGACTTTTTGGGTTTCTTCGGCGGTCCCATCCACTTCAAAAGAAACAATGGCACCAAAACCTGGGTAGCGAACACGGGAAATTTTTGGATGGCCTGTAAGTCGTTGAACTAACTCCTTAGCGCTCTCTTGCGACTTATTAAAGCGAAGCGGGAATGTGCGAAGCCCACGAAGAGCTAACCATGCCTCAAATGGGCCAGGAATAGATCCATTAAAGCTACGTGAATCATGCAATCGCTTATAGAGAGCAGGATCATTAGTTGAAAGTGAGCCCATCAAAACATCGCTATGGCCAGATAAGAACTTTGTAACTGAGTGCATAACAATGTCAGCCCCCATAGCCAAAGGATTTTGCACAAGTGGCGTTGCAAAAGTGTTATCTACTGCAACTCCAATTCCTAGTTTCTTAGCTGCAGAAATCAATGCGGCAAGGTCAGCAACATCTAGACATGGATTAGTAGGTGATTCAAGCCAAACAAGGGCGGCACCTTTCATGGCATCGATTACTTCTTGAGTCTTAACTACATCTACAAACCTAACTTCTAGTCGACCACTTGCATGAAAAGAATTCAGCAAACTCATTACACCGCTATAGCCTTGATTAGATGCAACTATTGGCGCACCAATTGGCAGAATTGAAAAGACCGCACTGATTGCTGCCATACCGGATGAAAACGCAAGAGTCTGTCCACCCTCTAACTCACTAATTGCTTCTTCTAAAGCCGTCCATGTTTGATTTCCATAGCGGCCATACCCAATGGGTCCACCAGAATGAAATGTCGAAGTTAAATCTATTGAAGGGTTAAGAGGTGCATCGGGCGTTATCGGTGGGCGCCCTGCAGTAATTGCGCTGGTTTCAATCTTTTTGCTCATCTGCTAATCCTATGCTGATGCTTCTAGCACTGCCATCGCAGCGTTATGTCCCGGAATACCACTTACGCCACCGCCGCGAATAGCGCCTGCACCGCAGATAAAGATGCGTGAATCATCGGTTTCCACGCCCCAGCCTATTTCCTGGTTATCTTCACGGAAAGGAAAACTCAAATCTTTGTGGAAGATATTGCCACGGGGTAGGCCGACATCACCCTCGATATCTAATGGAGATTTCACTTCAATAGCAGCGATTACATTTTCAATTGGCTCAACTAAATATTGATTAAGTGATGCTAGAGCAGCTTTGAGCGCTGCTGCTTTAGCTCCTTCATTGTCAGTATCAAAGAGAGCAGCAGGAGTGTGTAAACCAAAAAGCGTGAGAGTTTGATATCCCTGCTCTTGAAGCTCAGTACTGAGAATGGATGGATCAGTTAACGTGTGGCAATACATTTCAATTGGAAGCTTTGAAGGCACATTGCCAGCTTTAGCATCTAAATAAGTTGATTCACATTCAGCAAAAGATTCATGGGCATGAAATGTTCCGGCAAAAGCTAATCGTGGATCAATTCCAGATTTCAATTTAGGCAAAGACTTTAACAAAATGTTTATCTTCATCTGCGAACCTTCAAGACTTGCAGGTGGTTTTGCCCCGCGAAGTCTTGCCAGAACTTGAGGGGCTGCATTACTTAATACATAGCTAGAAGTAATAGCAGTTCCATCTTCAAGAGTAAGAGTTGCATTATCTGCAGTAGTTGAAACAGAACTGACTCTTGAATTAACCCTGATCTCGACACCTGCAGTAGTTGCCACACGTACTAACTCTTTGACAAGGGCTCCCATGCCACCGCGTGGAACTTTCCATTCTCCAGTTCCATTTCCGATCAAGTGATATAGAAAGCAGATATTTGCTTGCATTTCATATGCTGATGAAAACGTGCCAATAAGTGCATCGGTCAGAATTACTCCCCGAACTAAATCATCTTTAAAGCGCGCTTTAATAACTTCACCAATTGGACGCTCCATCAAATAATCCCAAACTGCTGGCATGTTAATCTCTGCTTTTAGCTCACTTCTGGTCTTCAAGGGGTGAAGCATTGATGGTGCGATTTTCACGGCAAACTCAGCAATTTCATTATAGAAATCTTGCCAAGCTGCCCATTCAGCACCTGTTGGATCTATCTCATTAAAAGAATCTTCTGTCGCTTTATCCCACTGGCGGGCAACGTAGAGTCCTGAATCTTTGCCGTTGCGAGAATATGGGGTGTAACTAGAAACTGTTCGTGAAATACAATCAAAATTTAGGCCCAAATCTTTCACAATCTGATCTGGAAGAAGTGAAATCAAATATGAATAACGGGAGAGCATGGCATCGTATTCGGGAAATGCTCGAACACTCGTAGTGGCACCGCCCACCTCAGCATTGGCTTCTAAGATGACTACCGATTTACCCGCTTTAGCTAGATAAGTCGCTGCAACTAGGCCGTTATGTCCGCCACCAATGATTGCAACGTCATAGTTTGTCACTACAAAGATTTCACAATTCGATCTATTGCCTCGGTAAGAATTGTTGGGCTAGTCGCATAATTCAAACGTACGAACTGTGCGCTTTGTGCCCCATACATATGTCCGGCATTAAAGGCCACTTTGCCACGTTCTAATAAAGTTTGAGCGGGATTCTCGCCTAAATTCAGCGCTGTTAAATCCAGCCAAGCAACATAGCTGGACTGTGGCACATGCGATTTGACTGAAGGGAGTTTGGCACTGAGTAAGTCACGCACCATCAAAGAATTCTCTTCCAAAGTGCCAATTACTGAATCTAGCCATACTTCACCATCTTTAAAGGCAGCAGCCGATGCAAAGGCACCTAGAATCGAAGAGCGAAATTTAACAGCTGGTGGCATTAATTTAAGAACTTCATCAATAGCCTCATTTTGTGAAACGATTAATGCAGATTTAAGTCCTGCAATATTCCAACCTTTAGAGGCAGAAGTTACGGTAATTCCAACTTCGCATGCAGCTTCACCTAAAGATAGGAATGGAACAAACTCATGTGACTTAAAGACCAATGGTGAATGGATCTCATCACTAATCACGATTACGCCATATTTCTTGGCCATTTGCGCAATTCGTGTGAGCTCTGCTCGTGAGTAGATTCGACCTAATGGATTGTGAGGGGAGCACAGTAGATGGACCTTTATGCCAGAGGCATAAGCTTTTTCAACTTCATCTAAATCTAAAGTCCAAGGATTAACATCATCGCTTTCTGAACCTGAGTTCACAAAAGGAATATCAACTTTTTCTAACTTAACTTCGTTCATCCAATTATAAAAATTTTGATACACAGGTGAGTTGATGAGAATTCGATCACCCGGCTGGGTAAATACTCGTAAAACCTCAACGCAACCAACGCCAACATCTGCAGCAATTCTTACTTGTGACTTATCTACTTCCCAGCCCCAGCGCTTGGCACAAAATGATGCAAAACCATCAGCTAACTCAGGAACTGGTCCTAAATATCCAAGGTCTGAGTGATTCACCATCTCAATGAGCACATCACGAATTGGCTGGGCTATTGGAAAGTCCATCTCCATAACTGGCAGAGGCAAAACATCTGCTGGAAATCCCCGCCATTTTTCAGAGCTATGGGTGAGGAGTTCGCTCAGTGATGGCGCAACAACGTTGTTATCAGACATAGCGGCAAGGTTACCCTGCCCCGCTCATTTAGTGAAAGAGGCTAAAACTAAGCCTCCTCGGGGCTAATGCGACGCGTTGAATTTCGCACAACCAATGTAGTTGGAAGCACGAGTGATGGTGGATCAATATTTGGTTTGCGCAATCTCTCCATAATCGACCACGCAGCCATTTCACCCATCAGCTGCACAGGTTGTTCAATTGTTGTTAGCTCTGAAAATTCAGCCATCTCATGACCATCAAAACCAACAATAGAAATATCATCTGGAGCTTTTAATCCATGTCTGCGAAGTGCTTGCATGGCTCCCATGGCCATTTCATCGGACTCACAAAAAATTGCCGTAGGCCGGTTTGGACGAGCTAACAAATCATCCATAGCGCGGGCGGCGGTGTGCATTGTGAAGTCTCCATGAACTTCACGTTGAGGCAACCACTCCAGGCCATTTTCTGCTAACACTTGCATAAAACCTTTTCGGCGATCTTGCGGAACACTGAAGTTGAATGGATCATCAGGACGACCAGACATTAATCCGATTTTCTTATGTCCTTGATTAACTAAATGCTGAGTCGCAGAACGAGCACCAGCAATATCGTCGATCTTTACAGAGGCACACTTCTCATGCTCCATACCAACCAAAGCAATTGGAATTCCAAGGCTAAGCATGGAATCAAACTCTTCGACTGTTGGTGGCAAGCTAATAACTATGAGTGCATCAACACGACCCTTGAGCAATTGGTGTTGAAATAATCTTTCACGACCCTTCATCTGACTGAAGTTGTAGAGGAGAAGATCTAGACCCGCTTCACGTAGGGCTTGCTCAGCTCCACTAATTACTTGTGAGAAATACCAGCGCGAAATGTATGGCGCTACAACCCCAACGCTATTTGTTCGTCCAGCGGCCGTATTTCCCTTAATTGGCGTTAATGGGTAATTCAATTTCTGGGCAGCTGCGATGATCTTTGATCGAGTGGAGTCATTGACATGATGAAGGCCACGAAGTGCGCGTGAAACAGTTGCCGTGGAAACCCCGGCTTCCTCTGCCACTTCCTTGATTCCAGCCATTGATAGCCTCCACACACTGCAAAAACCTGCAACTAATTCCGCAAGAGACTGCAAAATAGGCCATGAGTGCTGCAATTGGCAATAGCTCTGATCAAAATAGGGCTAAATTGGTAGTTATGAGCAATCAAATTGAAACCCAAATAGATGTGTCCCTGACCGAGCGAAATCGATTAACCGCACTATTTCGCATCATCCTGATCGTGCCAATGGGGATTTTTGTTGCATCCTTTGCACCACAGCAATTTGATTCAAACTCTATGACTTGGGTGGCAGGGTTTTTTGTTCTGCCTGTAGCCCTATCCGTTGTTTTCCGCCAAGCCTATCCATCGTATTTATTGGCATTTAATGATGCATTTCTTTCACTCTCTACCCGTGTTGATGCATACCTGCTTGTTCTTACAGATGAATATCCATCATTGGAAGAAAATGATGTAGTGAGTGTGACTTTCCCAGAAGTGGATCCAAAAACTCTCAACCGTTATTTACCTCTCGTAAAGTGGTTCTTAGCAATTCCTCTTTATTTCGTTGGCTTTGTGTATGCCATCTACGCCTTTTTCCTTACAATCTTTGCTTGGGTAAGTGTTGTTCTTACCGGAAATTATCCAGAGTGGTGCGCAGAAGGCGTTGTGGGAACACTTGCATATTGGAACCGTGTAGTGGGTTATGCACTTCTTATGGTTACAGACGAATATCCAACATTCTCCCTCTAATTTATGGCGGTCCATTCAACTCAAAAGATGCGGCGTATAGTCGCGCAAGTCGCAGAGATGGATCGCAAGTTTGCACCGCTCATTGATCGGCGCCCACTGTGCACAATAGGTCGCAGTGCGCCAACTGAGTCTCACTTTGAATCTTTAGTCAGTTCGATTATCTCTCAACAACTAGCAGTAAAGGCTGCGGAAACCATTCATGGACGTTTGGTTGATCTTTGTAAGGGAAGCATAAATGCGAAGAAGTTAATCAAACTTGATGACAGTGCATTGCGTGAAATTGGTGTCTCTGGCGCAAAAACTCGCACATTAAAGGGCTTAGCTGTTGCTGTTGCAGATAAATCTATTCCCATAGATACCATCGATGAAATTCACGACGACCAGGAAATCTATGACAAATTGACTTCGCTATGGGGTATCGGTCGTTGGACTGTAGAGATGTTTATGATGTTTCAATTGGGGCGTTTAGATGTTTGGCCTACTGGAGATTTAGCTGTGCGCCGAGGTTGGGACATTATCCATAAAAATAAGGAAGAGACCTTGGCAAAAGCTTTAGATATTAAAGGTGAGAATTTACACCCATACCGAAGTGTTGTTGCTTGGTACTGCTATCAGGCAGTCCATGAAAGCCGGGGATTGGAGTACTAAATATCCTCAAGAATTAATGAGACTGAGTTAATGCACCAGCGCTCATCTGTTGGAACGTCATAGCCTTCGCCTTTAAAGATATGCCCCAGGTGTGAACCACATGCTGCACATCGCACTTCAGTTCTCACGCGTGGAAATAGCGAGCGATCTTCAATGAGCTCAACTGCATCATCTGAAGTAGGAGCATAGAAAGAAGGCCATCCGCATCCTGAATGAAACTTAGTTTCACTACGGAAAAGTTCAGCGCTACAGGCTTTGCATTTATAGACGCCTACTTTGTCGGTGTCGGTGTATTCACCAGTAAATGGACGCTCAGTTGCTGCATTTCGCAACACCTCATACGAGAGTGGATCTAGTTTGGCCTTGAGTGCTTCTTCATCTATTGAAACTGGGTAGATATTTTCGCTCATACATTAATTCCTGCACTGGGATAGGCAACACCTGTGCTGGAGTGACAGTCATATCCATTAGGGTTTTTCTGCAAATACTTCTGGTGGTACTCCTCGGCTAAGAAATACTCAATTCCTTCAGCACTCTTAATCTCAGTGACAATCTCATCTAAACCTGCAGAAGTTAAAACGTTTTGATAAACGTTTCGAGAATTCACTGCTGTTACATATTGCTCAGGCGTGGTTGTGTATATGGAGCTTCGATATTGTGTTCCGATATCTCCACCTTGCTGATTTAAAGAAGTTGGATCATGCATCGTCCAAAACTCTTCTAGCAATCTCTGGTAACTCACTTTTGATTCATCGAATGCAACTTGAACCATTTCAGCGTGACCAGTAACACCTGTGCACACTTGTTCATACGATGGGTTTGGCCGTGTGCCACCCATGTATCCGACAGAGGTTTCATTCACTCCATCCATCTGCCAAAAACGGCGTTCAGCGCCCCAAAAGCAACCTGTAGCAAAATATGCGATTGAATTCATAGCGCTCATTCTGACAGTATCGCGAGATAACTGCACCCGCTGATAACCTACTCATGCTCATGAGCCCCCGTAGCTCAGGGGATAGAGCACCGCCCTCCGGAGGCGGGTGCACAGGTTCGATTCCTGTCGGGGGCACTCACTTGACGCATATCACCCTAATTTTCTAAATCTTTATCGATTCATCCTTGTTTATCACTGCCTAACAAGGGAGAATTACCTTCTTGCGCAACATCGATGTGCGTATATCCACCGAAAGAATTTACATGATTTGGGTATGCCCAAATCTTTTATATGAAGGGGGCTTGCCATGGATTGGCGTCATCAATCAGCTTGCCGCGATGAAGATCCTGAGCTCTTCTTCCCTGTTGGAAATACTGGACCTGCAATTACTCAAATCGAAGAAGCAAAAAAAGTTTGTAACCGTTGCATAGTTAAAGAACCATGTCTTGCTTGGGCGCTAGAGAGCGGACAAGATGCTGGAGTTTGGGGCGGTCTTTCAGAAGATGAACGTCGTGCACTCAAGCGTCGTGCTGCACGTAATCGCGCCCGTCTTATGGAGCAGCAAAACCAATTCTAAAGCGGGAAGCGTAAGTTTGCTTGCGTTCCTGTATCAGTTGATTCTAATTTCAAAACACCTTTAAGTTCATTCTCTGTCAACGTTCTTACAATCTGCAAGCCTAGATTTGACGATGTTGCCAAGTTAAAACCATTAGGTAAACCAATTCCATCGTCAGTAATATTGATAACGCACTCATTGCTATATCGGGATAATTCAATTGAAAGTACTGATCCCTGCTCAGCTAAGCCGTGTTCAAGTGCGTTATGCATTAACTCTGTAACGACAAGTGAGAGGGGTGTGGCAAGCCTAGATTCAAGTGAACCAAGTTCACCTTTTCTCTCAATTCGAAGTTCTCCCATACGAGGACTTAGCTCAAGTGCATGGGTAATCAAACTAGTAAGAACCTCATCGAAGGCAACTGTGTTTTCACTACTTGTCGAAAGCGTGTCATGAACCAGTGCAATAGAGGCAATACGTCTTACAGCTTCATTAAGAGCAGATGCTGCGCTTGGATCTTCGATTCTGCGAGCCTGCAAACGAAGAAGAGCTGACACAGTCTGAAGATTGTTTTTAACACGGTGGTGAATTTCCCGAATTGTCGCATCCTTGGTCACAAGCTCTCTATCTCGCCTGCGAAGCTCAGTTACATTTTGCAGTAACACAATAGCGCCAATTCGATCTTCATCTTGCAACAATGGCAGCACCAACAGATCTATGGTTGCACCTTGATTATCGATATCCACACGCCGCAGAGTTTTTCCATTCAGACGTGTGCGAATCCCTTCTTCATGAGGATTGGGAGAATTCTTAGCTACTGCTTCGGCTACTTCTCCTAGTTTGTTATTTTCAATCTCACTTTTCCACCCCATGCGACTAAATGCTGACCGCGCATTAGGGCTTGCATATGAAATAACTCCGTTTACATCCAGGCGAATCAGTCCATCTCCTACCCGTGGGACTGGCTCAAATAGTGAGCCTGCATCCGAATAAGGAAATGAACCTTGGGCCACCATTCGATAAAGGCTATGTGCTATTTCACGATAATTTAATTCAAGGCGACTTGGTGAGCGCATTAATTCGGCATTGCGGTGTCGAGTTATAACGGCAATGACTTGACCATCAAAAACTACAGGAACTGCCTCTTCTTTAATCATTAATTCACCGACTTGTTCAGCCTCTGAATCACGAACTATCTCACCGCTCGATAATGCAGAATCAATTCTTGGTCGACTCCCCCACATCACTTCATCACCAATAACATCATTAGTGAAGACAGTTGCCGCAGTTGTTGGGCGGATGTGTGCCACAGCAACGTGACCAGTTGGCCACATCTTCATATCTTTTCGGATAGGAACCCAAAGAATAAGATCTGCAAAGGAAAGATCAGAGAGAAGTTGCCAATCTGCAACCAGCTCACGCAGCTTATGGGCCTGATCAATAGTTACAGAACTTCGGCTGTGAATGAGAGTCTCAAACTGGGGCACGTTACTTCCACTCCCCTAGATTGATTTCAATCTCTTGCGTTGCAAACCAGATGAGTTCTTCTTCATCTGGAAATAGAAGTAGAGCACATTGTACTTGTCCCCAGGTAACTGCAGAATTCAAGGTCACTGAATTTTCATTGACTTCATTAACCTGCTTGGCTTCTAATTCAATAGCTAAAACAATTCCAGGAGCTTTAGTTGACGTGCGCAGATCAATGGCTGCTTGTGCTGCTTCAAGTGATAGGAGATATTCAATCTCTTCTTCATCTAGATCTTCATTTTCACCAACATAAAAAGGCGTTGGAGCCAAAATAGATTCTAGGGTTTTGCTTCCAGAATTAAGGAAGGCCGCAAGCTCATCGTGAGATATTGGAAGATAGGCTCGCATGCCTTAATAGTATTAGAAGTTAGCGCTTGAGTTCACTGGCCATTGTTGCAATTGATTTACGCAGAGCAGAGCGCATATTGACCTCAATAAGTGTGGCTTTCTCCTCTAGAGCCTTGGACGCTGCCCGCACATCACGGCTCATGACTCGAACGCACAGTGGTCTCAATCGTGTAGTGATTGAAAGGAACTGGGCTTCTTCATCTGCACCTTTTTTACCCGTAGATCGCATATTGAGTGTGAAACTAAGTGCAGCCCTAATTGAGGTTTTTTCAAGCAATGCACAGACTTGTTCTAATCGATGGATTCCAAGTAAATCTGGGCGCGCGATAACCATTAATTCATCGCCTTGGTCACAACTCCATGTAGTCATCGTTGATGTCCAGCGTCTATCCGTTAACCGATTTGACAGTCCTGAAATGGAACCCAAATCTATGACTATATTGTCAAAACTCTGCGTTGCATTTTCCATCAACTCCTCGATTGTTCCCGCTTCTTTTTGAGTAATTTCAGCAATTGCGAGTAGAGGGCCAATAGTTCTCCATCCTGATTCAGATTGCACATTACGTATTGCAATCAGGGCGGCAATCGATGGTGCTCGAAAGTTCGCGTCAATAAGTAGCGTTGATTTACCTAGGACGCTTAACTCCATAGCAAGGTTTAGGGCAATAGTTGTGCATCCTGTATCGCTACCAGCAGATCCAATTGCGATCACATGAGCTTTACGGTTAGCCCGGCTAATCTGACTTATCTGTCGCAACATAGGCGCACGAACAAAACCTCGGACAATACTCACAAGGTCAGTTGCAGTAGCTGGATTCGAATGCAAATCGGCATAATCCAAGTCGGCTTTTGATGAAAACCCAACTACCTGTTTAACTTTCGGAGCTAGATTCTTCACTACATCACTAGTAATTCCTGGTAAATCCGGTGAATATATGAGAAGTGAACTAGCAGCTTGTTCTGGATTGCTCAAGCAAAATCTCTCAAGTGCCTGAGTATCAATCGCTCTGAAAACAACACTCCATCCCTGTGCAAAGAGAGTTCCAGAAACAAATCCCTCGAACTGAGCATCTGATATTGCGGTGATAACAACGGGTAGCTCTTGGCTAGACATTAGAACTAATCACCACCAGGCGACCAGAAGTTGTGGCAGATAAAAGCCGAAGTACTTGAGTTTGCTCTACGCAAACTGTTATTGCCGCATCTGTACCAAAGTTCTTGTTCTTCACATCAGCGCTAATGATTGGAACACTGCCAAGAATTAGAATTGGATCCTGTGGTAATTCACCGTTAAGGCTATCGACTACCCAGTAAATATCTACTAACGCTCCAACATAGATTCCAGCAGCAAGATCAACAGATCGAATGCTAAGCGGAACAGCACTGCTGGCCATTGTTTTAGCTGTGGAACTCACGGAGTTAATCGCCATTACTTCTCCAGCAACCACATTCTTGATAACTACTTGCCCCAGTGGATCTAACTCCTTTGACAAATAAATCATGGAACTTGCTGATAAATCCATATCAACAAGGGAAAGATCTCCTGTTGAGATTAGATGACCGCTCTGCAAATCAATAGTTGCCACCCAATACTTGCTCGTTGATTGGGAGAAGCTTGCTAAAAAGAAGGCTGAAACGAAGGAGGCGATAATCAGGCAGATTGCTAGGGGCATTCTGGATCGAGTGCTTAAAGGTTGTTTTCTCATGAGTGCACCCAATTGCATTGACTGACAGTGGCCCGGACTTTATCCACACTCATCCTTTGTAATGAGAAGAATTCATCCCAATGGTTGAGCACAAAGACTGTGAATTGTTGAAACCTTCACGTATGACAACAAACCCAGTAGTAGAAGAGATATCAATAAGCAGCTTTCGCATTGAAAAGCTAACAAGTGTTACGAATATCGATTGGCAACATCCGCTACTAGAAATTTTTCGGCCTCAACCAGTGATTAATCCCTTAACACCCAGCAAGCTTTATTTAGTTCCTTCTCGATTTGATGATGAATTTGATCCAGATTTTGCCCCTGAACCAACATCTGCAAAAGATCTTCCTGAACTCACTGTGTGGACCGAACGATTTGCCCATTCAATCGTGGAAATTTGGGCAGGAAGGCGCTCCCCTCGACAAGTTGAATCTCTTTGTCATCACAGAATCTTCTCTGAATTAGTCAGGCAATCTGGCTCACAAAAGGAGATTGGACACGTTCGCAAGATCCATATTCAAAAACCATTAGATGGAATTTGCGAAGCAACAGTCACTATTCGATATGAGAATAGGTTACGTGCCATGCTTGTGCGATTTGAAGGCATTGATAAACGTTGGTTGTGCACTGCTCTTACCTTGCTTTAAGCACCACCATGACAACGCTTGTACTTCTTACCTGAGCCACATGGACATGGTGCATTACGAGAAACATCTCCAGTGGTTTTCACACCGGATTCATCTGCAGCTGTGTATTGAAGGCCACTAGAAGATAATGGCTTCGCTTCAAGGCCTGCGCCACTTACTTCTTTACTTGAAGCTTCAACCGTTACTTCGATATTAAACAGGAATCCTGCAATCTCTTCTTTGATTGCATCCATCATCGCTGAGAACAAATCAAAGCCTTCGCGTTGATATTCAACGAGTGGATCACGCTGGGCCATGGCACGTAGGCCAATTCCCTCTTGAAGATAATCCATCTCATATAGATGCTCGCGCCATTTACGATCTAGGACAGAGAGCAAAACCTTGCGCTCCAATTCACGCATAACTTCTGATCCAAGTGACTCTTCACGCTTTGCATATGCTGCTTGGCAATCTTGAATTACTGCAGCAGTTAAGAACTCAGCATCTAGGCCACTTCGTGAACCAACACGAGCAACTAGTTCATCGATTGTGAATGAGATTGGATAAATAGTCTTGAGGGCATTCCATAAAGTATCTAGATCCCAATCCTCTGAATAACCTTGAGAGGTTGCCATACTCACATAAGCAGTAAGCGTGTCACTCACGAATGTTGCTACCTGATCTTTGATATCAGCACCTTCTAGAACCATACGGCGCTCACCATAAACAACTTGACGCTGACGATTCATTACATCGTCATACTTCAAAACATTCTTACGCATTTCAAAGTTCTGAGATTCAACTTGAGTTTGTGCTGAACGAATGGCATTACTGACCATTTTGGACTCAATCGGTGCATCTTCTGGAATACCTGCAGCAGTTAAGAAGCGCTCGACCATTCCTGAGTTAAAGCGACGCATAAGTTCGTCTTGAAGTGAGAGATAGAAACGTGATTCACCAGGATCTCCCTGGCGACCAGAACGACCGCGCAACTGATTATCAATACGTCGAGATTCATGTCGCTCAGTGCCCAAAACGTAGAGTCCACCAAGTGCAATTACTTCTTCATGCCCAAGTGCAACTGCTGCCTTTTGACGAGTAATTTCATCTGGCCATGCTTTTTCATACTGCTCTGCATCATCAACTGGAGAAAGTCCTCGACGTTGTAGTTCGAAATCTGCCATAAACTCAGGGTTTCCACCCAGCATGATGTCGGTACCACGACCAGCCATGTTTGTTGCAACAGTTACCGCACCTTTAACACCTGCGCGCGCGATGATTGCAGCTTCGCGCTCGTGATGCTTAGCATTTAGAACTTCATGAGGAACACCAGCTTTGCGTAGAAAACCTGAAAGCTCTTCTGATTTTTCAACGCTGACAGTTCCAACTAGAACTGGTTGACCCTTGCGATACTTCTCAGCAATATCGGCTGTAACTGCGATGAACTTGCCAGCCTCTGATTTGTAAACAAGATCTGGTTGATCAATACGAACCATTCCGCGATTAGTTGGAATAGGGACAACACCTAGCTTATAAATCTGGTGGAATTCTGAGGCCTCAGTCATAGCTGTACCAGTCATTCCTGAGAGCTTGTCGTAGAGGCGGAAATAGTTCTGCAATGTAATAGTTGCAAGAGTTTGGTTTTCGTCCTTAATTTCAATGCGCTCTTTGGCTTCCAGAGCTTGGTGCAGGCCTTCGCTATAGCGACGTCCGGCAAGCATGCGACCTGTGTGCTCGTCAACGATTAGAAGCTCGCCATTCATTACTACATAATCCTTATCACGCTTAAAGAGCTCTTTTGCTCGCACAGCGTTATTGAGGTAACCAATCATTGGCGTATTTGCAGCCTCATACAGGTTTCCAATTTGTAGAAGCTCTTCAACCTTTGTTACACCATCTTCAAGAATTCCAATAGTGCGCTTCTTTTCATCAATTTCATAGTGCACATCTCGCTGCAATTTTCCTACTAGGTTTGCAAATTCCACATACCATTTAGTCGCTTTATCAGCAGGTCCACTAATAATTAAGGGAGTACGTGCTTCATCAATCAAAATAGAGTCAACTTCGTCAACTACTGCAAAGAAGTGATCACGTTGCACACACTCTTCAAGTGTCCATGCCATGTTGTCGCGCAGGTAGTCAAAACCAAATTCATTATTTGTGCCATATGTAATATCGGCAAGGTATGCCTCACGACGCTCTGCAGGAGTCATATTGGCTAAAATCACGCCAACCTTTAATCCCAAGAAGCGATGAATACGTCCCATCCATTCACTGTCGCGCTCTGCTAAATAATCATTTGTTGTAACAACGTGAACTCCACGGCCAGCTAGTGCATTTAAATATGACGGTAGTGTTGCAACTAAAGTCTTACCTTCACCAGTTCGCATTTCTGCAATATTGCCTTTGTGAAGTGCGGTTCCACCCATGATCTGAACATCGTAATGACGCTGGCCCAGAGTTCGCTTGGCGGCTTCGCGCACAACAGCAAAGGCCTCAGGCAATAAATCATCTAGTGACTCACCTTTTGAAAAGCGATCCTTAAAGAGCTCAGTCTGTGCTCGAAGCTCTGCATCAGACATTGCAGCAATGCGAGATTCATGTCCATTAACGACAACAACAATCTTGCTCAGGTCTCGAAGGATGCGACCCTCGCCTGCACGCATAAGCTTGTCAAAAAACGCTGGCATCAATGCAACCTTTCAAAACTCACGAACTGATGAAATCACTCTTTCCAGGCTCCTATCGTAGAGGTTGGGCCACGCAAGCGGTAACCGAGCCCAAGACCGTAAATCCATGTGAATTCAGGGCTCTGGCCGCCTCTGAGACGGTTGCCCCTGTAGTGACTACATCATCAATGAGAATTAAGTCACCCCGAGGATAAATATTTTCGGCTATTCCAAAAGCCCCGCGCATGTTGTTTGCCCTTGCCTTTGCAGTAAGGGTGCTCTGATCTTTGACCTTACGAAGAATCGTTAAAGCCGGAATGACAGGAATTGAAGTTCTCGCAGAAATCTCATTACAAATATCGGGAATAAAACTTCTACCTCTTCTTCGCCTATTGATTGCCGATGAGGGAATTGGAACAAGTCTGACATTGAACTTATCAAAGTTTGCCTTTTTGAGAACATGGACGATGGCCTCAGTGATTAATTCATCAGCCCCTTTTAATCCATGTTCTTTTGATGCCAAGATTATTTTGCTTGCAGTTGGAGAATAGAGAACTGCAGAATTAACTCGTAATCCTTGAATATGCGTTAGGTAGTAATGAGGATGCCACTCTCTTCGACAATTTGAACAAATAGAGATTCCAATTACATTGCATCCATAACAACGAGTCGGAAAAAGAAGTTGGCTTAGCTCCGAGATAACTTGCACAAAGCCATGTTATTTCGCAAAAAACTGAAGAGGATCTACCTGTGGAAACTAGGCATGCACATCATCTGGAATTAATTTTATCAAGCGTGATTCAATACCTTGTCTAGATTGACGTGGCAGAGTTAGAACAAAGTGAGCACCTTTTCCAGGTCTTCCCCAAGCTTCGAGCTCTCCGTTATGTAAACGAGCATCCTCAAGGGCAATTGAAAGTCCTAAGCCGGTTCCTCCACGAGTTCGTGCTCGCGAAGGATCTGCGCGCCAGAAACGATCAAAAACTCGGGTTAGTGCATTCTCATCTAAACCAATTCCATGATCTCTCACACCAACTGCCACATCATGCTCACTTGCGACAATTGTGATTGCGACAGGCTTTTCTTCAGCATGATCGATTGCGTTAGAGAACAAGTTACGCAAGATGCGCTCAACTCTACGAATATCTGCCTTCACATTAATGCTCTCAGCAATGCAATAAATACGAAGATCGGTGGACCGCTCTCGCGCTACAAGTGCCAAATCCTGTGCACAACGATTAGCCAACAACACAATATCGAAGTCAACGGCTTCAATAACAGCAACTTCGGCATCAAAGCGACTAACTTCAAGCAAATCTTCAAGTAAGCGCTCGAACCGATCTAGTTGTGCCACTAAAAGCTCTGTGCTTCTGGCAACGACTGGATCAAAACTATCTCGGGAAGCGTTAATGACTTCAGATGCCATTCGAAGAGTTGTTAGCGGTGTTCGAAGTTCATGAGAAACATCTGAAACAAAGCGCTGCTGAACTCGAGAAAGGTTTTCTAGACGCGCAATTTGTTTCTCTAATGACTCCGCCATTTCATTAAATGCAGTTCCTAATGTGGCAATTTCATCTTGAGATATGACTTTCATGCGTTGGCTAAAATCTCCAGATGTGAACTGAGTTGCAATCGCTGCCGCCTCACGAACTGGTCGAACAACTTGGCGAACTACAAGCCAAACAATAAGTGCAATCAGGAGAACCAAGACCAAGCCGGTTAACACCAAGAGACGTTGAATCAAATCTAATGTTGCATTTTGGTTAGCCAGAGAAAAGAGCATATACATCTCATACTGACCAGCTCCGGGAATTTGAACTTTTTGACCAAAAGCCAGACCAGGAATTCTTAAGCCACCTGCGTATTGGATAGTTACATTAGAAGAAACCAAATCTGCACTTTTGCGCACGCGCTTACTTAAGCTCTCAGGAATTGATGTTGGATCCACTTGATTGGATGTAATCTCATAATTTTGAATTCGATTATTTCCCGGACTTCGAATGAAAACTACTTCTCTGGCATTCTCATTTGATGTCAGCGAAGTTGCCGAACTAATAATGTCATTGATAACTTTAAATACTGCCGCTTCTTTTTCGCCTTCAGCCAACAAAAAGCGATATTCGGCTGAAAATATTGTTGATCGCGCTTCAATACGTGAGGATTCCAAATTTACTTTCTTAATACCTGTGGCTAACTGAGAGTTCAGGGCTGAACCAGTCAGGTATACGACTCCCAGGGAGAGTAATACCGTTGAAATAATCACTCTGATTGCAAGTGAATTGCGAAGGCGCAAGAAAATACGGTTCATAGTTTAGGAACCGCCCATTACTCCAGCTTTGTAACCAACTCCACGCACAGTAACCACAATCTCAGGTCGCTCTGGATCATGTTCGATCTTGGAGCGAAGACGTTGAACGTGGACATTGACAAGGCGCGTATCAGTGGAATGGCGGTAGCCCCACACCTCACTCAGCAAAGCATCGCGCGTAAACACGCGGCCAGGCTCTTTAGCTAGTGCTACTAATAAATCAAACTCTAAGCGAGTTAATGAGATCTGTTTGCCTGCACGTAAAACTTGATGTGCGTGGACATCAATAGCTAAATCACCAATTGTTAGTAAGCCAGAGATATCAACATTAGTTCGGCGCAAGCGGGTGCGAATACGGGCAATCAATTCGGATGGATGTCTAAACGGCTTAACCATGTAATCATCTGCACCAGCTTCAAGTCCACGCACAACATCGTGTGAATCACCTTTTGCCGTCAACATAATTATTGGAACCATTGATTCTGCGCGAATTAATTTGCAGACTTCAATTCCATCAAGGCCGGGCAACATAACATCCAACAGAACTAAATCTGGTGGATTGTTACGAAATACATCTAGAACTTCATCCCCACGACTTACGAGGTCTACATCAATACCTGCACCGGTTAAAACAATGCCGAGCATTTCGGCAAGGTCCTGGTCGTCATCGACGACCATAACCAATGTCATTAGCTACCGTGCTCCCAAGAGTTCAGGTACATGTCTTGTGCTGGAGTAAGAGTGTCAATATGACCGCCCATGCTCTTTAGCTTCAAACTAGCAACTTCCTTATCAATGTATGTAGGAACGTTGTGAACACCAGGCTTCAAGTTCTTGGCTTCCTTAACCAGGTATTCAGCAGTTAGCGCCTGATCAGAAAATGACATATCCATTACTGATGCTGGGTGACCTTCTGCTGCACCAAGGTTTACAAGGCGGCCTTCTGCAAGAAGAAGTAAGCGGCGACCATCCGCCATCACGTACTCATCGGTCTGGTGACGCATCTTTGCATTCTTTTTTACTGCATGCTGTTCTAACCATGCAACGTCGATTTCAATATCAAAGTGGCCTGAGTTAGCCATGATTGCGCCATCCTTCATTACTGCAAAGTGCTCATCGCGTAATACGTCGCGGTTACCTGTGACAGTAATGAAAACATCGCCAACCTTTGCCGCATCTGCCATTGGCATAACGCGGAAACCTTGCATCATTGCATCTAATGCCTTAGTTGGATCAATTTCTGTAACGATGACATCAGCGCCCATACCTTTAGCGCGTTCTGCAACACCTTTACCGCAGTAACCAAATCCAGCAACAACAAGAATGCGTCCTGCTAGAAGGAAGTTAGTTGAACGAAACACTGCATCTAGAGTTGATTGACCTGTTCCGTAACGGTTATCGAACATGTGCTTTGTGTCTGTATCGTTCACAGCAATCATTGGGAACTGAAGCGCGCCATCTTTTGCCATCTGGTTCAGACGGATAACTCCTGTTGTGGTTTCTTCGCAGCCACCAGCAATATTTGGGATTAACTCTTTGCGTGTTGTGTGAAGAGTGTTGACGAGGTCGCAACCATCATCGAAAACTTGATGTGGTTCGATATCAAGAGAAGCATTGATGTGCTTGTAGTAACCATCACGATCAACAGCGTTACGAGCAAAAACAGAGATTCCATATTCATGAACTAAAGCTGCTGCAGTGTCATCCTGAGTCGAAAGTGGGTTTGATGCACAAAGAGCGATTTCAGCTCCGCCAGCCTTGAGGACGCGCATTAAGTTAGCTGTCTCAGTTGTTACGTGCATGCAAGCAGAGATGCGAACACCAGCAAATGGTTGTGACTTTTCAAAGCGTTCACGGATTTGGGCAAGTACAGGCATATTGCGTTCTGCCCATTCAATGCGCATGCGTCCTTGTGCAGCAAGAGATGCATCTGCAATATCGTGCTTTGGAAGAGTAGAAGTAACTGGTACGTTCACGAAAAAGCTCCTTTTATCGACTGCGGTCAGGAGCCTAGGTTACTGCCCCCACGCCTAAAGCGAGTAATGAAGACTCGCTCCTAGCCACGAATAAGGGCGAGAACCTCATCACGTAGCTCATGCATGCGCTCTGGCAACTTGGCCTCAACGTTGAGTCTAAGCAGCGGCTCTGTATTTGAGGGCCGAAGATTAAACCACCATGTATCGCCATTGACTGTAAGTCCATCAAGATGATCTGTTGTTACCCCGGCCATTGAACTATAAGTAGCCTCAACTAATGCAGTTGCTGCTTGCGTATCGGCAACTTTCGAATTGATTTCACCGCTTAGTGAATACCGCTGATAGGGCTTCAAAATCTCCGACATAGATCTATCAGATTCACCTAATGCGGCGATGGCATGAAGTGCAGCAAGTGCACCCGAATCTGCTCTCCAGAAGTCATCAAAATAGAAGTGACCTGAATGCTCTCCACCGAAAATCGCTTTACTCTCTGCCATCATTTTCTTTATATACGAATGACCAACACGAGAACGAAGCCCAACGCCACCATTTTCCTCAATGACTTCTAATACAGCCCTAGATGAAATCAGATTATAAATAATTGTTGACCCGGGATTCTTCTTAAGTTCGCGCTCTGCAATTAAAGATGTTAAATCGGATGGATTGATTGCATTAGCCTTCTCATCAACTAAAAAGCAACGATCTGCATCACCGTCAAAAGCTAAACCTAAATCTGCTCCGTGCTTTATGACGGCCTTTTGTAGATCCCTTATATTCTTTTCATCAATTGGGTTAGCCTCATGATTTGGAAAAGTTCCATCTAGCTCGAAGTACATAGGGATTAACTCGCACTTTAACCGGGCAAATATCGCTGGGGCTGTGTGCCCAGCCATTCCATTTCCTGCATCCACTACGATTTTTAGTGGGCGAATATTAGAAAGATCCACCAGGCTTAACAGGTGATCTACATACTCTTCAAGCATGTCTCGGTGAGTTTCAACGCCAACCGAGCGTAGTTCAAGGGCAGAACCTTTTCGAACGAAATTCTCAATTGTAAGTAACCCTGATTCTTTGCCAATCGGACGAGCGTTACTGAGACAGAGTTTTATTCCGTTGTATTGCGCAGGGTTATGGCTTGCCGTAAACATCGCACCCGGTAAACCAAGTTTGCCTGAAGCAAAATACAACATATCTGTTGAAGCTAATCCAATTCGAATGACATCCATTCCTAAGGAAGTGACACCTGCAGAAAATGCATCTGCTAGTGGAATTGAAGATGGGCGCATGTCTTCACCAATGACAATTGTTCCAGGCTCACGCTGTTGTTGTAGGAAGTGAGCAAATGCAACGCCTGTAGCAAAAGTGAAATCTGGTGTTATTTCTGTATCTACAAGTCCACGAATGTCATAGGCTTTAAAAATATCTGCGATCTCTTGCGACATTAAATAATCCTTACGATGGAACGGCTCGTAGATGACCACGACGCCCAATCGCAGCATGTGAAGGATCTTCGCCTGCACCTGCAGGAGTCTCATCACTACGCTTTGCAACTTCACGCACAGCATCTGCAATCGCCATTAAATCATCGTCTGACGGACCAGGTTCATTTCCTGTTAGTTCTTGTTTAATAACATTCCATCCATGTGGCACTTTCAAACGCTCACCATGAATTGCACATAAATCATAAGCATGTGGTTCTGAATATGTCGCAAGCGGTCCCACTACTGCAGTTGATTCAGCATAAATATATGTAAGAGTCATCGTTGCAACTGAACGGCAGCCCACACGAGAGCAAGCTCGACCGACCTGTGCTGGTGACTTCATGGTTAGAACATTAGTGGGCTGTGAACCAATTTTTAGGGATTGTTAGGGATTTAAAACGCGAATGTTTGAATTCGGAACTTCAACTCGCGTGAGAGCGCTACCGTTCTGGATAGGAATAAATCCATAACCATTACTTGAGGCTATGAGCGCTCCAGCAAAGACCCCTTTGCTGCTAGATACAATTGTAATTGAACGTGCATTTGCGGGAACGCGCCAAGTAGCAATATCGCTTCCTTTAACTGCTGCACTGACGGTTTTCCCATTTATCAACTTTGCTTGGACTTTGACGGAGATTGAATCTCCAGCAAAAGCAATAAGTGGTGAAAGTCCCGTCACAGCAGTAGCCATTGGCCCAAGAGGCGGTGTGGCAGTACTCCATACAAAGTCCTTATGCCCACTAATTGTTACTGAGGATGAAACTGAAGCAACTATAGGTTCCGGAGAAGTGATTCGGACCGCAAAAGCACTTGCTGAGATTTTTGGCTCTAATGAAAACTCAGAGACCACTCCTGCATCAATTGAACGAGAACTCAGCCCAACAGGAACAAAACTGCCATCGGCAGATAAAACCTCTAATGTAAATGTTGTATCGACATCACCCGGAGTAAGAATTCGAAGCGTATGGGACGCAGAAGCTTTCTGACCTTTTTTAGGAAGTTGATTAGGAATTGCAGGGATTACAACTTCTTTACTTGCAACTGGATAGGAATTAACAAAATCCCCACCAAGTGCTTTCAATCCCGCGCCTTGTTCATCAATCATGAACGCATTTACGCGGCCAGATCGTGGAATGACTTGTACAGCCAAAGCTTTATCACCTGGTGCTAGCGAGTCAATTGAAAGTTGCATGTAGCTCTTTGATTTTAAATTTACCGATTTAATTGGTTGTTTCGCATTCTCGGTGTAACTCTGAATATCTACGATTGCATCACTTAGCCCACTATTGATAAGAATTAACCGACCACGCGTTGTTACATTGGCAGTTCCACCAACAAACCAAGCAGCAGCACTTGGACCAGAACACAACGTTCCGCCAGCCCAACTCCCTGCTCTGCTCTGCCAAATAAGTGGAGTTGTTCCTTGGGCTGTAATCACTAAGGAATCCTTGGACACTGGAAAACGAAGTGCTTTAAATGGCAATGTTTTACTGCTTCGGTTTTCTAATCGTTGATACTGAGTCTTTCTTGAAGAAATAGATATTTGCGAAGTGAGACCATTAAGCGTTGGAGGACAAACTACCGCTGGATAGCTTTCAGAATAGTTACTTGGCTTTGAGACCGTAGTGAGCGCAGATGCAATCAGAAAACTCGCAACAAGGGCAGCTAGAAAAAGAAAAGGCTTTTTAAATTTCATGCCAGCTCCTTCTCTGAAATTTCACGTTTCCTGCGACCAGCAGGTGCAGCCAAAACTATGGCCAAGATCCAAGCGATTAGTTGAAGTGAGAGCCATGCACGCCTGATAGTTCCATCGTGAAGTAGGGATATTTCTCCGGCTTCCTTTACCTGGAATTGCGGTAACGAATTTTCATCTTTTGCGCGATCTAATCGATACCCATTTTGCAAAATTTGCCATGATCTATCAAAAGATTCGGTCAAAGTAATTGAACCGGGACCATAAACCATGGTGCGGGCACCAACTTCACCGGCTTCCAAAACAGAACGCACTCCATCTTTTGCAGTAAAAATGATTCGACCGGTAACGCCAGTGACTCTCCAAACAACACCAGCAGACGTTGCTGAAGTGCGCGCAAAGCCACCTAGACCATCAATTGTTCGAATTACATTACGGCTAAATGGATTCTTAACAAATACATACTTAATTCCATAAGCTGAAAAGATTTGACTGCTGCCAATTCCGGAGCCATCAATGAGTTCTTGAGCTGCAATCTCAATTTCACGCACTTGCCCAGGTGCAACATCAGGTTCGCCCAGTGAAATGTCCTCACCACGTGAGATGTAGTACTGAATTGATTTCGAGTTCTCAGATCCCACTTCGCGCAAGACTAAGGTTTTAGTATCAGCTTCTGCGGTTAGAAAAGCTGGCATAACACCTTTCATATTGCTCTGTACCGGAGAATCTGCTCCTGCTGTGATAGACCAACCAATACTTGAGACTGAATAAACTGCTGTAATAACTAAAAGCAATCCGGCCAAGATGTGACGATAGTCAATATTGCTTGCAATCAGCACAGTTCGTATGCGGTCAAGAATTACAACACCAGCTGCCACAGAGGCAAGTGTTGCGCCAACTAATAATGTTCCAACCCATGTTCTAGTACCAGAACTATTGCCGTGTACCGTAATTGAAATAGATGAGAATAGAACCGCTGCACATAGAAAAGTGATACCAACTTGTGCAAATGATCGTGCTTGAGATGAAGAAAAAAGAGCAATGATGAGTAGAAGCAAAATTGGACTAATTGTCCACCAAGGTAGAGATCCTGCACCGCCTGGGTTACCCAATAAAACTAAAGCGGTAGAACCTCCCGCAAGATTAAGTCCCGGTTCGGCAAGAAACCGTGCTGGGCGAACGAGTGCTTCAAAGGAATAAGGTGCAACCAAAATGAAGGGAAAAATCAACAAAGTCAGACGCTTATAAATTCTTGCGAGGAATTGGGGCTTCTCGAGTTTTTCATCATAATCAGTAACGATGGCAAAACCGATGACGCCTAGGCTCACAAGGGTGGTAATCAAAGTAAATGATGTTAAGACTGCTAATAAAATAGATAAGCCGTAGATGCGACGCCAACTATTGAGTTCCACTTGCTTCCAATTGCTAAGAATCATTGGAATTTGCGGTGCAATGATTAAAGTGACAAGTGTTGCTAAGCGTCCTGAATTCAGTGAAGCCAAAGCAACTGGAGAGAGTGCATATAAGAAACTAGCTGGGATAGTTATAAATTGATTATTTGAGAACTTACGCAGCAATGTGTGGCCTGACCACATGATTAGAAGTGGTGCAACCAAAAAGAACACTGTTATCAGAAGTGGTGTCTTACCTAGGAATAGAGTGGATGCGATTGCCAGAACAGCGATCCAGGTTGGAGATGCATGTGAACTACCCATTCCAACTTGGTGCCATGATTCAAAATAGAGTCCCCATAAATCTCGGGCACCACTAGGTGATGCTGCAAGTGCGCCACCGTTGAGTGCCCCAAATCGATTCCTGGATTGAAGAAGAGTGATTATGGCAAGAAGGAGATATCCAAAAATAATTGGATTTTTTAGAAGCTTACTTATTTGGAATCGTTGAGTTGGAACCAACAAATCTTCTTCTTCTAGTGAGTTTAAGACCGATCCTGAAGAGCTCTCAGCAACGGGAATAACTCTGGCTCTAATGGCTTCAGCAACACGGGCAGCCGATAAACGAATCTGCGACCAACGAGGTGGAATATATGAAGAGATGACTCGGGCAGAAACTAATCTTTGTGTTCTCCTGAATTTTCTAGCTTTAACTATCTCGGTCGGCTTAATAATTAAAGTGGCAACGGCTAATAATTCATCTGCTGCATACCCAGGAAGTTTTGCCAATAGATATCCGATTGAGCGCGCCATTGCTGAAGCTAATAATTGAATTGATAGCCAGGGAATCATCCACCATGATGAGTTTGCTAATAAAACGTAAGCAGCATTTCGGCGATCAAGAAGTAATGGTCGATGCAAGAACGCACCATTAACGTCAACACTTCTTCGCTCTGAAGCCGAAGCTTGAGCATGGTGTGCAACGGCGGCGGTCGTGGCAATAACGCCATGACCTGCCACTCTGGCTCGCCAGCCAAAATCTATGTCATCGCGAAAAAGTGAAAGATTTGAATCAAAACCACCAAGTTCTTCAAATATGTCACGTCGAATGAGTGCTCCTGCAGTACTTACCGAAAGAACATCATGAATCCCATCATGTTGGCCTTGGTCATATTCATCTGTTTCAAGACCTGTCCAGCGAGCACCATTGCCAGCGATACTTATTCCAGCTTCGAGTATGTGAGTGCGATCATGCCAACCAAGAAGTTTTGGACCCACCATTGCAACTTGAGGGCGATCTTCAATTGCTTCTAAGAGCTTTTCAAGTGCACTAGGAGTTGGAGCGCAGTCATCATGGATTAACCAAATCCATTCACTATTGCCGTCAATGTGCTTTGGCATTTTTGCAACTGCGAGCCCAACAGCATCACCAAAGCCGCAATCACGATCAGCAGCAATTAGTGGGATGCGAGCAGCTTTAATAAGTTTTGTGGATGAATCATTCGATGATGTATCAACTGCAATGATTTGATCTGCAGGTCTAGTTTGCGATGCTAATGCTGCAACAACTGCGGGTAACCAAGTTTCACCGTCGTGTGTAACAACAATTGCGGTGACTAAATGTCTATCGGTTACTGCCACAACAAAACCACCATCTCTTAAAGAGTTGGGATTAAAAGTTTACGCAGAACGGCGCTTTAAGCGACGACGTTCGCGCTCTGATAGTCCGCCCCAAATACCAAAACGTTCGTCATGAGCAAGTGCGTATTCCAAACACTCTGAACGAACATCGCAGGAAAGACAAACACGCTTTGCTTCGCGAGTTGAGCCGCCTTTTTCAGGGAAGAATGCTTCTGGATCTGTTTGCGCACACAATGCGCGTTCTTGCCAAGAGAGTTCAATACTCTCGCCGGTCGCTAGTGTGATTTTTGGGCCAGTCGTGGGGGTTGGGGAGTTCGTGGCTTCAGGTTTAATCGGCATAGTCGATTCTCCTTGAAAACTTCTGGTCTCATCCCTCTTGGAAAAGACTTACTTAAGAGTGAATTACACGCGTGTAAGTCGAATAAGTCAAGCCGAGAAGCCCTTGAATCAGTAGAGATTCACGCTCAAATCAGACAGGGATTTGAGTTATTTCTGTATTTGTCACAAAAGATGCCGATATTTTCGCCGATTCGGCCACAACTGCCCCAGATGCGATAAATGAATTAATGATCGTTGCACCCGCACCAACATGAGCTCCGGCTTCGATGATGGACCCAGAGATTCGCGCACCGGGCCCAATCAGTGCCCCGGCAGATATGCAGCTGCCCCCATCGATTTGCGCAGATGAATCCACCTGCGCACCTTTCATAATTAAAAAATCCTTGCCTGCATTTTCAACAAGATCAGCGCGTAGAGCTGAGCAATCAGCAAAGCCTGTCACTAAATCCCTTGAGCCTTTGAGAAGTGCTTGCGGTGTTCCAATATCTAGCCAATAAGAATCATCAATAAAACCAAAGACTTTGCCATGCCCGGCAACAAGATTTGGGAAAACTTCTCTTTCAACACTGACAACTCGATCAGGTTCAATTGATTCAATTACTGATGATTTAAAGACATAGCAACCAGCGTTGATTGTATTTGTAACTGGGTTTTCCATTTTTTCTAGGAAAGCTGTAACACGACCATCTGAGTCTGTTGGTACACAGCCATAAGCACGAGCATCCTCAACTGCCGTTAAATGCAGCGTTACATCGGCAAGATTTGCTTCATGTTCTTGGATTTGTAGGGCTAAATTGTGCGAACTTAAAACATCGCCATTAAAGACAACTACGGATTCATCGGTCGGTAACAATTTTGCTGCATTTCTGATAGCACCGCCCGTGCCTAGTGGTTCTTTTTCAACAGCGTAAAGCAGTTTCATTCCCCATTTAGATCCATCTCCAAAATAAGGAGTAAAAACCTCAGACAAATAAGAAGTGGCAAGAACAACAGTGGTTATTCCAGCCTTTTTTGCCATAGCTAATTGATGTTCAGTTACAGGCAAACCGGCAACTGTAAGCATTGGTTTTGGGGTGTTTTTGGTCAGTGGCATTAACCGTGTGCCAAAGCCACCTACAAGAAGGATTCCAACGGCCATCAGCTAATCCTTTAAGCGACTAACTGCATCTTTTATTGCTTCATCAGACACAGTCATTGCGATGCGAATATGGTTTTTACCTTTTTCACCATAGAAGCTACCTGGGGTTGCCAAGATTCCGCGCTGTGCTAACCAATCAACACTTGTCCATGCATCTTCATCTCTCGTGCACCAGATGTAGAGACCTGCATTACTAAACTCAATTCGAAATCCACACGCTTCAAGTGCAGGGCGCAGAGCATCCCGTCGCGCGTTATATCGCCCTCGTTGCTCCGTCACATGTAAATCATCACCGAGTGCAACCGTCATTGCTTTTTGTACAGGCAATGAAACCATCATGCCTGCATGCTTTCTAAGTTCACGGATCTTTGCGATTAAGGCAGAATCTCCCACCATAAATGCTGCTCGGTATCCAGCCATTGAAGAGCGTTTAGATAATGAGTGCACAGCCAAAATGTTCTTGTTATTGCCTTCAGTTAATGCCATAACTGATGTTGGTTTTACATTGTGATCAAATTCCAAATAGCACTCATCTGAAATCAAGACTGCATCATTAGCTCGTGACCAATCAATGCATTCTTTTATTTCTTCAACGCTATGGACTCGCCCAGTTGGATTTGATGGGGAATTCATCCAAGCTAAATCAGCGCTAGGCCAGCTCTTTGCACTTATTGGAACAGGAATTGATTGAGCTTCTGCAATTAATGCACCCACGTGATACGTCGGATAAGCAATCTCTGGGATAAGTACTTTTTTTGATTCCAAAATAGTTGGTAGCCACGCAACTAACTCTTTGGAGCCAATAACAGGCAGAACATCAAAATCACCAGCTGCACCTAAGCGTGATTTGGACCAAGAAGTAATCGCTGCACGTAAATCAGGTGTGCCTGCAGTTACGGGATAACTAGGTGAATTAGAGGCTTCACGTAATGCTGCTTGAATAAATTCAGGCGTGGGATCTACTGGTGTTCCAACTGAGAGATCAATAATCCCACCGGGGTGTGCGCGAGCCTTATCTCCGTAGGGGGCAAGAGCGTCCCAGGGGAAATCTGGGAGTGAGGAGCGCAAGAAGAATTACTCGCTCTTAGGGGGAAGAGCTTTTACAAGTTCATGGTCGGTGCCAGTTGCTCCGACTTTGCTGGCTCCACCTGGTGAACCGATTTCAACGAAAAATTCAGTATTAACTTTTCCAAATTGCTTCCACTGTGGTGGGACATCATCTTCATAGTAAATAGCCTCAACTGGGCACACAGGCTCACACGCACCGCAGTCAACGCATTCATCGGCTTGGATATAGAGCATGCGATCGCCTTCATAGATGCAGTCCACAGGACACTCAGCGATGCACGATTTATCTTTTACATCGATACATGGTTCAGCGATCACATAAGTCACGACTTGCCTCCATAAGAAATATTAGTTTCCAACTCCCAGATTCTAATCGTATTGGCTCTCCCAGCGCGATATTTGAAGTTAAGGTTTATCGTTGAGCCATGAATCAGGGTCTAGAGGCCACATTTAGCGCCCTCATCGGAAAGCGCGTCACCATTCGCTTGCATGAGCCCGAGGGCGGATTCCGCGACATCGTGGGCCATCTCGAGTCCCCCATCACTCTTCGCAATAGACATGGGAAACTCATCGAATTTTCCTACGATGAGATTGCACTATGGAAAGAAGTGGTTGAAAAGAAGTGAGCCTTCGACTTTACGACACTGCATCTCGCAAACTTCAGCCAGTTACTTCAACTAATGGCACAACAACAATGTACTGCTGTGGCCCTACGGTTTATCGAGATGCACATGTTGGAAATTTAAGAACATTTTTACTTTCAGATCTCGTAAAAAGAGTTCTCACGGCGCATGGTGTTAATGTGAAGTTGATTCAAAACATTACAGATGTTGGGCACATGTCTGAAGATATTGAAAATGAAGACAAGATGCTTGCCCAGGCAAAAGCCGAATCAATTGATCCCTTTACTGTGGCGCGAAAATATGAAGCCGCTTTTCATACTGACTTAGAACGCCTCAATATCAAAAAGGCAGATGCATACCCAAGAGCCAGTGAATCTATTGAGTTAATGCTTGCAATGATTGAGCAATTGATTGCTAAGGAATTTGCTTACGTAGGCGAAGATGGCACGGTCTATTTCTCAGCTCAAGCATTTCCTAGTTACGGCGCAATCAGTGGCAACCGCTTAGATGCTCTACAACCTGGCCACCGCTATGAATATAGCGAAGACGGTGCAAAACGTTTTCATGCTGACTGGGCGCTTTGGAAAAATGCTGGCGGTCGCAGAGAAATGATTTGGGATTCACCGTGGGGTCCAGGTTTTCCTGGTTGGCACATTGAATGTTCTGCAATGTCACTTCATTTCCTCAATTCACATATTAATCTTCACGTCGGTGGAATCGATTTGCGTTTTCCTCACCATGAAAATGAACGAGCTCAATCAAATGCAATTACTGGAAATGAGAGCGTCGATCTGTGGCTTCATGGGGAACATCTGCTTTTTGAGGGCCGCAAAATGTCTAAAAGTGCCAGAAACGTAGTCCTTCTCAAAGACGTAATAGATCGGGGTTTTGATCCCCTTGCAGTGAAATTATGTTTCCTAGAGAACCGCTACAGATCTCAGATGGATTTAACGTGGGCTTCGATAGAAGCAGCTGATGCAACTCTTAAACGGTGGCGTAAAAAAATCAAGACATGGGGAGCACAGAGCCCACGCAAAGATCTTGAGCTTCTAGAAATTCTTGATAATGATTTAGATACACCTAAAGCTATCCAGTATCTGCGCAATTTAGAAAAGAATGATGAAAGAGAAGATCGTTCAGCCTTATTTTTATTTGCCGACCAGATTTTTGGACTTGATCTTGAGCGAGAAGAGATAATTAAACCTTTAACTCAGGAGCAACAAGAGATTCTTAAGCTGCGCCAAGTCGCCAGGGATGAAAAGCAATGGACTAATAGTGATGAGTTAAGAATGAAACTAGAGAAAAGTGGACTTGAAATTATGGATGGTCCTGATGGGCAAACTTGGAACTGGCGTTAAGCAGGAAGCAAGACTGCAAAAACTAGAACTAAAAACCCTAGATTGATAAGTGAAATTCCAACAGCAGTGCCTTCAATCAAGTATTCCTCATTTATTCCTGGAAAACCCGCACGTAACACTACAAAGGTCCAAGCAGCGGCTGCCAATATTTTTAGAGTTCGCCCGCCCCACATCCGACCAATGCTCCAAACACCAACCAAAGTTGAGAGCAAAACAAAAATCAATCCAAATGGAACTATAGATGCATGTAAAAATACCGATCCTGCACCTAATGCAGCACCGATTGTGATTGCATAGATTTTTCTCATTACAGAACTACTCCAGAAGTTAAATCATTTTCCCGACCTTGTTCATCAAAAGGCTCACTCTTTTGCCCTTTAACTAAGGTGTAGTACTCATGTCCCCAGACTTGTAATCCCAGGTTATTAGAGAGTGCGAAAAATGGACCATCTAATGCAATCTGCGTTTCATGGGCTTTCATCGCCGCCATTTTTGCATCCACAAAATTATTGCCATCAATGAGAGTTGTTACAAAGGAATCATCTTTGGCAAAAGGTAAATCATCGACACTCTCAGCACCAAAGAAATCAGAGCCAATCTCTTTCATTGCTTCCATTCCCTGGGCAATAACTGATTTAGGCACTGTGTTCCAGTAAATCTTTTGTATTTTCCATGTTGCTAATTCACTTGCTCGCATGGCAACTCGGTGGGCTTGAATGTGATCGGGGTGGCCATAGCCACCGATTTCATCATAGGTAATTAGAACGTGCGGCTTTACCTCTTCAATTATCTGAACAAGCTCGCCGGCAGCAGAATCCAAATCAGCCCGCCAGAAAACATCAGGACGATTATTTGGCTCTGTTCCCATCATTCCGCTATCTCGATAGTGACCCAGGAACCTGAAATCTGTAATACCTAAAGCTTTCATTGCAAGGGCCAATTCAGTTTCACGATGTTTTCCTAATTCATCCTTTTCGCTACTTGCTAAATGAGAAAGAGAAGGAACTAAGACTTCGCCTTCTTCTCCTCGTGTGCAAGTTACCAAAGTTACTTTGGCTCCAAGTGATGCGTAAAGAGCCATGGTTGCACCATTGTTAATAGTTTCATCATCAGGATGGGCATGCACAAGCAGTATTCGGTAGCCCTCATAAGAATTTCTCATATCTTCTCCCATGCAACTATTCCTCCGCCTAAGTGGCGTGAGTTTGTAAAGCCAGCCTTTTGAATAAGAGCTAAACAGGTTGCTGATCTTATTCCAGAGTGGCAATGAAGAATAATCTCTTTGTCTCTTGGAAGTAATTTAAAAGCAGAAGCATCAATAAATCCAGCTACGGGCATCAATACCGAACCAGGGATTCGAGATTGTTCAAATTCTTCTGGTTCTCGAACATCAATAAGTAAAAATTCTTCAGCATTGGCAATTTTGTTCTTAAGTTCCTTGGCAGTGATCTCGGATTCAACATCTACTCCACAATAGCTTTCATAGTTCTCTAATAGATTCATCTGAGTTGGCTTCTGGCTACAGATGACGCATTTGGAGTTTTTGTGAATATCAATCTTTGAATGCTCAGCCTCAAGTGCTTCATAAATCATGAGCTTTCCTATTTGGAGTTCACCAATGCCCGTGATTGCCTTAATCACTTCATTTACTTGTATAGATGCAATCGATGCACACAAAACTCCTAATACTCCAGCTTCTGCACAGTTTTGAACTGTTCCTGCCGCGGGAGGCGTTGGGTGAAGACAGCGATAACACGGACCTAGAGAGCTCCAAAAAATCGCCGCTTGTCCATCAAAGCGATTAACCGATCCCCATACATAAGGTTTATCAAGCAAAACCGCGGCATCGTTAATTAAGTACCGTGCGGCAAAATTATCTGTGGCATCAATAATGATGTCGTAGTCAGACATTATTTCAATAATGTTTGTCGTATCAACTTTTACTGGATAAATCTTTACTAAAACCGAGGGATTACTCTCTTGAATTCTATTTCTCGCAACTTCAACTTTTTTCTTTCCAATATCAGATTGACCATAAAGTATTTGTCGATGCAGATTTGTTTCATCCACCGTGTCGAAATCCGCTATTCCAATTGTCCCAATCCCTGCTGCTGCCAAATACATAAGGGCGGGAGAACCGAGACCACCGGCGCCAATGCACAAAACCTTTGCGTTTCGAATTCGTTCTTGTCCATCTGCTTGAATCTGAGGAATCACGATTTGACGACTATATCGACGCGCTTGATCGCCAGTTAATGCCGGACCCGGATTAACAAGCGGTGGAGTTTTCATAGGAGGTTAATTCTGCCGTATCTACGCATGCGTTGCTACAGCTATTAGCGCAATCACCTCTACTGCCTCTACGATTACACCAATGAGCACAATTGATACATCAAATAAGCCGCGTTTGCCTCGTGACGAGCGTCGCGCTCTTTTGCTCTCAGCAGCCCTTGAGGTTTTTACTGCCGCTGGTTATCACTCTGCAGCGATGGATGAAATCGCAGATCGTGCAAATGTAAGCAAACCTGTTTTGTATCAGCATTTTCCATCTAAATTGGAGCTCTACCTGGCAGTTCTAGATTTGCATATTGACTCGTTAGTCTTTGAAATTCAGAAGGCAATTGCCTCCACACCTGATAACGCAAATCGTGTACACGCCACTGTTGATGCATATTTCACTTTTATTGAAAAAGAAGGTGAAGCTTTTAGATTACTTTTTGAAAGCGACATGAGTGTTGAACCATCCGTGCGCGAGAGACTTAATCGAATGACTTATGACTGTGCCGCTGCTGCTAGTGCTGTCATTTCAATTGATACTGGTCTTCCAAAAGAAGCTTCTATGCTCTTAGGTGTTGGAATGATTGGATATGCCCAAGTAACAGCACGACATTGGTTAGACCGAGACAGCACATTAACGCGTGAACAGGCAGTTGAATTGGTCAACAACCTCATGTGGCGAGGAATTTCGGGATTCCCTCGCAATTAACTCCGATAGGATTACATCTATGAGCACCACTAATAAACAAATTTCTGGCGCCTTTTAACGTGTCGAAAACTTTCGCAGAACTCCCACTTCGCCCCGAAACTATTGAGGCACTGCATGCCCATGGCTTCATCGCCCCTTTTGCTATTCAAGAGATGGTCTTGCCTATCGCGCTTAGCGATGGTGACGTCATTGGCCAAGCCAAAACAGGAACTGGCAAGACTCTTGCTTTTGGTGTGCCTGTTATTGAGAGAGTAATAGCGCCCAATGATTCAGAATGGGCCGATTTTGAACATAAGGGAATGCCACAGGTTCTAATTGTCGTGCCAACACGCGAACTTTGTACGCAGGTAACAAAAGACATTGAAGAGTTGGCTAGTAACCGCGGAATTAGAACGTTAGCTGTTTACGGTGGACGAGCATTTGAGCCGCAAATTGAAGCCCTGCAAGCGGGAATTGAAATCGTTGTTGGCACACCAGGCCGATTACTTGATCTTTCGCGCCAAGGTCAACTGCGATTAAAGCAAGTATCACGCCTAGTTTTAGATGAAGCAGATGAAATGTTAGATCTTGGGTTCTTGCCAGATGTTGAAAAGATTTTGGCTAATACTCCTAATCGCATGCAGACCATGTTGTTCTCAGCAACTATGCCTGGGGACATCATCGCTCTAGCCCGCCGCTTTATGAATCAACCTATTCACATTCGTACACAAGATTCAGAAGATGAAGGCGCTGTTGTTACACGCATCAAGCAGCATGTATTGCGTGCTCATGCGATGGATAAAATTGAAATGCTGGCTCGTATTTTGCAAGCTCAAGGCCGTGGGCCAACAATGGTTTTCTGCCGCACTAAGCGCACATGCCAAAAGACAGCTGAAGATCTTATCGAGCGTGGCTTTAAGGCCGCACCTATTCACGGAGATCTTGGACAGAGTGCTCGTGAAAAAGCATTAGGTGATTTCAAAGCCGGTAAATCAGATGTACTCATTGCAACAGATGTTGCTGCTCGAGGAATTGATATCGATGGAATTACACACGTAATTAATTATCAGTGCCCGGAAGATGAAAAAACTTATGTGCACCGCATTGGGCGCACAGCACGTGCTGGAGCACATGGAATTGCAGTCACATTTGTTGATTGGGATGAATTAGCTAGATGGAAGATGATTAATCAGGTGCTAGATCTCGGATTAGCCGAGCCCGAAGAGACTTATTCCTCTTCCCCGCATCTCTATGAAGTATTAGATATTCCAGCAGGCTCCACTGGGCGACTCACTAAGAGCAAGCCTGTTGTGCAACAAAAGGCTGTGACTGAAAAACGAGTTGAAAAGAAAGTTGAATCAAAGCCAAAAGTTGAGCGAACCCGCACTCGGACAAAGAAGTTTAAAGAGAGTTAATTAGTAACAAAAACGCGGATTGCATCAACCAACATCTGAACAGCAATTGCAGCAAGTAAGAGACCGGCTATACGTGCGACTAATGTCACGCCTGCTTCTTTTATCACCTTCATGATCGTCGTTGATGCCATTAGCGCTGCTGCAATAGCAACGTGAACTGCAATAACTGCGCCCACTAAACCCATTGCCATTCCTGGGCTATCAATTTGCTGAACGAAAATCATTGTCGCAACAATTGCCCCTGGTCCTGCTAACAAAGGAGTTCCTAGGGGAACAAGTGCGATGTTGGCGTCCTTAGCCTCTCCGCGACCACTGCCTTTGCCGCCGGTGAGAAGATCTAATGAAATGAGCAATAGCAGTAAGGCACCTGCGGCTTGCATGGCTGCAATAGAAACATTGAGATAACTCAAAATGAATCGACCGAAGAGTGCAAATATTGAAATTACAAGTAATGAAACTGACGCCGCTTTAATTGCAAGAACTCGACGTTCTTTTGGAGTTTTATCAGCAACTAAAGCCAAGAAGATTGGCGTAGCGCCAGGTGGATCCATAATTACAAACAGAGTGACAAAAGATTGGACGGCGAAGGTTATGGCGCTAACTTTCATGCCCGTACCACCCTTCGTTTATCGGCAAGAGATTCCAGTTTTTCCCACTGCCCAGGGCTGGTTTGAAATTCTGCGAGCAAATTAAGTTTACCGCTTCCGTGATAGTCGCTGGAGCCAGTTATTACTAAATCCAACTCTGTGGCAATCGAGCGCAACATCGCTCTTTCCTCCGGATTTTGATCTCTGTGATCAACTTCAATTCCGTTTAAACCAGCATTTACCAGCTCCTGAAAATCACTGGCTTTAAGAATCTGGCCTCGATGTGAGGCATATGGATGGGCTATCACTGCAACCCCTCCGGCGCTTCGGATCATTGCAATTGCTTGCGCCGGTGTTGGCGCTGCATGGGAAACATAAAATTCAGAATCATTATTGAGCATGCCTTGAAATGCTTCATCGCGTGAAGAAATCACGCCTTTATTTACTAGCGCATCTGCAAGATGCGGGCGGCCAAGTGTTGCTCCATCAGGGCGCGCAGCCTCAACATCTGCCATTGAGATATCAATGCCTGCTGCCTGCATCTTCTCAACCATCTTGCGCATTCTAGGTAATCGTCCATCGCGAGTTTCTTCAAGCATCACTTGCATTTGCTTATGTGCGCCGTCAAAGAGAAGGCCTAACATATGAACGCTAATGCCGTCTTGAGTTAAGCAAGAAATTTCACTACCAAGTGCTAACGTCAAATTGCCTCGCAAACTATCTATTGCCTCTTGCCAACTAGAAGTTGTGTCGTGATCACTAATTCCTAGGACAGTTAATCCCTGAACAATTGCTTTATTGACAAGTTCACGTGGGCTGTCTGTGCCATCACTCTTATTTGTGTGGGTGTGTAAATCAATCACGGCGCTAACTCCACTGCACCAGGCCGTGAGCGAGTAACAACTAAAACACATCCAATTAGAATCAATGCAATGCCAGGCAAAATGCCAAGTGGTGGCTTTTGACCAAGCCACCAAATAGCAAGTAGTGAACTTACCGGCACTTCAAAAAAGATAATAAGAGAAACAATTGCCGGCGATACTCGCTTAAGTGCAGCGTTAAACATTGAATGACCAAGTATCTGTGCTCCAAAAACAAGACCTAGGAGAATCCACCACTCTCGTGCTGAGAAATGTAGAACTGGAAAACCCATGAGCAGAGCCATCGGCAATGCCGTAATAGCGCAAACAAAATAACAGACTGATGTGTAAACAGTTGTCTCAACTGTGCGCTGTGCACGTGATCCAGCCATCATGTAGAGAGCAGCAAGAGCAGCCGAAATAAGTGCGGCTAGATCACCTAAAAATGCACGAAGAGAGATTTGTAAATCAATTCCTGAAATCAATAACACCCCTGAAAAGCTAACAATCATTCCAAGCCATGCTTTAGAGGGGATATGTCCTCCGCTGAGCTTTACAAACAATGCAGCAAAGATCGGTTGCAATGCAACAAGTGCGGTGCCTGCAGCAACACTTGTCCAGCGCATCGCAAGAAAGAATCCAACAAAGTGAATAGCTAATACAAAGCCAGCCAAAATTGACCACTTCATGCCTTCACGATCTCTCGGATGCTTAAGAGCAAAGGGAAGTGTTAGTAGTGAACCACCAAGATTTCTCCAAAAAATCAATGTCGGTATTGGCATTGCACTCATTGCAATAAGGGGACCGGATGTTCCAATACCCATGATTCCAACACCGAGGCGAATTAAGTCGGGTCTTGCTGGAATAGCCGTGTGACTATCGCGCGAATCCCCTTGCGATATCAATTGCTCTCCGGGGAAATACCTAAGCGAACTCCCACTAATGATTTACTGCGCTTAGCCAATATTTCAGCAATGTGAAGAATTGACTGCGCAGATTCAGATTCAGGGGCAGCTTGAACTAAGGGAACTCCATCATCGCCACCAGTGCGAAGTTCTGAGTTAAAGGCGATTTTGCCTAGAAGTGGAACATCAATGCCAACAAGTGCTGATAAACGCTTTGAGGTTTCTTCTCCCCCACCAGTTCCAAAGAGGGCTATTTTCTCACCACACTTTGGACATCCAAATTCAGACATATTTTCAATAACGCCAATGACGCGTTGATGGATCTGATGTGCGATTCTTCCCGCGCGCTCTGCAACTTCAGCTGCAGCAATCTGAGGTGTTGTTACAACCACTATCTCTGAGTTTGGAATCAGTTGTCCAAGTGAAATAGCTAAATCTCCAGTACCAGGTGGCAAATCAATGAGTAGAACATCTAAATCGCCCCAGTGCGCATCTGAAAGAAGTTGTTCAAGAACACGGTGCAAGAGCGGTCCACGATATGCCACAGGATCTGAGCGCTCTGGCTTAAACATCTCCATGGAAACTACTTTTACACCAAAGGACTCGAGTGGAATAAAGAGTTGATCGATGGCAGTTGGCCGCTGACCCATTAAGCCCATTAAACGAGGGATTGAGTGGCCATAGACATCTGCATCTAGAATTCCAACTCGTAGCCCTTTTTTGGCAAAGGCAACTCCAAGGTTTGCAGTTACAGACGACTTTCCGACTCCACCTTTACCCGACGCAATTCCTATAACTCGTGTAAGTGATTCAGGTTGGGCAAATGTAATTGTCTTTTCACGACCACCGCGAACTACCTTCTTAACATGATCGCGTTGTTCTTGAGACATAACTCCAAAAGCTAACTCAACGCTTTTAACACCCTCAACATTTGTTAACGCTGTAGTGATATCACCACGAAGACGATCTTGCATAGGGCAACCAGTGATCGTCAATAAAACTTTAATACTTACTGCGCCATTATTCTCAGTGAGATCTTCAACCATACCAAGTTCAGTTATCGAACGATGTAGCTCGGGATCTTGAACCGTTGTAAGTGCGTTTGTTAGATTATCTAAGAGGCTCATATGAGATCTGGATCAATCTTTGCAGTTGGTCGCGCTGGCTTTGACGCCGGAGTTTCATCCATCAAATCACCCAGTTGCTTCTTGACGAAAGTTTTTGGATGCAGATCTGCAGGTTGGAGATTCTCAAAGCCGGGTCCTAAATTCTCACGTAGTTCAGCTGTGGCTGTTTGTGACAGCGCACGGATTTTCTTTACCCATTTCGCAGCTTCAGAGGCAGCTTTTGGTAAACGCTCGGGACCGAGCAAAATCATTCCCAAAATTGCCAGGCCGAGAATTTCACCGGCACCGATATCGAAGAACATAGCGAAAGCCTACCTGCTAAATCGGCCTCTAGTTATTGCCAGCTACCAACGTAACGGTGACCGTGACCTCTTTGCTATCTCGTATATAAGTCAGGGAGACCTTATCTCCCACATTCATAGCGCGAATGGCAACAATTAATTGCTCAGGGGAATCAATGGCCTTATTTTCGAATTTGACGATGACATCACCTGCACGAATTCCCGCTTTAGCAGCTGGTCCTCCAGGCAAAATAGCTGTGCTGGAGTTGGCCACAAGTGCACCAACCCCGTTGTAATTCATATCTAATGAAACACCTAGAAATGGATATGTTGCTTTGCCTGATTTAATTAATTGATCCGCAGTTTTTCTAGCCTGATTAATAGGAATTGCAAAACCTAAACCAATAGATCCTGTCTGTGATGAAGTGCCTAGGGAAGCAATTGCAGAGTTAACGCCTATGACCGCACCAGTTGCATCAACTAATGGGCCACCAGAATTTCCTGGATTAATTGCTGCATCAGTTTGAAGCGCATTAATAAATGAACTTCCAGATCCAGAATCTCCGGCAGTAACAGGTCGATCTTTAGCACTAATGATTCCAAGCGTTACTGTTCCTGAAAGACCAAGCGGTGAACCAATTGCAATCACTGAATCGCCAACTGCGACTTTGTCACTGTCACCGAATTCGAGAGCCGGCAAATTAGTTGCGCTAATTTTAATGATAGCTAAATCATAAGAAGCATCACGACCAATAATTGTTGCATTATAAACAGCGCCATTATTGAGTGTGACTCGTATGGCACCTTTTCCATCAGCCACACCTGCAATAACGTGATTATTGGTGAGGATATATCCATTGCTATCAAAAACAAAACCAGAACCAGTGCCACCGCGACCAGATGTGGTGCGGGTATTAATTGAAACTACCGATGGTAAAACTCTGGCAGCAATTCCTGCAACAGAATCTGGTGCCCGCTCAATCGTGCTTGAAGAATCAACAATGTTGGCAGAATTAAAAATAGTTCCACCTGTTGCAGTTACTCCTAGAAATCCGCCGAGGCAGCTTGCAAGCAACGCCGTAATAAATATTTTGCCTCGTGAGCTTTTACTTGATCTGCTCGTTTCCCACCAAGGTTGAACAGTGGGGGTTACCTTTTTTCTAGGAAAAATCATGTTCGTATCTTCCTACAACTTTGTAGCAACTAACAAACCATCACCAGTTGGAATCAAGGTACTCACCCAATGCTCTGTGTCATTTTTAATGATTTTCCCAGCATCGCGAAGCGCCACAGTTTTAGGGTCTCTCTGGGCAGGATCATTGACCTTTGACCCACCAAAGAAGCTATCGATAACCATTGCCCCACCGCTGCGCAAAATGCGATGTGCTTCACTGATTACAAAGGCTAAATCTTGAGGATCATGGCGGACTACAACTAAGTCATAAGCCCTGTCGGTCAACTTTGAAATCACATCTAGTACTGAGTTGGTGATTAATCTATAACGCGTTGCTGAAATCTCTGCGTCTGCAAATGCCAACTTAGCGATCTGCGTGTGTTCCATCTCGTCATCAATTGAAGTCAAAGTGCCACTTGCCAACATGCCATCTAATAGCCACAAACTTCCAACACCTGAACCTGTACCAATTTCAACTACTGACTGTGCTGAGAGCGTAAAAGCTAAGTGCTTGAGATACGCGCCTACGCCCGGGGTTACATCGTGTGCACCAATTTCAACTCCACGCGCACGTGCATAGGTTTTAAATGGATCTTCAGTTATAAAGCTCTCAGCATATGCATGAGCATCTATTTTCATTTGAGGTTCATGATCCATTGAGTTAGTAAACGGACTCCATAGCCAGTTCCACCTTTAGGATTTTCCCCAGCATCAGCTTCACTTCGTCCGGTGCCAGCAATATCTAAGTGAACCCAACGGCGGTTGCCAGCAAAGTGTTCAAGGAACAGTGCTGCAATAATTGAGCCCCCAGAGTATTTAACTTTTTTAGCTATATTATTGAAATCAGCTACATCACTTGCAAGAGCATCTTTATAATCATCAACTAATGGCATATGCCAGACTCGATCGCCAGATTCAATTCCTGCAAACTCAAAATCACGTGCTAGTTGCTCATCACGCGTATACATAGCGGCATGCTGCTTACCAAGGCCCAGAGTTGCTGATGAAGTTAAAGTTGCAATATCGACCAAATAATCTGGGTCTAAGTTTTTATCGGCATAGGCCAAGCCATCAGCTAGAACTAAACGCCCTTCTGCATCGGTATCAGTTACTTCAACAGTTGTTCCACCATAGTGAGTAATAACATCACTTGGGCGCTGGGCGGTGCCTGAAAATGCATTCTCGGCGCACATCATCAACGCTGTTACGCGAATATTTGGCTGTAACTCTTCAAGTGCAGTTAACGTTGCAAGAATTACTGCCGCTCCTGCCATGTCACTTTTCATCGGAATCATTAAGTCATAGGGGCGTTTTAGAACTATTCCACCAGTGTCATAAGTGATTCCTTTGCCCACTAAAACAACGTGAGGAAGGGCATTAATCGCATTTTTCTTCTTTGCTGGTGCGTAGCCCACTTCAATAAAGCGCGGTCCTGGTTTTGGAGATGAGTTACCGACTGCGCGCAATCCACCAAACTCTTTAAGCTCTTTCCCAGCAAGAACCTTTACTGTGAGCCCGGTTCCTTTAGCGAACTCTTGAGCTTTAGTAGCCATCCACGCAGGAGTTTTAATATTAGAAGGCGTATGAACCAAATCACGAGCGCGCGTAATTGCTTTCGAAATAGTGATAGCAACATTTATAACCTCTTTTTCATTTGTGGCAAGTAAGAAAGTTGGCTTGCCTGCAGGTTCCCCAGTTTTTAGATTCCACAGGTATGCACCTAACGTCAATGCGATTGCATGGGCTTTGATATCTTTGCTACTGATTGCACAAGCTGAATACACTGTCGTGTTTTTGCCGCGAACTTTTCTTGCAATTGTTGTCGCAGCAACACGAAATGCTGAGGTTGATACATCGCCGACTCCAACTAAAAAGATTCGATCTGTTTGTGCATCTTGGGCACTGACTGGAATTTCGAATAGCTCTCCTGCTTTACCTGAAGGCGAAAAGAACGAAAGCTCATCAAGAAGATTAATCTCAAAAAACTTTTCAATATCCTGAACTAGGGTTTCAGGGCCTGAAAATGAAATAACACCTGAAGAATCTTTAGCAAAAGCGAGCGCAATTGAGTCAGCGGTCATCGCTTGTGAAAGTTGAGGCTTGGCAGCTTTAAGTGTCCAGAACATGCGTTGAAGGCTATCGCCTGTTAGTGATTTACTTCTTAACTAATGCAACCGCGGCATGAAGTGCGGCGCTCAGATTATTAGCTTCCTCTGAGTTGAGTTCAACAACTAGACGTCCGCCACCTTCTAGAGGAATTCGCATCACGAGAGAACGAGCCTCCTTTGTGACCTCCATTGGACCATCACCGGTACGAGGTTTCATGGCTGCCATATGGGGACTCCTTCAAAGATGGACGGGGAAAGTTCAAGAGGAGAAGTATCTCGTATTTAGAGCACTAGCGCGAAATCGTGAAGGGCTTATAAGCCCAGAACCGCGCTCAATCTCGCCTTTCCCGCCGAAATCACGGCATCAACTGCACGCTCTGGCACCTTAAGCATTAGGGCAATCTCACCCGATGACATTTGGCGCATGTAGTGCAAGGTCAAAATGATCCGCTCTTCTTCAGGCAGCGAGGCCAGCACCTGGGCCAATGTTGGGGACTCGCTCATGGTTATAAGGCTACTGGCTCTTTATGCCTAGGCGGGTGAAGATGGTCTTAGCGGAATGTTCGTGCAAAGCAGGATAAAGAGATGCGCACACCTATATAGAGCGCAGGAAGCATGACCAAAAAGATTAAGCGTGGGGCGATTACTTCTTCTGACCAATCAAAGATCGTTGTCTGTGCATTGAGTTCGCGCAAATGAAATCGGCCTGTGCCCTTGATAATTTTGCCTGTGTGCAGCACATCGCATGTGTGAGGAGGCTGCCAGGCTGTTACCGTCATTGAATCTAGAACTCCCAATGGACCTATTCCGGTGAATGCATTTATGGAAGTTCCGACGCCTTCAGTTATCTCTGATGTCACCCAGACTTTAGTCTGAAGCATCCACTCACCTTGTTTTTCCCATTGTGCAAGAGAGTCCCAAACTTTTTGGATTGGTGCATCTATTTTTAAAGAGATTGCAATGTGATTACTAGACATTATGAGCACGCCTTCAGAGCTTGCGTTACATCTGTTGTCCAAGAGATTAATTCACGCATACCTGGCTTAATAAAGTTTTCTACTTCTAAATGTTCAACTAATTCATGTAGTGGGTTATAAATTCCAAATGGATCAAGAATTACTACTGGCTTATTATGAAACTTTAAATAACGACCAACCCAAATCTCAAAAAACTCTTCAAGAGTTCCAGCACCACCTGGCAAAGTAATGAATGCATCTGCGATATCTGTAATCATCGCTTTGCGCTCACCCATAGTTTCAACGACATGTAGTTCATCATTATCGTGATCAGCAAATTCAATATCAACAAGGGCTTGTGGAATAACGCCAATAGTTCGTCCGCCGTGCTGGCGAGCACCTCTAGAAACTGCGCCCATCATTGAGATATGACCGCCCCCGGTGACTAATTCCCATGAGTTGGCGGCTATAGCCTCGCCGAGTTCAAAGGCAAGGTCCACATACTTTGGGTCAATCGTTGGCGATGAAGAACAAAAGACTGCGATGCGCATGCAGGTAAGGATAGGGGTTAGGCTTAGGACATGACGACCATCGCATCAGGCCACGGCATTGCAACGATGGCTGCTGGAAAAACTCTCGATGTCTGGTTTCCCACGCCGCAACTTGATGCACTGGCAGCAACTGTTCCTAGTGAACTGACGGCATTAGTTGGAAGCGATGATGCACGTGGAGTCACGCGCGAATTAGTTAAAGTTGAAATTGATATAACTGCAGCCCCAACAGATGCTAAAGATGCTTATCTGCGTTTGCACTTGTTGTCGCATCGCTTAGTTAAGCCTCACGGAGTTGTACTCGATGGCATTTTTGGCTTACTCAACAATGTTGTTTGGACAAACTTTGGACCCTGTGCCCTTGAAGGTTTTGAATCAACACGTGCACGCCTGAAAGCTGCATATGGCCACGTAACTGTTCTTTCTGTCGATAAGTTCCCACGCATGGTTGATTACGTAATTCCAAGTGGAGTTCGAATCGCCGATGCTGATCGTGTAAGACTTGGGGCCTACTTATCTTCTGGCACAACAGTTATGCATGAAGGATTTGTTAACTTCAATGCTGGAACACTTGGAACTTCAATGGTTGAGGGTCGCATCTCAGCTGGAGTTGTTGTTGGCGATGGCTCAGATATTGGTGGCAGCGCTTCCATTATGGGAACGCTCAGTGGCGGAGGAAAAGAAGTTATTTCAATCGGTGAAAAATCACTTCTAGGCGCAAACTCTGGCTGCGGAATTTCACTAGGTGATAACTGTGTGATTGAAGCTGGAACTTATGTAACTGCTGCTTCAAAAGTTCGCTTACCTGATGGAGAGATTGTGAAAGCTGCTGCACTCTCTGGTGGAAATAACTTACTCTTTCGCCGTAATTCACTTGATGGAGCACTTGAAGCTATTAACCGCACTGGTACTTGGGGTGGACTTAATTCAATTTTGCACGCTAACTAAGTTAAACCAGGCAGAAGGTATTTTAGTTCTGCTTCTAAAAGTTTCACCGCGTAGCGCTACCTTCACACCAGTACTAGATGTTGCCTGAATCTGAGCAACGGTTCCACTTTCATTTATGCCAAGTATTTCTAAACTCATCACATCAGGTAAAAGAAAAGCTGCAGCAATAACGCTCTGTGGTACTTCTCTATTCCAGGTAACAAATCGTGGGTTAAGTGTTAAATCTAAGGAACCTGGATCATCAACAATCTGTGTGTAATCCCTGCTACTTCCCCAGGCATTTACAGCTAACTCTGTCTTGCCCCATGATGAAGAGAAGAAATAAGCGGTAATTGGTAATCCAGCTTGTGTAATTGTTAAGCCAGCCGTGCGGGTAACTATGTCCTTCCAAACCACTCCGAATTTTCTTTCAATTTCCTTTGCATAACCCAGAAATGTTTGATCAGAAATCGAGCCATACAAATCACAATCACAGGCACTTCTATATATGCCTGCTTTACTCAGTGCATAGGTGCGAGAAGCAATTGCTTGAGCCTCTAGCGCTGCAACTGGCCAATAAGATGGCATTTCACTAACGCCCCACAGATACTCATCAGCTAAGCGCACAGAGTTAGTCATTTCAATCCGATATCCCAATGGGCTTTTTATTGCCTTTACTTGAATCTGCCCGTATCGAAGTTTCTGCGTTACACCTGAGTGATTAAGGGAAATAAGGGTGTCAGGGCCCTCTAAATATCGAGTACCGGCCCAACGAATTGTGAAAGTTTTACTTCGAGTCAGTGTCTGCGTTGTTTTCCCAACCGTTACTCGTGGACTAACTGTTGAACCAATAATTGAGAAAGATATTGAATCAGCTAAAGAAGATACTGGGAGAACGTTTTCATTCCCTGCCTCACCTTGAATAATCTGAAGCTGAGAACCTTTTGTAGCAGTTGAAATCTTTGCACTAGTGAGTAAATGACCGATATTGACTCGTAGGATCTTGGAATCATCTTTTTGCTCTATTGCAACATCTTTGTAGTAATACTTAATAATCTGCTCTGAGCTTTGTCCAGCTAGCGCCATAGAGCGCGCACCCATCTGACTTAAACCAACACCATGGCCATAGCCCGAACCTTGAAAAGAAAAGGTTGCAGGCACTTCTACTGCGTGAGCAGTTGGAATCAAAGATGAAAATATAAAAAGTAATGCTAGAAAAGCTTTAGACATCCTCATCGATGGCCGCGCTCTTTCCTACCTGCAAAAACTCGCGATATGCATTAATTACAGTTTTAGGTTCCCCACGCTGAACAAGCTTTCCTTTGTGAAGCCAAGCAACATCGTTACAGACATCTTCTAACGTTGCCATCGCATGGCTCACCAAAATAAGGGCACGATCATCACTACGTAGTTCTTTAATGCGGTTTAGCGATTTCTCTTTAAACTTTGCATCACCAGTACTTAACGCCTCATCAACAATTAAAATATCTGGGCGAACAGTTGCCGCAACCGAGAATGCTAGGCGGGCATACATACCTGATGAATACGTGCGCATAGGAGCATCAATTGCCTCTCCCAGTTCAGAGAATTCAGCGATTTCTTCGAAGTGGCTATCAATTTCATCGCGTGACATTCCTGCGGCTAATCCACCTAAATAAACGTTATCGCGCCCTGACATGGATGGATTAAAGCCAACTCCAAGTGCCAACAACGTACTAACGCTTCCATAGACTTCAATTCGCCCTTGTGTGGGAGGCAAAATTCCGGCAATAACGCGCATCAATGAGGATTTACCTGCGCCATTTGATCCAATAATTCCTAACACCTGGCCATATTCGACATCAAGATTAACTTCATCCAATGCGCGAATTACTCGAGTTTGTTTTCCTCCACGGCCCAATGATTTAACTCGTGCCTTTAAAGTTGGTCTGCGATCAATTGCAGTTGTGTATGTAAGACCAAGGCCGCGAACTGAAACGGCAATTTCATTAGTCTTGTGTGAGTTAGAGACGGACGGCAAATTCACGCTCCCTTGATAAGAAGAAGTATGTGCCAATCAAGAAAATTCCAACTGCCCAACCAAGACTAATGAGCATGTGAGAAGTAAGCGGAGCTTGTCCATGTACTAGTGCGCGAGACCAACTATCTAAAATTGGAAACAGTGGATTAAAAAGTTCAAGGGTTCTTAGTTGGGGCTTTAAATCTGAGGCTTCATACAAAATTGGTGACAAGTACAAAAGAGTGCGCGTCATATATGGCAAGAAACTAGCTATGTCGCGGAAATACACATTGACACAGGAAATAGTCACTGCAAGACCCAGCGCCAACAACATTGTTATTAGCAATACTGGGATGGCCCACAACATCTGCCAAGCAAAAGGCAAACCTAGTGCTGCTCTGATTGCCAGAAAAACTGCCAGTGTTGGTAGGAACTTAAAGATTGCGATGACAACGGCTGAGACTGGCAACATGATTCGAGGAAAGGCAGTATTTAAAATCAAGCGCTGACCCGCAGTAATTGATTTAACGCCACCAGTTAGTGAGTTAGCTACTAGGTAGAAAAGGAAAAGCGTTGCAGTCAGGTGCGCATATCGGGTGCTATTCGATGATCCACTAATAATTACAATTAATAGGAAATAAACTGCGGATAACAACAAAGGATTTAGCACAAGCCATAGCTGACCGAATGCTGAACCAAAATGCTGTTCCCGAAGTTCTGAACGTGAATATTCAGATATAAATGTCCGGCGTGACCAGAGAGACTTCCAGTATTTCCTCAGTGGTGGCAGGCCAGCGCGAAATGGCTCATAGACCTGCGTTGGAGTGCTCACGGTCGTAAGGTTACCGCAGGCGCTAATGACTTTGGCGAAGTTAGAAAGCCAATACCCCATGTCATATGCATTGTCAGCAAGATAAGTGGCAGTGAGACAAACTCACCGAGTGATTTACCAATTCTTGCCGATGCAATGAGAATGAATAATGCATATGTCAGTGCTGGCAAGAAGAGAATGGGTGAAACGCTCGCACCAAGGATCAATGAAGATACAACCCCAATTACAGTAATTGGTGGTGCAAGATATCTGTAGTTGATTGTTCCTTCATGTCTGCGAGATACAACTCGGCGCCAACGACCATATTCAAAATACTGTTTCGCAAGTGCTTTGACTGTTGATCGTGGACGGTAGGTAACAACTAATCGAGGATCAAAATAAATATTTCCACCAGCTGCACGCAACCGAAAATTCAACTCCCAATCCTGGGCACGTGTAAATCTTTCATCAAAGCCACCAACTGCAACTAAAGCTTGCTTTCTAAATGCTCCTAGATACACCGTATCAACCGAAGCTGCGCCACCACCTGTGTGAAAACGAGATGAACCAACACCTAATGGACTGCGCATAGCTCGTGCAACACCTCTCTCAAAAACAGTGTGGCCTTCTGCAGCCATAATCCCCCCAACATTGACAGCGCCAGTTTCTTTCAAGATTTCAAAAGCTAGGGATAGGTAATTGCTTGGAATTCTAGAGTGGCCATCTACTCGCACAATGATTGAGTATCTACTTGCAGCAACTGCCAGATTAAGACCTGCAGCAGTACGTCCTGTGGGATTTGAAACAACTACAACACGAGAATCCGCTTTAGCTAATGAGTGAGCAATAACTTCTGTTCCATCGTTGGAAGGCCCAATAGCTAAAATAATTTCAATCTCACCGCCAAAATCCTGATCAAGAACAGCCTTCACAGCCTCTTCTAAATATTTTGATTCGTTGAGAACCGGCAGGATGACTGAGATTTTGGGCTCCGGTGAGCCATATAACTCATTTGCTGATGTCGTCATAACCCCTACACCGTATCGTCCAAGTACTCTTACACGGTGAAAGCGACGCGACCAATACGAATTATTACTTCCCTATCCCTTGCCGTCGTCGCTATCTCCGCATTTTCTTGGTTGGGGTTAGGCCAAGTCAGCGGAGCGATTAACCGTATCGATGTATTTGGCTCACTCGATAACCGCCCAGATAAG
>Ga0209191_1000100_pt1 | contig 66492 bp, 62 predicted proteins | sample S_130626_EF_Meta_FD_187320 | JGI IMG/M metagenome (GOLD analysis project Ga0209191, IMG submission 187320) | Freshwater microbial communities from Lake Simoncouche, Canada to study carbon cycling - S_130626_EF_MetaG (SPAdes) (version 2) | ecosystem: Environmental > Aquatic > Freshwater > Lake ...
CTGGTCTTATAAACGATCCTACGGCGCTTAATACTGCTCGTTTATATGCAAAGGCCTTTGGACAATTTGATATTAGTGGCGGTAATTCTATTGTAGCATTTGATCCAGTTACACACCAAGTAAATAGCAATGTATTATTTGTAGGAACGGGTGGTATCAATATCAAGGGTGATCCACAAACAAACACGATGTATTTTGATGGCCGCGAACTCCCTTTTATAAGTACCATGCCTTATTCATTTAATCAATTTCAAGTATTTAGTAATGCACCTCTTAATACAATTTATGCGAGTACTTTGAATAAAAGTTTGATCATGCAAGCCCAAGGCCCGTCGTCACTTATTAGTTTTGTAGGTGAAGATATTATTGTTATAGATACAAACTATGAAAATAACCAAGTTAAATTTAAACTTTCTACACTGACTCTACCGCTTATTAGCTCTATTATAGGTAATGTAAATACTGTAGTAAGCACTTATGTTACGAAAAATAATTTATCCACACTATCTACAACCTATCAACAAATCTTATCGTTTCAAGCATTTCAAACTATTTTATCTACTGCTACAAAAGCCATTGATACAAATATAAGTACAGTATCAACAACATATGGCAATTTAGATAGATTTTCTAAAGGTATTTCTACTGTGTGGAGACAGTTCCAATTAGAAACATTTTATACAGCAACATCTACAAGTGCAAATCTATTATCTACATCATCTGCTTTACAAAATGATATCAATATTCTCTCTAATTTTGTTTATCCAGGATTTAATACAGTTATTGCCTCAACAATTCAAACACCTTTTTTTGCAGTTTCAACTCAAGTATTATTAGCATCTATTACTACTAGCTCTATTAACACGCCAATAAATTCGCTGCAGCCTTTAAATATAACATATTATCCAACGTATAACAGTTTCTACAATGTATTTAATGATAATCAACCCTTTGGTAATCCCGTATCACCCCCTGTTTATACTACTAATTTTGATATTACATCGGGCACAACCACAATCTCCACGATGAGTACTCCATTAGGCCTACTATTTTCATCTATGTATGTATTAAAGGGTGCCTTTGTTTTTTATCCAAATGATGAGCCCCATGAAATCCAAGTAAAATGGTCTGGCAATTTATCTATGAATATCTCACCATATGATACGGATGCAAATTTACCCTCATACAACATAGGTTCTTCAAATGCGGCATATCCTAGACAATCAGATTTTAGTAATAACAAAATTATCTCCACTTATACTGGCGCAAATATTTATATTGTAAATTTTACATATTCTAAGATTAATCCTCAAGATTATCTAACATTAACAAATTTTACAGATTATGCCAGTGATAATGTTATAGAGTCATATTCCCTTGCTCCTATATACCAAGCATATGGTTATAATACAAGGGATACACCGCTATATTCACAAAGTTTAACAAGGTTTCCAGTAGCATTTTCCAGTTTTAGTAATCCATCCATATCCCCCTATATAGAATTATCAACTTATATGATGGTTGCCAGTTCATTTTATATGAGTGGCTGTAATACTACATTTCCAATTTCATCTTATGGTTACACATCAATCAGCTTCTTGGAAAGCACAAGTCAAATTAAGAAGTCTGGATTCAGCCAAGATTTAAGTCAGGGGGTAAGATCTGATGTAGGGAGTAATTTCTCTGCAAGTAACGCATTTAATTATGGTTTCGCAAATCCTATACCTAATAGCCCCTACACATTACAGTTAGTCTTTGGGCGTCAACAAAATACGGAAACATTGAGAATTAGTTCAATCTTTAAAGAAGTAAAAAACTATAATGTTAATCCCTTGGTCTATGCATCCTCTATTATATACTCAGATATAATATCTTCTTCTAAAGGTCAATTTTCTGAATTATCAAGTTCAAAGGCTGCTGTAACTGCCCTTTATATTTCATCCATTAATAATCTGCAACTATACGAATTGGATAGCTCTACCATTTCTACAATCTATAAAAATATAATATTACTCACATCCACCGTTAGTACAAATATTAGCCTCTACAGCACAAGTCTTATACAGTATGATTCTACGATTACTGGGAATATAAAATTATTAACAAATATAATAAGTTCATCAATTGATGCATACAGTACTAGTTTAATTTACACAAATTCTGACTCTACTATTTCTACAATGAATGCCGGCCTGGAAGAGCTACTATCTTCTATCAGTAGCTCTCTTGATTATTACAGCAGTAGTCTTGTTCAATACGGTACATCTTCTGATTCTACAATTTCTACACTCTACACTAATATACTTGATCTTACTTCTTCCATGGAAGAAGATACAAATGTATTCAGCACAAGTCTACTAGAGATTGCAACTACTTCTACTATTTCAACAATCGTAACAAATGTTGCTACTCTCAGCACAAGTCTATTTAATTATATAAATAACTCTAACGCATCTACTATATCAACACTTTCATATAAAGTAAGCAGTTTGTCATTTGAGGTTCGTACAAGTACTCTATTTACTTCTTCCGTACAAGTCGCTGGTTATCAACAGCCATTTATACAATATGGATTAAGTCCTGCACTAGGCAGTCCTGTTGCAGGGTCACCCTATGCTGGCCTCGGTGCTGCGTATGCATTTAGTACAATCACCTTAGAGACACCCTATAAAAATACTGGCTATGTTGTACAATTAACGTATAATGGAGCCGGTCTCCAGACTATACCTTTACAAGCAAATATATTAACATCCAATACATTTGATATCATTGGGCCTGGCCCAGCAGGTACATACAGTGGATTTTGGACCACATATGGTTCAATCTTTTAATTCCAGCCATCTAAATTGAAACCCTCTCTAGAAGCAAACTCTAAGGCCCAGGGCTCTAACTTTCCCTGTACAACTGCAGTGGGCCTATAAGGCCAAGGGGCCAAGAATACTGCATTCGGTTGTGTTCCCCTACGCTCTATTGCAAGATGCACTCTATTGGAATCCATGCATACTTTACTGAATGTCGCTTGACCTTTTAGGTTTTCAGCGACATTTATCCTTACACAGAATTTAGCCCAGTCCTTCTCAGGCAGGCCAGATTCTTTGAAATCCTTACTGGCCGATTTCAATACTGCCTCCAAGAACCCCTGATACTGATTTCGCCGCCATAAACAGGCCTGGAATGTAAATTTATATTGATCCATATCACTTATTATTCTCCATAAACCCTTGTATATTTTATCTGTCCTATTCGGACCAGGAGATGGCATCAGCCGAATACTCTGCACTTTTTCATCCGCCTTGATAATCTCAAGCGCTTCATTTAACAGAGAATAATCGGGTGCTCTATCTAGCCAGAAATCTTCTTGGAGTGGTAAGACAAAGTCATATTCTTCTGGCAAATATGCAGTTGCTGCTATGCGGCTTTCTATAAATCCCGCCTCCTCTTTTTCTAAAGAAATATAATGAGTATTTTTACTTTCCAAAATGGCATGTACATAATAATCTTGTAATCCAACTTCAGTCGCTAAAAATATGGGTACCTCATCTAGATTAGGGGCGTATCTACGAATACATGCTACCTGCACTTCTGCAAGAGGCATATATTTGGGTGTAGTATTTATCAGAATGCACCAGGCCATCTGCCAAGATATAAGACAAACTATTTACGCCCTTCTGAAAATGGTCTAAACTGCTCTCTATATATAAGACTAGATGTTGTCTACACACCCTAAAACAGGGGCTACAATTCGGCTTATGAAATCTGAGTCATCCATTTGGAAAAACAGAAAAACACTTGTATGGATGAAAGAGCCCCCTACAACTGACACGGCTAGATGGGCCAGATGGGATATCGCTGTAGATAGTCTAGATTCCAATCTCTTGACTTGGAAACCGCAAATGGTGGTTTTAATAAATGAGACACCAGCGGCTATGAAGTGGCTTCAGACACCCGCTGCCAAGAATACGCGATTTATTCTTGTATCGCGGAATCTAGTGAACTCCATTGGTGAAGAGAAATTTCATGGATTTGGCCTAGGAAATGTTCTGTGTCTAGAAGAATTTTCTGAGATGTACCCCTTCATAGGACCCGCTTGGGATGGCAGTGTAGAAGATGCGCTTCTCTGTGCATCCCTAATTTTTCGATACCAGCGGCTAGTGGGTGTTAAATCTGAAAATAGCCGGCTTTCTAAGGTCCTTTTAGATCCTCTACCCCTAAAGGTCACTGAAATATGTGAGCCTCCAGAGCCACTTGTCTTAATCCAACAATACTATAAACCTCTACAAGCTGTCAGGGCAAGAGAGATTGACAAGTGTCTCGCAAAGAATTTACAGAATCCTCTGATAGACCAAATTTATCTGTTTGTAGAATCTAAAAATATGAAGTTACCAAAGCATCCTAAGCTGGTATTCATAGAAAAGAAGCAGCGTATTACATATGCCGATTGTATTCAACTAATCCAAGATAGAGTAGGTAATAGTAAGCTAGTGGCATTTGCTAACTCCGATATTTATTTAGATAATAGCTGGTCTAATCTTTGGTCTTCTGATATACACGATGTATGTCTGGCGCTGCTACGATGGGAGGAGGAGGGTACAAGCGCTAATAGTAATGGGGAGCCAGAACTATATGGGCCTCGCGATGACTCTCAAGATACGTGGGTGCTCCATAGTGACAGTGTGCTAAATCGCTCATGGGATCTTGACAAGTTTAAGATTCCGTTCGGTACGCCTGGCTGCGACAATGCAGTCTTAGTAGAGTTCTTAAGAAATAAATTCCGTATTGTGAACCCTGCACTATCGCTGAGAACCCTGCATGTTCATAAAAGCCAGATTCGTACCTATGATCCACTAGATATTGTGGATCGCCCAATATATATGCACGTAGATCCCACAGGCATACATGAGTTGAATCCGCTGCTTGATTGGTCTAGTTGGACATCAAAGGTTATTGTTCATAAATCTATTGACAGGCCTCTAAAGGCTACCACCCCCAAGACTCTAGGGATTTTCTGTTCTCAGATAAACCGCCTATCAGATTTTACATGGACAGTCGCAGGCCCTAATACATATGTTACACCTGCATTTCAAGATAACGAGATTGACATAGAGGGCGGTGGTTTTGTAAGTTGTAACGGCTTAGCCTATACATATAGTGATCTGTGTGTTGGAAAAACGGAAGTACAAAAGACACTTTGGTCTGAGAATCAAGTAAGCCATTTGATGCCAGCACAGATGACCAATACAATGATGTGCTTTCCATTAGAGGAAGATTGGTTAGAAAATCCTGCCCTCTATACGTTGTACTATCTATCACGCGTTATTAAGCAGCATCAAGAGAACCCTGAGGCTTCATTCTGGTGTAGAAGAACTAGTGATTTGCTACCCGCATTCCGTCTATTCAATTGGAATGAGAAGAGGGGTCACTTACTTCATTTTAGTAAGGATACCCAGGCATTTTCACAAAAAATTGTTGGACGCACAGCCCACGGTGTGCGGATTATGCCTCGTGATATTGAGGCACTCCGCTCCAATGTATTTGGTGGATGGACCAATACACGTATCGTGGAACCAAAGCCGATTCTAGTAGTGGTTGCAGATACTGCACATATCAAAGATGATTTGTTAGAGATCTTAGAGAAATATGTAGAAGCGAAAGAATATGAGGTGAAGGTTATGTATGCGAACGCCCATGCGAGTAAATGGGCCGAGGCACTTTCAGGGGCATCGCGTGTGATTCTAAGTACTTCTGTAAAACATGTCAAAATACCCACATGGGCATGGTTATGGCTGGCACCCTTTGACTGCGCTATCCTAGAGCTACAGGAAGAACGGGAGCCTTCTGATTCACTTGTGCATTTATGTGCGGTAGCTGGCCTGGACTGGACTCTACTACAGTACCCCAGGGCCACACCTGAGGGATTCAAGAAAATTATCATGAAAGAAGTGGAAAAGTGGTTTCAGCCTCAGCAACAGCAAGCAGCGGCCACCCTGCCCCGCGTGTTCATACCACCCAAGACGATGAAGTTCGGATTTTTTGGACATAAGGGCGACTCGTTCCGTGAGATTGTAGATATGTGGGCTGAGCGCGGTTATGTTGAGCAAGTGGAAGACCCTATTATAACCCAGTGTTGGCTAGGCGATATTGGTAAGACCTTACTATATGACCGACCTACGTGGAATTGGCTAGAAAAGTCCAGTGAGTCTGAGCAGAAATACAAGGTGTGTTTGGCTGGAAATCCCGACGCGTCTGAAAAGCCCAATGCCAAACCATGGATTTTCTGGCCAAGAAGGCCCAACCTTGTGGAGAAACAGGCTCAGGTAGAGAGAGCCTATAATGAGAGAACCGAGCGCATAGTATTTTATGGGCGTATTGAGAATGATACACAGGGAAAGTTTCGCCAAGATATATCTGGCTGGAAGCAGATCTGCGACAAATTCTCCATGCCAGTTGGAGCCAAAGAGCCATATGCACTGGGACCTGAAGAGTATCTAATCGCCCTACAAAATGCTAAATACGGTCTTTGTCTGAGGGGCTATGGTCCAAAGTGCAATCGTGAGATTGAACTTCTAGCCATGGGTACTGTACCAATCGTAACACCCGGTGTTGATATTACGGGGTATATAGAGCCTCTGATAGATGGTATAAATGTGATATGTGTTTCAAGCCCCGAAGATGCCCTCACAAAAATTGCGGAGATTACAGAGGATAAATGGACAGTAATGTCTAAGGAGGCTAAGGCATGGTGGCAGCGGAATGCAAGCGCAGAAGGATCATGGCAGAGGACTACAGAATATAAATAGTATAAATAGATAATGAGGCCGCTTTTTTCTGATGGGTGGAATTCATTTTGGCATTTTATATTTGGTATGATTGCTGCAAAATATAATATAGTATTGATTCTTTTCTTGGGATATGAAATATTTAAACATAAGTCTATTTCACAGTCATATGCGAGTATAACCGAGTTTTTTATTGGCTATATTTTTGCTAAGATATTTTATATATTTTTACCTGATACCATCAAGTACCGAAGTTAAGTACTCCACGGTAGTGTGTCATATATTAAAACTTATCACCTTCATGTATTTGTCCCCCAAAGCGAACTCTTTGAAAATTAAATTTAACACGCCTCATACTTATTTTATTATTAATTATTATTTTTCCAATTATCTTTTCAGAATGCAGGGGCTGTTTTTTACTAAGTTCTAACAACTGTGTAAAAACTTCACCATATATTTTATATGTATTTGAATTTGTTATAGAAAATCTGTCATTAAACTTCGTAATATTATCTAAATGGAAATTTGGTATAACTATAGAATGGTCATCAATTAAATCAAACCATTCTATTTTAAATTCATCTAAATAAAGACAGTCTGGTCGCATAAATAATATGTATTTATAATTATTCTTTGTCTCCTCTATCATTTTTGTGAGTTTTAACTTGGAATATTGGGCTAATATGAAATTATCTACAGAATTATATTGTGTATTCCATGGATCTTTGTGAGTCCTATATAATGACATATTTATCTTTTGTTTTATTTCCTCTTGATTATCTATTTCTATATACTGCGCATTTAATAACTTGTATTCCTCGTTATCTATATCACTATCATTTACAATTTCTCCCGTCCTTATATTTTTATAATTTGTTAAATGAAAGGTATGTATAAATATGTGATATTCTATATTTTTTTCTTTAAACATATCAAATACTTTTTCACGTATTGATTTAATAGTGTGCTTTAAACTTCGGGTTATTCCGAAAAACCCTATAGCAACTAACATAATAATTATCTATATTTTATTATAGACTTTATTTAAGCACTTCCTAAGGGTTTGCTGCACTGAGCCACGTACCCAAATATGATACTTGGCACTAGTATTTATTAACTAGGGTTTCATACCTAACCGAAGCTTACCCCAGCGAACAATCTTTTTGAGTTTATCCTCGCCTATAGACTGACTATATCCACGAATATCAAATAAACTCCCACTGAATAGCTCGGCCTTATTTTCATATTGAGAAGATGCATCTAACCAATTGGATTTCCCTAGATAATTATTGCTAGTTAAGGATGACTGTGGTAAATGGCCTTCTGGATCCTCCGCCATCAATTCGCCATTTATCCAGATTTGTAAGGCTGGCCTTACACCATCACCCGACGCGGTTGTTATACATATATGAGTCCATTCTTTCAACTTGATACCACCCTGTACTTTCATGTGTTGCATTCGCAATTTCCCATTCCAGACTTCATATAAGAGCGTAGCCGTTTCACCACCCGCTGTTTTTGCTTCTGACTGTGGGGGCGGAATGGGTTTGAGATTTCTAGGTAAAACAGGTGCCTGATATGGCATCTGATTTACATTAGCAGATGTTGACAACATAAGTTCTATTGGCCTCATGGTCGGCACAAATTGTGCCCCCGAGGGAAAATCAGGAACCACCTTATTCAAATCAATACTTTCACATGCACTTTTTCGTATAGACGAACCCTTCTCTATGGTACCATCTCCGCGCCCTAAAATGCCAATGAATACATTGTCCATACCAGGACCAGAACCAAAATCTAAGAAGTGCATATTATTACGGAACTCATCGCAATATACCCACATGGACATAGCCCGCATAGTTGTAAGAGTTATCTTTTTTCCAAAACTCATATCGGTAGAATCACCAAGACGCATAAACTGGTCCACGCCATTGAAATGCACACCCCGTGTTATTTGAACACGTTCATCCAAATTAGTTAGTCGGTTTTCGCTGCCATCCAAGAGCTGAGACGGCAGCGGCTTTACTTCTGCTTCTTCAATACTGATATTACCGGCGCTAAACATGGTTAAATTTTCAGCATAATCTTTCATATCATCTATGAACCGAAACCAGAACATAATACCCTGATAAAATTCCAAGATGTCAGCCATATCCTTTGGAGGATCCGGATCAAATTTCATAACCGTGTCAAATTCGGTATTCAAGGCCCGGTAACAACGGGCTTCCCAAGAACTGGCTGACATTTTTACAATTGCGCAATAATCAGCCTTTCCATCACCGGTAGTATCACGCATGTAGTCATCGCGGCTTGTTCTGAATCCATCCTTAATATAAGCGGTTCTATAGGATATAGATGACAGATTTTCTGTACCGGCTAAAGCGCATGCAAAAAATTTTGCATCTTCTTTGGAGCCTTTGGGTATTACCATTCTACAAAAATCGTGTTTTACACCTAACCCCTGAACGTCTACATACCCCCGAACATTCCGTTTATCTTGTACATACCCGGCTTCCTCTGTATCAAAGGAAACATCTCCCCGACGAGGAAAGTATCCAGCTAAAAACGGGTTATCAGTTGCATTCACTACAAATCCCTCTAAAGACGGTAAATATGAAAGGGGTTTAGTAATATCTGCGACTAATGTGATGATTAAGACGACTATACACACATACAAGAGTATATCCCAACTCATCTCCTATTCGGTACGGGGTTTTTCAAATGGAAGATACTCTCGCAGAAGAGTAGAATGAAGGGGGGGTTCTTAAGAGGTCAGGGTACATACGGCTGTGTTTTTCAACCAGCGCTTTTGTGCCGTGGTTCTAAAAATCCAACAGATCCAAACAAGGTAGGTAAGATAACCAGTTACGAGGACGCCAAAAATGAACTTAAAATCGGGAAATACCTCCGTACAATTGACGGATATGAAAACTATGTAATTCCAGCGGAATCTGACTCCTGTATTCCTAGGGCGAAGTCCAAACAGGTTGATAAAGATATAGATAAGTGCAAGTTTTCAGATGATTTACACTTGAATAAAACAGTTCAGATTATCATGCCTTGGGGCGGGGTATCTCTAAATCGTATTCCTCTAGATCCATCAAATTTCAACTTTTTCAAGTTCATGGAAGATATATTAGCGGCAGGCACATTTTTACTGCTGAATAATGTATGCCATTTTGATATTAGCAGTCTCAATGTCCTAGTTAATAATAAGGCCCAAACACGATTTATTGATTTTGGGTTTTCCTTTCGGCCAGAACAAATGACCCTTGAGACACTAAATCTTCGGTGGAGAGAGATAGACTATGAATATGATACAGAAACTCCAGAAGTTACACTCATGCTAATATCACACCAAAGTGGGGATTTATATAAGGCAATGAAGGGACTACAAGAAAAGAAGCCTGCCGTACAATTATTACAGGATATCTGCGGCATTTCACCTGAAAAGTGGGTAAGAGAATTAAACATATGGACAAAAAGCTCATACAGCTTTCAACAACATAACTGGTTAGATTGTTGGAAGACATATTGGCCGGGATTTGATGCCTGGGGGATTGGCGCCATGTTATTGAATATTTTAGAGGTTCAATTGCAGTTTGCAGCTTTTAGAAATTCAGACCAATGGATGACAAAGGGACCTTTGATAAAGACAATTCTGGTGAATCTCTGTCGCGGTCACCCAGCATATAGAATTGACGCCGCAGAAGCATTGAATGCCCTAACAAATGGAAAGCACCCACTTATCGCCTTTAGACCTTTTGCGCCCGTTTCTGACGCCGCGTCTGATAGTAGCGCTGCACCAGTGAACGGCTACGAGTGGATCCAGCAGAAGAAGGCTGTTCGGAAAGATGTCTCCTCCTAATAGCGCCACCCCTGGCAATTTTAGCCATATGTAGAGACTTACCTCTGGGAACACAGAAATAGCCACAAAAGTCCGTATACATAAGCGGATCCTCCTTATTTTTGTATAAATACAAGGCTCTGTCAGGACGTATAATTGGCCGGTCAGAGGCATCTACCCGCTTTACCGCTAATGAACCAGGTTTATGAGACCAATATCCATCTCTATCTTGTCTCAAAAAGTGGTAGTCGCGCTTCGGATCAACTATTAAGGCAATCTTGCTTGTACCATTTGGACACCTATATTCAAAATGCGTCGCTTCTACCATAGGGTTATCTCCCCATAGGCGCGATACCATGTCACCGCACCCCTTTTCTTTCTGGTCAGCAAACCGCTTATATCCCGCCTCATATCCAGGTTGAGGAAACCCTACATTACACTCTGGGTCCTCCTTACAGTCCTTTACCATTTTAGGATCAATTGTGTCAATTGCGTATGCAAAACAGTTATGACTATCTTTCAATGACTCATTATTATTCCATTTATCCATATCCAAGACTGGCTCAAATCCGCTAGTGGGACTCATCCTACACCTGCATCGCCGTGTATTACGACCTTTGTAGTTGCACGCATGATAGGAACACCAAGGCCTATTGGGTAGCGGTGGCCTACTACAGTTCGTGTCACACTGGCAAATTGGACTCGTTGGAAGTTTTTGAAACTGTGGGAGGGTTCTTCCCATCTACTCTAGGCTCTAATACAATTGGCTGTGCAGAAGTTTCTAAATCGTCTAACCAGCCTTCCAATACTTTACGTTTTTCTGTCGGAAAGGCTGCTAATACGCCCTGTTTAATATCTGGTGTTTGGGTGGGGGCCATGGAATTATGACCCGCCGTATTAGTTACACCTGATGTATCAGCAAATTTCCAATATTCTTCTTCCACCTGCCGCATCTTTATTTTTTCGGTCATATGAAAAAATGCCAGAAATTGATTTTCATGTGTCGGGACTGTTGGAGCATCTTTAGGACAGTATCTTCCAGATAGACCCATATATTGCCATCCTTCTGACTTTAGCAGCTCAAAACTCGTATAGATAAAATAATATTTTTTATCAAGCTTAAAAAGTGTCATTAAACCATTGCAAAGTGTAACAAGAATCGATATTATCCATGTAACCCAGTAAATTTGTATCTGATAGTTGCTGTTTTGAATAGAAAGAAATGCTGGTACTAATATACTACCAACTGTCATAATAACTTGTGAAGTATAAAACATACATGAAAGGCGGTTAGCGCGAATCTGGAAATTATCTAGAAGACTTAGATATCTATCCTGCAACACCCGCTTTTTGTAGGGTTCTATTTGTATATTTTCTATCATTTCAGAAATCTGTTGTATTTCTTCTGTTCGTTTCGCCATCTATTTAGCCGTCTAAAATGTATTAGACAAATATAATTAATGTCTATACAAGCAGTTATACAAGCTGCACTTAACTCAGATGGTGGTGCTCTCATCGGAAGAAATGGTACCATAGAGCTGGAGCAGATGATTGCGATCAATCCTTATAGGCTACAAGTTCTAGAGAGTAATGCAGGTATTTTTCCAATTTCAGTACATAGCCACTTTTATGAATGGCAGCGACAGTCTATAGAGGCAACTAAATCTGCAGATGTTCTAGCCACAGGTTGGTATGAGCCACTCAAAGATGCTGAAGAAGCAGCCTTAGAAAGGTGGCAAGTAAGAGCTGCGCGGATATCTCTCAGGGCGATTGAACCGTATTATGTAGAGCCCCAAGAGCAGTGGACCAGACTTCTAGAGGGTCATTCGGTAGCAGTGGTCACTAGTTTTACTAAGACCGCAAAAGAGCAAGTACAAAAAGGGTCAAAAGCAATATGGGAATCTAGAGGTGTTTTACCTGAAAATGTAGATTGGCACTGGATACAAACTGGCTATCCAAGATCTATCGCAAAGGGTTCACATCATGTAGAATGGCCTTCATATATACATAGCTGGTCGCAAGCTGCCGAATATGTAGTTGGAGAAGTAATTAAATCTGGCGCCAGATTCGCCTTGATAGGATGTGGAGGACTAGGTATGCCAATTGCTAAAATGCTAAAACAACGGGGTATCATAACAATAGTTATGGGCGGAGCAATTCAGGTGCTTTTTGGAATAAAAGGTCGGCGCTGGGCAAATCACCCCATTATATCCACATTTTGGAATGACGCATGGGTATGGCCTTCAAAGGAAGAAATACCTGGCGCGGCTGCCACAATAGAAGGGGGGTGCTACTGGGTCTAAAAGTTGAATGCGTTTTGGCGTGTGGTTTTTCTACACAAATGTCAGCGGTCGCCCCCAAAAAGCGCGTATATAAGAAGAAGGCCACTGCAGCGACAGTCCAGGAAGTACCCGCTAATACGATTGTCGCCTTAGCGCCTGCTGCTGCAGCAGCGGCGGAAGATACACGACCAAAGTGCAATATTTGCGATGAGGTATATAACCGCATGGCAAATACGGAGGTGAAGTGCAATCTATGCCAAGTGAGTTCCTGTCGCAAATGCGTTCAGACATTCTTGGTTACGACAACTAATGACCCCCATTGTATGCACTGCAATAAGGCGTGGGAGCGCGAGTTTATTGATGATAACTTGACTGCCACATATCGCATGAACGAATATAAGAAGCATCGTGAGAATATCCTTCTCGATAGAGAGATTGCACTTATGCCAGCAACACAGTATAGGGCAGAGCAAATCAAAGAGGCTGATAAACTGCATGCGGAAATGATGCCCCCACTTGATGCTCAACTAAAGGAGCTGTACGAGGAGTCAAGTGCTGTGGCGAAGAAAATTAATGCCATTTATATTCTCCGCAGTGATACCCTTCATCAGATCCGTCTTCTTCGGACTGGTCAAACTAAGAAGCCAAAGGCAGAAGTGAATTTCGTACGCAAGTGCCCTGACGGAGACTGCCGTGGGTTTCTCAGCACCGCCTGGAAGTGCGGCCTATGTTCCAAGTGGGCGTGTCCCGAATGCCATGAAATTAAGGGTGACACCCGTGATATAGCTCACGAGTGCAAGCCCGAAAATGTCGCCACGGCTAAATTACTAGCCAAAGACAGCCGACCCTGTCCTGGTTGCGGTGTTGTGATTTGCAAGATTGATGGTTGCGATCAGATGTGGTGTTCTCAGTGTCATACGGCCTTCTCTTGGCGTACTGGCCAAAAGGAGACTGGGGTGGTTCATAATCCGCACTTCTATGAGTGGCAGCGCAGAGTAAATGGTGGGGTTGCCCCGCGTGTAGGAGGTGATGTGGCCTGTGGTGGTGTCCCCAACTATCATGAGCTGCGTAACACTATTCGGGCGATGAATCCTACCGATATAACCAATCTGCTCAACTTTCACCGTATTGTGCAACACGTGCAGGCAGTTGAAATTGCCCGATTCCATAACGTATTTAATCAGGCTGACAATGAAGATATGCGTATTAGCTACTTGCTGGGTAATGTATCGGCAGATGACCTGAAGATTGAGATCCAGAAGCGTGAGAAGAAGCGTGAGAAGGAACGGGCGCAGCGGCGCGCGTTTGAGGTGCTCGTACAAGGTGGAACAGACCTGCTGCGTCGTATCATGGCAGAGACGACGGTTCAGGGTAAGAAGGCTATTACAGAAGAGATTGATGCGCTCAGAATCTACATCAATGAGTTGCTGGCAAAAATCAATGAGCGTCTCAAGCTTTCGGTACCTCAATACACAAATACTTGGGTCACCGTCTATCCATTTAGCCCGTCTGCAAAGAAGGCTGAGGCGCTAAAGAAGGAGCAGGCTGCAGCAGCAGCGGCTAAGGAGACGACTAAGCAGACACCAGAGACAGCACCGCCTCCGCAAACCACGATATAAATGATTTAGACACCCTCCAGATTAGGCCCAGTAACGAATACACCAAGGCGCTCTGAATTCCCACCCCATGGATCATAGCAAACCCGTTCCTTTACACGTGTTAGATCCAAATGCGATGCCAAGCAATAAATGGATGACTCAATCATATGTAGTTCATCTGCCCTCTCCAGTAAAAAGGTATAATCTAAAACTGGCTTATTTACGACTTGCTCAGCAAGTTCCCATTCCTTAGGATGCGTATCCTTAGAATATGAATTTTTATTCAAGTCTAAAATAAGCCTCGTTTCTCCACGCTTTCTAAGAAGATCTACGATAGGAAGCCTCTTAACAGACGACTGCTCGTGTACCACAATATAGGGGCAGTCATAGAGTCTAGAAAGGGCAACGGCCTCATCTGTTCTGGGTACATGGAAGTAGATATTCCGTACCTCGTATGGTATGCCAATATCATCATAAAATGATTTTGGAAGGTTATACAGGACGGGGGGATCCCTATCAGAAAATCCGCCGCACCCGAGCACGGTATAGCCCTGACTAGAAAAGGAGTGCTTTTTGAAGTGCCATGGATGAAGATCTATATCATCCTCAATTAAATACAGTTTGATTGTCGGGTCATCTGCATACATAGCCTTTGCATTTTTCTCATAGCGCTGCTTACATACAACCAATACTTCATCGTAGTCAGTAGCTAAATACCGAACAGCTCCATTCATCCAATACATATCGCCAAGACCGAGGTGGCTGTATATAATTACTTTCTTCAGATCATAGCCCTTCTGCTCCCTTAGTGCAGAATTGGCCGCCGTATTAATCTTTGCCTTTACACGATAGCGGCGGTCATTTTCAATAAGAATAGTGCGACAAATATTAGCACCTTCCTCTTTTGAAGTCTCCTTGTGGTGAAATTTATCCTGGAGTTCCCAGAGACCCAGATTAATCTGGTATAGAATCTTATAGTAATACTTGTGCTTTTCAACATGTGTTTTCAAGTTTTCAAGCAATACATCAAATTCTTTCTGTACATCGTTGCGCCTGGTATCTGAAATCTTTGTGAGTTTGATGTGAAGAATCGTAAGTTTATCAATCGCTTCACCAAGGCTTACAGGGAGGCTAATTTGGCTCATCTTATTAAAAAGAGAGGGGTTGCTTTAGACCTATTTATTATTTAATTTAATCCTATAATAGAATGATAACTCCTACTGGTGGAAATGTACCTCCAGGTATCGCTCTAACAGGTGGGCGTATGAGAACTCGCCGCAGTAGGCGTAATAAGCGTAAGACGCACAAGACGCACAAGACGCGCAGACAGCATAAACGCAGACGCACATAATTAACTATATGGCACAAGTGGTCGTTGTTCGTGTAGGCAACCCCATTCATAATTGGGATACAAAGTGGAGCAGTCCTGAGATTCACAATCTTGCAAATAATCAGACAATTCGGAATTTGTATGTAGAGCAGTACCCACTTATTGTAATATTTGTAGGTACTGGTGATATACCATTATGCATGGCAAGTGTTGATGCTGTGAGACCCCGTAGCGTCATACATGATGCCGATTACCCTGTTGGAAATGTACAAGGGCTATATCAGACATTTTTTACCTTTCGGCGCAAATACCCTATAACCATTCCAGGGAGGCAATTGATACAGCCTATTTTAAACTATATTCAGTTTACACCTGGTCAACAGGTACATATTAATCATCTTAGTGCACTAAATGCCATAGCACTTCATACAATCAATACTGTTAACTTTAGTCAAAATAATACATATATTAATCCAGGTGCGCTATAAAACAAAATTATAACCCGGCAAACCTCTTAGAACTATTCAATGTCTTCTTGGATTCGTGGCGCTAAAACATACGCCAAGCGGACGATCACTGTGCCATTTTATTATGATATAACACAAAGCAATAATATTGCAAGTACATTCTTAGAATTACTAGGGGCCTTTATTTATAGTCGTAAACAAAATGAGAATTGCACTATTTATGATCCGAATGGACTAATAAATGATGCTCTTCGGTATAACCCCGGGATAAAAATGATAAAAGAGGTACCGGAAAATACAACCCAGATTAGCCTAGCATCGCTTATAAATACTAGTAAGACAATGAAATTCTCTGAGGTTCAGCAACACGCGTCTAGTATCTTTCAATATATGCCGGCATTTAATACATCTATCCTACAGGTTATACAAAGGGCATCTATACGTTCAGCCTTTGATATTGCGCTTCACATAACTGCCAATGAATCAGGTAATGTAGATCTAGGATACTATGTAAATGTAGTAAGAGATTATCAGAAAAGAATAAAAAAGGCGAACTTGTCCATTTATGTAATGGCTGATTCACTCCAGCTGGTTACACAGTTTCAAAGGGCTGGTGACAATGGATGGAATGTAATAAGTTTAAGCAAGTTTCCTATGACAAACCGTTCAGATTTATTATTTCAGGAGTTGGCAGAGGTACAAATCTTTGCTGTAGTCCCTGCCGCCGTCTTAGACTTTAGTCATTCCATAGACCGGTTCATATTTTTAATGCAAAGAAATCCCAAGGGGTATCCTTATTTCAGAGAAGTAAAGAATAGGGAGTGGGCTATCGATTATATAGTGCCCCCGCAACCAATTCAAGCGGCTTTGCCTGTACCTGCGCGTGTACCTGTGGCTTTGGCTTCGCCTATACCTGTAACTGTGGCTGCGCCTCTACCTATGCCTTCACCAGTGGCTGCGCCTGTGGCTACGCCTGTAGTTGTGGCTTTGGCTTCGCCTATACCTGTACCTGTGGCTGCGCCTGTGGCTGCGCCTGTGGCTGCGCCTGTGGCTGTACCTGTGCCTGTGCCTGTGGCTGCGCCTGTGGCTGCGCCTGTGGCTGCGCCTGTGGCTGTACCTACACACACCCCCGCAAGGGTATCCATGGATATAAATGATTATATCCCCGAAATGTTACAACCCCTATAAATAGCCTAAATACAGACACTTAAGTAAATATATAATGGACGATCTATATTTTGCATCAGGCCCACCGCTAAAAATTAGCGACAGTGTAAATAATAAGGACCCCGTATTATTATCGGTTGTAATTATGGCAGCATTTATACAAATTGTCTATATTTATTATATCATGCGACTAAGTTGCCAAAGAAGGTAGATTTTTTAGAGATGTAATCTAGTAAGTTTAGGCAGAATTTCCTCATGATATGATTTATTAAATGATATTAGACTATCTTTAAAATTTATTCCTGGCCGAAATGCAATAGGTCTTATATTTTGAATATATTGAACAGCCTGGTTCCAGCTCATACCATTTTTTGCAATTAAATACATGGCCATAATTGCTGCAGAACGCTGCATACCAGCAGCGCAATGAACAAGTATTTTATTACCCGCATTTTGTTCCTTTAGCAAATTATACAATATCTCATGAGACCAGAGTGTCATATTGCGAATTTCTTCTGCCTCTAAATTATCATTCACCGGAATACGATACTGTTTTTTAATGTTCGGTGAAAATGGCAGATCTTTTGTTGCATTGAATACTACTGTGATTTGCTTTTCCGCTAACCATTTATCATTGAGAGCAGCCCTCCTGTTACCCAACCAAATACCCGGGACAATTTCGTGTGCATCCGGTATGTTCATTATCCTGATTAATTCCACTAGTAAAAATGAAGCCAATTCCCGTATATAGGCTGGGCAACAACAATGAAAATACCAAAGGAAGCGCTTACCCTCCATATCTATCAGTATGAAGAAGTCATATCTGCATTTAAATGGGCGATAATTACACATAATTGCAGAGAGGCTGTATTTTGGGGCCTTGAACTTTACGATAGTGGCATGATGGAAGATATATTTGAAGTCTTGGTATCCATATGGATAGAACACATCGGATTCGGAAAACACTGTTTGACAACTCTGTATGATATACTAGGTTGCCAACAATCAGATGAGTTAGATCGTGATACCTGGATACAACATCTGTACATGTGGTCTAATCTGCGAACAATGGATTCTACCGGGTTCCAGATTCTTGTCCGGGGCGCTTTGATTTCAAAAATATGGACACCATCTTTCAAACATGCCAAGGCGTATGATAGCCTGGATGGGGCTTTAACTGACTGTTTGAAAAGACACAAACTCTTAGAGGCTTGGTCTATTGCTAGAGGGATTTCTTCAGATCTACTATGGAAGGTCTTGAGCGAGCGTTGTGAGGCACTTAGCCGTATACAAGCCTTTGAAACTATCAAGGGACTAGATGTGGCCGATTGCCTACGTAGATGCGCGTGTATGGTCTTAGTGACTATATCAGATGCGACATTGGTGAACTCTTTAGAGCCATTGAATCTGATAGATGTGCCGAGTGAAATTCAATCTATGGTTCATGATTTGGATTCTGAAGTATCTCTGAGGCAGCGCAGAGTATTCAAGATACGACCTGAGTGCATGATAGACTGCGCGCGAACTGTTTTACCCAGCAATCAAACCAATCTAAAAAGTATTGAGCTTGACCTAGAAGAAAATCTCAAACGGTCGCCCTGTTGGCAAGTGATCCTAGAGGAATACATGGAGTCCGATTATACGTGGAAGAGTGACTTCTACAAGGAAATGTTCTATAACTCGTACTTTCCTCATTGCGTAGATGACATACCTGATGAATGGTCTTTGAAAGATAAGGAGCAGTCGCACGGGCGTGGTCTAGGGAAAACAGCCCAATTAGCCGCATATCAATATATCAATAATATGCTGCGAAACAAATCATGTCTCGGAGTATATTCATCTATTCAGCACGTAATCAGTAGCCCGCTCAATTCTCTTGATTGGGCCTCTATATATGACGAATTCTATGCAGAATGCAAGGCGCGCCTAGAAGCGAAGCTGCCGATGCAACCTAGTAAAAAAGTGTTTGAAATAGTATAATTACTCTTCTAGTACTTTAGCATCATAAATAATAAGGCTAAGACAACCGCCGTTGGAACCGTGAAACCATCTGGTTCGTTCCATCGTTTCTCTTTTCGTATACTTCACATTCTCACAGGTACATTCCTCTTGTGTAAAGGCTCGGCGCAGCGCATGTTTTACGTGCTCTGACTTCGTATATATGGTTATTTTCATATCCTCTAGAGACCCATCCAGTGACGTAGACCATTTTTCATCGGGATAACAATAATCCTCCTCTGCATGTTTGAGATACATATAAAGATTGCGATCTTGCCTTGCGCCCGATTTATCCTTCAAGCCCTCAATAATACTCATTATATAGTCAAAGTCACGCTTCAAACCCTCTTTATCCGAAGGCGATAGGGCAGGAGAAAGATGCTGTATTTGTTGTTCTATATCCCACATTTCAGTTTGAAGCTTATTTGAGGCATTACTTAAGTCATATGCCTTATCATCGTATACCTTCTTTTCCTTCAGGATGGCATCGTGTGTCTCTTTGAGCGCCGCGAGTTTCGCATTAAGTTCCTCCATTTGTGAGTTACAAATGGAAAAGGCAACTATCAATTTTTATGGACCGTCTAAAATTTTCTCAGATATTCTAGATAATGCCCGAGACCTACACTATAAACCCACTATCCAAGGAATCAGATGAAAAAGATAAAGAATATAACATAACCAAAGAGGTGCCCGATGCAGCTCGTGACATGGCCTTCTGCTGCCTTACCTACATTTTCTGCTGCATACCAGTTCTCTTAGGATCTGTAAGATAGCCCTCCTCATGCATATAATTTAGCAAGCTTATCTATTTCTTCTGAGTCAATGGGCTCATATGTGGTGACACAAGGCCGTATGATTACAGTATTGGTATTTGCCCTATCTACCTTACATACTACCTTAATGGTATCTACATCTTTAAAAAAAGTAATAACCGTATCATCATTACATACAAATATATGGGATGATCCCATAACTGTATAAGATCCCTTTATACTATGAGTTGAAATGCTGGTATTTTTTGCAAGGTCAGTAGTGGTAATTACAAAGCCCACTGTACCGTTTGTGAACTTAGCAGACTCTAATGCAAAATGTGGCAAGGGCGCACTGGAATCGGGGCGAACCAATGGCTTTACAACTTGCGGTTTGAGAGTTGACTCTACAAGACCCATCTATACACAAATGTTTAATATGCGTTTAGACCTTCAATGATTCTGATATACAGAATAAACCCGTGCTAATAATTTTCCTGAGTCTTCACCTATCGCATGTATTTCATTTATATCGCATGTTACCTCAGTTATGTATTTACGCCGTGTAAGTTTTATCCATGCTTTCACATAATCTGAACGCCTTGTACTATTCAAAAAATCATGTTTAAATTCTGCTATGTAAAATTCTTCTATATTTATAAAGTCTGCCATCACTGTAAAATAATCATACACGGTTTCAAATAATAAGTCATTGTCTGAATAAAAGTGATTATCAATTGCAGCCAGTTTTAATTGTTGGCTGCATTTTTTTTCAAACATTTTCAAATTAAATCCATAGACCTTGAACCGCTCTAAAGCCCACGAACATGCTCCATAGGCTTTTAATTGATTATAAATAGATACAGATTGCATATAAGTAAATTCTTCATTTGAAAGGATATTCAAAGGGTACAGCGGCGTTGCAAACATATAGTCACAAGAGAGGAGGCGATGATTGATTGCTTTTCTCAAAGTACTCGCATCATATACATAACTGCAACGCCTTTCAATATTAATGACATATACAGGATTTTTGGGAACTTCCATGGTAACAACATCTTCGGTATTCATTACATTTTTCATACACCTTCTATATAGCCAGCGACGACAAATTGTTTGCATCATACGTTTAATTTTAAATAGCCTTAAAAAGAGTCGCTTTATTTTATTCCATTCATATTCCTCTTTTTTATAAGATTGTTGCATATACTGTAATATTTCAGGTATTTTAAAAAATGTGATAGATTTATCGTTATTAAAAGAAAAGGTGTATTTTGTCTTTATATCGTAGATAGCATTTGAAAACCCCCTTCTTTTAGGATTGTGCATATTGACTATATCAAACTTTAATTTTTCCGAAGGTAAAAGATTTATAGTAGCTGGTAAAAAAAACTTTGGGCTATCACATACTTTAAAGACATAGTGAACAATACGTATTTTTTTATTTATTCCTGTTGTAGATATAACCCTTTTATTTTTTATTATAGGGGTCTTTTTTTTCTTTTTAATGATTACAGTAGCTGCAGACGATTTAATATCTCCTACTATAACAGGCCACATATATATATTTTCTGACGAATATTCAAGTGGCTCCCACCTTAATTTTAATCCGAACGAGAAGTCCATTTACATAAAAAATGCATTGCCGGTTTAGGCATCAAGTTGAAACAAGGTGAGTCTAGTACCATGTAGAAGGCCACACCGAGTACCATTTAATCTATACACTTCTGGACCCTTTGCCATATAAATTCCATCAGGAGATATAATGCGCTGTACTATTTGCAGGCCACTAGGAACATCATTTAATGAGCGTTCATGAGATACACAGAACTTAGCGACGAGCCCAAGAGTGGCACATCTACATCGCATAAGAGTTGTTCCATTCTGTATAGTCGCCTGACACTGATATGTATTAGAACTATCATCGGGTGCTATTACAAATTTAGCACCCTCTTCTTTGTTTAACAAACCAAGAAGAGGTTGTACCGGCACCTTCAACTCTTTTGCGATCTCTTTCGCCAAAGATGCACCTTTAGAATACAATACGGCATCCAGGCTTTCCCAGAGACACTGCGGTATTGGGTACTCTTGCGCCATTGTGCGTTCGTTTAGGTTACTACAATTTCATTTTTTACGGTAAGTAGTCCCATGGTTTCACCAGCAGAATGGGGTCCAAATGCATGGAATCTCTTACATGGTATTGCTGAACGTGTAGGTAATCAACCGATTTTAACAATACAGCGAGATGAACAAAATGCACTGAGAAACACACTAAGAACACTATGGTCCCTTCTTCCTTGTAAAACCTGTCAGGAACACTATAGAGAATGGATCTTTCGGAATCCACCTGAAGCATTTACATCCAAGTCTGGTGGATATTTACAGGAAGAAATGCGGGCCTGGGTATATCGCCTCCATAATCTGGTTAATCAATCAAGGGGCATTGAAACAGAATTCAAAGAGGATATGTTAGAATCTAGTTACTCTAACGTAAACTTACGTGAATGTGCTACAAATTTGAAGTCTCTTTACCAACGTGGAACGTACGCAGGAGTGCTAAAACCACAGGAGTGGAAAGCTGCATGGAGGCAGATGGATGTACTATTAAGATTTATTGGTGTCTAGTTCTGTGCTAGACATACAGATGGCGTTGGAGATGCAGCACTTGCAGGAATGATTTGTGATAAGATACCAAGCATATCAGAGGTTCTTGCTCCGCATTGTATGGATAATTTATATAGACCAACACCTATAGCAATAGATGCAGCTCCAAAGAATCCAGATACTACAAGCGCTAATGTAGTTGTACCTTCACAACTGCTCATCAAGTTAAATCGTACAATTAATATTATAATAAAGATAAATGCTGTGCAAAATGTCACAAATGTTCCAGTAGTTATACGTTTTTCATAATTCATAGGCTTATTTGCATCACCTGGTTCTACTAGCGTATCATATGCGTTGGCTAAGATATAGCCAAAAAAGAAGCAAACACTTGTCAGCCAAAAACTGGGTATATTGTTCCAGTGATTTATATCAGTGTTCACATAATAACTAAAATCCTTTAGAGATTTATAGTCTGTTATAATATTACAGGAGTCTGCCTTGGATCGCCTCCAATTATTTGTACCTGTTATATTCAATAGAGTCTGGCATATGAATGTAAAAGCTGGCATAACAAATATAAGGCCTGTAAACATGGTGGTATGTGCTACAGATCCAGTAGTCACAGTAAAAAGAAATGAGGTCATAACAAGTACTAGAGGTAGTTGTTGAAAGCCGCGATATAAATATTCTTTTATTCCTCCAACGAAACTTGAAGCTGAAACCAGCGACATTCTACACTTATCTTATATTTTCTGCCGGATCATACACCGTGGAGTGCTTATAGTGAACCCAAGTCATCACCTACATCCCCCCCGTTACTGCCACTATTATAAGTAGGCCCACATACAAACATGGGTTTACCCACTTCTGCCGCACTTGTTATTATGGGTAAATTCATAATATTTACACTTCCGCGACCAAACAATGCCTTGTTCTGTTGCATGATTAAGAATCCCACAAGAGCTCCAAAAATCAATGATAATAACAGTGGTCCAAAATCTTCGCAGCCGTAGACATTTCTAAATATAAGTACTACAAGCAAAAATAATGCACTAAATATCATCGTTATAGTTTTTCTAATTGTCATATCACCACCCAGTGTCGTAATTTCCTTTGCAAATTCTTGTACAGATGTAACCATATACGTAAGAACTGCCGCTAAAAAGAACATGGTCGGTGATGGAAACTGTGAGGGGCATCCCAGGGTTTCTACGATGGATACTCGCATCAAATTTTTATACATAAACCCATTTTGACACACGGGTTCTTTGAAGTTAGGGCCACCTAAAATGGGTGATGCTGCAGCGACAGCATTGGAAGATAATCTCTGTATAAGCATTATTTCAAGCATAGATGCCAGAAGTACGCCATATGACTTACAAAAGCTGATAAATGCTAAAAATCCTACACCCAATACAAGACCATCCGGAAGTAACCGAACAAAATCGGTCGTCGGCGGGATTATCAATGCCCGCGATATTCTAACAAGTTCTGTATACATATCCTTTTTTTCAGGTACGGGTGACGACATAAGGCCTATCTAACATAATTATATAAAACTATGGGTATCCCTTCGTATTATAGAACTCTCATAACAAAGATTCCACAGGCTATACAAAAAGTCGCGCCGCCCAATGTAGGTACGCTCGTAATAGATATGAATTGTATGATTTACCATGTGCTAAGAGAACCAAAAATGTTAGGTATTCAATATCCTGGGGCTAATAATCCTGGCTGCTCGGCATGGGAGCGAACACTCCAAGACGAAGTTTGCAAATATCTTATACATATATGGAGGGCAGCCGGCGCACCTGTACATATGTATGTAGCCCTGGATGGGGTCGTGCCTTACGCCAAAATAAAGCAACAGCGATTTCGGAGATTCAAATCGGCCGCTGCTAAGGCGACTACAGGCTCAGGGTCTGCAGAAGAGCAGTGGGATACAAATGCAATTACTCCTGGTACGGTATTCATGAAAAATATGGGTGATTCATTGCGCGCAGCCGGCGCCCGATTTAACTGGATCATAAGTGATACAGATGAACCTGGTGAAGGTGAGCACAAGGTGCTTCGGTGGCTCTTATCCAACAAACTAACAGAGGGCCCTATTGTCGTGTATGGCCTAGATGCGGATTTGATTCTTTTATGCTTACTCGCCGGAGATAAACTCGGTGACGCATACCCCCTCTATCTTCTCAGGGAGTCAATGGCCTTTGGAAAATTGGTAAGACCCAGTGAAACAGAAAATGTGGAACTCGGCTTTTTCAAGGTTGGAGAACTACGGAAGTCGCTACAACGTGGCAAAGAGTGGTCCAGAGAACAGTTCTACGATTATATCTTTGGAATGTCCTTCTGTGGGAATGATTTTCTACCAACTGGCCTTTCTCTCCGTATGCGTGATGAAGGTCACTCCATTTTACTGAGTTGCCTTGATACCCTGTGGAAACATGGTAACCACCTTGTTGCCTTTGAAAATGGTATAGCAAAACCCCAGGCCGAAGGTCTGAAGGCCTTTGCCAAATGCATGGCGGCTCAAGAGGAGCGACTTGTCTTAACAACGATTCGGCGTAAAATGTCGGCCAGACTCGGAGAATCAGAAGAGGATAATTTGCCTTTGAGAGAGCAGGCCGAGGCACCCCTTGTAAAAATAGAAGGTGAGCGTACTATGCTACGAGCCGACTGGTCAATTACGTACAGCCGAATGGCTTTGGGTGATAGTTCCGAATTGCATCGCAAGAAGTGTGTGGCAGACTTCTGGCAAGGCTGGTGTTGGATTCTCAATTACTATCAAGGTCTCCCTGTGGATCTTGAATGGGTATATCCTGCAGGATATCCTCCCACTTGGAAGGATTTGCTACAGCATTTTGTACTGCCCAGTGACGAGGTAACCGTGAGAGAGCCGCTCAAACCTCAAGAACAACTTGCCATTGTTTTACCGCTGAGTAGTTGGAGTCTGATGTTAAAGACGCCATATAGATCTTTGCCGGCTAAGCTACCCCAGTTCTGGCCCGATCAATTCCACTTGGAAACCTTTGGAAAACGGTTCGGCTGGGAATGTGAGCCGCATATTCCTATGCTGACACCCTCACGACTACGTTTTGAGATAGGAAAGTAGTTGTGTGCGCGCTTTAAAAGAATCAGAACGAATCTAAACTCATAGAAAGAGGTTTGCCATGGGCAATAATATCTCACTTGCTGCCGGTGGTATTCCAGAACCGCATGTCCGCATATATAAAAACATTCTACAGATACAATCTCCTGCAACACGGATTCAAATGATAGAAACTCTCTTGGCAGGACAGGAATATGTGGCAACCGCCAAAAGAACCGGCCTCTATGGGCCAATTCTTTCATATGTTGTATCGGTTCGTCGTGGAGATCCCGCCGTCCTTCCCGGTGAACAAACAGGCGGCCATCAACAGCAGGTACAAGTCCAAGGACATAGAGGAAATGGAGCCCCTGAAAATCGCATTGTTAGCCGAGCAGGAGACCCAGGTGCCCATGCAAAAGCCATCTCCTTCTTCTCACAGTGCTTACAAATCTTAGACTTGAGTGAAGAGATTGCACTTGACGAAAAGCGCCTGAAAGATGCATATAAGAAGGCGTCTATCAAAGCACACCCAGACAAGGGTGGGTCCGAGCAAGCATTTGACAACGTTACAAGGGCATATGCTTATCTAGGTGATATTCTCCGGCGGGTACGCGGGGGCCGCACGGAAACCGTGAATGTCTCAGAAGAGTCACCGGCAAGACTCACAGCAGCGCGCGATCAACATTCCGACGGCTGGAAAATGGCCGAACCTGTCAAGTTGAACCCAAAGAGTCTAAACATGGAGACATTCAATAAGGTGTTTGAAGAGACCAGGCTACCTGACCCCGACGGCGATGGCTACGGGGACTGGCTCAAAAATGCCGAAACAGATGGAGTAGTAGGCGGATCCAAGAATAAATTCAATGGGAAGTTCAATCGGTCCGTCTTTAATGAGGCCTTTGAACACGAAGTAAAGAACCGAGCAAATCAACGTGGTCCTAATAACCAGATTGCAAATCGGCAACCCGAGGCCCTTGTAATGGCCCCAACCATGGGTATTGAACTGGGTCGTGAGAAGCCAGATGATTTCACCGGCGCAAATCTGAACGGTCTGAAATACACTGATCTTAAGAGGGCCTATACAAGCGACTCAACCTTCAGTCACCAAGTATCGGATGTCCGGGTAAGCAATAAATCCTTTGATGCCGCTACCAGTGAACGAAAATCTGCCCCTGCGCCCCTGAGTTCCGAGGAAATGGATGCCATCGCTGAGGGTGAGCGCCGTCTAGCACAACAGCAGCTTCAACGTGCCAACCGTATGGCAGAAGAAGATAAACGGGTAAGTGAACATTTTGCCAGGATGCAGAGGTATGTAATTACAGATAAGTAATCTATTAGAAGAGAAGATGAAGGATTGGATGATGCCACTCACCGTAGTGCTAGTAGGCGTTTTGGCGATTGGTTTAGGGACTGCTGTGAGTCAAGGAATGATTAGCAATAATCCATTTGAAGCAAAAGATCTGATGCAACGCGGTATGGATAAACCTGCTATTTGGATATTTTATGATACGTCTGTACTGAATGCCCGTCAGTCATATGATTTTGGGGCCAGATCATCACGGGCCATCAATCTACCATTTCTGAATCTGTGCTACGAGTCTATTGTAAAGCACAATTCTGGTGAATATCGTATAGAGCCAATAAGCGGTCTAGAGGGCCTCGCCGATAAACTCGGCGGCTGGTCTGAGATGCCAGACAAACTTCAGAATCCCCTAGTCACTCTGGAGCCCGCTGACCATGCTTGGATTCGTGCCTCTATTTTGAATAAATATGGTGGCTTGTGGGTAGCCCCAGCCACAATCTGTCTGAAACCCTTCGGCAAACTTCCCAATAAGCCCGTATTTTTTGGAACAGATTCAGATGAGTCGTTTTCTGGTACTGCTGGGACAAATGTACCGAATTTTCAGGTGGCCTGGTCTCCCAAACCCGCCCACCCCTTCTGGGCTGGCTGGGAGGCCAAGTCTAAGAATCGTCTGAATTCATCCGGTGGTGGTGATACGGCCCGCGGCGCTCACAAGTGGGAGTATCTTGCTCTAGCCACCATGAATCCAGATATAGAAGTACGCCCCCTTGCAGAAGTGGGTCGCAAGGGCGCCGCGGGTCGCAGAATCCAGATTGAGGACTTACTGGCCGCTGGTCAAGAAGGGTCTATGCCGTTTGAAATTAATAGCCTGGCCCAGTACGTGCCCCTACCGTGGCCTGAGCTTCGCGACAGACGTGCCTTCGGCTGGTTCTTGAAGATGTCTGAAAGCCAGATTGCAGAAAGCGATCTGGTTATCAGGGATTTGTTTGCGAAGGCTGGGGTCTTATAAAAATAATACGCGGATTTCTTCCCCTTCCGCTAATAAACGAGGTGTCGCAGGGTGTATTTGATACACCGTGCGCTTCTTCCCTTTATGCTGCCGCTCATAGGTTTGCAACTTAAATCCGTGTGCCGGTAGCATGTGTCTTAAGAGTGTAATTATACGCCGGGAATCCAATGTAGTAAAATATCGTTTAGCCTTACAAGGTAAATAATAGGGCTCCAACATTGGAGCCCACGCCTCTAAGTTATCTAACCGAACCTCCTCGGCGCTAAAAATCTTTGTATCTGTTATTCCATTAAACCCCAAAGCCCGAAGTGTACTTATAACTATATCTAATGGCGGGGTTTCACGAAATAGTTTAGTCATCTTACTTGGTATCTATAGACTCTTCCGCCTTACACCGCCGCGAAGGCCGCATTAGCCATCATTCAAGACTTATTTTCTAGGGCCCACGGCTTAACTTCACCGCAGGCCATCATCAGATCTATGATACTAGATCGGGACTGGCTATGATAAATCCAACTTTTTATTAAAAATTGCTGGATGTTGTACCAAGCCCGGTGATCAATTACATTCATCACTACGACAGTATGCTCTAGTTCAAAAAGAATATCCTCAAAGGAATATCCAAGTTCCCAGATTTTGTACATCTGTTTCTGTGCAGCCTCCCTCTCATTTTTCATCAACATAGTCATCAACTTATGCATAGCCCCCCAAATATGCGGATCAAATATTTTTTGAACATATTCTATATCTAAGACTTTCCAATCATCTGAAGCCTTTAATGCATATAACATTCTTATTAAACTCTGAAATTTCATAATGGAGCACATAGATAATGTAATTAATTCTGTCATAGCACCTTCCGTTATATCCTTTAAATCTATTCCCTCTCTTTCTGCAATTTTCTCATAAATGTGTCTATCATTTGTTGGCTCAATGAGAATTATATGACAACGTGATTGCAGAGGTGTAATTAATGCCTCTTGATTTTGACTTATAAATAGAAATCGTGTAATATGACTATACGTTTCCATTGGCCTTCTTAGAGCCTGCTGAGAAATAGCAGGCAATGTATCACAATCATCAATGATAATCCACCGATACACACCCTTTCGGGGAGCTAACCAGCGAACATGGTCATTCAAGATTTGTCTGAATGTATGAATTCCACGATCCTGATGGGAGGATATTTCTACAAAATAATCAGATTCCTCCTTTTTGCTTATATTATGATATTTAAAGTACGTGCTAAGAAACTCTTTGGCTATGGTTGATTTACCGGTACCAGAAAATCCAACCAGAAAAAGATGGGGTGGATTATCTAAGCAGGCATTTAATTGTTCCACTATCCCATCCATCCCAACCAAAGTTGTATTTATTTTACACACCCTATTCATCTGCTGTCATAATATTATTCGGTGCTTAGATGACTACGCAGATAATTAAAAATACCTAAACGCGTATATTATCATGATATTAGGATGAGCGATAAGGACCTATACTCTGTGTTAGGTGTTAGCAGAACTGCCGATACCTCAGAAATTCGTACTGCTTATAAGCAACTGGCAAAAGAGCATCATCCGGATAAAGGTGGTGATCCCGAAAAATTCAAGGAGATTAGTCAGGCACACGAGGTCTTAAGCAGCGATGAGCGGCGTAAGATGTATGATATGACAGGATCAATTTCTGAACAAGGTGAGGGTCGCGGCGGAATGCCGTTTCCAGGTGGAATGCCATTTCCTATGGCTGAGATGTTTGGTGGCATGTTTGGAGGCATGTTTCCTGGCGGACCGATGGGTGGAGGGGGGCCGATGGGTGCTGGAAATAGGCGACGGGAAGGGAAAGGGCCAGGGAAATCTCAAGATATATCTCTTCGAATTTCAGATTATTATACAGGCCGCCACCTTGAGGTAAAGCTGGGCCGTCAATCATTTTGTTCCTCATGCAGAGGCTCTGGTGCACAGTCAACAGAGACATGTTCTGATTGCAATGGTCAGGGACAGGTTCGGCAGCTAGTGCATATGGGGCCGATTCAGATGCTCAGTCAGGGGCCTTGTGGTGGATGTAGAGGTAAGGGAGAAAAACTGGTAGGTAAATGTGCCGGTTGTCAAGGACGCGGTGTCCTTCCAGAGGAAAAGACGCTTGAAATCAAGATTGAGCCGGGTATGATGGCAGGGAATACTATTGTATTTTCTGGAATGTGCTCAGACAGCCAAGGATATACGGAACCAGGTGACGTAACTGTCGTTTTGAGGGAGGCAGAAGAGGAAGGTGATGCCCGTAATTGGGTTCGGGAAGGCAATCGTCTTAAGACTTCTACTAGCATCAATCTGACAGAAGCGCTATTGGGTACTAAAAAGCTACTGAAAGGGCATCCTGGATTTCCAAATGGAGTACCTATTGAAATTCCGGCCGGGGTTCAAAATATGTGGTCAGGGACTATGCCAGGTTTGGGTATGCCAGTTCGTGGAACACCCAAATTTGGTGAAGCGTATGTTTCTGTTCTTGTGATACCGACTCCAGAAGAACTTGTTGCCCTTAAACAACAGGGACCGCTCTTGAAATCTATGCTGCCTCAACAGCCACCTTTACCGGAATCGTCTGAATCTACTCGTGTCGGAAAGTGGGCGGCACTTTAATTGATTACTGCTTAGGGGCCCTTACTGCTTAGGGGCCCTTACTGCTTAGGGGCCCAGTAATTGGGATTTCTAGCGGCATCCCAGTCGCTGTTAAGTTGTGCAGACTTCTCAAGACCAGAAGGGAGCAGCATAGGATTAGCCGTTAAAGGAGATCCAGATGCTGAGCCATATGCACCACCGCGGTGCACACGTCTGCGTCTAGAGCGCCGCTGGCTATTCTTGCCCTTCCGATGGCGACGACGTCTCCCTCCGTCCTGCATACCGCGAGTTTGTGCAATAGCAACATCAAGAGGTCCAGTACGCGCCGCGGCAATCATTGGCCCCGTAAGAACACTATCCGTAACTCCGGAAGGATATGCGGCGGCGCCCCCGTGTTGCGTCCGGTGAATATTCTGAAACTGCTGGCCCTGCGATAAATTGTCCTTCTGGCCAAGAGCCATACTGGTATCATTCACGGGGGCCCCGGAATGCACCGTAGCGCCGCCATACTGAGCCCGATTACGACGACTCCAGCAACGCCGATTCTTCCGACTCTTATTCTTACGGCTAGTTCTGTTCCGATTAGGCATTTTCTACAATGAGCCGCGAAAAAATATACGCATTATGTTAGAAAAATGCCTACCGAACCCGCTTGGTCTAAATCTATCTCCAGCACAACGGTTTGCACCTGGTTTTGGTTTATTGGTCTCCTGAACGCCTTTGCTGCCGTACTCGCGGTTTTTTCGGTCTTATTAGCGCTTTCTAAAGGAAAGGCTGCACTCGGCATGTTAGTACCCCTTGCATTTGTCGGCTTGGGCTTTGTGAATGCCTGGGCTTTATTCCTAGTCTGCAACCGCGGGCTACAGGCGGATGGATTTAGCAATACCCCCGCGCATATGGTTTAATCATCTTCAATCAAACACTTCACACTCTTTGCCGATGATGCCCACATCTTCGGCAAAGTGAGAATGGCTGCCTCATCATCCTCCCTAATATTAAATCGCACAGCGGCTTCCACTTCCAGTAGTATAGGGTTTACACCCTTGGATTCCACCACATACACTTTCATCTCCGGGCGCCTCTTGGCAATTCGTTCCGCCAGATCCAGAAAGTACCGGCTCTTTGGCCCCTCAAAGATGAGCAGGGCGGTAGCCTCCTTTTCAATATATGCGTCGCGTATAATGCCCGCCCGCCGCCCATTCTTGACCCAGTCAGATTTTACAGAATCTATAGGAATGCCATTACGTGTAGCCCAGCACTCAATATACGTGCTTGACATAGGCTCTGAGGGAACAAGTACCCTGGAAGGTTTTACAGCCAAATCATCTAAGATGGGATTCAGAATCTCATCTTGGATAATTTGTTTTGTCAGAGTGTTGCGTGCTCCTAGGACTCCTAGAATACAGGCCATTTATGGTGTGCTTTTACGGTTCGGGTGCCAGTACATCAATTTTTACCTAGAAGTTGTCTAAAATTCGCCCGACTTCAGGGATGACGCCTGAATCTTGCGCTTCTGGATCTTGCCGCTGACGATATAGATGGAATTCTCCGTCATGATGATGAAATCCTCACCAGCCTTGTAAATCTTCTGAATGTGGCTAGTGTACTCCTCAGCGTTTTTCACCAGCATCTTCTCGCCCGTCTGAGCGTCTTCACCTAAAAAAGCCGTGCCACCCGCAGACTCCACAAAATAATCTAACTGAATAGCCATATCCTTCTGGATAGCAAGCTTCGCGGCATTCATAAGAGTCGCCGCAGCAGGTACCGGATTACCAGGGGTAGTGGCCACTGTAGTTGTCGTAGGCGGATTTGCAACCACAGTATTGCTAGGCGGTGCCGAGGACATTGTCTGCCGTAGTTCTGGAAAAGGGTAGATAAAGTTTTACGCGGGAATTTGTGCCACACCCATAGCCGGGACCGGAGCCGTAAATAGAACCTCCCCCTGGTGCGTTTCCAAGATTTCATTAAAGAATACATAAGCCTCATTAATTTGATCCATATCCCTGGCCCCAGTAATAATAATTTTGCCAGAACTAAACGGGCTAATCGTAATCCGCTTGCACTCTCCATCTCCATTTCCATTTCCCTGTCCATTGCAAGGTGCCGTACATTGGCAAATACCTGGGCGCAATTTATCCAAATCTGGTCTCTTGTTGTAATAGTATTTGGTGTTTACCCCCTGGTAAATTGTGCTCTCATGACTGCTAAAGAGGTTATAAACGTTACTTAGCAACTTATGTAGCTTATCCTGATAAATCTGCCGATTGATGCTATAGTCACTGTTGATAAGCTGTATGCGGAACTTCGTCATGGCTGCATCACCCGTAAATACTTCGGGGTCTTTTGTCTTAATTTCACTGATTACATATGTAATTGCCTCTTGACTAAACTCAGGTGTAGGGACACCTGTCATCTGTACTCCGCCGTTCGCAAACAGCTTAATATTTACTTCCTTCCACCCAATCCCAATAGATGTAGGAAGCCTCTTCCGAATAACAAGAGTGGCTTGATTGAAGAAGGTCTTCTCTGTCACACGGCGCTTGGTAAGTACATCGCGCGTTGAGGAACCGACCACTTTTGACTCAAATTCCATCTTTAGAAATCCCTCACCAGGATATCCAAACGGTATCGCCCACTTATTAAAGTTATCAAATAGTCGCTTGAGACGAATACCACTACCTGCATGGCAAGTAGTCACAGTCGTGGAAATTCTCAAAGGTGACATTGTGAGATCAGATACGGTCGCAGCCATTTGTATAAGTCAAATAAGTTAAAGCCCGCTATTCATTTTTTAGGCCTTGTTGCCACAAGGCCTTGTTGCCACTAGGCCTTGTCACCATAAATATCCAACCACATATTTTCCATTTTTTCAATAGCCTTTTCTTCCGAAATCCACAGTATTAAATTTGGATCACATGTTTCAATCCAAGACCCCCATTTAGTAAATCCTTTATTTGTTAGAAGTGATAAAGTAAGCATATAACAGCCAAATATTTGCAATGATATATTATTATATGTGTTTTTCCAAAATTGACGGCGTTCAGAAGGGTGCATATTTAGTGCATTACATAACCACATAGTTGCCTTTTGAGTATCACTCGGATTTAATAAAAAATAGCGTAAATCACTTCTTCTCAAACGAATATCAAATCGTCCAGGTTGAGCTGTAACTGGAGCAATATTATTTAAACGGTTTTTTAAGATTAATTCAGGCAATGGATCAAATCGTAAAATAAAAAAGCGCGACCGAAGCGATACGTTTATTTTACAAAGCGAATTACATAAAAAAAATACCAGAACCTCCGTTGTTGGTTTTTCTAATAAGGGCCGCAGGGCAAGTTGGGCTGGCTCCGTCAATGTTTCCACTTCATCAAAAATTATTATTTTTGCTTTATCTGTATAACCAAATAGACCAGCCCCAGCTGATTCTGTAAATGGATAAACTTTTGACCGAATTGCCTCTAAACTACGCTCGTCACTTGCATTTAAAAAAAGGGCCCTCCCCACCCTCTCAAGCGGTGTCTTGTAAAATTGATGTACTATATTCCACGCTGCGGTTGTCTTACCACAGCCAGGCGGGCCAACAAAAATGCTATGCTGAAACTTTTTGGGATTCTGTATCATTGCATTTATACACTTATCTACGCGAGATACATTTGTATCCATCTAAGATAAGATAAAACAAATCATTAAGTGCCAATAAATAATGACCTAAACAATAGTCTTACAACTATGTCATAGAATATAATGCCAAAAGTGGCCGGCGCTAGTAAGAAGGCTACAAAAGCAAGTAAATCTAAAAATGTGCAGATTGTTGCATCAATCTCTGCAGACGGAAGCATTCAAGGTACATTTACGCCAGAGCCGCGGCGCCCCTTGATCGTACATCTTCCCTTTGGATCTACTGAAATTCAGTTTCAGGATGGACCCCTCGTGTATGACCCTCGCCCACCCGGTAATCCAGAACCATATGATGCATTAATAGACGATTTATATACCAGTAATGCCGAGGTACTATTTGCAAATGACCAAGATAAATCAAAGACAAAAGAACAACTGCCCATAGCAATTAGCGAGTCTGATATTAAGACTCAAACTCCTGATGTATCTAATGCAGAAATGCAAGTAGCACCAGAAGAAAAACCTATAAGGGCATTTCATACCCTTGATGTAATGTTGGAATACCGTGTTGCAAATGAAACTATGACATTGCCTGAATCTACAAGCGCTGCGTGTTTTTGGTGTTCTGGTAAATTTGAAGGACGGCCGATTGTTTTACCCAGTCAAGAAGAAGGTGGGGTTTATACTATATATGGCAATTTTTGTACGATCTCTTGCGGCCTTTCGTATTTATTGAATGAACACATTGATCCTCAATTACGCTGGGAGCGTCAGGCTCTTTTTCATAAGATGTATAAACAGACCAGTGATATTCAGCCGGCACCACCCAGAGAATCATTGCAGTTTTTTGGGGGCTGTTTATCGCATCAACAATTCAGGGATATTATTAATAATAATAAAATTCGCGTAGACATTAACATTCCTCCTGTAATCAGTATCTTAAGTACATTGGATACAAAACCTGTGGACTTCTATGAAACCTCTCTAAAAAATACCAATACAAATGGAACCAATATAGATATAATTAAACATTCTGAGCCTGGCCTTCGGTTGAAGCGGTCTAAGCCTTTGAAAGACAAAGAGAGTACTCTGGATGCAGTAATGAATTTGCACGTTAAGGTCAAAAATTGATTAGCCCTTGCCTTAAACTCTAAGCATACCGAATGTATCGCGCACTGAAGAATACTCAATTAGAGATGACAGAGACTCTCATGAAGTTTGCGGATGAGATTGGAAAGGCGGTTGAGCCGCGTGCTGAGCAGGCTACGGGTACTAGCACTTTAGAAAAGGTGATTGAAAAGCAGGATAACCAATTTAAAGTGCTGCTGGAAGTGCTCTCGCACGTAAATAACAATTTGGAAAAGGTGCTTGATTTAGCACTTAGCAGTCAAACTGCAAACAGTCAGGGCACGCTGAATATTACAAATACTATTCCATCTGTTCAGCCCGTTTCCAACCCTATTGATATGGTGCCTGCAACAAAGTCTATTACTATTCAATCACCTACACATGCTTTAACACATATCATGGGCCTTGAGGAGGAGGTTGAAGTGGAAGAGGAGGTTGAGGCTGAGGAGGAGTTTGAAGAGGAAGTGGAAGAGGAGGTTGAGGAGGAGGTAGAGGAGGAGGGTGTAGAAGTTGAGGAGGAGGAGGTTGAGGAAGAGGTTGAGGTTGAAGAGGAGGAGGTAGAGGAGGAGGGTGTAGAAGTAGAGGAGTGGATGTACAAGGGTCTATTATTCTTTAAGGATACGAATAATCTCGTCTATACAAACAATAACGGTGAGCCAGGGGACCCTATCGGCACATATGATCCTGCCAAGAATACGCTAAAAAAGCTAAAGCCTAGTTAGATAGATAATGGTCCCTTGCGTGACTGCAGTTTTAATGGGCGTCTTAACAATCGGATTTGTATTAGCTGATATAAATTTCATGTACGGCAAAGGAGCCATTGAACATGGGCTCTTAGGAAGTTTAGTCACCATCCTTTTTTATGCGCTATGTGTGCATGGGCATGAAGCAATTAATTGGATATTTATAGGAATATTTTTAGCATATTTACTAGCATCCATTCTGTATAACTATTTTTTTAGACGTGGTGATGAGATAACCGATGATGAATCGTGTATTGAACCAGTGTGTGAAATAGGGCCTTGTCAGAATAAGAAGTGCTAAATAGTTATTCAGCAAGCGCGGTTTTACTTAAACTATCCCAACAAATCTTAATATAGATATGTTGAGAGAGTTAGTCTGGAACTGGGGACCATGGATATTCAATAAATATGTAGAAATCTTACAACTTGGTTCTAAAGTCTACAAATCTGTACAAAAAGGTTTATACGATACAGAATACTGGATTTTTATAAAGGAATCACATATACCTATACCAGAAGAGTTATTTGATACAAACCACATTGAAATCGATAATATAAAATGGAGGGCTAGTGTCGAACCGCCCATATTTACAGACCCTAGAGCAGACCCTGCCAATAAATTAAAGCATATCTCATATCTTGGATTTTCCATTACTATTCCGGGTAATAAATCAATAGAACTTTCCGACTGGATTAATGAAATAAAGTGGTTAGGATTTGCAGAGCCTTCCCCACAAGATATATTTTCACTGTGGTGTTGTAAAAATAGGGAACCCCTGCTGTTCTACAGAAAAAATATAATGATAGAAATTATTACAGAAAAGGGGGATGTAATAAAAAAGGGGCTTAATGAATTTACGCATACAGATATATACGAGAATGACGGCGACACCAAAATTAACGGACCCGATTCCAACTGGCACATGGACGTTGTACTTTCATCAAGCGGACGCTGAACGCTGGACAATTGACACGTTTATTAAGGTGCACGCATGCAGTACTTGGGGAGATGTTTTGAGTTCTGTAGAGGAAATTGGACAGGCGCGCTTTAAAAATGGCCTACCATTCTTCATGCGCGGTGATATCTTGCCACTTTGGGAAAATCATCAAAATATCCGTGGGGGCAGCTATAGTATGAAAGTAATGTCTGATAATGTAAAGGATGTATTTTTAGCGCAGGCCTTACACGCAATGTTTGGAAAGGCATTCAAAGAGGAAGGAAATGTATGCATGGGTCTAAGTATGAGCCCAAAGAAGGGTACATTTAATATTCTCAAAATATGGAACGCAAATGCAGAGAAATTCAATAAATCAGACGGGCTTGCTTTTATAGATTCAAGGTGCTCTGAATCAGAAGTACTATATACACCGCATGTTCAAAAGCGCATGTAAAAATATTGATACCTTAACTAACCTGGCACACCTGTTTGCACATGGGGCAGCACTTCCCGGATGTGGGCTGGCTTAGCCACCGCGTAATTGCTTCGGTAGTGAATACGTGGCCACACGAGGTCACACTCGCATTTTCTTGTGTTATTTCATCGTATGAAATTGCACAAGACTCATTTTTACGAATTGCATCTTCAATAATAATGCGTTTAACGTGCGCAGGATACATTGCGGCTGTAGTTGCAGTTGCACTTGCAGTTGCACTTGCAGTTGCACTTGCAGTTGCACTTGCAGTTGCACTTGTAGGCTCGCGCGTGTTGAACGGATCATAGGAGTATAGCATCGCCGGCATATAGAGGCTTGCCTGCGAAATTTCAATAATTTCACCACCAGTATTTTCTAGAGTCTCTGAATCAGTGGGAAGTAATGTCGGCATCATAACAGGAAAGAATACAAGTGGCACTCGAGATCGCTGACCCGTAATTGAATTTACTACGGAAAACTCAATTCCAGTGTAAGTCCATGAGCACGTTACGATATCATAAGTATCATACCATTTCCGTACATTTACCCCATAATTTTCTCTGATGATGGGGTAAGTATACTTGTTTTCAATTACGTGATTTTGTACAGGGCTCAGTATGTTTGTGCTCTCAAATAGTTTATTCGTATACAGCCGATAGGTATAACCAGGACCGACCCTAATTGCAAAGAGACCAGGAAGACACTGCATATGCTAAATGGTTAAGTACACGGTTTAGCACGACAAAAAAATTCAATTTTTACCGGCATTCGCGCAATTTTCATCAATCCTTCTTATTTTTAATCGGTGCCAAGACAAGCTTCACCTCTCCTAAGTTAGCAACCATATAGCGCAGAATCAGAGGGTAATCATTCTTAAGATATAACTCAATGCTCGGGCACAGGGTTGTGCACTTTGTAAATAGGACAAGGTGCTTCAGCTGGAAAATCCCCTGCACAATCTCATTGGTAGTACCCTTTGTCTGCACTTTCATAGATGCCTGATTGTCTGTAATTACGGTCTCCTGCTCAGCGAAGTCTCCAGTGCAACGGAAGATTAAATTACTACCGCTGCTTGTGATTTCAATCTTCTCGCCCAGGACATTCATATCACGGCAGATCTTCTGGAAGTCCGTGCTCTGCATATGAATAATACTGGTGAAATTCAAACTTGGAATACTTATGTCCTCCACATCGGTATCAAACAACTTCAGAAAGAAATTCGTAACCTGGGATTTTTCCGTATTTTCCATACGAATACCCAGCTTATTCGGATTATTTGCAGGCAAGTAAAGTGTAAGACTATCATTATTCCCCATGGTCTTAATGAGCTTAAACAGATATATCATATTCACACCCAGCACGTGCTTTACAGGGCAATAATAGTTCTCAAACCGGTCAGCATGAAGACGAAGATAAACGAGTACTGTATGCGTCTCATCAACCGCCACAATCTTGATACCCTGTGAGTCAAATTCAAGATTTGCCTCTGTTAGAATCTCTTTTAGTGCCTCAACCAATATCCGGAAAGCCCCAGATTGTACGGTTTTTACTTCAAACAGATTCCCATTTCCATTCGGCGTGGCCTTTGGTTGTATGGACATCCCTTTCTTATTGTCGGACGCTTTCTCTCTTTAGGCGAAATCACGCAAAAAGACAGAATCTAAAGCTGCCGGGCCGGGCATATAAGATTAGTATCGGTTTTTCTTTGTTTTATTAAAGTTTTTGAATGTATTATATGCGGCTACAGCGGTAGCCGGTAATAGGGATTTTGCATTCTGAAGAAAGGAGCCCATGACACCTGGAAAAAATCCTCCCTTCATTATTTTCTTATAAGTTCTATGTTTGCGTGACTGACGTCTGCGCCGAGCACCGCCAGTAGCATTTAGAACAGGTCTTGCTAAACCAACTTGTGACACATTTACTGTAGATCCAGCCGTCGCAGATGGCTCCACATAACCCTTCTGTAAATAGGATAAGGGCATTCCCCCCGCTTTTTGCTTTTTATTTTTCCGCGTCTGTGGCATTTCTATAATAAGTTTAATATAATTATTCGTCTTCAATTAGGCCAAGTTTACGCGCCTTTCTTGTATATTTCAATTGTACTTCTTTAGCGCGCTTTTTTGTAAGCCGCTTCTTCCGTATCAACTCCTTTACATCTGTGAGATTTTTCTGACTTGTTGCCCTGGTTCGTATAAAGTCAAATTTAATCAACTTTAATTGAATCTTATGCTTTTTTATAATATGCGATAAAAATGTTTCAGAATGCATTTGTCTTTTTTTAGAGTAGTCTAGAGCCTCATCAAAACGATTTCCATAAAATTTCATCTGTTCTGGGCGACCTATGGCAAATCGGTCGTTCACCTTAGTCCTATTAAATCCGTGTCTTGCAAAATCGGGCATATATACTTTATCTGTAAATGTGAACCATTCCACATCTAAGGGTGTTATGTATGTAACATCTGGACGGCAATACATTACATGTGTATATGATTCTTCATTTTTTAACCATAGGGATGTAACCTGTTTTAAAGACCAAAGTGAAAGTATAAAATTATGCACCGTATCAATTGATTTGTTTTCCAATTCCCAAGGGTTTCCCTTTGTCGTGTATTTTTTAGGATTTATTTTCTTAAAAATATAGTCTTGATTTTCCACGATAGAGTCAGTCGGGTTCAGTAATTTGTACTCGTTGTTATCTAACTTAATATCGTGTTCATGCGCGTGCGGATTCTTATATTCTCCATGTATTTTAAAGGTGTGTAAAAATACGTCGTAATGTAGATTGGCATCTTTGAGCGGCTTGAATACACACTGTTCAATGGAAGGCTCGGTAAATTTCAGAGATCGCGATAGGCCCCAGAAACAAACTGCAATTTTTTTGAGAAGATAGTTATGATAACATAGTACTTTATTTATATATTTGAATTTGTTAGGATATATTTCATTTATCGCATTTATAAATTTAAAGTCTGCATTACGTTTATGATTATCCCATCGTATATCTCCTATATATTTTCTCGGCACGATAAACTGAGAAGTATCTATTAAAAATTTTTGAATCTTACCGCCTTTTGCTACCCTTTTTTCACGAACCCTATTCTGATCCCATGTATAGATATACTCTGGATCTAGATCCTTATAGGCCTTCCAAAAATCAGGGTGTATAATGTTGTCATCATCTACAATATAAATAAACCCATCCTCAATCAGGTCTATAGCATGATTTATCTGTGGATGACCACAGACCCCCTCTTTATCGTAATCTATTTCTTTGATTTTAGGATGCCCTTTGAATTGATGGGTATATGAGCGCCCCTTTGAGGTATCATATATGATGTACCACATATGAATTACTCTAAAGTCCATAGAATCATAGATTGCTTGTAAATTATCTCGTCTAGAGCAGGCTGTTATTATAGATAACATCCCTTACTACAATTGTCGGAGATATATTAAATGCCACGCCGACTTTAGCGCCCCGTCCACACTTTTATCAGAGGTGATTTCATGTATTCGTTGTCGTACTCTTTGATATATTTATAGAACGGGTAGCCCCATTTTGTAGTCTTTAGCACAAAACCCATCAATACTTCCTTCTTATGATTCGCCTGTAAAAGGCAGGCAAAGACACGTTCAAATGTCTGTCGATTCTTACGTGTTGTAATGAGTGGTAGCAGTCTAGCGAGATCATATTTGTCATCCAGCATTTTCACAAATTCATGAGTGATTACGCTCATTGCGCCAAAGCAACCCTTCCAGGCACTCTTATCTGCGTGCAACTCTAGGAGGTCATCATGATTTTTCAGAGCCTTTATGAGCCGTATTTCATTTTTGGGTTTATCCCAGTAGTGATTGAATTCCCATATTATTTTATATTTATTAACCTTAAAATCAATATGTTTATTTATAAATACCCCATCATGTAATACTACCGCAGTAGGAAACCAGTTGTGTCTGGCATAATAGTAATATGGCAGCAGCTCACCTCTGCCCGGGAATTCCGATTGAATGATATCTGTCTTGTATAAAACGCGCTCGGTAACGTAATTGGGATCACTATTGTCATCTATAATCACAATTTTGCTCTCGGGATAAAACTTCCGTATACAATCGTATGATTCCTGCCAATATAGGTTCGTTTCCTTGGAATTTACATGACGTAGTACTATAAACCCAATATCTTTATCAGATTTATAGGTTTTTCTGGTCTTTACCCTCTTTGCCCCTCTAAGTTTCATTGTTTTGTTTAATGGCATTTCTTGCCTCTGATATCATATAATAAATAATCCCGGAACTATAGATGGCTATGGCCACTAGAAAAGTTAAGACACATGAAACCTCAAGAAAGCATCAAACAAGGCGCATATTGCCTAATAAGACACATCTTAGAGTTGGATTAATGGCCATTTTTAAAAATGAGTCCATGGGAATACGTGAATGGATAGAGCATTATGTCTGGCAGGGTGTAGACAAAATACTCCTTATAAATAATAATTCTACAGATAATTGGAAAGCAGAAATAAAGGGGCTTGAACAGCACCTTACTCTCAAGAATGGTCTCAAAAAACACGCACAGAAATATTATTATAATAAGCTGGGTCAGCCTTGGTGCAAAGAGCACAATATAGACATTCTGATCGTGCTAGATCTAGATGAGTACATGTTCTGCAAAAATAAGAAGAATCTAAAAGAAAATCTGCAAGACATATTTTCAAAGGCGAATAGGCCATCTGAGATTCGTGTAAATTGGACAATGTTTGGCTCAAGTGGTCACTCCAAACAACCTGAAAGTATTCGTAAATCTTTCACCATGAAAAAGAATGGAATAGATAAAAATATAAAATCAATTGTATGGGTAAAAGATCTAAATAAAAACGGTTTTAGAATTCACTGCCATTCTATAAAGGGTAAGTCCATAAAATTACCATCCATATTCAAATTAAATCATTATGCAATACAATCAAAGGAATTTTTCAAAAAAGTAAAAATGTCAAGAGGTGATGCATCAAATCCAAAAACGGAAAATATCAGAGACTGGGCATATTTTAAGCGCTATGATTTCAAGGATAGAAAGGATATACAACTAAAGGAGTTATTGGAGAATTCTGATAATATGGCGAGTTAGTCCAAAAATTGACCCAAGGGGGTACCCTTTGGCCAAGCATATAGTAATGGCCGATCAGTATAAGAAACACACACACCGTGAGCATATCCTTGAACTGCCTGACACCTACGTGGGCAGCACAGAGACTCACGAGGAGACCAGATGGGTCTACGATGCCGCATCAGGTAAGATGGGACATCACAAGGTGGCATTCAATCCGGGCTTTTACAAGATCTTTGATGAGATTCTGGTAAATGCCCGCGATGCCCTTGTTCGTAGCCAAGCTAGCAAGCAGGACCCTACTAAACAGCCGATCAAACACATTGAGATCACTGTCACTCGCAGCCCTGCTGGTCAAATTGTAGTAGATGTAGAGAACGACGGTGACGGTATCCCCATTGAGCTCCATCCTGAGCATAAGGTCTATGCCCCCGAACTTATCTTCGGTCATTTGCTCACCAGTGGCAATTACGATAAGACCGAGGAGAAGATTGTGGGCGGCAAGAACGGCTATGGTGCTAAACTTACTAATATCTTCAGCAACCGATTTACTCTGAGTACGCGGCACCCTGCCTCGGGGCAGCGCTACACCCAGGTCTGGACCGACCATATGGCCGTCGCAGGCAAGCCGTCTATCGTGAAGGACAAGGCGACCAAGGGGTTTGTTAAGATCACTTACGAGCCCGACTTGGCCCGCTTTCCTGGCCTGGATTTGGATGCAATGATCACGGTTCTCCAGACGAGAGCCATTGAATTGGCCGCGATGGCCGGCAAGGAGGTCAAGGTGTCATGGAATGGGGCCGTGGTGCCCACAAATACCTTTGAGAAGTTTATCAACCTCTTTATTCGGGATGGGACGAGCCACGCCTATGAGCGCTGCGGAGAGCGCTGGGAGGTCGGTGCTGTTCTGGCCAAGAACCTGTTCGCCGAGGATGACTCACCTGATGACCGGCACATTTCATTTGTGAACGGCATCAATACACGGAAGGGTGGCAAGCACGTGGAGACCGTGCTGAAGAATGTACTGGGCACTTTCACTGATGCGGCCAAGAAGAAGAAGATGGACATCAAGCCGGCGCAACTCAAGGACTCGGTGGTGTTCTTTATCAACGCGACCATCGTGAATCCCGCGTTTGACTCACAGACGAAGGAGACTCTTACCACCCCTGCAACCAAGTTCGGCTCGGTGTTCAAGTCAGATAAGATGGCGGATTACCTGATCAAAATCGGCTTATTAGAGGAGGCCCAGGCCATCTTGGACGCCAAGGCTGCAAAGGATGCCAAGAAGACGGATGGGTCTAAGCGCAAGACGCTCCGCGGCCTTCCTAAACTAGAGGATGCCCTGTGGGCCGGCACGGCCAGGTCCCCTGAGTGCACGCTGATCCTCACAGAGGGAGACTCAGCCGCCGCATCTGCTATTGCGGGCCTAGCAGTGGTCGGGCGTGAGCGGTGGGGTGTGTTCCCTCTGCGTGGTAAGATGCTGAATGTGAAGGACATCAGCCAGGAGAAGTTTAACAAGAACGAGGAACTTACCTCCATCAAGAAGATCCTCGGCCTAGAGCAAGGCAAGGTGTACAATTCCACGACGTCGCTCCGGTATGGTCGTGTAATGATCATGACCGACCAGGACCACGATGGCTCCCATATCAAGGGTCTTCTCATGAACTTCTTTCATACTTTCTGGCCTTCGCTCCTGGTCAAGGGTTTCCTCTGTTGTCTCGCAACGCCGCTGCTAAAGATGAGCAAGCGCGGCGACATCAAATCGTTCTATAGTCAGTCGGAGTTTGAGACCTGGCGTGAGTCTCATGGCGGTGAGAACGCCACGCGTGGCTGGACCGTGAAATACTACAAGGGTCTAGGTACATCCACGGCGCAGGAGGCTCGTGAGTGGTTTAAGGACCTCTTTGACATGAAATACGAGTGGGACGACACTTCCGATGACGCAATTTGTCTGGCCTTCTCTAAGAAGCGTGCTGACGATCGTAAGGAGTGGCTCAAGACCTATGATTCTCGGCGCACACTCGCAGTTGTTAAAGGTGGGAAAGTCCCCTACAACCGCTTCATCCACGACGAACTCATCCACTTCAGTAATGCCGACAATCTGCGTTCTCTGCCTCATGTTATGGATGGTCTCAAGCCATCACAACGCAAAATCCTCTACTGCTGCCTGAAGCGTGGCCTCCGCTCTGAGATCAAGGTGGCCCAGCTTGCGGGCTATGTCTCTGAGAACGCGGCCTATCACCACGGTGAGGCATCTCTTAACATGACAATTGTGGGCATGGCCCAGAATTTCGTGGGCAGCAACAACGTAAACCTCCTATTTCCGAGCGGCCAGTTCGGCTCCCGACTGATGGGTGGTCAGGATGCTGCACAGCCGAGGTATATCCACACCTACATGGAACCTATGGTGGATGCACTATTCAAGAAGGAGGATGCGGCCATCCTAAAGCACGTAGATGACGATGGCGAGATCGTGGAACCCGAGTACTATCAGCCCGTGGTACCACTCCTGGCCATCAATGGTGCTCTGGGAATTGGAACTGGGTTCTCCACAAATATCCCCCCTCATAACCCCAGTGACGTATTATCGCTGCTGCGCGATCGCCTTCATCTCCGTCGTGACACACTAGCAGGCCTCGTTCTCCAGCCGTGGTGGTATGGGTTCAAGGGGACCATGCATCGTACGGCTGACTCCACTTGGCAGACGAAAGGTCTTGCGACATGGGATGATACCAAGCATACGATTACCGTCACAGAACTTCCGGTTGGTACCTGGACGAAGGACTATAAGGCATATTTGGATACACTGTGTACGGGTGATAAGGAGAAGGGAATTAAACCGACTCTAGAGTCATTTGATGACCTGTACAATGACACGGAAGTCAAGTTTGTCCTATACTTTGACTCCGACACCTACTTTGAGATGCGTACGGACCAGGCAGCGGCCGACAAGATGCTGCAACTCACTACGACATGGCATACGACTAACATGGTATGCTTCAGCCCGGAGATGAAGATTAAGCGCTACGCAACAATCGGAGACATCATGGAGGACTATTACCAGGTCCGGCTGAAGGGCTATGAAACCCGGAAGGAGTTGGAGCTACGGCGCCTTGAGCGGGAGCTGGCAGAGTATGACGCTAAGGCCCGGTTCCTTTTGGCACTGCTGGAGGACCGCATGGACCTACGGCGTAAAACGGATGAGGCCATCGTGGAGGCCCTGAAGGCCGAGGGGTTACCGGCACTGGATAATATGGCCTCGCCGGACTCCGTTGATTCCTATGAATATCTGCTCCGGATGCGTATGGATCGTGTCAAGGCAAGCGCCGTAGAGGATGCCAGAAAACACGTTGAGGCTGTGAAGCTCGCCCTGGAAACTCTACGGGGGACCAAGGCCGAGAACCTTTGGATCCGGGATCTGGATGTATTTGAGATGGGGTGGGCGTCTCTCCGGGATGCTCGCGAGGCTGCACGTACGGGTGTACCCTTGCGAAAGGAACCAAAGAAGGTCATTAAGTTAAAGAAGGCTACGGACTAATATGTTAGACAAACGGATTTAACGGCAGAGACTTCGTACCGGCAGAACTGAGATGTACGGACCGTGCAAGAGGTACCGGCATGTGGCTGATATCGTTCAAATAGTAATTGTAATGATCCACGGCACTGAGAATATGGGGGACAGACCAGTTTAAGACTTTTTCATTCAAGTCCGTTACTTGGCCGGCAATATCGTACGGCAGGTTCTGGGCATACTGAAGGTACATCGTACGCATAATAATGGTCAACTCATCAGCCGACTGGTCATCAATCACGTATTTTTTTGGTCCAGATTTGTCATATACGGTCTTACGGATTGCATTTTGAATCGCTTTTACGTTTTCTTTGCTAAAAAATGCGCTTGAGAGGGCATTCTTTTCCCAGTTACCCCGGAGAGCATCTGTATCAAATTTCTCTTCCGTATTTGTTCTATAGGCAAACCCAGGCACCTCTGAGTGACCACCAGATCCAGCAGGCGCCGACAGATTCACACGGCCATTCATTCCATTCACCGGCAGAGGGTTTGTATTTGGCAAAATAAGTCCGGGTTCAAAGTCCATTCTGTTAATACCCAACTTTCCCTACCGGCAAAAATATTGCAGATTATTTAAAATTATTTTCTATGCCGGAGGTATAAGCAAATGTCCTCCGTTGGTCCTATAGGAAGAGGTCCCAAGCAAAGCGCGGGTGGTTTTTTCATCCCCCTTGGTAACGTTGCCACCCAGGTGCTGCAGTACACCACTGTAGGTGGTGCGGGCGGCTCTTTTCAGGCAGGCTCCTTCTCGCTAGCCGTGTGGGGTCAGGGTGGTACCTCGGCCAGCAAGTTCACATCTACGATCTCCGCTGTTGCGGCCGGTGGCCTGCTGCGTGACATGGGCAAGACGGTAGTGTCGGCCGGCCGCACTTTCCGCAAGATTCAGCTGATGACCTCCACGGTGTCTACGGGCGGTGTGACCGGCGCGGCGGCGGGCGGCAACCCTAACGTGGACTACCTAACCGCCTACATCGAGCTCGGCTCTGGGTTTAACGGTACCGGCAACTCCGCCCCCGCGCCCGTGGCGTACTACCCTGGCTTAATGTAATACGGCACTAAATTACCGTGGAGTACTTAATTTAAGTACTCCCTAAGGGTTTGCTGCGCTGAGCCAAGTGGCGAAATATAGCATTTAATAGGTCAGACTCGCATGCGCAGCAGCGAGTCTTGACATTAAGAGTACTTAACTTCGGTACTTGGCGGTACAATTTAACAATTATCTATTGAATTCTATTTTAGAATTCAATAGATAAATATAGTAGTAATAGGTAGTATGGCAAAAGCGGTTTTCTTTGGAATTGATCTTAGTAAGGTAAACTGGCCCTATGTATTTTATGTTCTATTGAGTCTTGCTATTGTTATAGGTGCTGTGACAAAGCTATACCCCATGGGCATGGAACGAGCGGTTATTGTAGCAATTGGATTTACCATGGTCCTATATTTTTATTCACAGCGCTGGTTTGGTGGAAAGACAACCAAGGATGTAAATCTATGGCCGCCTCATATAAATACCTGTCCGGATTATTTAACATACATACCCCCCGGAAGTATAATAAGAAATGGCGGCTGCATAGACTTACTAGGAGTATCAACCACTGGAGGGCTCGCTAAAGTCACAGATCCAAATAGTCCGATAGAGGCTTCAAAGGTATTTCAACACACATATTCAAATATCACAGATATTAAAGTTGTATGCAATGCATGCCAACAAAAGGGTCTGACATGGGAAGGAATATACGATGGTGATACATGCGGTTCCTCCAAATACAGTACGGAGTCTGGAACAGGTCCTAGCTCTAACTGCCCGGTCTAAGCCTAAAGATAAGATGGTCAGTTTAATTAATGAATTATACAAGCCTTCATCCGAGTGTGGAATCATCACTCCGACGATGGTTATTAAATCCAACTACGCCTGCATTTCTATTAGTTGGCCCACCCGGTGTAGGAAAAACGACTCTCGCGAGAGAAATTTTAAAACAGGAGTACTATCGTATTATTGAATTAAACGCCAGTCATACACGAAGTGGGCAAGCATTCAAAAAACAAATTATCCCGCTCCTTACACAACGATCAGTTTTAGAAGCCATGCATCCAACATCAGATAAGAATAAACTTGCTGTTCTTCTTGATGAGATTGATGGCCTCAGCCTTGGAGAAAAAGGTGGTCTAAATGAATTACTTGATTATATGCGCTCATGGAAACCGTCTCAGAAAAATCATCCTCTTATATTGATTTGTAATGAAATTAAAGGTAGATCATATCAACATATTGTTAAACTCAGCACATATATTCCGATGGAATTTCCAAGCCAAACTGTACAAAGTTGGCTGGGAAATGGTTTGCGACCAGATATCTTAGCCACGGAAGATTTACGTGTGATTCTACGTTCTATAGAGGGACGCTCGCCAGCGAATACTTTACAATTACATACTGAAAAAACTGCAATTTTTGATGAACCATTGAACGTAGATGCAACCGATACAGAAGAACCAAGTACAGATATCTTAAAATTCAGCCACTCTTGCTTGTATGAACAATGGGATCCACTAATCATTCCAGAAGTGGAAAATAATCTAGGCAATCTATCTGGTCTATGTGTTCACGAAAATATTCATAAACGCCTATCCAACATAAAAGATGCATGGAACGTGTATTTACAGTTTATGAGCCTATTTAATCTTAGCGACAAGGCGGATTATTGGGCGTTTTTTTATCAGAATTGGAATTTATTAAGACCAAGTTTTCAATTAAAATTAAAAATTACAAACGCCCTTTTATCAGAGTTTCCAAAGGGTGAGACGCCACCAATCTCATCCCTCCAATTTACACAGGTTCTCACTCGCCAATCATCAATGTACAATACTTGGAAACAAATGGTCAAGTTTTCTGATGAACAGAATATCTCTATAGAAGATATTCCACGCGCATTAAATACAGTAATACGAACAAATATGACACCCAATCAACTAAAGAAATTAGAAACAATAAATATTCCTAAAAGCCTATCCAGCTATACCACTTCTGCCTCATGCAATAATCGTACCAAATGAAGTGGTTCTGTCCTCCCAAGACGTATCGCTCTACCAACTATCTGCCGTTCTTCTTCTTTGCGCATGTTATGCATTAACACAATATGCGTAGATGATTTCAGATCAATTCCTGCCCCAGCCTCGGTACTATTCATTAACAGTACCTGAATATCCCCCTTTTCAAATTGCTTCAGAATACTGGAAATATGATCCTTATTACCTCTTACATTTGCAACGCGTATACCCTTTTCTAAAAGCTGACCCTCTATTTCTAAAAATGGATTATCGTACCTATTAAATATTAGAAATTTACCCGTTTTTACTTCATTTATTAGTTTTAAAAGCGCATCCTTTTTACTCGGTTTTAGAGGGCTTATGATTGTATTTTCATTTACTTCGGTTTCTCCAATGTTTATTTGCTTGAGATTTACAATTCCAATGGCCGCCCTACAAAGAGGACACTTTAATTCTCTCTTTAAACAATTTATAATACATTCTCCACAGAATAGCCTGGAACAACACGTAACTAGTGTAGGCACATTAGGCTCTTCAAAACAAATGGCACATATTTCATCTTTAAAATGTAGGATGCGTTGTTTTAACGAGTTAATTTGTTCTTTGAGTGAAGAGATCTTAGATTTTAAAGATATTAGAGCCTGCTCCTTTGCCTGAGGGGTAGCATAGTCCATAGTCTCCTTAAAAGCAAGCGTCTTCTCTAAGCGGTCCAATTCCTTTTCCCTTGTGTCATTTAATGCTGTGATTAATGACGCCTGATTTGTATTTGTCACACCCAGCTTTTCAAGCGCGCCCTGAATATTCCCCGCATGTAGTAATTCTTGGATTTCCGCATTCACAAATTGTGATATAAGTCTATGTTGTATAGGGGCCTGACAATTAATTCGGGTTTCTATAATAGGTGGTGATTTCCAACTCTGTTCCATAAAGGCATTGCTGGTACGCAAAACTAGGTGGCCGCGATTTGGATGTTTTGTTAGAAACTGAGAAAAGAAATTGCCACTTTGTATTTCATATCGCGAATAGTAATTGTGACCATTTGTAACTTGATCATTTTGAAGCATAGATACTAGTTCTGGATTCATTCCAGCCGCTACACGCCTGTTCAAATAACTTTCTGTAATATACATGTATAGTCCTTGAAATAAGAAATTAGTCCATGTTGCCGTTATTAGCCAGTAGAAATTTGCACTTGGCATGGGCACAGTAGAAGTGAATTGAATACTATCGACTTCATCAAATATAATGCGTGACCACTGTATTTTTTGTCGGGTTTCTTCAGACATATAGGTTTTTATAATAGTATTAGACATTAGAGTCACATCACGTTGCCCTATATTTTGTAGAAAATCCGGCTTTTCAAATGCCTTTATTGTTTTGACCTCCAAAAAACTCAATGTTGTCTGTTGCTGAATAGCATGCTTCCATTGATGAAATAGCGTATGCGGTACAATTATAAGTGTATTTCCAGAACATTCAGTTGCATGTATGGGCTTTTTGCTCCAGAATTTAGTCTTTGAAAATTCGTGTATTCTAGAAAATGTATTTCTTGGCACTGTAGCCTTTATATTAGATAGATGGCCGAGTACCATCAGAGTCTTTCCTGACCCCACCTTGTCACCCAAAATGGCGAATTGACTATAATGTGTTTCCCCGTTTATGGTAAATCCGTCAACTGCATCACCCTCTTTTTTTTCCATCGCATGTACCATAGCAAGCTGGTGGGGTTTTAAATTTACCTTAATATGTGGGGGCTGTGGAGCCAGATCCGATTCTTCTGTTAGCCCATTTAGCAGGGGCTGTTCATATATGTCCAGCATTTTATTCACCGAATCGTCCCGAGACATTTAACGGATGTATTCTATTAAGGCAGACCATTCAAATGTTTAGACCGGTTTTATATTATAGGCTACTAAAGAACTCTTTAATTTCATTATCCCTTATAAAATTATCTAGTTTCATATTGGTCCGTTTAATCAAAGGGTTTTTATCTATACGTAATTGTGTCTTATCAAACGTATTATCTGTGTGGCTGATCACTAACATTACCTTCATAGGATCCAATTGTATAAGCGGATTCTTGTAGTCCTCTAAGAAAGATCGCTCTTCAGCAAACGCAACCGTTTCATCATATGTATGCGTGGACGCATAGCGCTGCCTCCAGGCCATAGTACCATTTGTTGCATGCAGGGGGAAATAAGGACCAATACTGTAGATTTCTTTAGTATCCGTAAAATACATGTAAATATGACTTGATCCGGCCAGATCTACTGCGGGCCGTTTTTGTAGTGCGGATACCGCTGCAGAAACGCGTTCGGGAAAATAATAATCATCATCATCCATTGCAACCAATATATCCCCCTTGGCTTCCTGGTTCAATCGGTTCCGTTTTTCACCGATGGTCATTTTATCCTCGCTGAAAATGTAGCGCAGTATTGGAAGATTTTCCTTTTCTGCTTCTAAGAGGTCACCCACTGGCTCTTGCCCGTCATCATATACTATCCATTCCATGCGGTCTCTGGGATAGGTCTGCTGCTGAACCATTTTGATTAGATAAGGAATGAAACGTCGGCGATTATACGTCGGCGTTACAATACTTACAAGGGGGAGCATTCTGATTGTATACAAGGATGGTGTTTAAGTTTATACCGTGCCACTTGGTTTAGGGGTCGCTGGTTTTGCAGGTGGTGGAGGGGGGGCACCCGCAGCCTTAGCGGGAGGTGGTCCTGCAGGCTTAGCGGGAGGTGGTCCTGCAGGCTTAGCGGGAGGTGGTCCTGCAGGCTTAGCGGGAGGTGGTCCTGCAGGCTTAGCGGGAGGTGCAGCTGGAGGTTTAGGAGATACGGGTTTTGCAGGTGGTGGAGGCGTAGCTGGGGGTTTAGCGGGAGGCGTAGCTGGGGGTTTAGCGGGAGGCGTAGCTGGGGGTTTAGCGGGAGGCGTAGCTGGGGGTTTAGGAGATACGGATTTTGCAGCTGGTGGGGGCGTACCTGCAGGCTTAGCAGGAGGTGTAACTGATGGCGTAGTTGGAGGCTTAGCGGGGGGCGTATCTCCAGGCTTGGGTGATGATGGCGGAGTTGTTTTGACTGAACTAGCAGAAGCGATTGCAGCGGCTGCAGCGCCTGCAGCAGCTACCCCAGCAACTACAGCAGCGGCAGCTTTCAGACTATTGTCATATCCATTTTTATAAAGATCTGCTACCCTAGCCTTTTCTGAAAAATAGTCAGCATCTTCTTGATAACAATATGGACCAACCAAAACTCTCTCAGCCCACCCAGTAGTTACATGCACCTTTAATGGTATGAATGTATAATTTAATATTTTTGTTCCATATAGATACTTTTTTATAAATGCAACTGGAATCACAATAAAAAAGAAAAGAAGTCCATAAAAGAAGCTTAAAATACGAAATGGTATATTATATCCAATTGCCTGATTAGCGGATATTTTTCCACCATATAATCCAAGCCCTAAAATTACAAATATTGTAGCATAAACATTTATAGTTTTTGTTATTGTATGTATCTGCTCAGATATTGGGCTGAATCTACTTCTTTTTGCGAGTTCATCAGCTTCCTTCTTCTTTTCTGCATCTTCTTGCTTCTTTTGTTCTTTTTGTTTATCTAACTCAGTTTTTCTTTCTGCAACAATTTTATCCTGTTTAGCCTGTGCTTCCTGCTGCTTTGCATAATTATCTGCTTCAGGATCAGATACTTTCTTTGAAATCTCATATTGGACCTTATTATAAGTGCGTGTCAAAAGGTTCCCCATCTATTTTAATTGCAAGTTTTCGTTTGATTTATTCTATCGCATTTCATTAGGTGAATGGAATACTCCGTTGTCATTCCATCCTATAAAAGACCCGAAGGATGTCGTGATAAGACTCTTGCCGTACTGCATAAATACAAGATTCCCAAGGATCGTATTTTTGTAGTGGTTGCCGATAAAGAACAGCAGGCCGAATATGAGGCGGTATTAGATCCTAAAACATACGGCAAAATATTGGTAGGGGTGCCTGGGCTTCCTCAAGTAAGGAATTGGATATTTGACCACTTTCCTAAAGGGAAGCCTATAGTATCATGTGATGATGACATATCTGGGTTTATAGAATATGATGGATCTGTGAAACGCCACGAACGACCACTCCGGAGTCTCAAAGGTATAATTGAACGGGGGTTCTCAGAATGCAAGAAAAATAGTGCCAGATTCTGGGGCGTCTATCCAAGTGCAAATGGGTTTTTTATGAAACCAACGGTATCTACAGATCTCAAATTCTGCGTCGGCCCATTCTGGGGCTGTTTTAATCCAGGCAAGGAAGTTCGTATAGATATTGGCCAAGGCGAAAAAGAAGACTACCAACGGACTATACAGTTTTTCAAAGCAGATGGTGCAGTTGTTCGTCTTAATTTTGTCGCTCCCAAGACAGCAGTATATAAAACTCCTGGTGGCTTGCAATTTGGTAATCGTCTGAAACGTGAGCATAAGACCATTAAACAGATGATGAAAAAATATCCGGGTTGGATTAAACTAAATCCAACTAGGAAATCTAAGATGCCAGAAATAAGACTTATAGATCCTACTAAGTCTAAGAATATAACGAGAAAGAAGCGCGATTAATTCAAACGCTTGAGCGACAAGAGCACTATATTTCTCATGGCACACTTTTCTAAAAAGTATATTAGGTTGCGTATTTCATCCCACCCATACCACCTTCCACCACAAAGAAGTTTAGACTCTCCACATAGACGGTATAATTATAAAGGTACTTGGTGTCAGTCATCAAAGGCCACATATCAATATCTACCTGAAACTTCCGAACCCTACTGGTGTTCAAACTACCACTTGGTTTTATCCACTTAGATGTGTCCAAGGCAAACGAGTAGATAGCAAGCCCTGGTGGAAATACTCCCGTGGCGTATTTCCACGAAGATAGCTCATTAAAATACTGTAGAGGCTTTATTTCTTGTACCTCATTTCCATCACATAGAACACGCATCTGTCTCACGATATCACGCTGTATACCTGTCCCTATCAATCCAGATGAGCCACCTGTGGGTATTGCAGATTTTGTAGGAATAAACGGTGCTGAAGGATACTGCCACCAATTGGTGTAGTTTATCCAAGAATTTCTATAATTTACTGAGTCGTTTCTCCTCGGCACTACAATAAGGCGCGGAACCGGATTGTGTGTGAATAGTTCAAATAATTGGCGTGAATTTATACTGAGAAATTTGTACGGTGTCACTTGTCTTACAATGTAATTAAGAGGTCTAGTAGCAAATGTTTGCCGCTCGTCGTCAGTCAAAAATACCTGGGTAGCCTGTAGCCTCGGATTCAGCGGCCATGTATTTAAACTAGGTGCAGTATAGCCTGCATCTGTCAAATAGTCCCGTATATATGTTCCGGTAGTTTCAACAAATGGCGTATAGAGAACATTACCTGATTGCCTTTGCGCGACAGTATTGGATGTATCTACACGAAAGCCGGGTCTAATACGAAACCCCGCCGGGTCTAAAATCGTATATAGGTCTTGAATAGGTCGTAAAGTAAGTTGAACAGAGCACTCATGGTACTGTAATGCTATGAGTGGTAGAGCTAAATGGGCACTTTGCGTAAACCAAAAAGATAATGGTACCGTTATATCACGACCAGGAATTGAAGGGAAGTTAGTTTGTGTCGTTACTGTTGGGTCCTGATATACATTCGGGTATAATCCTGCTGTTCTTTTTGCCTGCGAACCAACGATGCCGGAATATTGGCCATTTGCTGGATCATATATTTCTGGAACATCGCCAACCAATTCTTGCCATTTATTATACTGTGTCTCGTCTTGGTCTGTCAAAGCACTCGCAATAATATAATCACTGTCAAACTGTTGAACAAGTGTGCCACCCACGAAAAAAGATGCATCCTGGATAATCTGAGCACCAATATATCTGACCCACTGAAACTCAAATTGCCCACCGCGAGTGGCAGTATATTTACTATAAATATCGGGCAGTGTAAAGGTAAAATACAGGTCCATGAGTAAATCACCAACACGTTTAATCTTTGCCGTAACTTGTACCGGTTGGTCAAAGAATAATTCCTGTGGGCCATCCATTGCGATTGTCACCGATTCAAAAGCAAAATGGCTGTATTTTTTCATGACAGTGTAGAAATAGGTAAAATCCGGATTTCCACTCAAAATCACATTTTGCGAGCCGTATGCTACTAAAATGTATAAACCGCCACCAGCCATGACAACTCTTCTTGTACCTGTGAAACAAGATGAGATGTCAGTTTAGATGCTGTTAATTAGATTTAATAATTTATGAACTACTTAATTGCGTGCCATTCGTAGTCCACCATGTATCAGACAGATATGGCGTCATGACAGATGCATTCGCACCATGCACCTTGGAGGACGGTCCCATATTCATTAAAGCCTGGATCTCACTGTATGTAAGGGCATAGCTGAAATAGAATACACGGCTCGCCATACCCTTGGCAGCACCATCAAATGTCAGACTATCTTCGTTGTGTAAAGATAATACTGATGATTTTGCGATAGTCTTTTTCCTACCACTAAACAAATAGACGTCACCATAATTTTGATAGGGTGGAGTGCCATCTGACATCTTCATTTTTTGTTTTAGATTGCCATTGATATATATATAGATCGTGGTACCCTTGCAGCTTATTGTAAGGTGAAACCAGTTATCCACGGGGATATTATCTATTTCCGTATATTCATTCCATGTTTTGTAGGAATTCATGTATATACGAAGAGAGTTCTTGTTACCCCAGCAAAATACACCTGGACCCATAAACGGGTAGAATTGACTATATCCTTTATGCATGATGTGGTGTAACTTTGCCTCACCACTAGAAAATGTAGCACTATCCAAATTAATAAACATAGAGTAACTGAATTCTACGCCGGAACGTTGGTTATCCGATAATGAAGCCAATTTTGACTTAGGGTTATTAGGATTTTGAACTGCCGTAAACATTTTTGCACCCGAAACATATGTGTCGGGGAAAAGTTCAACGCGATCTCTCCACATTTGTATAAAAGACTTGTACAAATACTCAGCCATAGCCATGGCAATGTATAATAAGATAACAGCGGCAACACCTGTTAATAACTGCGTTACAATATCATTACTACTGGGGTCCATCTATCTATCAAACATATGAAAAATGATAAATTGCTATTGAACTTTAGCAATTTATTATTTTTTAGTAAGAAGTATTTCAGCCTCCAGTCTCATTACGTTGAGGCGGAAGCCATATCTTGGCCGTTAACCTTCAAAGAGAATGAGAACTGTTTAGGGTCAAAGTAATTCTTTATCTTTGTCAAGATACTCGTATCATTTGGACCGCTCTGGTAATTCTGATAGACCCGATCCGGGGAATAGGCAAAATCGGCAACACGTGTCTGACCTATTAAACCGCCAAATCCAAATAGGCCACCAAGAGTGACAGATAAAGAACCACCTGACGCGCTGTCAACCATAAACATCCCATTTAATACACAGCTGCGTGACATCTTGCCATCAATATATACATCTAGCGTCCTGCCATTCAAGACTGTCGTAATACATACCCAGCGCTGTAGATCAACGCTTTCAATATCGCATTTCTCTAAGTTGGTATCCATATATTCACCACCAGCAGCCCCCCCGTTAACGGGGCGAATGCTATTTAGCCTACGTGTATCTAATTTGAATTCAGAGCCTGAAACACTACCGGTGCCATCACCGGCCGTACTTACACGTATGCCCAATTTACTTGCATTTTGCCCAAGGTACATTACCATTGTAGCAAAACTGGGGCCCCCACTGACAATCAAAAAGGGCTTATTTTTACCCTTATTTACAGTCCAGTCGGCAATGTATATCCATGTAGTCAGCGAGAATTCGCCGCCCTGATATAATGAGACGCTTGTGGGAACAATTGGCTTCGGCATTTCAGCTGATTTAGCAGGCATACCACCGTATGCCGGATTAAATATAATTTCCTCGTTCATTTCACCATCACCACTCAACCATTTGTAAAAGTAATAAATTGCTATGCCTACAACCACAAACATTGCCACATTAGACGCGGTACCACCCATTCCACCGACTGATTCCATTGTACTCTATTCTGTTAGAATAGATTATGCGTATTCAGAATTCCATACATCCATCGGACTTGCTTTTTTCATATTGTCACAATTTCCACCCGGACATGCAAATAAATTTATAAATGTATTCCACGAAAAATCGGGTATTTGTGGCAAATCAGACGACAAATATGGCTTTCCATCTGTGCCCATCGTATTGGATACATATGCCCGTACATCATCCAATCTCATTGCGTAAGGAAATAGGTTTACTAAAGCAATATTGCCCCCGAGACGTGTTTTTACACCATTTGCCCCGGGATCTCCAACACGAATTGATTGGGCCGTATCATAATATGGCATAGACAGACATGTATGAGAGGCAACTAACTTCCCATTTACATATATATTGAATTTACGGCCCTGTTTTACAATCATAACACATGACCAGCGCTGTAAATATATTCCAGGCACATCAACTATTTCAGGCAGTTCTTGGTTATATGTGTATATTTCAAGAATTATAGGCGCCGACATATTATCGCGGCCCGCGTCGGGAGTTAATAAAACTTTTAAGGATTGATTTCCTCCTATATCTACTGCCGTAGCATAGCTGTCACTGACGTTTAAATTTGCCGTACGGTCTTTAATTTGCGGATTTATGTAAAAACAAAGTGTGGCGCCGGACACATTTGCCCATAATTTACTCAAATCATCACTGCTAGCAATCTGTGTTGATTTTGACAAAGGCATCACTTCTGTACCTAATATTTTGGGCGGTGCAGGCAAAGTTAAATAACGTGTACCGTAATATACGCTATACGTTAAGAGTACAATTGCTGCTAATAACCAATATATGCGCATCTATCTCTTACTAATTAATGATTTATTATTATGTATTATGCAACAGGAGGTTTAAACTCACTTATATCCGTTAAATCGCTCATTCGGGCCTTCATTTCACTCGGTGATATACTATCTTCAAATAATCTCAAATTCAAAACTTGTATACCCTTTGAAAGATTTAGTGCCGTGCTACTTGCTGCAGATGGAGGTACAGCTGTATCGCCAACAATATTTTGAGGAGCAATTACATAACTAGCCCCATTTGTTCCAGGGTTGAGTGTACTACTCTGTCCAGCAACTGGGTCGCTAATTGATTTGATTTTAATAGTCTGAACCAACTCACCATTCAAATATGCTGCCATAGAATATAGGGTTTTGACTATACCAATACGAAACGGTTTATGAATAGGCACATTATCAATTACAGCAGTTTGAATTAAACCGCCGTTGCCCATGGATACAATTTGTACCTTATTTAAATCGCGATTTAGTTCAACCTTTAACACTACGCCTGGATCTGTTACTAACTGTTTATCACCTGTAGGAGCAGGTGCTATCATAAAAAATGTGCGATTAAAATTAGATGCAGGTGGTATATTTGTAAATTGGTTTTCATCAAAAAATATGTCCATCGTAATACTATAGGAAGTCTTACCCTCTAAAACAATTGAACTTAGAGGCTGTGGAATAACTTCACTACCAACATTACTTGTACCTATACGAATATTACGTACCTCTTGCCGTTTAGTCCAAAATTGATCAGATGTATCTGTGCCGGGTATAATTACAAATCCAGGAGCACCGGGATCCACCTTAAATATCGGATAAAACCATCGGTCTACTACCATCAATATAATCCCTAAGAGTAATATACCAGCAATTGTATACATGACTATTTGCAAAAGCCCACTTCCAGCAACTGGTTCAGAAATACCTGCGGCATTGGCCTTTGTCGGACCACTAGGTACCGTGGCAGCTTTAGGATTTATCACAGTTGCAGGTTTACCCAGCTTTTTTCCAATCGTTTCAATTTCCTTTAAAGCATTTGCTGCTATCTTTGCACGCCCAGGATCTGTCATTCTCTACCATAGAGTTGTCTTCTTCTTTCTTGTTTTTCTTACTCCTAATTTTTCTCCTTCGGGCTGAGCCTTTGTACCATGTTTTCGCAGAGTCTGTGTTTTGGGATTATAGCCAATTCGCTTATAATATGGAAGTGACTCACTCGCCTTGCATTTTACTAACTTTTCTCGCAAATAGCAAACAAATGAAAGACGACTATAGGGCTTATCTATTCCCTGTGTGCCCGTTTCTGTATTATTCAGATAGACACTAGGAAGTGTCCTATTAAATGCCTTATCTTCGGCAGTCTCTCGCATTTCCGTATTACAGTGCCACTCATGAACATCCATTGCCAAAAAATCACCCGTCCTCAGATCAAACCCAACCTTGTATCTCGGAAATAAAGTGTAACCACCATGGTATCTGCCCCGCTCAATCACCGATAGATTTCCAAATCCCTTCCGCATATCTCCATCATCCATATGAAGACCTGTGCGGAAATTGCGGTTCATCGTCACCGATGAAAATGCTGTATCTGCAATCTGAAAGTTCTGATTCTCCTTAGCTTGCTTGTACTGAACTTGATATCTGTCCGGGACAAGTTTCTTGAAGAGTTGATCTATTTCTTGTATATAGGGTATGCCCGCCTTGTATTGTTCAAAGTACTTCTGGGTATACGATGTGAGTCGGCACGGGAGCTTCATAAAAGGTGTTTGTTCAAAATAACCTAAGACGGATGAAAACACATTATTATTTACGCGCATCTTACTGACTTTACCATTCTCCATGTACCGAGCCGAGTGCCCATTGATTTCCGTAGGCTTCCGCTTTTTCCAATAGGCACTTTTCAAGTCAATCGGGCCCGCAGCAGCTCCGCGATTACGAGATGCAGACGCGGCGTTGTAAAAATTCTTCCAGGCGAGTTTCACCACATCGTGCGGTATCACATTTTTCCGGAGTCTGGCTAAGAGTCGTTTGCCCCCAGGCGCCTCGGAATCCTTCGCATAGACATCCACATCCGTATCAAAAATTGTGTCAGCATCTTTCTCGCTGAAATATGTACCCTCCCTGGCCTTGATCTGATCCTCTGTGAGTTTGGGCTCTAGGATCACCTGTTTAACGCCTGCCACTTTTGCAGCGTGTACAGGTTGTTTCGGAATCTGTACACCCTCAAATAAGTCCTCGTCTGAGACGGGCATCCTATATACTTTTTAGAAAAAAGTATGTCAAAAAGTGCTTTTTAGAAAAAAGTATGTCAAAAAGTGCTTTTTAGAAAAAAGTATGTCAAAAAGTGCTTTTTAGAAAAAAGTATGTCAAAAAGTGCTTTTTAGAAAAAAGTATATAAAAAAGGTTTTGGGCTCTTTTTTCAAAAGAGCAGTGTGCAAACCGTCTAATTCTTTGACATATTGAAATACAAAACACCCCCTATAATTGCACTGACAGCAATACCTGCAGCGACACCTTTTAGGATAGCCTGTTGGTCTGCCTCCATAAAGTCCTGTGCCGTTATCACTGGTGAAATACCTCTAGCACCGAGACGCGCATAATACTGTAAGACCTCTGTCTCTGTATAACTGCGTTTGCCTAACATTGTATTTACGTCATTGTGGAGATCAACTGTCCACCGAAATAGGTCTTTTCTGGAATCTAAGGATGGGCCAATCGGAAGTTTAGCCATATGCGATATATAGTGCGTGCGACATATGGGGCACGGTATGATGATTTGTAATGATTCAAAAAACTCTTTCATGGCCTTTTTTTCGCTGTAATTTGGCTGTTGTGAATACCCCAGTGCTGCAATATGAATTGTATGCCAGAAAAACGGCCCCCATACTTCAGGTGGTATATGCATATCCTCTATATATACATCATATATGATATTTAGCACCTAAGACGCAGTTGATAGTACATACAGGATAATACATATAAAAAATGTCAAATGAGCTACAAGGTCAAAAACAAGCAAATTATTGCTCAAATTGTGGGCAATCCGGGCATGTATTTCGTACGTGTTTGGAACCTGTTTCCAGTTACGGTGTTTTAGTATTTCGTTGGATAAGTCGTACACCCGATTGGCCACAGCAAACTGCGTTTTGCACGGACAGTAGACATCCCACCGGTACATCAAATTTAGTACCACAGGTTCTTATGATACAACGCAAACATACGCTTGGTTTTATGGATATAATGAGGGGAAAATATAAAATAAATGATCCAGAATATCTGCGTAAACAGTTGCGGGGAATGACACCCAACGAACGCAAATTACTATTGAATGAAGATTTTGATACTATCTGGGATGAATTGTGGGGCAGTGATTTAACTAGTTCCCAGAGATATGCAAATAATCGTCAAAGTTCTAAACAAAAGCTTACAGAATTACGGCAAGGTGTTGTATGCTCTAAAGGCGGCCCCTTTAATCTGAGCGAACTTCTCCGGCGCGAACCGGCCCTATATGAAAGCCCTGAATGGGGGTTTCCAAAGGGTCGCCGTGATCTGTTTGAATCTGATATTGTATGCGCATATCGTGAATTAAAAGAGGAGACTGGTATTTCAGAGTCTGATTTATTAAAGATTACAAATGTATCACCCTTTGTCGAACAATTTTACGGTTCTAATAATATACATTATAGACACACATATTACATTGCTCAGTTTATTGGAAATAGTGACATTGGATTTGATAAAGATAATGTTGAAATGACAAGAGAAATTGGAAATCTATCTTGGAAAAATTTGGACGAGGGCCTTTCTATATTACGACCAGAAAACGTGGAAAAGAAGGGAATCTTGATACAACTTGCAAACCTTTTAAGAAATTTTTGCCCGATTTTACCGTATAACTTATACGGTCAAAAACTTGTAAAGGAAAATACCGAAGGAGAACAGCAAGATACGTATGTCTTCGTCGGCGGAAACAGAACAGACAAATCAAAGCGCTTCTTTGGAGCAAGAAGAGCAAATAAACGTGTCGGGTGAGCAGGGGGCTGCATCAGAAGAAGAATTTGCATTTGAATCCGAATCCGAGGGTGCCACGCCTCCCCAAGAGGAAAATCAGGCCCAAGAGGAAAATCAGGCCCAAGAGGAAAATCAGGCTGAGGAGGAAAATGAGGCCCAAGAGGAAAATCAGGCTGAGGAGGAAAATGAGGCTGAAGAAGAGAATGATGTACCACCTCCAGGTCTAGACAGACAAGATGATGAGTACGGACTGTACCCCGACATAGATGACGAACGCTTTCTGGAGAAACTTTTGGCAAAGCGTGAATTCCGCGAGTCAAAGCAGGCCAAAATAACTGATAAAATGTTAGAAACAGATGTATGTAAAGTAAGTGAATTTGAATATACCCCTGTACAGCGCTTTATAGCCCAATTCATGTCTCCCGATACTCCCTATAATAGCATGTTGTTGTATCACGGTGTAGGTGTGGGTAAAACATGTACAGCTATACTTACTGCAGAGGCATTTCTAGAACTAACTCCTAAAAATAAGGTGTATATACTAGCCCCTCCAGCAATTCAAGCAGGGTTCTATAGGACTATTTTTGATATAACACGATTGAAGCTGGGTGTAGATGATAATTCTCCTAACCAACACGACGGCTGTACAGGCAACCGCTATCTTGAGTTGACTCAGATGTATTATGAACGCGACAAAAAGGAGATTGAATTTCGTGTCAATAAACTCATCAATAAGCGTTATGCAATTATGGGGTATGTAGCATTTCGTAATATGATTCGTGATATACTAAGTCAAATACCGGCTTCTTTGCCTGAAAAGCGTCAAAGAGAGCTGGAAGTGACGCTATTAAAAAAGGCCTTCAGCGGCTCATTGATAATCGTAGATGAAGCGCATAATATGCGTGATATTTCAGAGGCAGATGTGGATGATCAAGATGATATTGGAGCGGATGAGCGCTCTGATGCCAGTGCAGGTAAAAAACTTGCTCCCCAGCTGAGGCGCCTTTTATCCATATGTGACGGCAATAAACTCCTTCTCATGACGGCTACACCGATGTATAACAATTATCTTGAGATTATATCTCTACTAAACTTCCTATTAATAGCAGATCACGCAGATGAATCAAAACATATTCGCAGTGATCAAATACAGTTTCACACGATCAAAGATGAAGAGGGCAAGGATGTAGAAGTATTAACCCCTGAATCAGAAGCCAGATTTGCACGTATAGCAAACGGTCATGTAAGTTTTATGCGTGGTGAAAACCCGCGGGCCTTCCCCGCAAGATTAAATCCCGCCGGCCACCCGCAGTTTACTTCTTGGCCGCGTTTTACACCAGATGGTACCACCGAAATCCCTACACAGCAGCAAAAGGATGATGTACAGCGCCTGCCACTTGTCGCCTGTCCTCTGAATGGAGACTCTCTTGCAGTTATTCAAACTATGACAGAACGCCTTGTAGCTGCAAAGGGTGTTGGCATACGTACAATAGATACACTCCTACAAGCGGGCAATTGTACCTATCCTGGAGATGGAACAGAGGGTCGCACAGGAAATGAAGGATTTCAGAGTTGGTTTACTGGTGAAGCAATCGCAGGTACATTTGAGGGCACGCGCCTTACTACCCTCCCTCAATACAGGCTGACCGTTCCAGAGTCAAACCCAATGTGGATGACAGTGGGTAAGACTCTCCTGGGTAAATTCTCTCCGAAATTTAATAAGATACTTGCATCTATACAGGGTTCAAGGGGTATTTCCTTTGTATATAGCCGATTTGTAGAAAGCGGTGCCGTGATATTCAGTTTGTTACTGGAAGCAAACGGTTATACTCCATGGGGGCGGTCCGCACCCTTATTTAAAAGTGGTGTTGTAGCAAAGGCGCAAGGCCGCCAGTGTGCAAAGTGTAGCCGGCGTGAAGGTGGGCATCCGCCCCTTGATCCAGCTAGAGAAGAGTCGCGTGATAATCACAAATTTAGCCCTGCGTACTATGCGCTTCTTACAGCGAGTAACATAAGTACAATAGATAAAGAGGGTCTTCCTTTGTCTCCAAATAATACTCGCGTAATTGCAGCTGCCAGAGACCCCAAAAATATTTATGGCCAAAATATAAAGGTAATTGTCGGTTCGCAGGTAGCAGGTGAAGGCCTGGATTTGAAGGGTATTCGCGAACTTCATATTTTAGAGGGCTGGTTCCACTTATCAAAGGAAGAACAGATTGTTGGGCGTGGAATCCGCTACTGTTCGCATAATGGACTCCTACCAAAGGAGCGTAATTGTACTGTTAATCTGTATGTGAATACATTTCCGAGTGAGGTTAATAAAGAAACCATAGATCAATACACTTATAGAACTGCGATGAATAAGGCAGTTCGTATTGGAAATGTGAGCAGAGCTCTAAAACAGGGTGCAGCAGATTGCAATTTAAATCGTGATGCGATATTGGTGACTGGGCTAACAGAGCAGCCGATGGAAGATAGCCAGGGCAACCCACTAACAGTAGATTTGAATGATACAAACTATACACCAATCTGTGATTGGATTAAGTGCACATATACGTGTAAGCCCAAAGTGGACTTTGCCACTCTAAAAGAAGATACGAGCACATATGACCTATACGCCGCAAGATTTGCAGAACAGCATATGATTGCTAGACTGAAGTCATACTTTAAAGATCAGACCTGGACTACATGGGCAGATATTCAGAAAATATTTGCAGATATTCCGAAACAGACGTTGCTAAGCCTATTAATGCGCACAGTTAACAACCCTTCTATCGTATTTAAAAATAACGGAATAGATGGGCGCCTTATTTTCAGAAATAATTTGTTTTTGTTTCAACCCTCGTCGATACAGGATGAGGCAATTCCGCTGGCCCTGAGATATGGTATATATTCTGTAAAACGTGATTCCTATGAACCACAGGGATTTATAGCGGCGCCTGAGAGGGTCGTATTAGGTGTTGCGAAAAAGACTGCTGCAGGTATGGCTATAAAGAAGGCGACTTTAGCTCTGACGGATGCTGGCGGTGGTCCCGTTGGCGGGACGGGTGGGGGTGGCGGTGGCGGGATCGCTGGAAGCCCAGAGGCATTAGAAGAAGCTGCAGAACCTGCTGAATTACTCAAACCCGAAGTGGCTATAAGTTTAGAAGCTGTGCTGAAATTTTGGCTGGAAGTCAATAAATGGATTGAGGCCTGGGCGTCTGATGCAGCTAGTATGGAATCAATTGTAGAGTCAATACCTGATACGGAAGCAAATCCGCTCGGTAGATCTATTACTGCATTTCTAGACAGAGACTATGACAAGAAGGAAAATATGGAAACACGTCTGAAGAAGTTCCAGTGGTGGGGTAAGGCTATTGTAGGCCAGGCAGGGGCCATGGCAAGTTTAAGAAAGACTGCTCGCCAATATATATGGGATTCATTCTTGAAGGGTAAGGAACAGGTTGCGCTATTAACTATACAAGTACAGCTAGTTGCAGGAGAAGCTGCTAGACCCGTGCCATATATACAGGAAATAAATGATGAACAGAGTATAACATATGGCACTATAAATGCGGTACGGTATATTGATTTATCAAGGAAGGTGCCTGTCTACCTGTGTGGAGATGCCGAGTGCGCGCCATCTATTGTAAAAACGATTACGTCTTCTCCTACTGACACTGTTGTGAAGGCCAGGGCAAACCAACGCACTGCCGCCGAAATATACGGGTTCATGGTTCCCTGGAAGAATACGATGATGTTCAAAACAAATGAGCCAAAGCCCGAAGGAAAGCCTCCTGGTGGAGGTGCTGCCTGTGCAATCGTAAGCACAGTAAAGGGGCATCGTATGAAACTGGTTGTCTTAGGTGAACTCTTGAACCGTTACACAGGTGCCAGACTAGATTTAACTGAAGATGTACTAACGGGCAGTCGCAAATTGACAGGCGCACCCAGTTTCTGTGCATTGCTAGAGATTGTCTTGCGGTGGATGGATATACGGCGCGACCAGTACGGGGGCCTTCGGTATTTTTACAGGCCTTTATCATCCTATTATTCGGAGCATAAAGCGAAAGATTAATTATATATCAATGCCCATTACG
>Ga0209191_1000101_pt1 | contig 66380 bp, 60 predicted proteins | sample S_130626_EF_Meta_FD_187320 | JGI IMG/M metagenome (GOLD analysis project Ga0209191, IMG submission 187320) | Freshwater microbial communities from Lake Simoncouche, Canada to study carbon cycling - S_130626_EF_MetaG (SPAdes) (version 2) | ecosystem: Environmental > Aquatic > Freshwater > Lake ...
TGGTTCTCCCACCATGTGAAAACTTTGTTCACAAAATCAACATGCCCTTTGTATGGGATTGATTTGGAAGAAGTATTTGACCGACACAAGGAGTGCGGTAGTTAATGTGTCGGTCAAGAGGGTTGACTGGCGCAGGGATGAAACATCCTTGGAGTGCTCGCCACCGCTACATGAAGTGTCATTTAAAACGACGTTCCATGGATGTAAACCTAAATCTCTATTCGGTAAATTTTTCAAAAATTTTCCTAGAGCCAGCAACCGATAAGTAACCCTTGTTTCGATAAAGCAGACCGCCCTCAATTTTTAATGGGCACTTATCATCAATACAAATTTGGTCATATGTGTCGAATAATTTAATCCTGGAATTCTCAGCTATCTTATTTAACTCAATCCTTGCTATAAAGAATTGCGCGTTTATATCCTTAACAAGCTGTGTACATTCTTGATTAAGAATGGGTCTAAATGGGGGCATGCCAACGCACTCAATGGGCTCAAAAGATAGGTGCGGCGGAGGGCTAATGAATATTACTTGCTTGCCGTTATCTCTAAAGAATTTAATGGTTTTTTCTAATTGGGCTTTTTCTAGGTCATTAACAGCCGTTTCACGAAATCCCAAAATTATCGTCTTTACGTTCTTATCGTGCGCCAAACCAATAATTAGTTGATTCATTTTATGCCCGGTCTCGAGCGAATAATTTTCTGATTCGGGCTTTTTAAGAAACGGCTGAGTGCCTGGCCACCCTATCATGGCAAAACTCTTACCAATGTTTGAATAGTAATGCTCAAGTCCTGAAAAGTGATTATGAGCGATGCTATCTCCGATTAATACCACCCCTATATTCTTATCTATGGAAAATAATCTACAAAAAGTTGGTTGATAGTCTGCGAACTCTTTTAAGCAGGCTTTGTCTGAATGTGGAGGTCTTCCTCCATGAAGATCTAAAACATATTTATGTCTAAAATCTAAGCCATCTCGAACATAAGCACTCCACCCTTGATAGCCAATCAATGTCATGAGAGCGATCAATAAAACAGCAACTTTTTTGCCTTTGTAGCGTAACAGACTTTCCCAATATCTATGCGTAAAATAAGCAAGACCGATGGCGACCAGAATAAGCACAATTTTATAAAAATCAGATAATTTTCCGGCTGAGATTATTTGTCCAAAGCTTAGCAAAATCCAATGCCATAAATACAAAGGGTAGCTAATGACTCCTAGCCAAACCATCGCATTATTTGAGAGGAATGATTTATTTACACTTGCTTCGCTATTCGCAAATATGAGTAGAGTCGCCCCTATAGTCGGCAGTAATGCCCACCACCCCGGAAATGAATTATTGCGACTAATTGAAAAAATAGCGATGGCAATAAGTAGCAGGCCGACCCAAGAAAATATATTTAAGATGGCCTGACTGAATTGTTTTAGTTCTTTGCTTTTTTTAAGCGAAATACATGCCCAAAGTGCGCCAATCAATAACTCCCAAAAGCGACTAAGAGGTGAGTAGAAGGTGGTGATCGGATCAGATTTAATATTGTAAATATTTATAGAAAACGAAATTAACAATAAGATCAAAATTGAGCCCAATAAATTAATTCGAGCTTTATACAAAATCCAGATAACTGCTGGCCAAAACAAATAAAATTGCTCTTCGATAGATAATGACCACAAATGAATTAAAGGTTTTGTAGCTATGCTTTTTTCAAAATAAGCGACTTCATTTAAAAGAATGAAGTTTTGAACAAAACCTGCGCCGGCGGCAATATGCTCTCCCAACCTTTTGTACTCTGACGCATAAAGTGCATACCAGCCAAATGCGTAGCATGTCACAAGCACCAAAAACAACGCTGGAAAAATTCGTCTTATCCGACGGAAATAAAACTCTCCGAAGCTAAAACTATTCGACTCTAAATTTTCTAAGATAATTTTTGTGATTAAAAAGCCAGAGATCACAAAAAAAATATCAACGCCTACAAATCCGCCACTTACTAAATTAGGAAACGCATGGTAGGCAATGGTTGAGAGCACGGCTAATGCTCTAAGCCCGTCAATATCCTTGCGATAAGTTATGGAGTGATATTTCGAATACATAAAACTGTTGTTGATAATGGACGTGGCTCAACAGCCTAAAATTTAATCCTGCCAATTTAACATTATTAGATTAAATGCGTATAGCTTTAAACAATACTGACCGGCACGGGGATGTCCAATTGATTAGTCTTTTTAAAGGACGGTTCTTGATGGGGATATCGGAGTCTAATGGCGCCTGACCCTGCCAAGCCCCAAAAGAAAATAGCCCGACAAGTGGGCTATTGAGATTCTTGGTGGCCCGGGGCGGAATCGAACCACCGACACAAGGATTTTCAATCCTCTGCTCTACCGACTGAGCTACCAGGCCAAAGACAATTATTATACTCCAATAGGCTTATTTAAACTAGTTTTCGTTTCGTTATTCGGCTTAGTATAGCCAAGGGACTACTCATTGGTTTATATAAAGCATCGATGGGAAGATTATACGTTTGCTCCATCATAAATTGCCCACTCATGGCAGCATGTGATGTTTGATCTGAAAAACATACCCACACATCCCCCGGTGAAAACTTAAACTCAGTTTGATGGGAATACTGTTGATAACTCAAATCAGACTTCATCGCATCATGTATTTGTAACATCATATGATCGTATTCACTTCGAATGGTTTTAGTCAGTCCTAGTTTGTTTAAGATTTTTGCTTGAAAAGGTGAATAGGGTTTTATAGAAGGTATAAATTGTTGGGCTATATTTTCAAAACTATCGCCAACTCTCCAAACTCTTGGCCGACCTTCAGGATTTACATTCATAAACACTCTTAAGATGCGCTCACCATAATTAGGTCTTGTAGCAAAAGCATCAACATGTAAGCGTCTATCATCGGCTCGCCATGACTGCTTTCGTTCTTCAATATTAAAAGGCCTAAAACTAGTGGGTAAAACTTTTAAAGATGGTGAATATTTAGGGGCTAAAGAGTTAATTAAGCTATACGCAGAATTTCTGTATCGTAAGATAAGTTCTCTTAATAGTTTAAGGGAGTTTTCATTTCCCAAAGCACCTTTTAATACATTGTCAGCGCCAACACTTATATTTCTAGCCTTAGGGTTTTGTATTTCGGGAACAAATAAAGATTTTTCTTCATCAGAAACCGAAAATTCTAAATTTGAAAAATGCAAAACCTTCCCACTACACAAAGCATGGATCCAATCAGGATTAGGTTTATTAATAACCCAAGTTGGAGTTTCAATAGTAATAATTGAGGAGGTCATGATAAAAAGTTGATTAATCTAAGTACTACTGCTACCTATTTTTCGAACATCAATTCCTAGGGCTTTTAATTTTCTATATAAATGTGTTCTCTCTAAGCCCGTCTGCTCAGAAACCCTAGTCATACTTCCGCCAGTTAACTTCAAGTGGTATTCAAAATATGCTTTTTCAAAAATATCTCTTGCCTCTCTTAATGGCAGGTCAAAATGACCTTGAACTAATTCTTTAACATCTGATGAAGCAACTAAGCTTGATTGGCGACTAGGATCAATACTCGTATTACTTTGACCATCAAATGGTTTACTTAATCCAGGGGAAATAGTACTTGAGGCTACTCCAAAAACTTTCATTCCTTGTCCAAAGTTATCAAGTGACTCTTTTGGTGAAACTCTTTCTAATGCTTGACTAACCGTTTTTAATAGTTTTTGTAAGGCAATAGGTTTTTCTAAAAAATTGCAAGCGCCAATACGGGTTGCCTCTACGGCAGTATCAATCGTTGCATGTCCAGACATCATAATCACTGGCATAGTTAACTTGTCATCCTTTGCCCACTCTTTTAATAGAGTGACTCCATCAGTATCTGGCATCCAAATGTCAAGAAGGACCAAATCTGGTAATAATTGATCACGTACTGTGCGAGCTTGTTGAGCATTCTCCGCTGAATAAACAACGTGACCTTCGTCACTCAATATTTCGTTGAGTAACTCTCTAATTCCCATTTCATCATCTACTACTAATATATTTGCCATGCTTAATTGTCCTATAAACTAATTTTAATATCTATCACTAGATTTTTATGCCAAACGTTCAAAAAGTATCGAAATCCTTGCCCCTCGAATTACGGTTTCCCTCATGCGATTTTTAAGTTCAATTCTTGCGCCATGTTCATCTATGATTTTTTTAACAACGGCTAATCCAAGGCCAGTTCCCTTTGATTTTGATGTGACATATGGTTCAAATGCTCTTGATAAGATTCTTGGAGAAAATCCTGGACCATTATCAGCAACAGAAAGTCTAACTAATTTTTCCGTTTGATTCACCAAGCCTACATAATTCACCGTTTCGGTACGAATTTGAATATCAGGCTCCGAATGAATTTCTGTAGCTGCGTCTATTGAATTTTGCAAAATATTATGAATCACCTGTCGAAGCTGGGTTGGATCTCCTAAAATTTCTGGCGCATCAGGATCTAGTTTTAACTCAATTTGAGTCCCTTCATATAAACCCAAGATATCTTGAATCAATATATTTAAATTAACCGGCAACATGTTGGGGGAAGGCTTCTTACCAAAATCTCTAAAGTTATTGACCATTGTTTTCATCGCTTGAACTTGAGTTATGATCGTTGTAGTTCCCTTAGTAATGATTTCTTCTTGCTCCTCTGTCATTTTTCCAGTGAGTTTTTGATAAATACGCTCTGCCGATAATTGAATTGGAGTTAATGGATTTTTAATTTCATGAGCTAGTCGCTGGGCAACCTCTCCCCATGCTATTGAACGTTGAGCAGCAATAAGTTCGGTGATGTCATCGAAAACAATAATATATTGTTTACCAGCCAACTCTGTTCCTCTGGCTAATAAAATAGGAGAAACATTATCTTGGTCGTTTGAGTTATCGTATAAATAAATCTGGCGTTGCCAAGATTTTTCACTATTTGATATGTTGTTTGACTCCAAAAGAACTTGCTCATCTGAGCCAACTGAAACTTGATTTGTTTTAAAAGAGTCTTTAATGGTGGTTTCAAAATTCAATAATTGTGGATAATAACTTAAAGGTTTTCCAATCAGTTGGTTTAAATCTTTTTCTAAAATTCTTTTTGCACCTTCATTTGCAATCACAAGTCGAAAACTAGCGTCAAGAACACAAACTCCAGCTGTTAAATTAGCTAACACTGATTCTGAAAAATCTTTAGACTGTTGTAACGACATTCGCGCATCAGACAATTGTTTGGTCATATTATTAAATTGCCGAGTTAACATCCCTAACTCATCTGGTGTATTCATTTGAGGTTTTGGAGATAAATCTCCCTGAGCAACGGCTTGAGTTCCGCGAAGTAACATCAATAACGGTCGGGCTAGTTGTCGTCCTAAAATTAAGGCAAGTAAAATTGCAATGAACAGGGCCAAGAACATGGTTAAAGTTAAAGAGCCTATATACATTTTCTTTAAGCCCAATCTGCTTAAAGATTTTTCTTGGTAATCACGGTATGCCTTTTGAACAACTTTCGCACTTTCAACAAGTGTTGGATCTAATATTTTAGTAATTTTTAAAATGCGCTGATTGGCTAAAAGAAAAAAAGCGTTTATTTGATATGCCTCTGCTTCTAGAGTGCTTCCCACTTCTTCAATAGAAGACGCTTTGTTATTTTTTTTGAGTTCGAATATTAAATCTTGAGACAAGACCGTCTCTTGTATCTCTTGATGTCCACAGTTCACGCTATAAAACTCTCTGCTAGTTTCATCGATGATTGAAAGTTGATCCGTTGGAATTGTTTGACAAAACTCCTTTAACTCTTGATTAGATTTTATCTTTATCAATTGTTGATTACTTGCAAGTTGAGTTCCAACGATCAACAATTCATGCTGCGATATTTCAAAGGAATTACGGCCAAGTTGCAGGCCTGACTCTAGTGCGGACTCGATATTTACATCAAACCAACTTTCAATACTTCGCCCTACAAACTGCAATGACACAGAATATAAAATTGCGCCCGGTAAGACGCCTACTAAGCCAAAAATCATGGCCAGTTTTGCAATTAATTTAGTGCCGAAAAAACCCTGGCGCCAGCGAATGGTTAAGGTAACAATCAGTCCAATAATGACGAGTAGAAGACCAAGGCCAACAATAATATTGATTGAATATAGCCAAACAAAGTATTGACTTAAGAACTTTGCATCCGCACTAATTCCGGTAAGTAACCCCAATAATAAGATAGCTAATATAAATACCAAAATCATAAAAGCTGTAAGTTCTTTTTTTATTCCATACTGTCCAGCGATCATACTATCCGGATAGGTAACTAATGTTTCGTTCATTATTTACCTGTTGATCTGTATTTAGAAGTAAATGAAAACTGGTGCCACTCACTCGCCAAATTCCATTCACGAGCATTTAAAGCATTAATTTGAAATGGCTTTGGGAGCTGACTCAGATCTAATCGCATACGAATCATCGCATCATATTGGCGACCATTATCCAAAGCTGATAATTCCGCAACCTGCCAACCAGCAATTGCCCCTACCTGTATTAAAGCCTCTTCTAAAGAATTCGCAGAAAGAGTTAGAGCACCTACATTAACGCGATATTGTTGTGTTAATGGTTGATATGAAAGTTTGATTTTTTTAATCGCCGTGATCGGTTTTTCTTCAAACCAATACCAGCGTCCTCTGGTCACATTAAATTCAGTAAGAAAATGAAATGTAATGCCTTTTTTGACTGCATCACTTAAGTCTGATGGTAGTTCTATTTGATATGAAGCGTTAATCACCCATGCCTGTTCAACTGGCTCCACTTGAAGCTGTCTAAGCTTAATGCCTTCAGCAATCGCTATACTTGAGCAAATTGACCCCAGGATTAGCAGGCAAATGACGAAGAGTTTTCTACAGTGCTTCATCTTTTCTTTTGTAACATTCCATAATAAAAACCATCATGCCACTCGTCTGGCAAAAGTTGTCCAAGACAATCTAATCGTAATGCATCTTTGAGATTTTCAGCAAACCAGTTAAGCTGTAGTTCACCCTCTTGAGGGAATATAGAGCAAGTCACGAATAACAATCGGCCGCCTGGCTTTAATAATCCCCACAATTCCACAATAATTTTACGTTGTAAGTCTTGAAGTTGCGCAATATCTGCACTGCGTCGCAAATACAAGATATCTGGATGGCGCCGAATAATGCCAGTTGCTGAGCAGGGAACGTCAGCTAATATAGCGTCATAATATTTTCCACTCCACCACGAGGAGGCATGTGTAGCATCCCCGATATGAAGGTTTGCTTGAAGTTGGAGTCGCAATAAATTTTCTTGCACTCTTTGCATTCTTTCTTCATCAATTTCAAGAACATCTAGATTAATATTTGCAAGCTCTAGTAAATGTGATGCTTTCCCACCAGGTGCGCTACATGCGTCTAATATGTATTCCTCATTAACTGGAGATATCAAATACGCCGCGATTTGCGCTCCTAAGTCTTGCACACTCAATAGTCCATCTTTAAATCCTGGCAATAATTGCACGGGCATGGAGTTTTGCAAAGCAATGGCATGTGGCGCAACTTTTTGCCACTCTTGTGGAATTTCTAATATAGTAATATCCGCATCATTTAATAAAGATATGTATTCCTGTTTAGATATTTTTTTTGAATTTACCCTTAAGAACATTTTTGCAGGCTTCAAATTTGCTTCTAATATTGGTGCTAACTGTACAGGGTATGCTCGTTTTAGATGTTTTACCCACCAAGAGGGATATTGAGCGTCTAAAACATCAATTTCTAATGATTGTGGATTTTCAATTACACGTCTTAAGACTGCATTTATCAATCCTTTTGCATGTCTGGTTTTTAATGATTTTTGTGCTGCATTCACTGTTTCATTAACTAATGTGTAAGCGGTATATTGGTTTTGAGACTCTTTTAATAAAGTGCTAATAGCAATTAAAAATAGATCCTCTACTTCAGGATCTATCTCTTTATGCAGAAAATTCTGTAGTGCTTGTAGAATTTTAGGTTTATTACGAAGCGCTTCAAACGTTAAGCTTTGAGCTGCTGATCTATTTTCACTTGGAGCTGATGCTAATGCTTGAGTTAAGGATATTCCATCTCGAACTTGATCAAGTAAATGGGCCGAAAGAAGTATGGTTTCACAAAGGTTACTTCCTGCAGCCTTATTACTTAATTTGATATTGGTCTCTTTTAATTTACTTTGCACTATGTTGGGTATGTTCCTGTCTTCGACATTTCTACTAAGTTGTTTACTCTTACTTCAGTTGCGGGATGTGTAGAAAACAAACCACGCAATCCGCCACCAGACAGTGGATTCATAATCATCATTTGCGCTACCCCCGGATGTGTTTCTACTCGATCAAATGGTACTCCCTGCACGGTACTTTCAATTTTCTTAAGCGCTGAAGCTAATGCTAATGGGTCCTGTGAAATTTCTGATCCCAATCGATCAGCCTCATATTCTCTAGCTCTTGAAATGGTCATCTGTATTAGACTTGCTGCAAGTGGCGCTAAAAATACGAGTAAAAAACTCAAGGGATGGCTGCCACCTTCTCTATTTCTGCTCCCAAAGAACATCGCAAAATTGGCTACGCTCGAAATCGCACCTGCCATCGTTGCGGCAATGGTAGATAACAAAATATCTCTATTCTTAATATGTGCCAGTTCATGGGCCATAACACCCCGTAATTCTCTTTCGTTCAAGATATTCATCATGCCTGAAGTGGCTGCAACTGCGGCATTTTCTGGGTTTCTTCCTGTAGCAAAAGCATTTGGTGCATTTTCATCAATTAAATATACTTTGGGCATGGGTAATTCTGCCTTCTGTGATAATTCTTTAATTAAATTGTAATAAATAGGAAAACTTTGTTCATCTACTTGTCTTGCGTCAAACATGTTTAAAACCATTTTGTCTGAATTCCAATAACTAAAGAAATTCATACCAACCGCCATAATCAACGCTAAAAGTATTCCTTGCGGCCCACCTAGTGCGCCGCCAACGTATATAAATAATGCAGTAATAGCAGCCATTAGTATTGCTGTTTTGGTTAAATTAAATATAAATATTCTCCATATCAATACTCCTGTTTTTTATCCTTTAGACCAAATGTAAAAGCGTGATTTATTGAAATACTTGACCTGGTTTTAATTGTATATTTTTTACAAATTTACTAGCACTCATTCTTTTTGATCCTGCCTTTTGGACTTCTAACAATCTTATAACGCCATGATTTCCAGCAACGTAAATTCCAAATTCATCTACCTCTAATATTTCTCCTGGTTGAGAAGTTTGGTGTTTTTGAAATCGGTCTGAAATATTTTCTGACAACCATATTTTGATGATTTCTTGGTTTAGGGTTGTAAATGCTCCAGGTGATGGGTTAAAAGCTCTTATCTGTCGATCAATTTGATTCGCCTCTTGATGCCATTCAATTCTTGCTTCTTCTTTTTTGATTTTTTCTGCATAGGTAATTCCTGCTTGATTTTGCTCCATGAGTATAAATTTTTCTTGTTTAGCTAGTTTATCTAATACTTCAATCAAAACTTGCGCCCCTTGAGATGCTAAGCTGTCCTGTAATGTCCCTGTAGTGTCTAGATTTTGTATCTGCATTGTCTCTTGCGCAATGATTGGACCAGTATCTAACCCCTGTGCCATTTTCATAATACATGTGCCAGTTTGATCATCTCCCGCCAAAATAGCACGATGGATTGGCGCTGCACCACGCCAACGCGGCAATATAGATGCGTGCACATTAATACAACCTAATTCATTTTTTGCCTCTACTAGACTTAATAACCATTTTGGCAGTATGAGCCCATAGGCGGCAACAATCATCACATCAAAATCTAAATTTTCGATTTGCTTTTTGGCATTCATTGCTTCAGTTGAAAATGCGCCATCTAGCTTGAGGGATGCGGGTTGTAATATTGGTATATCCATTCGTAACGCCTTTTGCTTGACTAGGCTCGGTAAAACCTTTAATCCGCGTCCAGATGCCCGATCCGGTTGTGTCATCACAGCAATCACTTGATGCTTTGATTTTTCTAAAGCCTCTAGAATATTGGCTGCAAACTTTGGCGTGCCTGCAAAAATAATTTTTAACTGATTCATGATGGGTTATATGGCAAGATCGCCCATTGTATTTGTAAGGGAGCTGCTCCCTCTTTCTTCGTCCATGGAATAGACTCTACCCCTTTTACTGTTGCCTGATCAAACATTTGTTGCACTTCTTTACTCGGGGGAGTTCCTACGTGTCTTTGCTTATTAGTTGCTTTAGATGGTTGATCAATTAAGATTAATGCGGCCTGTTGCTTATCTTTTTCAGTCATCCAAGGTGACAGTAAATCATTTGCATTAATCCATGGTTTCATCTCTTTTCCTTGGTAAATTGGATCATGAATAATCATATGCCCAATAATCCAAGTATCTCCAACGATTAAACTTATCGGTTTTCCGTTCGTTAGTTCAGGATGCTCCAACCAACGCTGTTGAATCACCTTTGCCATTTCTTGACTTGGAAAATTAGCTCTTCCTTGTTTACCAATATAGCTTGCACCCGGTCCGGTCAAAAGACCATAAATTATGGCAAAAATAATATGTCCTGCGATAACGACACGTGTCAAGCGCTGAACATCTAAGACGTCATTTGCATATATCCAGCCTATAAAGCCAATTATAGTAAAGAAAGTAACTGCCCACTTTGCTTCAATATTTTGATTAAATAGTACGCCAATACTGATCGCTGTTAGGCAGGGCCCAGCCCCCAAAAAAAATAAAAATAACTGATCCGCTCGCGGAATGTGTGTCCACCAAGAAAGGCTTGAAAGGCGCGCATTTGGTTGAATCTTGGATTGTCTGCATAGAAAGTATATGTAGCCTATGACGATGACACAAGGTAGTAGCCGATACACCTGGGTAAGAAAAAAATCTAATCCAAGTGCAAGGACCCTATCTCCAAGAGGGACTGATACGCTCATCAAGTGAGATGCGTAATAAATAGGGCCTTGTCCCAACAGACTTTGTTGATACAACCAGTTTAAGTGTGGCGCTGAAATAAAAACAAAACTACCGAAAGCAATTAAAACCCCAATCAAAGCTTTTTGCCACCGCCACCGACTTTCTATTAAAAAATGCCCTAGTAAAACAGTAATCTGAATAACCACACTGTATTTAGAAATCAGTGCAAGACCCATCATCACGCCTAAAAAAGCCCACCAGACATAATACGTATTTTGAATATTATTATTTCGCTCTTGTTCCCAAGCTCTGTAATAAAAATAATACATCGCGGTAATTGACCATAATTGCATTGCGTTGTGGTTATAGTCGCCACCCCGAATGGTGTAATAAATAAGGGGGGAGGTAGCCAAAACGGCCAAAATGCCAAAGTCATGCGGTCTTGAAACATTGGCTTGCAATGCTATACGCACATATAACTGATAAGAAATCCACTGTGCAGATGCAACACAAATCAAACCTAGCGCATAGGGCAACCATACAGCCTTGCCAAAAATGATTGTAAGTGGATACAGCAACCAGGTAGGTAAAGGTGGGTGTTTTTGATAGCCCATTTCGAAGCTATTCGCCCAAACCAACTCTTCCATATTATCCCATTCAGGAGCCTGACGAAAGATCATATAGGTACAAAACCAAATCATGCCAATCATTAAACAAATTGGAACAATGGGTATTTGCTTATGATGAGGATGTGATATCAAAAAGATTGTTCTTTAATTAAGATTGATTTGTTCTCTGATTATAAAATTACAGTTAAACTTTAGGCATGTCTACACTTGTCAATCGGCCTAACAATTTCAGTTTATCAATTGTTGTTCCTGCGTACAACGAATCCTCTAATTTGACTCAGTTTGTTGAAGCTTTAAAGTTAGCGCTAGTTGCCATTACACCACGATATGAAATATTAATCATTAATGATGGTAGTAAGGACAATACCCATGAAATAGCTGACGAATTAGCAAACCAACCAGGGGTTCGATATCTTGAGTTTTCAAGAAACTTTGGTAAAGAAGCAGCTCTTTCATGTGGGATAGATTACGCCAGGGGTGACGCTGTATTACTAATCGATGCGGACTTTCAGCATCCTCTTTCCAAACTAGAAGAAATGTTTCAATTATGGCTTTCTGGCTATGATATGGTCTATGGCGTCATTATCGATCGCCAAAATGAGGCCTTTTTAAAACGTCTGGGCACGCGCTTCTTTTACTCACTCATGAGTGCTGGGGCAGATGTTCCCATTCCAGAAAATGCAGGAGACTTTCGTTGGTTAGACAAAAAGGTTGTTGAAGCTATAAGGGCGCTACCAGAACGTAATCGCTTTATGAAAGGTCTTTATGCCTGGGTTGGGTTTAAATCGATTGCAATACCCTTTGTGCCTGCCGATCGTCTGAGTGGTGCTTCTAGCTTTCGCTTCACAAATTTAACTAAACTTGCGTTATCTGGTCTAACTTCTTTTAGTACTTTGCCACTGCGGGTTTGGACCTTTGTCGGTGTTTTAGTATCGATTGCGGCGATTACCTATGGTCTTTACGTGGTCTTCGATACATTAATTAATGGCAATCCTACCAGTGGTTGGCCAACCATTACAGTTGCTTTGATGTTGTTTTCTGGAGTACAACTACTCTCCATCGGTATTTTAGGTGAATATATTGGGCGAATTTTTACCGAGGTCAAACAAAGACCTTTGTACCTCATTTCTAAAGACCATGACAATAGTCAGCTTGATCGATAAATTACCCCAAGGCTTTAAATTTGTTATGGTTGGCGGGACTGCTGCCTGCGTCCATTTTTTAATTGTTATTCTTTTAGTAGAGGGACTCCATTTCAACCCATTAAATGCTAATGTATTTGCATTTTTAATTGCCTTTTGCGTTAGCTTTAGTGGACAAAGATTGTTTACTTTTGGAAGCAGCAATAAATCGATAAAAGAATCTTTATTACCCTATTTTTTAATTTCTCTCACTAGTTTTATTTGCAATGAATTATTGCTGAGTTTTGCTATTTATATTTTGAATTTACCTTATCAAATTGCACTTTTTAGTGTTTTAATTTTTGTTGCCGTTGGTACTTACTTTAGTAGTAAACGATGGGCATTTGCAAAATCTTAATATGAAAATATCTATCTGCGCAGATGATATTGGCCAAGATCCCGCTATCACTCAGGGGTGTTTGCGTTTATTTGAATTGAAGCGCATTAGTCAAATCAGTGTTTTATCAACAAGCCCCTATGTTGTACAAGATGCTCAATCTATTTCTTTAGCTAGAAGGCAGGGGCTTCAAGTCGGCTTGCACTTTAATCTAACTCTGCCGTTTGGTCATCCACCCTTGAACATGTCATTACTACAGTTGATGATGATGAGTCAACTTAGACTGTTGCCCGTTGAAAAAATTCAGCAATCTTTCGATTTCCAATTAAAAACTTTTGAGGATATTTTTCAATTTAAACCTGATTTTATCGATGGTCATCAGCATGTTCATCAATTTCCACAAATCAGAGATGTTTTGATTCATCAAGTACTTCATCACTACTCGGATACGTTGCCTTGGATTAGGTCTACCGTATTGCCAAGTAATACAACGCAGTTACCGCAGGCATTTAAATGTAACTTACTAAATGTTTTGGGGGGTGCTATTTTTTTACAACTTTTAAAACATAACAAGCTATCTTGTAATAACGGCTTTTTAGGTGTCTATGACTTTAACGCTCCAGATATTAGCTCCTACAGGGCCCTCATGTTGCAATGGTTGTCTTTAGCCCAAGAAGACACTCTTTTGATGTGCCATCCAGCAAATCAGCAGGTTGACAACGATGCAATTGGTAAGCAACGTCCAATTGAATTTAACTACCTTGAATCTAATCAGTTTTTAGATGATTTAAGTCAACATGCATGCAGGCTTTTTTGAAGTAGTAAAAAAATTAGTTTAAGGATTAAAACGCTTTTTCATTTTTCCTTTAATTCTTGCTCGCTTTAATGGTGATAAGTATTCCACAAAAACCTTGCCCACCAAATGATCCATTTCATGTTGGATGCATACTGATAAGATACCTTCTGCATCAACCTCAAAGAATTCCCCCTTCATATTTTGAGCTCTTACCTTCACTTGATCAGGTCGAGTCACTTCATCAAAATACTCCGGAATAGATAAACATCCCTCACGCCAACTTTTTTTCTCTACACTAGCCCAAATGACTTCGGGATTAATAAAAACTTGAAGTTCGTCTCGACTATCTGAAATATCAATAACAATAATATTTTCAAGAATATTGACTTGGGTTGCCGCTAAACCAATTCCAGGGGCCTCATACATCGTTTCGGCCATATCAGCAACTTTTGACTCTAATTGTGCGTCAAAATGAATTACTTTTTTGGCGATTTTATGTAATCGAGGATCAGGATAACAAAGGATTTCTAATTGTGCCATGTGGATAATTGCTCTAATTTTTACGTAGTGTAAATATTCTAATGGATGTATGGTTGAATAAATTAAGAACTTTTAAGACTTGATTATACTTTTTTATTTAAATAAAATCATTACAAAACAGTGGCTTATAAATTTATACGTGCAATAAGTAGATTCTTATGTTTAAAATTCAACACGAAATCTTTTTCTTCAGGTAATAATAAAAAAAGAAAATCATAATTAAGGTAAAAAATAGTGGCAAAAAAACCAGCCTCAATCAGTCAGGAATCGAGTAATCATAAAACACTCGTTATTGCAGAAAAACCTTCTGTGGCCTCCGACATTGCGAAAGCATTAGGTGGCTTTACAAAACATGACGATTTTTTCGAGCGTGATGATTTTATTATCTCTTCTGCTGTTGGGCATTTATTAGAAATTGCTGCTCCCGAAGAATATGAAGTTAAACGTGGTAAATGGTCTTTTAATAATTTACCTGTGATTCCCCCTCGTTTTGAATTACGGCCCATTGTTAAAACGGAAAGTCGATTAAAAGTTTTACAAAAATTAATTAAACGAAAAGATGTCTCTAAATTAATTAATGCCTGTGATGCTGGACGTGAAGGTGAACTTATTTTTCGCTTAATCGCTCAACAAGCAAAAGCAACTCAACCCATTGAACGCTTATGGTTGCAATCGATGACTCCAAACTCTATTAGAGATGGCTTTGCAAAACTTCGGTCCGATCAAGACATGATGCCCTTGTCTGATGCCGCAAGATGCCGCTCTGAAGCTGATTGGCTTGTTGGAATTAATGGCACCCGCGCTATGACTGCTTTTAATAGTAAGAGTGGGGGATTTTTCTTAACGACAGTTGGTCGAGTTCAAACACCAACTTTGTCGATTGTTGTTGAACGCGAAGAATTAATTCGACGTTTTATTTCTCGTGATTACTGGGAAGTGAAAGCTGAATTTATTAGCGCCAAGGGGGTTTATGAAGGACGATGGTTTGATCCTGAGTTTAAAAAATCCTCTAAAAATCTTAATAATGATCCTGAACTCCGTGAAAGCAGAATGTGGAGTGAGGCACAGGCACAAAGTATTGTTGTGGCTTGTCAAAATAAATCAGGATCCGTTCAAGAGGAGTCAAAACCCTCTAGCCAACAAGCTCCTCAACTATTTGATTTAACCGGCCTGCAAAGAGAGGCTAATGCTCGTTTTGGTTTTTCTGCCAAAAATACGCTTGGTTTAGCGCAAGCGCTGTATGAGCGCCATAAGATTCTCACGTATCCAAGAACTGACTCGCGAGCTTTACCTGAGGACTACATCAGTACCGTTCAAGAAACGATTGAGCAACTTGGTGAATCTGTTCCAAACTATACGGTCTTTGCTCAACAAATTAAAAAGAATCAATGGGTAAAACCGAATAAAAAAATATTTGATAACTCGAAAATTTCAGATCACTTTGCGATTATTCCCACACTTCAAGCACCACCCAAAACTTTATCTGAGCCAGAACAAAAGCTCTACGATTTAGTTGTTAGACGATTTCTAGCGATATTTTATCCACCCGCCGAGTTTATGATAACCACTCGTATTACAACGGTTAGTGGTATGAGCTTTAAAACAGAGGGTAAAGTGTTAGTAGAGCCTGGCTGGCTAGCTGTGTATGGTAAATCCAATCAAGATGATAAAGAATTAATCGCCGTTGCCAATGATGAAAAAGTTAATGTTGATTCTGTCAATGTTCAATCTTTAAAAACTAAACCACCTGCACGATATTCAGAAGCGACTCTTTTATCTGCCATGGAGGGTGCTGGTAAGCTTGTAGAAGAAGATGAGTTTCGAGAGGCAATGGCAGAAAAAGGTCTAGGCACACCAGCAACCCGTGCATCTATTATTGAAGGTCTTTTATTTGAAAAATATATGGTTCGTGAGGGCCGGGAATTAATACCTACTGCAAAAGCATTTCAATTAATGACTCTATTAAGGGGTCTCGGAATTGAGGAACTAACTCAACCCGCATTAACGGGTGGATGGGAGTTTCAATTATCCCAAATGGAAAAAGGACTAATCAAGCGTGAATCGTTTATGCAAGAAATTGCCCAAATGACGCAGCGTATTGTGAAGCGTGCCAAGGAGTTTGATAGTGACACGATTCCAGGTGATTACATTACACTTTCTACCCCATGCCCACATTGTAGTGGTCCTGTTAAGGAGAATTATCGACGCTTTGCATGTGAAAAATGTGGGTTTTCTATCAGCAAAATTCCTGGTGGTAAAGCGCTTGAATATGTCGAAGCCGAGGAATTACTACGCAATAAAAGTGTTGGGCCCTTACAGGGCTTTCGAAGCAAAATGGGGCGTCCATTTGCAGCAATCATTATATTAAAGCCGATTCCTTTAGATGATAAGGATTATCCCAACGCTGGCTACAAACTCGAATTTGATTTTGGTAACAGTGATGAGGATAGTTTAGAACCTGTAGATTTTTCAGCTCAAAATGCGCTAGGCGTATGTCCAAAATGTTCTGGCGCTGTTTATGAGCACGGCATGAAATATATTTGTGAACACACGGTTGGCCCTAATAAACATTGTGACTTTAATACTGGTAAAGTCATTCTTCAGCAGGAAATTAGTGAAGAACAAGTAATAAAACTTTTGGCTAGTGGCAGAACCGATTTATTAACAAACTTTAAGTCTCAAAGAACTGGAAGAGTTTTTAAAGCTTATTTAGTTCGTCAAGACTCTGGCAAAATTGGTTTTGAGTTTGAGGTACGTGCTCCTAAAGCTCCAGCGAAGAAACGAGCAGGATTGACGGAGGAAGCAACTTCTGCTGAAAGTAAGGTAGAGGCACCGGTTAAGAAACCAGCTCGTAAACGCACGGCTCCAGTCAAAAAAGCCTCCACATAAGCACGGATGAGTGGCGCAGCTAAGGCAGACCACAATACACCTCGAGAGCCGTAGCAGCATGCCACAAATAGGCCTGGCTGATTTTCTATTGGGCCAATCAGAGGTAGTCGATCTTTTGATGCGCTTCTTATTCCGACAAAGGAAGAGATTGGGGTCATTTCCTTTTGATATGAATGTTCACGCTGAATAAGGTTTAATCCTTTAATCGCATTATCGACATCGCTTTGTATCCAATGAGCTTGGTCGGCGCTGTCTTCATCATAACTTGAACCGATTTCCCATATCCAATTCTGGTTAGTGAGTGGTTGGGCTGGAAGGCAATAACCATCTCCCCGTAGCGCTATTTTTGGTAAATACGGCACTAATTCACTATCTTCACGTATTAAGAATTTACTTAATTGGCCTCTAACGGGTCTTACTGGTAAATCTATCTGTAAGCCATTTAACAATTTTTGTACCCCTAAACCATTCGCTAAAACGATCACTTCAGCAGAACAAATAAGTGTGTTGTCTTCAGAATATACCCACCAAGTATTTTCAAAGAAACAAATTTTAGCAATGTTACAACTCCAGTATTGTGATTCTGTATTTAATGTAGCTATTTCTTTCTGGCAAATTTGAGGAAGGCTATAAATAGCTGCTGATTCGAACAAAATCCCTGAGGTGCCAACATTGGCTTTTAACTTAGCTTCATTTTCAGTAATTACTTGTATGATTTGCTCGTCATATTTCATTTCACCAATCAACTCTTTGAGTCGGATGGTGCTGATTGCATCTAAATCTTGAATCGGCTCAAAAGCTTGTCTGAATAATTGCGCAGATACCCATTTTTCATTTGCTATTTGATTAGCTAACTGTGTAAAACGTTGTAACTTCGATATCTTTTTTCCAACTTGAGGATGCGCTAACGCCGTTTCATGTGCAGATGTTTCTTTTGCAGGACCACTTTGTTGATCTACAATTCCAACAGATAAACCCGCCCTATTAAGTTCTCCTGCAATCGTACATCCAGCAATTCCAGCTCCGATAATAACGACTTGGTGATGCGTGTTAAATGTATTCTTATTTTTCATCGCAAAAAGTTATAATTTATCACTGGTCTACAATGATAGGAAGCAATGCCCGACAACGTTACTCCTGATGATGATGCTAACCAATATGTAGCCATTCGAAAAAAACATTTTTTCATCTGGCTCTTCATATTGGTTATTTGTATTTGTATTGGCATGAGAGCTCTATTCTTACATGGTTTTTACATGGGTTTTGTCCCCCCCCCTGAGCCAGCCCCACCTCTAAGTCAAGAGTTAATATCTCGGTTTATTCAACTAGAGGATAAATTAAACAAAACTATTAATGATGTAAATGAGGTTTATAACTTTAAAGAAAAACTAGAAAAGCAGTTGCCTCCCAATAACAAAATATCTAAAGTAAATGATAATAAAGGTGGTAAGTACTTACCTTTTAACAAGTTTAATTTAGCAAGTGAGGATTATGAGCCACTTAACTCCTTTACAAAAATGACGTTGGCCTTAGAGCAAATAAATGAGGAAGTACCGTTTTTAAAGCAACAGATTGCCTCATCGATTCTTTTCCAAACCAATCTACCGGAGGGCGTCCCTGTAATTGGTAAATATATGTTTAGTAGTGGGTTTGGTGAGCGAATTGATCCCTTTACATCACAGCCGTCTTTTCACACGGGCGTTGATATTTCTAGCGAAATAGGTACCCCGGTTGTCGCTGCGGCCATAGGTAAAGTTACAAAGGTCAATCAAAAAAATGATAAGACTGGCTACGGAAATTATATTGAAATTACTCACCCTAACAAGATTTCAACTTTATACGGGCATCTTTCAGAGATCTTAGTAAAAGAAAACCAAGTGCTTCAAAAAGGTGAGATTATTGGACTGGTTGGTGATAGTGGTCGTTCAACCGGACCTCATCTTCACTTTGAAGTTCAAGTTGAAGGTAAGGCCGTAGATCCTATGGCCATTATTTCACCGATAGCGATGAAACCTAACCCAATTTCACTTAGCTCTATTAGTGCGGAGATGAAAGCGAAATGTGCTCCTTTATTAGCAATTGTCAAAGATGAGTCTGCTATTGCATATAAAGAGTGTATAGCCAACAAGGATAAACATATTAAAGATTCCTTACTGGCCTTACAAAAAGACATCCCAGTAGCAAGGAAACCAAAATCCGACAAGCTCCAAGATGGCTGTACTTACGTTGATAATGAAATGAAGTTACAGACAATCCAATCTGCCAAATGTCTAAATAACCTCAGTTCAGAATCAAGCCAATAAGTTTTCTAATTTAGCTTTTGTATCTCTTAATACCGGCGGTAAACCATAGGCAAGTTGATCAAATAATTCATCATGTAATTTAAGTTCTTCACGCCAAGATTCTTTATTAACAGAGATGACTTGATTAAATTGCTCTTCAGAAAATTCAATACCCTGCCAATTAATATCTTCATAGTTAGGTGAGTAACCAAAAATATTTTCTTGCGCTTGAGAGGTTTGGTTAACACGACCTAATATCCATGCAAGAACACGCATATTTTCGCCATAACCCGGCCAGACAAACTTGCCGTCATCATTTTTTCTAAACCAATTAACACAAAATATTTTTGGTAAAACCGCATTGGCTTTCGTAAGTTTTTCCCCGAGATTTAACCAATGTTGGAAATATTCACTCATGTTGTAACCAGCAAAGGGCAACATCGCAAATGGGTCACGACGCACAACCCCTGTTTTTCCAGTAGCTGCTGCTGTTGTTTCAGACCCCATTGTGGCGGCCATATAGACACCCTCTATCCAATCTCTAGATTCAGTTACAAGCGGTACAGTAGTTGACCTTCTTCCGCCAAAAATAAAAGCATCAATCGGAACACCCTCAGGATCATTCCATTGGGCATCGCATGCGGGATTATTGATAGCCGCAACTGTAAATCTTGCGTTTGGATGAGCCGCCTTTTTTCCGGCAGCTCCGTCAGCTGGAGTCCAATCTTTACCTTGCCAGTCAATTAAATGAGCCGGTGCATCTTTCGTCATTCCCTCCCACCAAACATCTCCATCATCAGTTAACGCAACGTTTGTAAAGATCACGTCTTCGTTTAATGAAGACATACAGTTAGGATTAGTCAGGGTATTTGTTCCTGGCGCAACACCAAATAATCCTGCCTCAGGGTTAATAGCAAACAAACGGATCTTACCTGTCGTTGGATCAACTCTTGGTTTAATCCAGGCAATATCATCACCAATCGTAGTTACTTTCCAACCCTTAAATCCTGCAGGCGGAATTAGCATAGCAAAATTGGTTTTTCCACAAGCTGATGGGAAAGCTGCTGCAACATGATATTTTTTACCATCAGGAGAAGTAACTCCCAAAATTAACATATGTTCTGCGTTCCAGCCTTCATCACGGCCCATGACAGAGGCAATGCGTAAAGCAAAACATTTTTTTCCTAATAATGCGTTCCCTCCATATCCAGAGCCAAATGACCAAATTTCTCTAGTTTCTGGATAATGCACAATATATTTAGTAGGGTTACATGGCCAAACAACGTCTTTTTCTCCCTTAATTAAGGGCTTTCCAACGGAGTGAACACATGGTACAAACTCACCTTCATTGCCTAAAACATCAAATACCGCCTTGCCCATACGGGTCATGATTTTCATGTTCGCCACTACAAATGGGCTATCCGTTAACTCTACGCCAATATGTGCAATGGGGGAACCTAATGGCCCCATCGAAAATGGTACTACGTACAGAGTTCTGCCACGCATACTTCCTGCCATCAAACCATTCATAGTTTGACGCATCTTGATGGGATCAATCCAATTGTTAGTCGGTCCTGCCTGTTCTTTTTTGGGCCAACAAATAAATGTTCTATCCTCTACACGAGCTACATCTGTTGGGTCTGAACAAGCCCAGTATGAGTTTTTTCTTTTTGCAGGGTTTAACTTTTTCATTGTTCCTGCATCCACCATCTTCTGGCATAAGCGATCGTACTCTTCGGTTGAACCATCGCACCAGTAAATTTGATCTGGTTGCGTTAATTGAGCGATTTGTTTAACCCAAGCAATTAATTTTTGGTGTTGAATATAGGAAGGAGTGTTTAAGTTAATTTCGACTGAATTTATATTTGTTGTCATATAGAAGTTAGGCAGGTTTATTTAGAATATCCACCATTTTCGCATTTTTTTTATATTTTTCTTGTTGCAGTGCAACGAAATGCGCTTATAAGTAGTAAAACCTAATTATTTACCGATACAAAATGAACTAAAGATTTTTCCTAGCAACTCATCTGGCAATAATTTACCCGTAATTTCACCTAATTCCTCTTGTGCTAAGCGTAACTCTTCTGCAAATAACTCTAAGCTTGCATTGCCCAAAGATAAATATCTATGTGCCTGATGAATATGAACAAGTGCTATGTTTAGGGAGTCTAGATGCCTTTGCCTTGCTAAAATAATGTCATCTGAGTGTTTTTCCCAACCAAGAGCTTGTAACAACTGTTCTTTTAAGTTTTCTATACCATCACCGGTTTTTGCCGATATATATATTAGATTGTCATCTCGAATATTAACCTGATCCTTTTTATTCCAAACCTCAATTAAATGTGTTGATTGATGATTTTCTAACTCTAAAGAGTTTTTTATTTCTTGAAGAAGTAGGTCACTATCTGCTTGATTGGTATTCGAAGCATCTCGCAAAAATAAAATAATATCTGCATCTCCTATAGCAGACCATGATCTTTCGATACCTATTTTTTCAACCTCATCGTTACTTTCTCTAAGACCTGCAGTATCGATGATATGAAGGGGGATGCCATCTAGATATATTTCCTCTCTTATACGATCACGCGTTGTGCCAGCGATTGGGGTTACGATTGCAATTTCTTGTTGTGCTAATTGGTTTAACAAAGAGCTTTTACCTACGTTAGGCGCTCCAGCCAATACAACAAGCGCTCCATTCTTTAAAAGGGCCCCCTGTTTTGAGGCATGTAAAACCGTTTGTAATGCATCATGAATATCTTGCCATTGTTGTACAGCATTCGCACTTTCTAAAAACTCTACTTCTTCCTCAGGAAAATCTAAGGTAGCTTCTACCAACATTCTTAAATGTGTCAGTTGCTCGACTAAACGATTAATTTTTTTAGAAAACTCCCCACTTAGTGATCGGTTCGCACTCTTAATCGCTGCGATAGAATTTGCATCAATCAGATCGGCAATTGCCTCAGCCTGTGCCAAATCAATCTTACCGTTTAAAAAAGCTCGTTCGCTAAACTCTCCTGGTTTTGCTAAGCGCAATCGTAGGCTCTTTCCGAGTTCGATTAACCGTTGAATTACCAGATTCATAACAAGGACCCCGCCATGCCCATGAAACTCGATGACGTCCTCGCCGGTGAATGAGTTTGGTGCGGGAAAGTAAAGCAATAAGCCCTGATCGATGGACTGAAAGTTTTCATCTCTTAAGTGAATAAGATTTGCTACTCTGGGTGTTATTGACTTTTCAAATAATTTGTTCAATAAAGGATTTAATCCTTCACCTGAAATGCGCACGAGCCCAATTCCAGCTTTTCCTACTGCTGTTGCTTGAGCAATGATAGGGTCGCGTTTAAATTGCATTCCTTCTTAACTATTTTTTACACCAAACATCTTATTAATTTGCCATTGTTGCCCAATGGATAAAACGTTATTTACTATGTAATACAAAACCAATCCTGATGGAAAAAAGAAAAACATGAGTGAGAATGCGAGCGGCATGTATAACATGACTTTAGCTTGTATAGGATCGGGTGGAGTCGGATTGAGCTTAGTTTGAATATACATGGATACCGCCATAATGATTGGTAGTATTCCAATAGGAATACTTAATCCTACTAAGTCACTTAATAGGGTATCTGGTTTTGACAGGTCATGTATCCATCCCAACCAAGGTGCTCCACGCATTTCAACGCTCAATAATAAAACCCAATATAGCGAAATAAAGACTGGTATTTGAATTAATACAGGCAAACATCCGCCCAAAGGATTAATTTTTTCTTGTTTATACATGGTCATCATTGCTTGATTGAGTTTTTGTGGCTCATTCTTATACTGCTCTTTCATTTGCACTAAACGCGGTTGAACCTCTTTCATTCGCGCCATAGATTTGTAGCTAGCGGCAGACAGGGGAAAAAATATAATTTTTATAAAAATTGTTAGGATAATAATTGCCCATCCCCAGTTTTGAACCACTTGATGAATTTGCATCAACACCCAAAATAACGGTTTAGCAATAATTGTTAAATATCCGTAATCTTTAATTAAATCAAAGCCCGGAGCTATTTGATGTAGTAACTCGTCTTCTTCCGGTCCAACAAATAGTTTTGACTCTTGAGAAAAACTAGTTCCAGGAGCAATTGGTGTTATGGCTGATTTAACGCCCACACGATATAAATTTTTATCTAACTTATCAAAATAAACCTCTCTACTACTTTCAGGGTTTGGTATCCATGCCGTTGCAAAGTAGTGTTGCACCATTGCAATCCAACCAGACTCCCCGGCCTCCTGGGGTTCAGGTAATTTAAATTTTTTCTTTTCTATATCATTGAAATCAACTTCTTTATATTTTTGTTTATCGGTATAAATAGCCGGTCCTGTGAAGGTACTATAGAACTGGCTTTCAACAACGATATTGCTATCTTTTACTAATTCAGCGTATAGATATGGACTTATAGGGTTAGCTGTTTGATTCGTAATTTTGTTTTCTACTTTAATTACGTAACTTTTGGGTTCTAAGGTATATTTTTTTTCTAATGTTACGCCATTTTTTGTGGCTGAAAATACTACTTGTTGATCCTTTTGAATCACTTTATCAAGAAAAATATCATTGTGATTAGGAAGTTCTAATCCCACCGCGGTTAGGCCACCTCTTGCAAGATAAGTAGTTTGTTTTTCAGTATTAAATAGTACGACGGGTTGTTTATTTTCAGTATGCTTTTTTAATATGGAGTGCGTGATTGTTCCACCCTTATTACTAATCTCAACCTCTAATAAATCATTTTTTAAAACTAACGTTTTACTTGGAGTGTCTTGGGTTGTTTCTATTGAATTAATTGGTGCATCTATTACTTTAGCTTTTTGATCGATTACTTGTGGCACTGATGAAAGGTTTGTGTTTGTAGATTCTTGCTTAGGAGTATTTAGGTTCGTGGCTTGTGGTGGAGCAAACAATGGCAAAGGATTTTGACCATTAGAAATTTGATAGTTATTAAACAACATGATTCCTGAAACAGAAAACACGACCCACAACAAGGTTTTTCTAATATCCATTTTTTACCAGTTTTTTAAGTTATTTCAAATAATGATTGTAGTGCTTTCGCATCACAATTTATGATTATGGTTTTTTGGAACTGGGTCATATCCCCCAGCACTCCATGGAGCACAGCGTAAAATTCGCTTTAACCCTAAACACAATCCTTTAATGACCCCATGAACTTGAATCGCCTCATGCATATATTCTGAGCATGAGGGTGAAAATCTACAATGATTGCCAAGTAATGGGCTAATTAAATATTGATATCCTCGTATCAAATAGTTCAATAGACTTTTCATTGACTTATTTCATTTGAAAATGATCAAGTAATTCTTGGCGAATCTGTTTTCTTTCAGATTCCCTAAGTTTCTTTCTCGTTCTTTTACCGATTGGAGCAAGGAGTTTGACAACAATATCTGTTGGCTGTTTGATAAAGGTACTCCTAAATACTTCTCTGATTAAGCGTTTAATACGATTACGATCTACGGCTCTTTTTGCATTTTTTTTGGGTATTGCTAGACCAATTCTTGATACACCTAAATCATTGACCTTTTTATGAAAAGATAAATGTTGTGTATTAATGCCTTTGTTTTTTAATGTAAGTGAAATATCTTCTGATTGTTGAAGAATATTTTTTTTTGATAGTTTTGGCATGAACGAATCAAATCACAGATTAACGTCCAAACGACTTGAATGAGAGGTGTTATAACACCCCATCAGACTTAGACGGCTAAACGTTTACGACCTTTAGAGCGGCGAGCATTAAGAACTTGACGACCTCCTCTAGTTTTCATGCGAACACGAAATCCATGGGTGCGTTTACGACGTGTTACTGATGGTTGATAGGTACGTTTCATTTTCTACAATCACTCATTACTGGATAACCTTCTATTTTCCATGAAATATTTATTCAAGTCAATACATTATTTTGATTTGTCATCATATAAGAAAGTAAAAGATATAAATCTTAGGTTTTATTTTTATCTCATTGATTAATATATATATATACAAGTTATCCACAAGTTATCCACATATTTTTCACAGCTTTTTCCTTTGTTGATAACTTATAAAATTCGATACAATCAACTTCCACATAAAATTAATTTGTATTTACTTTAAAAATAAAAATATTCAATGACGCAACTAGAGCAAAACTCACCTCCTAATCTGGCTTCAATGCACCAGTTACAACAAGCCAATTTTTGGAATGAGTTTCTAAGTGATGCGGGTAAGGAAATGTCAAGTTCACAATTTCGAACTTGGATAAAACCTTTAACTCCAATTGGTTTTGCCCGAGAAAGTGATAGCTTCATTATTGCAGCGCCAAATCAATTTAAGTTAGATTGGGTTAAAAACCAATTTTTCAATAAAATTAACAATTTAGCTGAAACCTACTTACCCCCTGGTACACAAATTCGATTTATCGTAGACTCAAAGGCTTGTAGTATTAACGAAGCGGAACAATCATCTTCCCCATCTTACATTGGCTCTAGTTCTGAACCTGAGGACATTTTAGCTAGTCAAGATGAGTTAGATGATGATATTGATGGTATTTCTTTTCAAATCAATGTTGAGGATTACTCTAAATTAAATCCTATCCTTACTTTTGATACCTTTGTTAATGGTAAAGCAAATCAATTAGCTAGAGCAGCTGCTGTTCAAGTTGCGAATAATCCAGGGACAAGCTATAACCCGATGTTTTTATATGGCGGCGTGGGTCTTGGTAAAACACACCTCATTCATGCGGTCGGCAATTACTTATTACAACAAAAGCCCAATGCAAAAATTAGATATATCCATGCAGAACAATATGTCTCTGACGTAGTGAGAGCTTATCAACAAAAGGCTTTTGATAAATTCAAGTCGTACTATCACTCTTTAGATTTACTTTTAATAGATGATATTCAATTTTTTAGTGGTAAAAGTCGTACTCAGGAAGAGTTTTTCTATGCTTTTGAGGCCTTAACATCCAATAAATCTCAAGTCATCATTACATCCGATACTTATCCGAAGGAAATGAATGGTATTGATGATCGTCTCATTTCTCGGTTTGACTCTGGTTTAACCGTGGCAATTGAACCTCCAGAATTAGAAATGCGCGTTGCTATTCTCATGAAAAAAGCTCAGGCTGAGTTTGTTCCTATGTCAGAAGATGTGGCTTTCTTCATTGCAAAACACTTAAGGTCAAACATTCGTGAGCTCGAAGGTGCTTTAAGGAAAATACTAGCTTATGTTAGATTCCACGGCAAAGAAGTCAATATAGATGTTGCTAAAGAGGCTCTTAAAGATCTCCTTTCCATTCAAAATCGACAAATATCTGTAGAAAACATACAAAAAGCTGTAGCTGATTTTTATAGCATTAAGGTTGCCGATATGTATTCTAAAAAAAGACCTGCGAATATTGCAAAACCTAGGCAAATTGCAATGTATATTGCCAAAGAATTAACTCAAAAAAGTTTACCGGAAATTGGAGAGTTATTTGGCGGTAGAGATCACACGACCGTTTTACACGCCGTTCGGCGTATTGCTGAATTCAGAATTCATGATAGTCAATTAAATCATGAATTACATGTTCTAGAACAAACTTTAAAAGCGTAAAATAAGCCTGTGGATAAGCTTGTTGAAAAGTCATGTATAAGTATGTGTATAAGATGTTATTAATTTGTAGATAACTTACTAAATTCAAGCAACATAGGGTTTAGATAGAAGTTATCCACGTTTTATCCCTAAGTTATACAAAAGTTATTAACAGGGTTTACTTGTTGTAAAATATTGATTAATAAAGGTATTTGTAATTATCCACAGATTTCTTTACCCTTATTACTATTACTAAATTAAATATATCTATATATTAGGAATAACAACATGCAACTGGTCAGTACAACAAGAGATGTTCTTTTAAAGCCCTTACAAGTTGTGAGCGGAATTGTTGAGCGTCGTCACACTTTACCTATACTTGCAAATTTATTACTTAAAAAAAATAAAGAGAAAATTTCTTTTATTTCTACTGATATAGATATTCAAATTACAACAACAACAGATTTTGGTATTGGTGAAGAAGATTTAAGTACGACTGTTGGTGCACGAAAGTTATTAGACATTCTTCGTGCTATGCCGGAAGGTCCAGTGAATTTAAATGTTAAAGATAATCGCATGGTTGTGCAAAGTGGCAAAAGTAGATTTTCTTTGCAGACCTTAGCCGCAAATGAATTTCCTATCATGCAAGAGAATTTACAAGATGTTCGTTCTTTAAGTATGAGTCAAAAAGAGTTTAAACAGCTCATTAGCCAAGTTTATTTTGCCATGGCGCAACAAGATATTCGTTATTACTTGAACGGTATGTTATTTGTTTTAGAAGGTTCTAAATTGATAGCAGTTGCTACTGATGGACATCGTTTAGCATATGGTCAAATTATTCTGCAACAAGAAATCACGGGTACTTCTGGAAAGCTGGAAGTAATTGTTCCTCGTAAAACAATTTTAGAATGCCAACATTTATTGGATGATTCAGACGAGGTATTGGAGATTCAAATTAGTCCATCACAAATTAAATTTACATTTGGTTCTATAGAATTGCTCTCCAAGTTAGTTGAAGGAAAATTTCCAGACTATCAAAGGGTTATTCCAAAGGGTCATAAGAATATGGTGGTTGTAAAACGGGAAGGATTTCAGGCGGCTTTACAAAGAGCCGCAATTTTAACAACGGATAAATTCAAAGGTATTCGATGTTCACTAAAAACGAACGTGTTAAATGTTCAATCCACTAATGCTGAACAAGAAGAGGCTCAAGAAGAAATAGAAACTATTTATTCTGGAGATGAAATTGATATTGGCTTTAATGTTACTTATTTATTAGATGTTTTAAGTAATGTCAAAAATGATGAAATTCAATTAAGTCTTGGAGACTCCAATTCAAGTGCTCTAATAACAATCCCTGAAAATGAAAATTTTAAATATGTTGTTATGCCAATGCGTATTTAATTAACGAAGAACAAATGACAAAAGAAAATCAATCTGTAACAGATTTATATAGTGCTTCCTCGATTCAAATATTAGAAGGATTAGAAGCTGTTAGAAAACGCCCTGGTATGTATATTGGCGATACATCAGATGGAACCGGATTACACCATCTTGTTTTCGAAGTTTTAGATAATTCTATTGATGAAGCCTTAGCAGGCCATTGTTCTGAAATTGCAGTGACTATTCATACTGATAATTCGATTTCGATTATTGATAATGGTCGTGGAATACCAACAGGCATTAAGTACGACGATAAACACGACCCTAAAAGAAGTGCTGCTGAAATTGTGATGACAGAGTTACATGCTGGCGGAAAATTTGATCAAAATAGTTATAAAGTTTCTGGTGGATTACATGGCGTTGGGGTCAGTTGCGTCAATGCATTATCCAAGTGGCTGCGCCTAACAGTTCGTCGCGATGGCAAAACGCATTTTTTAGAATTTGCAAAAGGAGTTGTTCAAAACAGAACCCTTATCGAAGAAAATGGTTTAATTGTTTCTCCAATTCCGGTCATTGGTAAAACTGATAAAAGAGGTACGGAGGTTCACTTTAGTGCTGATGAAGAAATCTTTGGCAAAGTTGAGTTTCATTATGAAATTTTAGTAAAGCGAATTAGGGAATTATCTTTTTTAAATAATGGCGTTCACATTCGCGTGATTGATGAGCGAACAGGAAAAGAAGAAGATTTTGCTTTTTCGGGTGGTGTTAAGGGTTTCGTTGAATACATTAATAAATCAAAATCAGTCTTGCACCAAAACATATTTCATGCGGTTGGTGAAAAAGCTGCCGAAGTTGGAGGAATGATTACTTCTGAAGTTGCAATGCAATGGAATGATGGTTATACCGAACAAGTTTTATGTTTTACGAATAATATTCCACAGCGCGATGGTGGGACCCATTTAACAGGTCTTCGCGCTGCAATGACTCGTGTCATTAATAAATATATTGATGAAAACGAATTAGCGAAAAAAGCTAAAGTTGAAGTCACTGGCGATGATATGCGCGAAGGACTAACTTGTATTCTATCTGTAAAAGTCCCTGAGCCAAAGTTCTCGAGCCAAACAAAAGATAAACTTGTATCCAGTGAGGTTCGAGGCCCCATTGAAGAGGTGGTTTCTTCTACACTATCTGCATTTTTACAAGAAAACCCAAGTGATGCAAAAATCATTTGCGGGAAAATTATTGAAGCCGCACGAGGTAGAGAGGCCGCTAGAAAAGCCAGAGATATGACTCGACGTAAAGGTGTCTTGGATGGTTTAGGTCTTCCTGGTAAGCTTGCTGACTGTCAGGAAAAAAACCCAGCTAACTCTGAGTTATTTATTGTTGAGGGAGATTCTGCTGGTGGCTCAGCAAAACAGGGGCGCGATAGAAAATTTCAAGCAATTCTTCCACTAAAGGGAAAAATCTTAAATGTAGAAAAGGCTAGGTTTGATAAGATGCTCGCCAGCCAAGAGGTCGTAACATTGATTACAGCCTTAGGAACAGGTATTGGGGTTGAAGAATACAACATTGAAAAACTTCGCTATCACCGTATTATTATTATGACCGATGCTGACGTTGATGGAAGTCATATTAGAACTCTCTTGTTAACTTTCTTTTATCGTCAAATGCCTGAACTTATTCAAAGAGGTCATATTTATATTGCCCAGCCACCTCTTTACAAGGTTAAACATGGCAAAACCGAGCAGTACATAAAAGATGACATTGCATTAACTAGTTATTTAATCGAAATAGCACTGAGTAGTGCACAAATTACTAATGCAAATAATGATATTTTTGAAGGCGACAATCTAAAGCAGCTAACAACTCTTTATTATTTAACTCAAACTGTGATTGATCGATTATCAAGAACGATGGATGCCGATGTTCTTCGCGTGATTAGCGAAGGAGTTGATATTCGCCTTGATACTTTAGACGATGCCTCTGCCTCTGCAGTGGAGTTATCTGCGGCACTTCAAAAACGCTTAGGTGATAATAGCCAAAGTTTAGAAATTACTCCTCAACTGGAGGAAAGAACAGAACGCTATCGTTTATTGGTTTCGCGTCGAGTGCATGGTAACTTAAAGTTGTCATTTATCAATTCAGATTTTATTCATGGATCTGATTATGCTTCTATCAAGGCATTTTCTCAATCTGAGGCTGGAAAAATTGGAGTTGGTTCAAAAGTAAAACGTGGTGACTCCGATAGAAGTAAAGAGTGTGCAGTTGGTAATTTTCAAGAGGCTGTCTCATGGTTAATTTCGGAAGCTGAGAGAACGGTTTCTCGTCAGCGCTATAAAGGTCTTGGAGAAATGAATCCAAGTCAGTTATGGGAAACCACAATGGATACAAGTACAAGAACATTATTAAAAGTGCAAATAGAAGATGCTATTTATGCGGACCAAACGTTTATGACGCTTATGGGTGATGATGTTGAACCAAGGCGAGCTTTTATTGAAACAAACGCCTTGATCGCCAAAAATATCGATGTCTGACAAATTACCGAAACCTTTAAAAAAAGCATCTATTCAGGTTCAAGATTCCTTAATACATGGTAAAGGGGTTTTTGCACAAAAAAAGATTCAAAAAGGTGATTGCATAATTGAATACAAAGGTGAAAGTATTTCCTGGAAAACGGCATTAAAGCGGCATCCTCATGACGCATTACAACCGAATCATACCTTTTATTTTTCTCTAACTAATGGTGAAGTAATTGATGGAAGGGTTAACGGAAATGATGCAAGATGGATTAATCACTCTTGTGCGCCGAACTGTATTGCAAATGAAGTGAAAGATAAAAAAAACCTTTTACATGTTTTTTTATTCGCAAAAAAAAACATTAAGACGGGCGATGAGTTATTTTACGACTACAGTTTAGATGTAGAGGGTAAACATACGAAGGCAGTAAAAGAAGATTATTTATGCCGGTGTGGTTCTAAAAAATGTCGTGGAACGATGTTGTGTAAAAAATAAAGGTAACATGTTATTTATTACTTTACCTGAATTGGAGGCGGCTATTAATTATTGGCGGTCTCAATCACCATCTGTTGGAGATGCATTAGAACTTTGTCCAGAGGTTTCTGCATTGGCAAAGCCTTATGCAGTTTTAATTATTCAAGGTGCTCAACGTTTAGCAATTGATTATCTTGACCCCAAAGCTTTAGAAGCTTGGAATGGTTATATTAATCACATGCGTTCAAATAATTAATACTTATTTAATAGACTAAGGAGTTATAGTGGATCACGGTGTGTTTGACTATATTATTGTTGGTGCGGGAAGTGCCGGATGTTTACTTGCAAATCGATTAACTCAAAACCCGAACAATAATGTGTTGTTGTTAGAGGCTGGTGCTAAAGATGATTATATTTGGGTACATATCCCAGTAGGGTATCTTTATTGTATTGATAACCCTAGAACAGACTGGCAATTTAAAACTGATCCTATCAAGGGTCTTCATGATAGATCGTTGTTATATCCACGAGGAAAAATTTTAGGGGGGAGTTCTTCTATCAATGGAATGATCTATATGAGAGGCCAATCCCAAGACTACGATGATTGGGCTTCGAATACCGGAGAGTCAGACTGGTCTTGGTCTGCCTCGTTAGAAAGATATAAAAAATTCGAAAATTACTACGGTGGTAATAATGAGTGGCATGGCGTTGGGGGAGAGTGGGAAGTAAGCCAACAGCGTTTAAATTGGCAGATACTCGAGCGGTTTAAAAATGCGGCTATTCAGTCTGGCGTTCCAGAAGTAAAAGATTTTAATCAGGGCAATAACCTTGGGGTTGGTTACTTTGATGTGAACCAAAAAGGTGGGTGGCGATTAAATACAGCAAAGGCTTTTTTAACAAAGGCATCGAAGAGACCTAATTTAACATTGATTACGGGTGCATATGTTGATCATTTAGAAATTGACCCTATAACTAAACGCTGTAAGGGCATTCACTTTATTGGTGGTGGTCATTCACACTCTGCAACCTGTGCAAAAGAAATTTTGTTATCTGCAGGATCAATTGGATCTGTCCAAATTTTGGAAAGATCCGGTATTGGTCAGGGATCCAGATTGCAAAAGTTGGGCATACCAGTTACTCATGACCTTCCTGGAGTGGGGGAAAATTTACAGGATCATTTACAGTTAAGAATGATTTTTCAGGTATCAGGAATTAAAACCTTAAATACGATGGCTAATCATTGGTTTGATAAGGCAAAAATCGGACTAGAGTATTTATTCAAAAGAACTGGGCCTATGTCGATGGCCCCATCACAACTTGGTTTGTTTACTACGAGCTCTCCTGAATATAGTCGCCCTAATCTTCAATATCACGTTCAGCCCCTATCGTTAGATCGTTTTGGAGAGGACTTACACCCCTTTAATGCATTTACTGCAAGTGTTTGTAACTTACGTCCAACCGCCAGAGGTAGTGTTCACATTACAAGTCGAGATGTTATGGCGAAGCCGTCCATTAACCCTAATTATTTATCTACCATAGAAGATCAAAAAGTTGCTGCTCAGGCAATTCGTATAACAAGAAATATTGTTTCGCAGCCAGCACTTCAGCCATATACACCCGCTGAAATAAAGCCTGGCGTCACTCTCCAATCCGATGAAGAGCTAATCCACTCGGCGGGTGAGATTGGAACTACTATTTTTCATCCTGTTGGGACATGTAAGATGGGCTCTGACAAAGACCCGATGGCGGTTTTGGATGGTGATTTGAAAGTCAGGGGAGTTGTGGGATTGCGGGTTGTAGATGCTTCAGTTATGCCAAATATTACTTCAGGTAATACGGCAGCACCAACCATGATGATTGCTGAGAGAGTTGCTTCTTTATTAAATTAACCCTCGTACAAACCCCTATTAACAAAGTCTTTCAGATTTTTGGTTTTTATAATATTCTCAATTTCTAATGATTAATTATTCCTCATCTTATATTTTAGAAACACAAAACCTTTGTAAGTCATTTAAGGGCTTTACTGCTGTTAACGATGTTAATTTAAAGGTGCTTGAGGGATCGATTCATGCATTAATTGGACCGAATGGCGCTGGTAAAACAACCTGTTTTAATTTGTTAACAAAGTTTTTGGCGCCATCTAGTGGCAAGATTTTATTTAAAGGAGAAGATATAACTCTTTTCTCGCCAACACAAATTTCTCGCAAAGGAGTTATTCGATCATTTCAGATTTCTGCCGTATTTCCCCACTTATCAGTTTTGGATAATGTGCGGATTGCACTTCAAAAACAAATTGGAAGTGAGTTTCACTTTTGGAAATCTTCAACTAGTTTAAATGTTCTTAACGATCGCGCAATTAAATTACTAGATTTAGTGGGTTTAAATGGTTTTTATGATCAATTAGCGGTTAATTTACCTTACGGACGAAAACGTGTTTTAGAAATTGCTACGACCTTAGCAATGGATCCTGAGTTGATGCTTTTAGACGAGCCCACCCAAGGCATGGGCCATGAGGATGTAGATCGTGTAACACGTTTAATTGCAGAGGTTGCTAAAGGAAGAACGGTATTAATGGTAGAGCATAATATGAAGGTTGTCTCAACTATTGCAAATACAATCACCGTATTACAACGTGGTTCGGTTTTAGCTGAAGGCTCATATGATGAGGTGTCTAAGAACTCATTGGTCATGGAAGCCTATATGGGGCAAGCGAGTGAGGAAGAATGACGATTGCTTTAGAAATTAAAAATCTTGAAGCTTGGTATGGAGAGTCGCATATTTTGCACGGCATGAACTTTGAAGTTCATCAGGGTGAGGTCGTGACTTTGTTGGGCAGAAATGGTGCGGGACGCACAACAACCCTTAGGGCTATATTGGGGCTTACCGATAAAAGAACTGGCTCTATAAAAATTAATGGAGTTGAAACAACTTGCCTCATGACGCATCAAATCGCACCGATGGGTATTGGATATTGCCCTGAAGAAAGGGGTATTTTTTCTACACTTACAGCAGAGGAAAATCTATTTTTGCCGCCAGTTATTGGTGAGGGTGGATTTAGCGTAGAAGAAATTTATTACATGTTTCCTAATTTGTATGAAAGGCGCTCTAGCCCCGGTACTCGCCTAAGTGGTGGAGAACAACAAATGCTTGCTATGGCTAGAATCTTAAGAACGGGCGCAAAGATACTTTTACTCGATGAAATTACAGAAGGGCTTGCACCTGTAATTGTTCAAAAATTGGGTCAAGTAGTAAAAGATTTACGTGAAAAGGGTTATACGATTATCTTGGTTGAACAAAACTTCCGTTTTGCAGCACCATTAGCTGATCGACATTATGTTGTGGAGCATGGCAAAGTAGTTGAGACTGTTTTAAGTAGTGAGTTAATCCAAAAAACAAATGTTTTAAATAGTTATTTGGGTGTTTAGATAATTTAACTGTTGGGGAAAATAATGAAACTGAAAAAAATTGTAACTGCAATGGCGCTTATTTCCGTATCGATATTGGGTATTGCGGCAGATAATAAGCCAATTAAAATTGGGTTTATAACAGATGGCTCAAGTTTGTACTCAGACATTGATGGTATTGGTGGTAAAGAAGCTATGGAAATGGCAATCGCTGATTTTGGTGGGTCTGTTTTGGGTCGAAAAGTAGAGATTTTATATGCTGACCATCAAAACAAGGCTGATATCGCAGCTGGTAAAGCACGTGAGTGGATTGACCAAGAGGGCGTTAATGTTATTTTTGGTGGCACCAATTCTGGTACAGCTTTGGCTACATCAAAAGTCACCGCTGAAAAGAAACGTATCTACATTAATAATGGCGCAGGTACTTCTGCTTTAACCAATGAGCAATGTACTCCTTATACGATTCACTACACCTATGACACGATTGCATTAGCCAATGTAACGGGAAAGGCCATGCTAGAAAAAGGAAATAAAAACTGGTTTTTCTTGACCGCTGATTATGCATTTGGTGAACAGCTCCAAAAAGATGCATCCAAAGTCGTCAATGATAATGGCGGTAAAGTTCTGGGTGCGGTAAAACATCCATTAAATGCCAGTGACTTTTCTTCATTCTTGTTACAAGCTCAAAATTCCAAAGCTCAAGTTTTGGGTATGGCTAATGCTGGTGGAGATACGATTAATTCTGTTAAAGCCGCAAATGAGTTTGGTATTAACAAGACCATGAAGTTGGCTGGCTTACTTGTATTCATTACCGATGTGCATAGTATTGGTATTAAAAATGCATCTGGTCTTTTAGCGACTGAAGCATGGTACTGGGACTTGAATGACGAAACTAGAGCCTTTGCTGGTAGATTCATTCAAAAAATGAAGCGTATGCCAACTTCAGTTCAGGCGGGTGATTACTCTTCTATGTTGACATACTTGAAAGCGGTTAAAGCAGCAGGTACAGATAATCCTGATAAGGTGATGGCAGAGTTGAAAAAAATCAAGATTAACGATTTGTTTACTAAGGGCGGATATATTCGTAAAGATGGAACTATGATGCACGATATGTATTTGTTTGAAGTGAAAAAAGCTGAAGAGGTGACGAAGCCATGGGATTATTATCGGGTAGTTAAAAAATTGTCGGGTGAGCAAGCATTTAATACTTTGGCAGAATCAAAATGTTCTTTAATTAAGTAAGTTCTTACATGGAAATATTTGGTTTACCGTTGTCTGCCGTCCTTAGCCAACTCCTTTTGGGGTTGGTTAATGGCAGCTTCTATGCTGTTCTTAGTCTTGGTTTGGCAGTTATTTTTGGCTTATTAAATGTTGTTAATTTTGCCCATGGTGCAATGTTTATGATGGGCGCTGTTTTTACATGGATGGCGGGAACCTTTTTTGGAATAGGATACTGGCCCATGTTAATTTTGGGGCCTCTATTAGTTGCTCTGGTTGGCGTTTTGATTGAAAAATTCTTGTTAAAACATTTATATCATTTAGATCACTTGTACGGACTCTTATTAACCTTCGGTCTAACTTTGATTTTTGAGGGTGTCTTTAGATCATTTTTTGGTGTTTCAGGAATGTCGTATAGTGTTCCAGACTCCTTGACAGGTTCAGTAGATGTTGGATTTATGTTCCTTCCTATATATCGCGCATGGGTTGTCTTGATTTCATTGATTGTTTGTTTTGGAACTTGGTACGTAATCGAAAAAACAAAGCTAGGCGCCTATTTGCGAGCCGGAACTGAAAACCCCAAACTAATTCAAGCATTTGGTATTAATTTCCCACTTATGGTGACTTTAACTTATGCTTTTGGTGTGGCACTAGCCGCTTTTTCTGGGGTCTTAGCCTCACCCATTATTCAGGTTTCTCCTTTAATGGGCTCAAATTTAATCATCTCTATTTTTGCAATTGTGGTTATTGGTGGAATGGGCTCTATTATGGGCTCCATTTTGACGGGGTTGGGGTTGGGTCTTATTGAGGCTTTAACTAAAGTTTTATATCCTGAAGCATCAAGTACCGTAGTGTTTTTAGTTATGGCATTTGTGTTGTTAGTTCGTCCCGCAGGACTTTTTGGCAGAGAGAAGTAATGAGTAAAAACCAAAGTACTTTCTTTTATCTCATCATTATTTTGTTTGGAGTAATGGCCCCATGGTTTTTATATCCAATATTTTTGATGAAAATTTTATGCTTTGCTTTGTTTGCAGCCGCATTTAATTTGCTATTGGGATATACAGGACTATTGTCTTTTGGCCATGCCGCATTTTTAGGTGGCGGCGGTTACATCTGTGGCTATATCATTCGTGATTTAGGGATGCCTCCTGAGCTAGGTTTAATCGGGGGAGTATTATTTGCTACTTTATTAGGTTACATCATGGGCAGTCTTGCTATACGCCGGCAAGGTATCTATTTTGCAATGATAACTATGGCTCTCGCCCAAATGCTGTATTTTGTCTTTTTACAAGCTAAGTTCACTGGTGGTGAGGATGGCATGCAAGGCATTCCAAGAGGTGCCCTGTTTGGAGTGCTTGACTTGCAAAACGATATCAATATGTATTATGTCGTGTTTGCTTTTTTCTTGGCTTCTATTTTCTTGATTGCTAGAGTTACGACTTCGCCATTTGGAAAAATTTTATTTGCTATCAAAGAGAATGAGCCTAGAGCAATATCTTTGGGATACGAGGTTGACAGATTTAAATTGTTGGCGTTTATTTTGTCAGGCGCTCTTGCTGGACTTGCGGGGAGTCTTCAGGCCCTAATGATGGGTTTCGAGACTCTTTCAGATTCTCATTGGTCAATGTCTGGGTTGGTTATCTTAATGACATTGGTCGGTGGCGTTGGTACTTTGATTGGACCAATTATTGGTGCTTTTGTTATTACCGTATTGGAGCACAAAGTTGGCGAAATCGGCAATTGGATATTTTCTTTAACTAATATTGAATGGTTTAGAACTTTGGGTGAGTCTGTAACCATTGTTACTGGATTGATTTTTGTTATCTGTGTGATGGCCTTTCGCAAGGGCATCGTAGGTGAGTTTTTAGACCTTTTCAAAAATAGAACTAACTAATTGATTTTAAATGAAATTTTAAGTTATGGCGTTGTTGTTTTAGCGCTAGCAGCCTTTTTAGCAGGATTTATAGATGCAATTGTAGGTGGCGGCGGGTTATTGCAAATTCCTGCATTGTTTTCCGTATATCCTAAAGAGACCCCAGCGACTCTTTTCGGAATTAATAAACTCTCTGCAATTGGTGGTACCTTTGTTGCTGCCACACAATATATTAAAAAGGTCAACTTGCCTAAAAGGCTAATGGTTTATGCCTCAGTATGTTCGTTGGTTGGCTCTTTTTTGGGCGCTTGGACAGTAACACAAATATCACCTGACTTCATCCGCAAGTTTCTGCCATTTATTTTATTGTTATTGTTAGCCTTTACTTTAAAGAATAAAAGCTTTGGTTTGACACATCAACTTCAAACCCAAAATTGGCGAAGTATTTGTTTTGCATCCGTTGGGGCGTTTGGTATTGGGTTTTATGATGGTTTTTTTGGTCCCGGCACTGGCGCATTCTTTATGTTTTTATTCGTTCGATTTTTGGGGTTTGATTTCTTACATGGGGCTGCTGCAACTAAAATCGTCAACTGTTTGAGTAATTTTGCTGCCCTAGCCTTGTTCATACCGACAGGGCACATTCACTGGGGCATTGCTCTATGGATGATGAGTTTTAATATTGCGGGGGGTATTATTGGTAGTATTTTTGCTTTGAGGCATGGAAGTAAAATGGTCAGAGCATTTTTTATTTGGGTGGTTTTGGCCCTGGTTTTTAAAACGGCGAATGACTCTTATCATATTATCGATTTCATAAGATAATAGAGTTTTAGTGTTTCACGTGAAACACATTCAATACAATTACTTATTCTTAAATGATCGACTTTAAAAAACAATTTGATGTAATAGTCATCGGTGGTGGACATGCTGGTTGCGAAGCTGCGTTGGCAAGCTCCAGGATGGGTTGTGAAACCCTGTTGTTAACTCATAATATTGAGACCCTTGGTACCATGAGTTGTAATCCTTCAATTGGTGGTATTGGAAAAGGGCATCTAGTTAAGGAAATAGATGCGATGGGTGGTGCCATGGCGCAGATTACCGATCGTGCTGGAATACAGTTCAGAATACTCAACTCGAGTAAAGGGCCGGCAGTTCGTGCAACAAGAGCGCAGGCTGATAGGGCTTTATATAAATCTGCCATGCGAAGTCTTTTAGAGGGTCAGCCGTTTTTAACCCTTTTTCAATCCGCAGTTGACGATTTAATTATTAATGGTAATCGAGTGGTTGGGGCTATTACTCAATTGGGCTTACATTTTTACGCCCCAACTGTAGTGTTAACTGCGGGTACTTTTTTAAACGGTAAAATTCACGTTGGATTGGAAAATCACTCGGGCGGAAGGGCGGGGGATCCTGCTGCCGTTCGTTTATCAGAAAGATTAAAAGAGTTAAACCTACCCCAAGGAAGGCTCAAAACTGGAACTCCTCCAAGAATCGACGGAAGGACAATCGATTTTTCTAAAATGAAAGAGCAGCCAGGAGATTTAGACCCGCTTCCTGTTTTTTCTTTTTTAGGAAGGCCGGAGCAACATCCTAAGCAACTCCCTTGTTGGATTACTTATACGAATGAGAGCACTCACGATATTATTCGAGGCGGCTTAGATCGCTCTCCTATGTATACAGGAGTGATTGAAGGGGTTGGTCCAAGATATTGTCCTTCTATCGAGGATAAGATTCATCGTTTTGCCACAAAGCCTAGCCATCAAATCTTTTTAGAGCCAGAGGGACTTTCTACAAAGGAGTTTTATCCAAATGGGATATCGACAAGTCTGCCATTTGACATTCAATTGAGCCTGGTTCATAGTATCTTGGGTTTAGAAAATGCCCATATTTTACGGCCAGGTTATGCGATTGAATATGATTATTATGACCCGCGCTCCTTAACCCAAAGTTTAGAATCAAAACAAATTGAGGGTTTGTTCTTTGCTGGGCAAATTAATGGAACCACTGGTTATGAGGAGGCGGCTGCTCAGGGTTTGTTGGCGGGCATTAATGCGGGTTTGAGAGTAAAGCAAAAAGACCCGTGGCGCCCGCTAAGAAGTGAGGCATATTTGGGGGTTTTGGTTGATGACTTAACTTCGAAGGGTGTTCAAGAGCCGTATCGAATGTTTACGAGTCGCGCAGAGTATCGTTTAAGCCTTCGTGAAGATAATGCAGATGCTCGATTGACAGAGCTTGGACGATCCATGGGCCTGGTGGATGATGAGCGATGGAATTTTTATTGTAAAAAACAAGAGGCTGTTTCACGTGAAACATCTCGATTAATGGGAACGTGGGTTTCTCCTAAAAATTTAAATGCTGATGAAAGCACTGCTATTTTTGGTCAAGCTTTGAGTCATGAGTATAGTTTGGCAGAGCTTTTAAAAAGGCCGCAGGTTACTTATAAAGACCTGGTTGGAGCACTTAATGGCAAATGGGCAAGTGCAGTAGAGGAGTTTGACCTGACTTTACAAACTCAAATTAATGAACAAGTTGAAATAGGGTTTAAATATCAAGGTTATATTGATAGACAAACTTTGGAGATTGAGCGTCATTCCTATAATGAGCACTTAGAGCTACCAAAATGGTTAGATTATTCTGATATCAGCGGATTGTCTAATGAGGTTCGTCAGAAATTGATTGCTCATCAACCTCAAACCTTGGGTCAAGCCGCCAGAATATCTGGAGTAACCCCAGCTGCGATTTCGATTTTATTGATATTTTTAAAAAAGGGCGTAAGTAGAAAAAACGCAGCCGTATGAGTTTTAATTCCACTAAATTTGAGCAAAGAGTTCGGCAGGGGTTAGAACTACTTGAAATATCATGTAATTCTAGCCAGATTGATCAACTGGCCATTTTTACCGCAGAGTTTTTCAAGTGGAACTCTATCCATAATTTAAGTGCAATTACGGATGAAGCTGAGTTTTTGGGCGCACATGTAATGGACTCTTTAGCAGTTATTCCCCCAATTTTAAAAACGCTTCAAGAGGGGCTATTGCCAGAGCGGGCTCAAATAGCTGACTTAGGTGTTGGTGGGGGGTTCCCGGGCATGCTTTTAGCAATCTTTATTCCGAATTTTGAGTTTTTTTTGGTGGATGCAGTTCGTAAAAAAACAGCTTTTTTACAGCATATCAAGGGTAGACTTAGATTAACAAATGTTCATGTAGTTGAACAAAGAATAGAGCACTTTTCTCAACAAAGACCCAACTCGATGGACGCAACTATTTCTAGAGCATTTACCGAGCTTAAGCACTTTATTAAATACTCAGAGCCATTGTTAAAGGAGGGCGGACTAATGTTTGCAATGAAGTCACAAAAAATAACTATAGAATTAGAGGGACTACCTAAAAGCCATCAAATTATTTTTAATGATGAACTAAAGATTCCTTATTTAGATGCCTATAGATGTATTTTATCCATACAATCCATGAGAAAATCTAACGAATAAATAGGGGTGTATGATGGCGAAGATTTTTTGTATTGCAAATCAAAAGGGTGGGGTTGGAAAAACAACAACAGCGATCAATTTATCAGCTGGCTTAGCTGCTTTAAAGCAAAGGGTATTGTTAGTAGATTTAGATCCGCAGGGAAATGCCACTATGGGGTCAGGGGTAGATAAACACCAATTAGAACATTCAGTATATCAAGTTTTAATTGGTCATAGCAGCATAATAAAATCAAAATACCCTTCTGAATCAGGTGGTTATGATGTTATACCGGCCAATCGAAATTTGGCAGGCGCCGAGATAGAGTTGGTTGATTTTAAAAACCGTGAATCAATATTAAGGGATGCTTTGCAGATAGTTGCGGACGATTATGACTTTATCCTAATTGATTGTCCCCCAGCTCTTTCGTTATTAACTTTAAATGGGTTGTGTGCGGCAAATGGTGTAATTGTGCCGATGCAATGTGAGTACTTTGCATTGGAGGGGTTATCAGACCTAGTGAACAGCATTAAACAAGTTCATGCAAATTTAAATCCTGATTTAAAAATTATTGGATTATTGAGGGTCATGTTTGATCCTCGAACCGCTTTGCAACAGCAAGTTTCAGGACAGCTAATACAGCACTTTGGAGATAAAGTTTTCAAAACAATCATTCCACGTAATGTTCGATTAGCAGAGGCACCCTCTTATGGCATCCCAGGGGTTGTATTTGATAAGTCTTCTCGAGGAGCCAAGGCTTATGTGGAGTTTGGTAAAGAAATGGTAGAAAGAATAAAGAGTATTTAAAGATGATGAAAAAAAAGGGCCTAGGCAGAGGGCTTGAAGTTCTGCTAGGTGATTCAATTGATTTAAGTGGTCAAGACTCCAAAGAAAGCTCCACCAAAGAATTAAAACTTACTCAACTTCAACGCGGTAAATATCAGCCTCGCATGCAGATGAAGGAAAGTGAATTAGAGGAGTTGGCACAAAGTATCCGAACACAGGGAGTCATGCAACCGCTTTTAGTTCGTTCAATTGGTTCAAATCAATATGAAATCATTGCCGGCGAAAGAAGATTTAGAGCTGCAAGAATGGCGGGATTGGAGTCGGTTCCTGTTTTAATAAAAAATGTAGATGATCAAACAGCCGCCGCCATGGCGCTAATTGAAAACATGCAACGAGAAGATTTAAACCCTCTAGAAGAGTCTGAGGGTTTGGCTAGACTCATTGCTGATTTTGGTTTTACACATGAACAGGCAGCGCAAGTTGTCGGAAAGTCAAGAAGTGCAGTAACGAATCTGTTGCGACTAACGCAATTAAGCAAATCGGTTCAAGCCTTATTGGCTTCGGGTGACATTGATATGGGGCATGCAAGGGCATTATTGCCCATATCTGCGGCAATGCAAATTGGTCTTGCTCAAAGAGTCGCCGCTCAGGGCCTCTCAGTTAGGGAAACTGAAAGATTGGCAAATGGAATTTTGAATTCCAGTAAAAAAAATATTACTGATAAAACTGAAAAAATTAAATCAAAAATTACGCGCGATCCGGATTTAAAGCGTATTGAAAATGAAATGGCAGATTCAATTGGTTTGATGGTAGAAATTAAGACACGCAATAAAGGCGGTGAAATAAAAATTAAGTTCTCACACACGGACGAATTACATAATTTATTACAAAAGCTTGGTTTAACTAATCTTTAAAGAAGACTTTATGGAACGTGGTCTTAAAGAAGAAAGCTTGGAGCCAGAATACATAAAATTGACCCGTGAACAAGCGCGCGCGCTATTTACCGAGAATCAACTTGCCCCGAAAGTCACTAGTCCTTGGCAAATTGTGAGGTTACAAGGTTTTTTAACAGTTGTGTTTACAACAGCGGCAGCAATTTACAGTTTTATGTTTGATGAGAAACACCTAATCCTATCAGTTCTACTTGGAGGGGCTTTAGGGGTATTGCCTAGTATTGTGTTTATAATACGAATTCAAGCAGTAAAAAAAAGTTTAGATGCTAGGTTGTTTATTAGATCGTTGGTGTTCGCTGAAGTTATAAAAATTACATTAACATTTACTATAATAATCCTTGTCATTCGACTGGTACCTAATTTAAACTGGATATCCTTCTTAGGTATGTTTTTTGTAACGCTACAATCGTATTGGTTAATTGGTTTTTTCAAAAAGAATAAATAGTTATTAAAGGTATTGGAAAATATAGATGTCAACTAAAGCCTCGTCCGCCGAATCATTACAACCTACCGAATACATTCTCGAACATTTAACAAACCTCAATTCAATGGGGCATGCTCAATCTGAAATAGTCGACTTTAGTGTTTTAAATTACGATACTGTTTTTTGGTCTTTAACGATGGGCTTGTTAACCGTTGGCCTGCTAGTGCTCGCAGCAAGACGATCTACTGCTGGAGTACCCGGAAGATTTCAAGCACTAGTAGAAATGGTTGTTGAACTAGTAGAAACACAATCTAAAAACATTGTGCAAGGTGATAGAACATATATTGCCCCATTAGCCTTATTTGTTTTTTGTTGGATTATTTTTATGAATACCTTAGATTTAATACCTATTGACTGGGTCAATGGTTTGAATGGAATATTAGGTGTATTTCATATACATATACCTCACCACAAAATTGTTCCAACAACCGACTTAAATGGAACAATGGGCATGTCACTATCAGTTTTACTTATTATTTTGTACTACAGCCTGAAGATAAAGGGCGTTGGTGGCTTTGCTCATGAGTTAGTATCGGCACCATTCGGTGCAAAATGGTACCTCGCACCATTCAACTTATTTCTTAACTTGATTGAATATGTTGCAAAAACTGTTTCATTAGGCATGCGACTTTTCGGAAATATGTATGCTGGTGAATTGATATTCATGTTAATCGCACTGTTAGGAAGCATTTGGACATTTAGTTTAGATCCAAGTATTTTTGGCTTTGTAGGGCATGTAATAGCTGGGGCAGCTTGGGCAATATTTCATATATTGGTCATTCTTCTACAGGCGTTCATTTTCATGATGCTTACATTGGTTTATATAGGCCAAGCGCACAGTCATCATTAATTTTTTATTTTTTTATTTAACTAGGAGTCAACAATGCTAAATCAGTTCATCGGAAATATTCAAGGTTTGACAGCTATCGGTATCGGTATCATTATCGGTCTCGGTGCTATTGGCGCATGTTTAGGTATCGGTTTAATGGGTGGAAAATATATCGAAGCTTGCGCACGTCAGCCTGAATTGATGGAACCACTTCAAACTAAGATGTTTTTGTTAGCTGGTTTGATTGATGCTGCGTTCTTGATCGGAGTAGGTATTGCTATGCTTTTCGCATTTGCAAATCCACTTTTATCAAAATTAACAGCTTAAAAGTTTTTAAAATGATAACTACTGTATTCAGTAGTTTTGTCAAACTGAATCGAAAGGAAACGCCGTGAATCTGAACGCGACCCTATTCGCGCAAATGGTTGTGTTTTTCATCCTCTGGTGGGTGGTAGCTAAGTTTGTTTGGCCGCCACTAGTAAAAGCCTTAGATGAAAGAGCAGCTAAAATTGCAGATGGATTAGCCGCTGCTGAGAAAGGTAAAACTGATTTAGAGTTTGCCACTAAGCGAGCTGACCAAGCCTTGGCTGAGGCAAGAAATGAAGGAGCACAGCGTATTGCTGAAGCTGAAAAGCGAGCTCAACTAAGTGCAGAGGAAATCAAGCAAAATGCGCAAACCGAAGCAACGCGGATTATTGCTCAGGCTAAAGCAGATGCTGATCAGCAGATTATCCGTGCACGCGATGAGTTACGCGCCCAAGTGGCTGCTTTGGCTGTGAAAGGTGCTGAGCAAATTTTGCGTAAAGAGATTAATCCAGCTGCCCATGCTTTATTGTTAGACCAATTGAAAGCTGAGTTGTAAAATGGCTGATTTAGCAACAATCGCTCGCCCATATGCTGAGGCATTAGCTGGGACCGCCACCCCCGAAGAGTTGGCAAACTGGTCCGAACAGCTAAGCTCTTTAGCGCACCTTGCAAGCAATCACGAAGTAGCAATACTTTCTTCAAACCCGAATGTGTCCCAAGAGCAATTAGCAGATTTGTTAATGGCTGGAATATCAGGGGACAGCGCACCGTCTTTGAAAAAATTTATCACTTTGCTAACTTTGAACCACCGTATTGCAGCTTTACCACAAATTTCAAAGCAGTTTGATGAAATCAAAAATGCGAGAAACGGTACAGCTGAGGTGCAAATAACAAGTGCTTTTCCAATGGGTGAAGATGAAGTTCAAAGCTTAGTTGCTGTAATTTCAAAACGTTTTGGCAATAAAAAACTAAAGCCGACCGTTTTAATCGATCCAGAGTTAATTGGCGGAGTGAGAGTCCAAGTTGGCGATGAAGTGTTAGATACATCGGTAAAGTCAAGATTAGAGGCGATGCAAGCCGCTTTACTTTCATGAGCAAAATATATAAGTAGTACAACGAAATTAAAAGACCCTAGGAGTTATAAATGCAACTTAACCCATCTGAGATCAGTGATCTGATCAAAAGTCGAATCAGTAGTGTAGGTGTAGACGCTGAAGTTCGAAATCAAGGAACTGTTATTTCTGTGACTGACGGTATATGCCGGGTTCATGGCTTATCAGGCGTTATGCAAGGTGAGATGTTAGAGTTCCCCAACAACACTTTTGGTTTAGCCTTGAACTTAGAGCGTGATTCAGTCGGTGCTGTTATTTTAGGGGCTTATGAGCACATCTCAGAAGGTGACCCAGTTAAGTGTACCGGCCGTATTCTTGAAGTTCCGGTAGGCCCAGAACTTTTAGGTAGAGTTGTAAATACACTTGGGCAGCCTATTGATGGTAAAGGCCCAATTAATGCTAAGCAAACAGACATTATTGAAAAAGTAGCTCCAGGCGTAATTGCGCGTCAGTCTGTTAGTCAACCGCTACAAACCGGTCTTAAGTCTATTGATGCGATGGTTCCTATTGGAAGAGGTCAGCGTGAGTTAATTATTGGCGATAGACAAACCGGTAAAACAGCTGTTGCGATTGATGCCATTATTAATCAAAAAGGTAAAGGCGTATATTGCGTTTACGTTGCGATTGGTCAAAAAGCATCGACTATTAATAACGTAGTACGTAAATTAGAAGAGCATGGTGCACTTTCCTATACGATTGTCGTGGCTGCTACAGCATCTGATTCAGCCGCGATGCAATATTTGTCAGCATATGCTGGCTGCACAATGGGTGAGTACTTTAGAGATCGTGGTGAAGATGCATTAATTGTTTATGATGATTTGACTAAACAAGCAATTGCATACCGCCAGGTATCACTCTTGTTGCGTAGACCGCCAGGTCGTGAAGCATATCCTGGAGATGTATTCTATTTGCACTCAAGATTATTAGAGCGCGCTGCACGCGTTAACGCTGAATTTATTGAGAAATTTACAAATGGAGAAGTTAAAGGGAAAACAGGCTCATTAACAGCCCTCCCAATAATTGAAACACAAGCGGGTGACGTTTCTGCATTCGTTCCAACGAACGTAATTTCGATTACAGACGGGCAAATCTTTTTAGAAACTGACTTGTTTAACGCTGGCGTTCGCCCGGCGATTAATGCCGGTATCTCAGTATCAAGGGTTGGTGGAGCGGCACAAACTAAAGTAATCAAAAAACTTTCCGGCGGTATTCGTACGGACCTTGCACAGTATCGTGAACTTGCGGCATTTTCGCAGTTTGCTTCAGACTTGGATGATGCAACCCGGAAACAGTTGGACCGTGGACGTCGTGTTATGGAATTGTTAAAGCAGTCACAATACAGCCCACAACAAGTTTGGCAGTTAGCAGCTTCTTTATACGCAGCGAATAATGGATTCTTAGACAATGTCGAGGTTAAAGATATTCTTCCTTTTGAAAAAGGAATGCAGGATCACCTTAAGTCAAAATACGCTGATTTAATTGGCCGAATTGAAGACACAAAAGAGTTATCCAAGGATGACGAAGTTGCATTAAAGGCAGCGATCGAAGACTTTAAACGTTCTGCTTCTTTCTAATACAAAGAGGCGAGGAGAGCCGCGTGGCTGGAACTAAAGAAATACGAAACAAAATCAAGAGCGTACAAAATACGCGAAAGATTACAAAAGCGATGGAAATGGTTGCTGCATCTAAGATGCGCCGTGCCCAAGAGCGGATGCGTGCGGCTAGACCCTTTGCGGCAAAAATTAGGAATGTTGCCGCAAATATTACTCGTGCAAACCCAGAGTATCGACCACCATTTTTAGTTGAAAGAGAAATTAAAAATGTTGGCATCATTTTAATTACTACTGATAAGGGCTTATGCGGAGGATTGAATACGAATATTTTACGTATGCTAACCAACAGTATGAAATCTTGGCGTGGTGATCAAAAAGATATTTTGTGCACAGCTATTGGTACAAAAGGCTTTCAATTTCTGAATAGAATTAAAGCGAATCTTGTATCGCATGCTATACATTTAGGCGATAAGCCTTTGCTCGACGATTTAATTGGTACGATTAAAGCTCAACTCGATGCTTTTGATAAAGGTGAAGTTGATGAAATCTATTTATGTTACAACCGTTTTATCAATACGATGAAGCAAGAGCCAGTAATTGAAAAGATTTTACCGTTACCGCTTGAAAACTTAGATCAATCTTCACAAGAGAGGGTTGCCTATGGTTGGGATTATATTTATGAGCCAGATGCAAAAACAGTATTAGATGATTTACTTAAAAAATATATTGAAGCACTAATATATCAGGCGGTTTCAGAAAATATGGCCTCTGAACAATCGGCGAGGATGGTTGCCATGAAAGCTGCTTCTGATAACGCGAAGAATTTAATTGCGGAATTACAACTTGACTATAACAAGACACGTCAAGCTGCAATTACCAAAGAATTATCTGAAATTGTAAGTGGCGCAGCAGCGGTTTAATTTAAAGAATTGTAAATATTGATTTGATTGGAGAAATGCGATGAGTAACGGAAATATCGTTCAATGTATTGGAGCTGTTGTGGATATTCAGTTCCCGCGCGATGGTATGCCTAAGGTTTATGAAGCCTTGGTGTTAGAGGAAAGCACGGAAGCGTCGTTTGCTGAAAAAGGCTTAACTTTTGAAGTTCAACAACAGTTAGGTGACGGTGTTGTTCGTACAATTGCGATGGGATCAAGTGATGGATTACGTCGTGGTATGAGCGTTCGTGGAACAGGCGCTCCAATTTCTGTTCCTGTAGGACCTGCAACTCTTGGTCGCATCATGGATGTGTTAGGAAGACCAATTGATGAGGCCGGGCCGATAGCAACTGAAGAGCGAAGAGCTATTCATCAACCTGCTCCAAAATTTGATGAGCTTTCTCCTTCAGTAGATTTATTAGAGACAGGTATTAAGGTTATTGACCTTGTTTGCCCATTTGCTAAGGGTGGTAAAGTCGGATTGTTTGGTGGTGCGGGCGTGGGTAAAACCGTAAATATGATGGAGTTGATTAATAACATTGCTAAACAACACTCAGGACTTTCCGTTTTCGCGGGAGTTGGCGAGAGAACTCGTGAAGGTAATGACTTCTATCATGAGATGAAAGATTCTAACGTTTTAGATAAAGTTGCGATGGTTTTTGGACAGATGAACGAGCCTCCTGGAAACCGTTTACGTGTGGCTTTAACGGGACTCTCAATGGCAGAACGTTTCCGTGACGAAGGACGCGATATTTTATTTTTCGTTGATAATATTTATCGCTATACATTGGCTGGAACGGAAGTTTCCGCACTTTTAGGTCGTATGCCATCAGCGGTGGGTTACCAGCCAACACTAGCAGATGAAATGGGTCGCTTACAGGAGCGCATTACATCTACTAAAACAGGTTCTATTACATCTATTCAGGCAGTTTATGTTCCAGCCGATGACTTAACTGACCCATCGCCTGCAACAACATTCCAACACTTAGACTCTACAGTTGTTTTATCACGTGATATTGCTGCACTTGGTATTTATCCCGCGGTCGACCCTTTAGATTCAACTAGCCGTCAGTTGGATCCATTAGTTGTTGGAGCAGAGCACTATGCAGTTGCTCGAGGAGTCCAAACCACATTGCAGCGCTATAAAGAGTTGCGCGATATTATCGCTATTTTAGGTATGGATGAACTCTCACCAGAAGATAAGCAGTCAGTCGCACGTGCCCGTAAAATTCAGCGTTTCTTATCACAACCATTCCACGTTGCAGAGGTCTTTACAGGCTCTCCAGGAAAGTATGTTACTTTAAAAGAGACAATTCGTGGATTCAAAATGATTGTAGATGGAGAGTTAGACCACTTGCCGGAGCAAGCCTTCTACATGGTCGGCACAATTGATGAAGCTATTGAAAAAGCGAAGAAGCTTTAATTTAAATAAGGTTTTAATACATTATGGCTACCATGCATGTTGACGTAGTAAGCGCAGAAAGTTCGATTTATTCAGGTGAGGCTAAGTTTGTGGCTTTACCTGGAGAATCTGGTGAGCTCGGAGTCTTGCCGGGCCATACTCCGTTAATTACGCGAATTCGTCCAGGGTCTGTAAGAATTGAAAAACCTGACGGAGAAGAAGAGTTTGTTTTTGTTGCTGGTGGAATTCTTGAGGTTCAACCGCACTCTGTTACGGTATTAGCCGATACTGCTATTAGAGGGGCGGATCTAGATGAAGCGAAGGCAAATGAAGCAAAACGCCGCGCAGCAGACTCAATGGCTACTCGCACATCAGATATTGACTTTGCTCGTGCACAATCTGAGTTTGCAATTGCAGCCGCCCAACTTGCCGCTATCGCTAGATTCCGTAGAAAAAAATAAATAAAAATTGTCAGGTAACATCTTTCCAGAATTAATCAATGACCGATTCTTAAGGGCCTGCCGTTTTGAGAAGTTGGACACAACTCCAATATGGCTAATGAGACAAGCCGGAAGATATTTACCGGAATACAAACAAACAAGAGCCAAAGCGGGTAGTTTTTTACAGTTAGCAAAAAATCCACAGCTTTCATCAGAAGTAACACTTCAGCCGATAGACCGATACGGTTTAGATGCCGCAATTTTGTTTTCGGATATCCTTACTATTCCAGACGCAATGGGGCTCGGTTTGAGTTTTGAGCCCGAAGAAGGGCCTCGATTTAAAAATCCCCTTAGAGTTGAAAAAAGCATTAGGGATTTAAGGGTTGCGGATATGAACCAATTGAAATATGTCTTTGATGCAGTAAGTCAAATTAAAAAAGACTTAATTCAGAATGGTAAGCAAAGAATTCCATTAATAGGGTTTTCAGGAAGTCCATGGACTTTGGCATGTTACATGGTTGAGGGTTCAGGCTCAAAAGATTTTCAAGAAACAAAAACCATGTTGTATAAACGCCCCGATTTGATTAAGCATATTTTAAATATAAATATTCAATCAGTTACAGAATATCTTCGTTTACAAATTGAATCAGGCGCTCAAGCGGTCATGCTCTTTGATACCTGGGGCGGGTTGTTATCTTCTGCAGATTATATAGAGTACTCATTGGCGCCAATGAAAGAAATTATACGAAGACTTCATGAAGATCGAGATATAAAAGCGCAAGTCCCCATTTTATTATTTTCTAAAGGTGGAGCAATTTGGCTAAATGAAATGGCTAAATCAGGGGCCAATGTTTTAGGCTTAGATTGGACTATGTCATTATCAAAGGCAAGAGAACATCTAGGTAGACAAAAAATAGCGATACAGGGTAACCTTGACCCATTAATTTTACTGGGCGATCAAAAGATCATTAAATATAAGGTGAGTGAATTATTCAATGAGTTGTCGCTTACCAAATCAATTGAAAATGAATTATCGCCCTTAGATGGCCATATTTTTAATTTAGGACATGGAATTTCGCAATTCACTCCCCCAGAAAATGTTGATTGTCTAATTGATGCTGTAAGATCAGAGTCTAAAAGACACCGCATAGAGAAATAGTGAAATGACTAGAGTAAGATATTAAAAAAGTTATACACAGGCAGTGGTGCCATCAGGATATAACAAACCTTTGCGATAGACACTACATTTAAATTCTACGTAAAAGATGCAAGCTTTTGATTATTATAAAAATTACCAAGTTATGAGATGGCGGATGAAAAAAATTAGTGAAATCACTTTAAATGAGCTAAGTGTAAACTTACAAATAATCCACAGAGTTATCCACAGGCGGCTTGTTTAAAAGCATATAGATCTAAGTAAGCAATTACTATTATGCGTTAAATAAAAAATACGGAAAATAGTCATTCAAGTGAACGTAAAAATAGCTATTGATGTACCACTTTTTCAACTATTTGACTACACATGGAGTCTTGAGGAGTTATTACAAAATCCTAAAGTTGGAGATATTGTAAAAGTTGAATTTGGGAAAAAAATCGTAGCTGGGATTGTCATACAAATAGATGAGAATGATACAAACGCCAATAAACAAATAAGAAACTTAAAACCGGTCTTGGAAATATCACCGGAATTAAAAGTTACTCAACAAGTAATTAACTTATGTCAATTTTCATCAAGATATTACTTAAAACCCCTCGGGGAAATATTATTTAGTAGTCTTCCATCAGACTGGAAGAAGCCAAATAAATGGGCTGTATTGCAAAAACAAATATTAAAAGAACAAGAAAAAAAGCAAAATAATAGCAATGCTGAGGAATATAGCTGGAATTTAAATGAAGAACAAATCAAGAGCTTAGAATATTTAAAGACTAGCTCTAACAAAAAAAAGTTTGAATTAACTTTGTTGAAAGGAATAACTGGGAGTGGTAAAACAGCCGTATATCTTACATGGTTAAAAGAGGTATTAAAAGATCAGACTGCTCAATGTCTCATACTGGTACCAGAAATAAATTTAACGCCTCAATTAGAAAAAATTGTAAAACAGGTTTTTGTAAATGAGGAAGTTACAGTTCTGCATAGTGATATAACTTCAGCCCAAAGAAATATAGCATGGTGGAAAATAGAAAAAGGTATATCACGAGTCATATTAGGAACAAGACTTAGCATATTTGCACCAGCTAAAAAAATAAAAGCAATCGTTATAGACGAAGAGCACGATTACTCATATAAACAACAAGATGGATTAAGATACAACGCGCGAGATTTGGCTATATGGCGCGCCTCAGAACTAAAAGTTCCGATAGTGCTTACATCAGCAACGCCATCATCAGAAACATGGCAGAAAGTATTACAAAAAAAAATAAGTCTACTAACATTAAATAAAAAAGCTAAAGATGGGGCAAGTCTATCAAATCTTAGTTTAATTAATATGGATATTGAAAGAAAAAATAAAAAAATTAATGCATATGGGATAACAGAAAAGTTAAACGAAGTCATAACTAGAACAAAGAAAAACAATAAACAAACATTGATTTATATCAATAGAAGAGGATATGCACCAATACTGTACTGTAAAACATGTTCTTGGAAATCTACCTGTAAAAAATGTAGTGCCTGGATGGTGGTACATAAAAAAATAGGTAGTAATAGAAGAGTTTTGCAGTGCCACCATTGTGGAAGTAATCAATACATACCATTAAGTTGCCCTAAATGTGGAAATCAGGATTTAGAAACTCTCGGCATGGGAACGCAAAAAATAGAAGAGTTTTTAAAAGATACATATCCTGAAATAGACACCATAAGAATCGATAGCGATTCGACTAAAACAAAAGGATCAGCAGAGACACTATTTAAAAAAATACATGCAGGTGATCCCTTAATAATCATTGGTACACAAATGATTATTAAGGGCCATGATTTTCAGCATATACAGTCAATTATTGTGATAGATGTGGATAAAAGTTTGTACTCTCAAGATTTTCGAGCAGTAGAAAAAATATTTTCTCAATTGGTGCAGGTAGCCGGAAGGGCAGGCCGAGGAGAGGACGCAGATGGTGCAAATATTTATATTCAAACAGATTTTATCGAACACCCAATGTTCAAAGCTTTAGCAGAACATCACTATGATCAGTTTATAACTGATATCGTAAAAGAAAGGCAGGAGTATCAATTACCACCTTATTCGCATCAAGCACTGGTTATTGCGGAATCAAAAAGTGAACAAAAAAATAATGAATCACTTCAGAGTTTAAAACAATATCTAGAACAAGAGTTGCCTGAAAATATTCAAATAAGTGATCCAACGCCGAGGGTATTACAACGACTATCCGGGGTGGACAGAAATCAAATATTAATAGAGACAAACGATAGGGTAAAACTACAAAAAATTCTTGAGAAAGCCCTAGATTATATTGAGGGGATTAAGAAAAAATCACGATCAATAAAATTACAGATTGATCGTGATCCACTTCAATTTTAAATTTCTTCGTACTCACTCATTGGCACACAAGCACAAAATAAATTTCGATCGCCATGAACATTATCAACTCTACCTACGGGGGGCCAATATTTATTAAGCTTTAACCTAGAAACTGGATATGCAGCTATTTCTCTAGAGTAAGAGTGATTCCATTCAGACGATAAAAGAGATTGAGCAGTATGTGGGGCGTGTTTTAAAGGGTTATCTAATGAATCAAACTTGCCATTAATTACCATTTCAATTTCTTCACGAATACAAATCATTGCTTCGATAAATCGATCCATTTCAAACTTGGATTCACTTTCTGTCGGCTCAATCATCAGAGTCCCTGGTACAGGAAAGCTCATCGTGGGCGCATGAAATCCAAAGTCCATTAAGCGTTTAGCAATATCCTCATTACTAATACCTGAAAGCTTTTGAATAGGCCTTATATCAAGAATACACTCATGGGCAATTAAATTATTTTGACCTTGATATAGGATTGGAAAATGGGGACTTAATTTCTTGGCGATATAGTTGGCAGAGAGAATAGCAACTTCTGTAGCTTGACGTAACCCACTAGAGCCCATCATTGCAACATACATCCAAGAGATTGGAAGTATCGATGCAGAACCATATGGTGCGGCACTAATTCGAGGGCTTTGTTGAGTAGATTTAGTAATTAAATCGGCCGTAAAAGATGATGGTAAAAAAGGGGCTAGATGTGCTTTTGCCGCAATTGGACCCACACCAGGCCCACCACCTCCATGAGGAATACAAAAAGTTTTATGTAAATTTAAGTGACTTACATCACCACCAAAGTGGCCGGGAGACGCCGTGCCAACTAGAGCATTCATGTTGGCACCATCAATATATACAAGGCCGCCATGAGCATGTACTAAATCACAAACTTCTTTAACATGAGTTTCAAAAACCCCGTGAGTAGAGGGATAAGTAATCATCATTGCTGCGAGGTGTGAAGAATAAAGTTCAACCTTAGATTGCAGATCTGCATAATCAATGTTTCCATTGGAGTCACATGCAATTACGACCACTTCCATGCCAGTCATTTGTGCCGAAGCAGGATTAGTGCCGTGGGCAGAAGATGGAATAAGACAAATATGACGATGCACATCACCACGGGACTCATGGTATGCCTGAATCGCTAATAGACCCGCATACTCGCCCTGAGAACCAGCATTCGGCTGTAATGAGACACAATCGTAACCAGTCGCCGCACACATCATACGCTCAACTTGTTCAATAAGTTGAGCGTATCCAGTCCATTGAGTTGGTGGCGCAAAAGGATGAATCTGATTAAATGTAGGCCATGAAATTGGCAGCATTTCACTAGTGGCATTTAACTTCATCGTGCAAGAACCAAGAGGTATCATTGTTCTATCTAAAGCCAAATCTTTGTCTGAGAGACGGCGAAGATAACGAAGCATTTCATGTTCAGAGTGATAACGGTTAAAAGTCGGATGCGTCAAATACGAATCTTTACGAACTAGATCATGGGGAAAGCATAGCTCTGATGTGGGCGAAAATGTCTGAAGGTCATCAACCGTCAATTCAATATTAAAGGCTTTTAAAATACAAGCTATATCAATATCAGAGCAGGTTTCATCTAAGGAGATTACAAGATGTTGATCATCCAAATGCCTAAAATTCATTTCTAAAGAATTTGCTTTGGAAAGAATGGAGTCAACATTATCCGATTGAATGAGTAAGGTATCAAACCAGGAGGAGTTGCAAACGTCTACTCCATACTTTCTTAGAGTGTTCGCTAATAAAGAGGTATAGAAATGGGTGCGAAGAGCAATTTTCTTTAAACCCTGTGGGCCATGGTAAACCGCAAACATACTAGCAATAACAGCCAATAAAACTTGTGCAGTGCAAATATTCGAAGTGGCTTTTTCCCTTCGTATATGTTGTTCACGCGTTTGTAAAGCCAAGCGGTAAGCAGAGTTACCATTTGAGTCAATACTGACACCTACTAGCCTTCCCGGCATGTTTCTTTTATAGGCATCTTTAGTCGATAAAAATGCGGCATGTGGACCGCCGAAGCCAATCGGCACTCCAAATCGTTGTGAACTGCCAATGACAATATCAGCCTGAAGTTTTCCTGGAGATTCTAATATTGTGAGAGCCAATAAATCAGCAGCGATAATAAACAAACCTTTATGAGCATGAATGTGGGCACTCATTTTTAAATAATCTGCAATGGAATGTAATTGCCCATTCCCGCCTGGATATTGAATGATCGAACCAAAAACATCATATTGCGTAATGTTGGAGGCATCATCAACTATGACCTGAATATTTAAAGGCTTCGCACGAGTTTTAATCACTTCTATGGTTTGGGGAAAAACGTCTGATGCAACAAAAAAAGATGTAGATTTTGACTCACACGAACGAAATGCCAATGTCATTGCTTCAGCAGCAGCAGTCCCTTCATCAAGCATGGATGCATTTGCAATATCCATACCTGAAAGGTCCATAATCATTTGTTGAAAATTTATAATAGCTTCTAATCTGCCTTGAGAAATCTCAGGCTGATAAGGCGTATACGCCGTATACCAAGAAGGGTTTTCTAAAATATTTCTTTGAATAACTGCGGGAGTAAATGTGTTGTAGTAACCTTGGCCGATCCAACTTTTATAAACTAAATTTTTGTTGGCGATCGACTTCAAGTGATTCAACGCATCAATTTCTGAAAGTGGTTGGGTGAATTCAGCAAGAGGCAATACCTGATTTTCCCTAATAGAAGGTGGAACAACGGATTGAATTAAATCCGCTCTTGATTTAAAGCCCAGTACTCGAAGCATGGAGTCTTGTTCCTCGAGTGAGGGGCCAATATGTCTCGAAATAAATTCGGTATTTGTTTGTAGGGTATCTTTTATTAATGAGGACGGCATATTTATTCCCCAATGGATGAGCTATATGCAGCTGCATCAAGTAAGGCATTTAAATCAGAAGGGTTTGATGCTTTGATCTTAAAGAACCAAGATTCGTAGGGGGCTGAGTTAATTTGTTCAGGAGAATTCGCAAGTTCCTCATTGATAGCTATGATTTCACCATTGATTGGCGCGTATATATCGCTTGCTGCTTTAACTGATTCAACTACGGCACAATTCGATTTTGCAACAACTTGTTGCCCTAACTTGGGAAGCTCTATAAAAACAATATCACCAAGTGCGTCTTGAGCATGCTGCGTAATTCCTACAGAATAGGACCCATCCTCGTTAGATAAGCACCATTCGTGAGAAGCTGCGTATTTCAAGTTTTGTGGAACTGACATAAAAAATCTCCTAAAAATTAAATAAGAATTTGACCGCGACGAACAAATTGAGGTTTTACTAACTGAGCATCGATTTCTTGATCACGAATGTTGACGTGAACAATAGATCCAAGAATTTGACCTTTGGGTAAACGGGCGAAGCCAATTGATTTTTCTAAAGAAGGGCTGTAAGTTCCGGAGCATATTGCGCCAATTCCGTAAGAAGTGTTTACTTTTTGGTGAGCCCTAATAATCCCTTTACCCAATAAAACGAGCCCTAAAAAATCAAATTGTTGACCCTGTTGAAGGAGGTGTGATTTACCAATGAAATTTCGCTCGCTCTTTAAATCGACTGTCCAAGATAATCCACAATCGAGAGGACTCGTTTGCGTATTCATATCTTGACCATATAAGTTGTAACCAGCCTCAATGCGAAGAGTGTCTCTGGCACCCAAACCCGCTGGTTTTAGATTTGAAGAAAGACTTAATAAATACTCCCACACTAAACGTCCTTGAGACATTGGAACACTTATTTCAAAACCATCCTCGCCGGTATAACCGGTTCTAGCAAACATCAATTTGCCAAAGTTGGTGGATAAATAAGAAACATGAAAGTAAGCAAGTTTTTTTAATTCGTTAGAAATTGTTGGAAATGCTTGTGAAAGAACTTGTAAACTCAAGGGCCCTTGAACAGCTAATAAGACCTCAGGATCTGCACAATGATTCAAGGCATAACGCCTAGGAATGAGCACAATATTTTTAAAAGACTTTGCTTGTTCTTTCATCCAAATGATGTCGGATTCGGCAGTTGAGGCATTAATAACAAATCGATATCGATCTTCAAGTCGATAGATGATTAAATCATCAATAATGCCTCCCGCGTGATTTAACATACAAGAGTAAAGACCCATTCCAGAGGTTTTCAGCTTTTGAATATTATTTGCCAAAAGGTAAGTTAAAAAAGAAGGGGAGTCAGAGCCGAAGCAATCAACCACGGCCATGTGAGAAACATCAAATAAACTAGCGGAAGTCCTTGTGTGCATATGCTCGCCTAACTGTGAGCCATAGTGGATAGGCATTTCCCAGCCACCAAAATCAATCATTTTTGCACCGAGGGATTTATGAGCCTCGTTAAAAATAGTCAATGCAGGCAAAGGAGCCATAGGAATCCTAATGAGGGCCCTCTGTCCTTGATACCTGAGAGATTACGCAAAAGTTCAGCGTTAGCCCCTTCGGTGGGCAATTAAATGCCGCTCTCCAGAGTGTTAATGTTGGCAGTCCTTTTGCCTGAGCGTTTATGGGCATTGCGCCTTCGGCGGTGTAATACACTCTCTCCTACCAACAATTAAATTTTAACTGAAAATGCAAAACAAAATGTTGAAAACGAAAAATATTTGATATAACAATCCTTGATATGATGATCAAATGCCGCTAAAAATTGTATTAATACCTGTTACCCCTTTTGAGCAAAATTGCTCATTATTAATATGTGATGTTACAAAAAAGGCGGCCGTTGTAGATCCTGGTGGTGATTTAGAGATAATTCGTAAACAAATTGAAATATTGAATATTACGGTTGAAAAAATTCTAATAACACATGGCCATGTAGATCATTGCTCAGCCGCCAAAGAGTTAGCGCTTACTCTTGCGGTTGATATTATTGGACCTCATATCGATGATCAGTTTTGGATAGACTTATTACCTGAACAGGCAAAAAAATTTGGCTTTAAGCATGAGGGTCAGTCTTTCATTCCTCAGCGTTGGCTGGTCGATGGAGATCAAGTTTTGGTAGGTGATGAATGCTTTGATGTTATTCATTGCCCTGGACATACGCCCGGACATGTTGTCTTTGTAGATAAAAAAACAAGAGTTGCAGTAGTTGGCGATGTCTTGTTTTCAGGTTCAATCGGTAGAACGGACTTTCCAAGAGGTAACCACCACGATTTAATCAAATCAATCAAAGAAAAACTATTCCCTCTAGGGGATGACATAGCATTTATTCCGGGGCACGGACCAACGTCAACCTTTGGTCAAGAAAGGATTTCGAACCCATTCCTGATCAATTGATGGTAGAAAAGAATTAAGTCTTAATGGCGCCAGTTCGGTGTGTTCGGTTATAAAGGCAACTAGCGCATATCCAGCGTTGTTTGCGATTACTAGTTGGGATCCATGTGCCACCATCAAGCCTCTTCTCCCTACTGCAAGAGGAGCAAAATTTGAGTGACTGACTGGCGGTTTCAGTTGTAGTAGTGGTTGTTGTACTTGTAGTCATTTATTACAGCCCATGCAACAAAACTCTATTTTAACTCAATTTTAAAATAAGACCTTTATTGCGGGCTGAGAACTACTTTTATAGATTCGGCAGTTTTATTGCCTTGAAAATCTAACCAAACCTTATTGTTAAAGTCATAAAGCTTACAAAGCTTAGCGGTTTCAAAATACCAAGACCAAGAAAATGGTTGTTTAATGATTCTTCCAGGTAAAACTTCCTCTAACTTATTTTGTGCATTCGATAATTGGTAAAGCGGGACACCCATGTCGACGTGGTGAGCCGTATGTTCCATAATGTGATGCATTAAAGTGCCAAAATGATATTTAAATGTGAGGTGAACTGTTGTGGAAACAAATGGTTGAGCCCTCAACCATTCAGATTTATTGTCATACCAAGAAACGCTTGTATGTGTATGGTGAACATATACAACCCACCCAATCATACCGTTCCAAAAAACAAATGGAATTAAAAAGCCACAGATTAGTAAACCGAGAATAGATTGATTGGTGATTAAAGCGGCATAGATTAAAGTGCCTACCCAGACAATACCAAAAGCAGAAACCAACAAGTTATCTTTTAAAAATACTTTACGTGTTGACGGCATGTTTTTTTTGTTAGGAAAATACATTTTATTCCACCAAATTTCAAGCATGTAGTAAAGCGCAGGGCCCCATCCGCTTCGATAAATGCGTTCGAGATTTTGACGCCAAACCGGCATTGACCGAAAGTCATCTAAACTTGGGGGCGCCCAAACGAAGTCAAAACCTTTTAAATTAGTTTGACCGTGATGAACCACATTATGACCAACCTCCCAAAGACTGTAAGGGGTCAAAGAAGGTAAAAAGGCAATACGCCCGAGAAGCTTATTTAATTCTCGATGAGGTGTAAAGCTTTGATGGCAGGCATCATGACCAAGAATAAATAGTCGGCCAATCCAAAATCCTGCAATGTTGCCTAAAAGAATTTTAATAAATAAATTTTCAATAAAAACAATGCCAGCAATTAATGCTAACCAAATAACAATATCACCCACAAGCAACAGGATTGCTTTTAATGTTTGTTTTTCAGCAAAAGGCTCGATCCAACTACGAATCACCTTGCGATTGGGAATAGGTAACCCCTCTGGTATGGGCTTAATATCAATGATAGAAGTATTTAATTGTGTGGTCATATTTAAAAAGATTTTGTATTGAACAACATTTTATCTATCTTTTAGATTAAGCGTATTCACACAGATCAAAACATTACATTAATCTTCAAAAATACAGCGAATAAAAGAAAACAAACACTCAAGCGTATTAAATTGTTGTATACCTACAACAATGTGAAAGGGTAAAAATAGAACTGTATTATTCAAATAACAATATTTAGTACAGGTTATTGATGCGTAATAATTTGTATGTTTTATTTTAAAGTCATTGAAGCATGAAATTTAAAAATTTTAGGAGAATTTGTATGAACAATTTTGGTCCATTTGCTACGGCTGTCGCCCTAGCCTCATTCATAGCTGTATCTCAGGCTGCTCCAATTACATACGAAGTGAATAAAACCCCAGCGAACGACAACTGGAGCGGCGCAGCAAATGGTTCTGTTTGGAAAAATGGCACTGATGAACTTTGCTGGAGAGATAACTTTTGGACACCTGCAACTGCAAATACACTCTGTGACGGTGCCCCAGCAAAAGTAATTGCTCAACCACCTGCTCTACCAAAACAACAAGAAGTCCAAACTAGACAACCAATTTCGGGCGGGTTTACTTTAGGTGCAGATGGCGCATATGAATTGGGTTCTGCAGTTATTACACCAAAAGGAAAACAAATTCTTGATGCTGCTATCGTTAAATTAGCAAGCTACGACCTAGATAAATTAGTCATTACTGGTTATACAGACTCACAAGGTAAAGATACATTAAATTTACCTTTATCTAAAAACCGCGCTAAAAGCGTTAATGATTACTTAGCCTCTAAAGGCGTTCCACCCTCTAAAATATCTTACGAAGGATATGGCTCTACTAATCATGTAGTAAATCCATCTACTTGTAATGGTATGAAGGTTAATGGCCGTCCAGTGTCACGAACAGTTTGTGAGGCTCCAAACCGCCGTGTAGAAGTAAAATTTAATGGCTACGCAAAACAAGCCGCAAAATAATATAGATGATCTTGAAAAAAGCACCTTTTTTTATACGGTGCTTTTTTATACCTTAATTCAGCATGATTTTGTGGTGCGCCCGGCAGGAATCGAACCTGCGACCCTTGGCTTCGGAGGCCAATACTCTATCCACTGAGCTACGGGCGCACTAATAAAGACTGGCAATAAGTATTAATCAAAAGAATGAAAAGAAGACATATTATTGCTGAAATAAGATGATTCTACTCAGGTTAATGCGTGTGTAAATAAAATGTTGTGTCGAGTAGCTATAATTTGTATATAAGTTACTAAATAAATTCAAATAGAAGGAAAAATTAATGAGCGAACAACATGGCAGCATGATTAAAAACCCGAAACAGTTAATTACTGTGGTATTCGCAGCATTTTTCATACCTCTTATTGTGATACTTTTGTTATTAATATATGCTGATAGTGGAACAAAACACTCCTCTGTACCGACCACGGAGTCAACTTTAAAAATTATTAAACCGGTCGCAAACCTGAATTTTGTCGATTCAAACGCACCAAAGGTTATTAAAACAGGAGAAGGCGTATATAAGAGCGTATGCGCCTCTTGCCATTCATCAGGAGCAGCTGGAGCACCTAAAATTGAAGATACTGCGGCATGGTCCGCAAGGGTTTCTAAAGGATATGATTATTTAGTTTCATCAGCAATTAAAGGTAAAAATGCAATGCCGGCTAGGGGAGGCGCAGCGCCTGATGACGTCAGCGATTACGAAATCGCGCGAGCTGTTGTCTATTTGGCAAACGCTTCTGGCGGAAAGTTAAAAGAGCCTAAAGAACCGCAGCCAGTAAAAGATGCTGGAACAGAAAAAAAATAAACTTACCCGTCTTTTGACGGGTTTTTTGTTTTAAGGGCTAATTCATAGGCGTCATTTTTTGACATCAATTGTGCTTTAGAAAAAACTTCTGCAATTTGTTTGCTACCTAGATAAGAAGATAAAACTTCAGAAAGCATAGAAAGGTTAACAATGGAGTCATTTATTGTTAATCCTGACTGGGAAGGTGAAGGATTTGCACCTCCTAAAATGATACAAAACTCCCCGCGCTCTTCTAGGTGAGAGCCTAACCACAAAGGAAGATCTAGAAGTGTTAAATAGGATATAGTTTCAAATTTCTTGGTTAATTCTCGACCAATGACCAGTGATCTTGAATGGTCATTTATAGATAGCAATAAGTCGTTTAAAGTATTTTTTATTCTTTGTGGAGACTCATAGAAAATAGTAGCCAGTAAGCTTTTATTAATAAAGTCAAAAATATCCGAGCGGCCTTTTCCTTTTAGGGGCAAAAAACCTAAAAATTGAAATTCGCCATGACGACCATGGGTTAATTGACCTGCAACGGAAAGCAAAGTGGTGATCGCACTCGGTCCTGGGATGGGAAGTATTTGATAGCCCGCAAGTCGAACTTCATGAACTAAGCGTGCGCCTGGATCAGAAATACTTGGTGTGCCGGCATCACAAACATAGGCCCAGCGTTCGCCCATTTGAAGATGATTGATTAATGAACTTGCCGCCGCATTTTCATTATGCTCGTGGATTGCCATTAAAGGCTTATGTATCCCCAAAGACTGAAGTAGGTGAGAAGTGTGCCGCGTATCCTCACAAGCAATACCGTCTACAGATCGTAAAATATGCGCAGCACGGTAAGTAATATCACCCAAATTACCAATAGGAGTACTCACAATGTAAAGTGAGCTATTTGGCATATTTTGTTGGTCTAAAAAAAATGTTTGATCCATAATATAGAGATGGGGTAATCAATAGAAGAGTTGCGATATAACAGTTTAAGCTTATATCCTTTAGAAAAAGAAGGAAGTAATGAATAAAAATTTATTAACACGAATCCAGCAACAATTTAAGGATAGTATTTCTACCAAACAAGAAGCGTCCGAACAGCTCGCCCCGTTAGCTAAGATTGCAATTGAATTAATGTTTTCTTCAATTAGCAACGGTGGAAAAATACTAGCTTGTGGCAATGGCGGATCTGCGGCAGATGCACAACACTTTGCAGCAGAACTAGTCGGCCGATTTGAAAGAGAAAGAAAAGAGCTTGGCGCAATTGCATTGACAACGGATTCATCCATTCTTACGGCAATAGGCAATGATTATGGTTACGATGAGGTGTTTAGTAAGCAGGTAAGGGCTCTTGGAAAGCCGGAAGACGTTTTATTGGCGATATCTACATCAGGAAATTCAAAAAACGTTATTCTAGCCATAGAAGCTGCGCAAAAAATTGGAATGGGAATAATTGCATTTACAGGCAGAGGGGGCGGAAAAATAAACCAGCTTCTTAGCCAACAGAACGTTCATTTGTGCGTACCATCAGAAAGAACTGCGCGTATTCAAGAAACGCACTTACTTTTACTCCATTGTTTATGTGATGGTATTGATCATTTGTTATTGGATTAAACATGAAAACGAATAAAACAATTAAAAATTTAGCGCAACTAATATTTATAACATTTCTGATCACCAACTTAACGGGATGTATACCATTAATTATTGGGGGGGTTGCTGAAACAGCTTTAATATTGGGCGACAGACGACCTGTTAGTGTCGTGACTTTGGATAGAGGCATACAACTTGAAGCTGATGCATTAATTTCCAAAAAATTTCAAGATAATGTTCACGTAAATGTAAATGTATTTAATCAAAAAGTCGTTTTAACGGGTGAAGCTACAACGCAACAGTTAAAAGACCAGATTCAAAATTCAATTTTGCAAGTAAAAAATGTGAAAAATATTATTAACGAAATACAAATTGGTATCCCAAGTTCTATAGGATCAAGGTTATCAGATAGCTCATTATTTACTTTAATAAAAGCTAAATTAGTTACTACAAATGATGTGCCAGCTAACTCGATAAAAATTATAGTAGAAGCTGGAAGTGTTTATTTAATGGGAATTACAACCGAGTTGGAAGCGAAAGCTGCCGCCACCGTCTCGAGCAAAAGTAGTGGCAGTATCAAACAAGTTGTTAAGTTATTTGACATTATTACTGAAGAAGAAAAGAAAAAATTAGCAAATGCTACCAATGCGTCGACTCAAACAAAACCATAAATACACTCGGATAATATGCATCGCATGGGCCTTAGGATTTTCCTTACCGATTACTTATGCTGAAGAGGTGGCGCCAGTTGCACAAAGACTTGCTAAAAAATATGGTTGTTTAAGTTGCCATTCAGAAACAAAAAAAATTATAGGCCCTGCGTTTCGTGATATTGCTGAAAAATATCGACAGATACCAACGGCCCAAAACTATCTAGCATTACGAGTAAAAAATGGAGGCTCAGGAATCTGGGGAGTTGTAGCAATGCCAGCAAACAAAAATATCAGTGACTCCGATTTAGAAAAAATTACTCTGTGGGTGCTCAATCACTGACGTGAAAGTAGGCCATCCACAAGTAATTTGTTATTGAGAAGAGTCCCTTTAAAGCCCTGCTTGATCGAATAGTCAATGATTGCAGACTGATCTTGTACAGCTTCCATAAGCCTGCTTTGCGAATTGCCAGGTTGAAGTCTCAAATATGCATCCGCCTCTCCGTAAGAGTACTCAACCACCATACTGGCCTTGCGGGCAATATGCATCATTGCCGAATTGCTAGATAAGCAGTGAACGTAAAGCACGCTAATATTCGTATTTCTCGCATGCATTGCAGATCTTTTAAACAGAGCAGTTCCAACACCAAAGCCCCGACCATGATCAGAAACCGATACACCAAATTCAGCAGAGTGTTCTTGACCGTGTAAACCTTGCCCATAGCCCAAATGCGCCAATCCAATAATTCTTAAAGAACTATCAATGACACCAAAAAAACAATCCCTATAAAAATTAAAAGAGTCTACGTAGGAGTTAATAAACAAGTCAGTTGCGTGCATGCCGTAACGAAGCCGGCGGTCATTTTCACCTAAGGATAGGAGATGGTTTCGCATTATTTCCAAATGAGACCTGTTTAACTCCAAGACTCGAATAAATGTTGGTAAAGTTTGAAAATTGTCGCTTGAGGGCATATCAACCTTCCAAATTAAGATAAATAAGCTGTAGTTTAAACGAAGAGTGAAAAATAATTAGGGTAAACCCTCAATTGTTGGTGATTATTCCTACAAATACTAGAGAAATAATGAGTCAATTCTATGTTTTCATAAATATTTAACAAAAAAGAGGATTTTTTTAGAACATGTGTTGACAAGGGAAAATATATCTGTCATAGTCTCACTTCTTCGCTGAATGTTTTTAATTATTAACAAACAGCCACTCTTTAAAAATTAGTCAACCGATAATTGTGGGTACTACCTGAAAGCATTTAGTCCTTTTGGACAATGAAATAAAGTAGTACTCACTTAAACAGTAAATTGATTCAAATAGAAATAAATGAGTCATTTCTTTGAGTGAGCGACATGCCTTAATTGGCATACAGATATTAAACTGAAGAGTTTGATTCTGGCTCAGATTGAACGCTGGCGGCATGCTTTACACATGCAAGTCGAACGGCAGCACGGGAGCAATCCTGGTGGCGAGTGGCGAACGGGTGAGTAATATATCGGAACGTACCTTGTAGTGGGGGATAACGCAGCGAAAGTTGCGATAATACCGCATACGCCCTGAGGGGGAAAGTGGGGGACCGTAAGGCCTCACGCTATTAGAGCGGCCGATATCTGATTAGCTAGTTGGTGAGGTAAAGGCTCACCAAGGCAACGATCAGTAGCTGGTCTGAGAGGACGATCAGCCACACTGGGACTGAGACACGGCCCAGACTCCTACGGGAGGCAGCAGTGGGGAATTTTGGACAATG